>Ga0302314_10000936_pt1 | contig 54619 bp, 46 predicted proteins | sample III_Palsa_N2_3_FD_200533 | JGI IMG/M metagenome (GOLD analysis project Ga0302314, IMG submission 200533) | Peat permafrost microbial communities from Stordalen Mire near Abisko, Sweden - III_Palsa_N2_3 | ecosystem: Environmental > Terrestrial > Soil > Palsa > Peat permafrost | place: Sweden... | reverse complement strand
GCGTCACGCCGGTGTCTTTGTAGCCCGAGACCTTCTTGCCCGTCTTCGCATACTCGGCGCCGGCATCGACGCCAAGCGAGGCCATCTTCAGCGGATACTGCTGCGACGTCGCGGCAATGGCGCCGGCCTTGACGTTACGCACGCCTTCACAGCCGCCGTCGATCGACACGATCATCACGTCCTTGTCCTTGCCTGCCGCTTTGAGCGCGCGATACGCACCTGCTGCAGCCGGCTCGTTGATCGTGTAGACCACATTGATGTCCGGCGACTTCTGCAAGCAGTTTTCCATCGCCGTCTGTCCCTTCGACTGATCGCCGCGCGTGTCCTGGCTGCAGACGATGGCCGGGTCGCCTTCCTTGACCCCGAAGCCTTGCAGGAAACCGTTATGACGCAGCACACCCACCGACACGCCCGGCGCCAGATCGAGCGTGGCGATCTTCGCCGGCTTGCTGCCTAGCGCCGCCTTCGCGTACTGGCCGATGAGGACGCCGGCCTTGAAGTTGTCGGTGGCGAAGAGGGCATCCGTCGCGTCTTGCGGTTCGGTCGGCGTATCGAGCGCGATCACCATCACGCCGGCGGCGCGGGCTTTCTTGATGCTCGGCACGATGGCCTTGGTATCGCTCGGCGTAATCAGAATCGCCTTGGCGCCCGCCGTCATCATGTTTTCGATCGCGGTGACCTGGCTCGCGTTGTCGCCGTCGAACTTGCCGGCGGCGGTCAGCAACTTGACGCCATCCTTCTGCGCGGCGGCTTCTGCGCCTTGCTTCATCTTCACGAAGAACGGATTCGTGTCGGTCTTGGTAATCAGACCGACGACGGCCTGGTCGGCGGCCTGGGTGGCGCTGGCGCACCATACGGCGGATGCCGCGATGCACAGCGTGACGATGCGACGGGCGACGGGATGCCTGCGGGATTTCAGATTCATGGGGACGCTCCTCCGGATAATTGACAACGACGTTTTGGACTGCGGTCGATTCAATAGCTATTGAGCGCTGAGTGCGCCTCTCGTAGCCCGCTGGCTGCGTTGGATCACGCAAGGCGGGCTGGGTTTAGATTAAATCACTTTGGTTTATTTAGTACAGCAGGGCAGGCGGGCAGAGTCAAGGCCGGGAATTGGTGCGACGCGGTTCGCGCGGGTCGTCTGGATTGCCCTTAGCGGTATGGCTGGAGCGGTGTTGGCGGGATTGGTGCGGCGCGGGAAGAGTGCTCGGGGATTGGGGTAAGTCTGGAGGCGAGAGAGCGGCTTCTGATTTAATTACAGTGTTATTTGTATGTAAGAAATAAGTATTTGAGCGCTGTGTCCAAGAAATTTGTTTTGTTTTGTTGCGCCGCGGCATGACAGGTCTATAATAGGGTTATTACCTAGGTAGTTAACCCTAGCCTGACTTGGAGCTTGCCATGAGCCACATCACCACGACTTCTACCCCCGCCGCTAACCGCTGGCTTGCCCGTCTTGCAGCCGTCGCTCGCCACGCACTGCAACTGCATCTGCAAACGTGCGCCATCGTCGCTGAAGCGCATCGCCGCCCGCATTAAGCTTCACTTCTCCGTTGCCTTTCGCGCCGCTAGCGCTACAGAGAGGCCGTCGAAGGCTTAAAGGTCCAACACAACCGTGGACTCTTCGCCTGCGCCAGTCCGCGCAGGTATCGCACAGCAAATCAGTGCATGACCCGGCTCGATCTCGGCGTCGGTCGGCACGGGGTAACTCACCTCGCCTGAAAGCACGCGCGTCGAACAGGTTCCGCAGTAGCCGGATCTGCACATGGACGGCGGCGTCAGGCCGTTCGCTTCGGCGAAGTCAAGAAGGTTTCCATCCTCCTTCGACCACATCGCGTCGCGCCCGGTCTTCATAAACACGACTTTCGATAACTGCGCAGTGTCTTGCGGCACCGCAGACGGCTGCGTGATCGCGGCGATCGGAGCAACTGCAGCGACCGCGGCAACCGCGTCGCTCGCGCCACGCTTGACGCTCGCCGGTCCGAACGCCTCGAAGCGAATCCGTTCGTCCGCGATATTCAGTGCGCGCAGTCCGTTATAAAGGTCCTGCATAAACGCGCCGGGACCGCACAGATAAAAGTCATAGTCGCCGAACGGCAGCACGCGCTTGAGAAAATCAACGTCGACTCTTCCAACGGACTGCGAAGCAATCGTGCTGGCAGACTCGGTGGGCTGACTGTTACGCAAATAGACAGACAGGTTGGGGTGCGACTGCTCAGCCGCACTTAATACATCGGCAAACGGATGCTCGTTGGAGCGGCGCGCGCCGTGAATGAAATAGATGTGCTCGGGCTGCGGTTGTCCTTGGGTGTCCGCAAGCAGGGTATTCAACATCGCGATCATCGGCGTAATGCCAATACCCGCAGACAGCAGAACAACCGGGCGTCGATTGCTGCGCTCCAGCTTGAACGCGCCATCCGGCACCTTCGCATCGATTTCCATTCCGGGCTTGATCTGCTCATGCAGCCACGCGGATGCCGCGCCTTCGCGTTTGACGGTAATGCGATAGTGCCGGCCGTGATGCGCGTCGGACAGCGTATAGGTTCGAATCAGCGGCGCGGCGAGCCCAGGCACCTGCAAGCGGATGGGCAGAAACTGGCCGGGTTCGAAGTGGGGTAGCGCGGCTCCGTCGACCGATTGCAGATAGAACGAGCGCGCCGACGGCGTTTCGTCCCGGACGTCGACCACTTTCAGCTTACGCCAGCCGCCTGAAGCGGAAGGCGAGGCCGAAACGGGACCCGAAACGGACGCCGAAGCCACCGCCCCTTGCATTTGCCAGCTTCCCATCCTGGCAAGCTGCGGCGCGTATTGCACCGCAGACCAGCGAAACGGCAACGTGCGCGGACTGCGTCGAACCTCGCGGACATGAAAGCGCATAAGCCGCTCGGCGCCTTCAAACGATGCAAGCTCCGCACCTTCCCAGATGATCTCGGCATCCACGGCGAGATACAGCATATCGCCGGTTTCGAAGTCGATCACCAGCAAACCTGCACGCGGGTCCTGGTTCAGGTTGCCAATCGTGTTGAAGAACAGATTGCCGCTGAAATCTGGCGTGGTCAGCGTGTTCGCGTCGTCAACGCGAATGAAACCGGGCTTGCCGCCCCGATGCGATACATCCGCACCGCGCGCGAGGCCAGCATCGCTGGATGCGTTGGCGGTAGCAATAAAGAATGTGTCGGCACGCGCAAGCAGTGCGCGGTCAGCGTCACTAAGTGCGGACGACAATTCCTGCGGCGCGCTTTCTTCAGGTTCGGATGCGACGAAGGTGGGCGTGCGGCTCTGAATGTACTTCGCACAGTTGCCGAAGCTCTGACTGACGCTGACCGACAGCACGCCGTCATCCATGGCGGTGATCACGCCATTGACGCGATTGCGCCGCCGCGTGGCTGGCTGGATTCCCAGCCCGCCGATCAGCGCCCCGACTTGCCACGTTGCGGCGAGCGGATCGCCTGGCAGACCTCGTCCGGCAATGCGCAGGGTCCGCTCATCCGGCGTCGACACAAAACCAGGCTCACCGACACGCAGCGTGGCCCACGGTTGTCCACTTGCGTCGAGTCCACTCAGCACCATGAACGGCTGTTCCGCAAAAAACAGCCGATGCTGCGGTGGCATGTAGTCACGAATCCCGCGGCGTGCATCGACGTTCATCCGCTCCCGCACGCCGGCGCGCTCCTGCGCAGCGAGTTCGCCCACATGAAAGGGTGATTCGGCGGCGCGCCAGCCAGGCGCAGGAGCGGGCGTTGACATGATGGACTCCCGTGAGTGGAGCGGTGATGAGAGCGGGCAGCGGCTAGGCTATTCAGCCTCAGCGAGCAGCCCGGCTTTGCTGGCTGGCATCGGCAGGAAGCGCGGCAGCGCTTCGACTCGCTTGAGCCATGCGCGAATATGCGGGTACGGTTCGAGCGAGATGCCGCCTTCGGGCGCATGGGCGATATACGAATGGGCGGCAATGTCGGCAATTGTTGGTGTCTGACCAATCGCGAACGGCTTGTCGCGGAACTCGTCGTCGAGGACCTTAAAGAGGTTCACAGCAATGTCTTGCGCGGTTTCGAGGTGGCGCGGCGCCCCGAACAGCGTGACGAGACGCGCCGCGCACGGTCCGTAGGCAATCTTGCCGGCGGTAAGCGAGAGCCAGCGTTGCACGGCGGCCGCGCCGAGCGGATCGTCGGGCAGCCAGGACGAATCGCCATATTTGCGTGCGAGGTAGACCAGGATCGCATTCGAGTCGCTCAAAACCACGTCCCCGTCTTCGATCACCGGCACTTCGCCAAACGGATTGAGCGCCAGGTGCGCGGGCTTGCGGTTATCGCCGGCCGCCATATTGAGCTCGATCGTGGTGAACGGCAGGTCGAGCAGCGTCAGAAACAGTTTGACGCGATGGCCGTGGCCGGACAGCAAGGTGGTATGCAGCCGGATGGGGTGGGCGGACTTGGAAGCGGACATGGAATGCGCCTTTGAAGCAAAAGGGATGATCGGTAGGTTCAGGTAGCTTATGCCTCGCCGAATGAACTGAGAAGACGGATAATCGTGGTTACTCTATCCTCTCAAAGTGGACAATCGAATGGCTAGCGCGAGCGATGTGAACCTCAACCGGCTGGCGGTTTTCGCGGCGGTAATCGAGGCGGGTTCTCTGACGGCGGCGGCCAACCGGCTTGGGATCGCGAAGACCATGGTCAGCACGCACATGCAGCGGCTCGAAGCGGAAGTGGGGGCCAGCCTGCTGGTGCGCACCACCCGGCGCGTCACCGTCACGGAGGCGGGCAGGGCGTTCTACGAAGCGAGCCGGCTCATCCTGAGCATTGCCGACGCGGCGCTCCAGGCGGTCGAACAGGGCGGTACCGCGTTGCGGGGTACGCTACGCGTCGCCACACCGGTCGATTACGGCACGATCGTAGTCGCACCCGTGCTGGTGGCCATGCGGCAACAGCATCCAGAACTCAACATCGAACTCGTGTCGAACGACCGTCTGGTGAATCTGCTCACAGAGGGTATCGATGTCACGATCCGGGTGGGGCGGCTGGCCGATTCGAGCCATCGCGCGGTAAAAGTCGCCAACTACTCGCGCTGGCTCGTCGCCAGTCCTGCGTTTGTGGAGGCGTGGGGCACACCGTCTACGCTTGGGGCGTTGGCGGCGTTGCCGTACGTCGGCATGGCGGTGTTGGTCAAGCCGCTGTCGGTTTCTTTGGAAAACGCCCGAGGCCGGAAGCAGACCGTGCGCTTCAAGGCGGGTTTTCTTGCGGACACCGCCCCGGCATGCCGGGCGGCGACCCTCGCGGGCGGCGGCATCGCGGCGCTGACGGACTTTTCGATCGGCGAGGATGTCGCAGAGGGACGGCTGGTCCGCCTGCTGCCGGAGTGGTCCACCGCGCCAGCAGGCATTCATGCGTTATTCCCGTCGGCGCGGTATCCGGCACCCAAGGTGCGCGTGTTTATCGATGCGCTCAAGGCGCATCTCGGTACCGAGGCGGCTTAATCGATCAGCAGGCTGCGCCGGGCAACGCGCGCAGCGCGCTCCCTGGGCTCAGTAACTGTCTCCCCACTTGTCCGTCAATGCGGCGCGTAGTACTTCTTCCACGGTGGCGATGACGGCATTGGCCTGCGTCTCGTGGTCCGCTCCAGGACGATAGTGTGCGAACAAAACCTGCTGACCGAGCACGCCGCCCAGCCACTCCAGCGCGGCCAGATCCTCGGAGCACAGCAATAAGTGGCTGTCGCGCGGGAGGGGATCGATGGCCTGTTCCAAGGCGTTTTCCGATCCACGCGCATGGGCCTGACCATGCGCGTGTTCGCGTGACGCCAGCCATTCGCCATGTGTCGCGGCAGGATCGATCAGGTGTAGCCATGCGACCTGTGGTGCGTTTCCGAGGCGCGTGGACAACGCCTGCTCGAAGGTGTTCTCCACCGACGCGTCGGTGACGATGCAGACTTGCGTGAGGCGCGACGGCTCCCGATGCCAAAGCCAACGCGAGGGGTGTGATTCAACACGGGGTTGCATAACGTTCTCCGTTGACGCTCAAGCTCGTGGATTACCGTCAACGTTCCTGTCAACCGTTGCGGAACAGGAAGCTATAGGCGCTTAACGCCGGCACGCCGCCCAGGTGGGCATACAGCACCTTTGAACCGGCAGGAAACTCGCCAAGCCGTACCTTGTCGATCATGCCGTGCATCGACTTGCCTTCGTAGACGGGATCGGTCAGCATGCCTTCGAATTTTGCGCAAAGGCGGATGGCTTCCATCGTGCCGTCATTCGGCAGACCGTATTCCGGGCCGCCGTAGCGTTCATCAAGGACGATGTCCTTCGCGACGATGTCGCGTCCCAGTTCGACCTGCTCGGCCGTTTGCTTCGCAATCCGGAATATCTGGTCGCGCGTTTGTGCGGGCTTGGCCGACGCATCGATACCGATCACCCGGTCGGCGCGGCCATCTGCGGCGAACCCTACTACCATGCCTGCTTGCGTGCTGCCGGTCACCGAGCACACAACGATGTAGTCGAACTTGAAGCCGAGTTCCGCTTCCTGCTGCCGGACCTCCTCCGCAAAGCCCACAAAGCCGAGGCCGCCCAACGGATGATCCGAGCATCCGGCCGGAATCGCGTAAGGCTTGCCGCCTGCCGCGCGCACGCTTTCCAGCGCGTCTTCCCAGCTTTTGCGAAAGCCAATATCGAAACCGTCGGCCACGAGCCGCACATCCGCGCCCATGATGCGTGACATCTGGATGTTGCCCACGCGGTCATACACCGCATCCGAGTAGTTCACCCAGTTTTCCTGCACGAGCACGCATTTCATCCCGAGATGCGCTGCCACGGCTGCCACCTGGCGCGTTTGATTCGACTGGATCCCGCCGATGGACACCAGCGTATCGCAGCCCTGTGCCAACGCTTCGGGAATCAGGTATTCGAGCTTGCGCGTCTTGTTGCCACCGAACGCCAGCCCGCTGTTGCAGTCTTCGCGTTTCGCAAATAGCTCGACTTTGCCGCCGAGGTGCTGACTCAGGCGCCGCAGGGGTTGGATGGGCGTGGGGCCGAAGGTGAGCGAATGGCGCGGGAATTTCTTGAGGTTCATGTGAGGCTCCGGTGATGAAGAGAGTCCCAGCACCCCGTTACCCTGAGCGGTCGACACGCGTTGGGCTCGTGGCCGATGCTGCGATGAAGAGTATGGTAAGAAAATATCGAAGAAATGAGGTTGCAAAAATATTGGCTAATTTGGCCTTTAAGTAGGTGAGTGGTATTTTTGGCCTTTATTTACTTTGTGTGGAATGCCATGCCCGCAAGAAAATTTCGTGCGTCTGCTCCGGAGACGGCCGCCAGTCAAGCCAGTCAAGCCCGGAGATCGATCGCGTCGACCGGGCCATCCTGCGCCAGTTGCAACGCGATGCGTCGATCTCCAACGTGGCGCTCGCGGCCAAGGTGAATCTCAGCGCGCCGGCCTGTCTGCGGCGGGTTGAACGTCTCAAGGAAATGGGCCTGATACGCGGCGTGGTGGCGCTGCTCAACGCCAAGGCGCTCGAAGCCGGCATGCTGGTGATGATCGGCGTGGTGCTCGACCGTTCGACGCCGGAGTCCTTTGCCGACTTCGAAAAGGCCGCGCAGAAGGTGTCCGGCTGTATGGAGTGTCACGTCGTGACGGGGGAGTTCGATTACTTCATGCTGGTGCGCACGAGAGACAGCGATAGCTTCAACCGCTTGCATGCCGAGCAGTTGCTTTACCTGCCGGGAGTGCGGCAGATCCGCAGCTTTGTCGTGCTTAAAGAGATTCTTTCGACGACGAGCATTCCTGTTTAGCAGCCGCTGGTGCCGGTTATGAACCGGCGCGCTTCACTGCCAGTCCGTCGCGACGTCATCCGGATCGACCAGCGTCAGTCCTGACGCCGGCAGCGGCAGCGCCGTCTTGTAGCGCACCTGTTTGAGCGCAAAGCTGGAACGGATGTTGGAAACGCCCGGTATTTTCGTCAGATGTTCGAGGATGAAGCGCTCGAGCGTCGGCATGTCCGGCATGACGACACGCAACAGATAGTCGGCATCGCCCGTCATCAGATAACACTCCATCACTTCAGGCCGCTCCGAGATGGCCTGCTCGAAGCGCTGCAGCGCGTCCTCCACCTGCTTTTCCAGGCTCACCTGAATAAACACGTTGATCCGCAGCCCCAACGGCTCGGGATTGAGCAACGTCACCTGCTGCTTGAACAGGCCGAGCTTCTCGAGGGCGCGCACGCGATTGAAGCAGGGCGTTGGCGACAGGTTGACCGCGCGCGCCAGCTCGGAATTGGTGATGCGGGCGTTTTTCTGCAACTGGCTAAGGATCTCGATATCGATGCGGTCGAGCCGTTTCGGCGGCGTTGTCATAGATGAAAGATTCCGGAAATGGAGGTGTCTACAGAATAAATACACTATCCAGACTGGGAATGGCAAGCAAATGAGAGGCCTATTTTGCAGGTTGATGGTTACCATGGAGTTAATCGTTTTTGAACCGGATGCCTCCTTGCAGGAGTGGTGCCATGACGGATTTGTCGAGCGGTACAGTGCAGTTGGGCGCTCTTGAGCGCGGTCGGGAAGACAGCGATCCCGAGGAAACAGCCGAGTGGCTGGAGGCGCTGGATGCGGTCGTGTCGCACGTTGGCCGTGAGCGCGCGCAGTTCCTGTTCGACCGGCTGGCGGCACATGCGCAGTCGCTGGGCGTCGAGTCGCCCGGTGCGCGTATCACGCCTTACGTCAACACTATCAGCTTCGACCAGCAGCCGCGCTATCCGGGCAATTTCGAACTCGAAGAGCGGCTCGCCGCGGCGCTGCGCTGGAACGCTTTGGCGATGGTGGTGCGAGCCAACAAGGCGTACGGCGAGCTCGGTGGACACATTGCGAGCTATGCGTCGGCGGCAGATCTGTTCGAGGTGGGCTTCAATCACTTCTTCCGGGCGGCTGCGCCGGATGCGGGCGAGGGCACCGGCGGCGATCTCGTCTACTTTCAGCCGCACTCGTCACCGGGTGTGTATGCGCGAGCGTATCTCGAAGGATTCCTGAACGAAGAGAACCTGCAGCACTACCGGCGCGAAATCGCTGGGCCGGGTTTGTGTTCGTATCCGCATCCGTGGCTGATGCCGGACTTCTGGCAGTTTCCGACCGGCTCGATGGGCATTGGGCCGATCAACTCGATTTATCAGGCGCGCTTCATGCGCTATCTGCAAAACCGCGGCCTCGCGCAAACGGAAGGCCGCAAAGTGTGGGGCTTTTTCGGCGATGGCGAAATGGACGAGCCGGAGTCGATGGGCGCGTTGTCGCTCGCCGCACGCGAAGGGCTCGACAATCTCTTCTTCGTGATCAACTGCAACCTGCAGCGGCTCGACGGCCCGGTGCGCAGCAACGGCCGCATCATCGACGAACTGGAGGCGCACTTCAGCGGCGCCGGCTGGAACGTGATCAAGGTGGTGTGGGGTTCGGACTGGGATGCGCTGTTTGCACGCGATAGCACCGGCGCATTGGCACGAGCCTTCGCCCACACGGTGGACGGTCAGTTCCAGACCTTTTCGGCGAATGACGGCGCGTACAACCGCGAGCGCTTCTTCGGCCAGAACGCCGAACTCGCGGCGCTGGCCGCGCAACTGAGCGACGAGGAGATCGACCGCCTGCGCCGCGGCGGCCACGACGTGCGCAAGCTGCATGCGGCCTATGCAAAAGCGCTGGCGCATCGCGGCCAGCCCACCGTGATCCTTGCGAAGACCATGAAGGGCTTCGGCATGGGCACGTCGGGGCAGGGCAGGATGACAACCCATCAGCAAAAGAAGCTCGATTTCGACGACCTGAAAGCATTCCGCGATCGCTTCCGCTTGCCGATTTCAGACGAAGACGTCGAGCAGGTCAAGTTTTATAAGCCAGCAGAAAACAGCCCGGAAATGCAGTACCTGCATGCGCGCCGGGCTGCCCTGGGAGGCTATCTGCCCAGAAGGCGGAGCGTGGCGGCGAAGGGACTGACCGTTCCTTCGCCGCACGCCTGGGGACAATTCGCGCTGGAAGCGAACGGACGGGAGATGTCCACGACGATGGCGCTGGTGCGCATGCTCACCGCGCTGTTGAAGGATGGGGAAATCGGCCAGCGCGTGGTACCGATTGTCGCCGATGAGGCGCGCACCTTCGGCATGGCGAACATGTTCCGCCAGGTTGGCATTTATTCGCCGCTCGGACAGTTGTACGAGCCCGAAGACCTTGGATCGATGCTGTATTATCGTGAGGATACCAAAGGACAGATTCTCGAAGAGGGGATTTCGGAGGCGGGCGCAGTGTCGTCGTGGATCGCGGCGGCGACCTCGTATAGCGTGCACAACCTGCCGATGCTGCCGTTCTACATCTACTACTCGATGTTCGGTTTTCAGCGGATCGGCGACATTATCTGGGCTGCCGCCGATCAACGCGCACGTGGCTTCCTGATCGGCGCGACCTCAGGCAAAACCACGCTGGGCGGCGAAGGCCTGCAGCATCAGGACGGCAGCAGTCATCTCGCGGCCTCGACGATTCCGAATTGCCGTGCCTATGATCCGGCGTTCGCGTATGAAGTGGCGGCGATTGTCGACGAGGGCATGCGGGAGATGGTCGAGCAGCAGCGCGATGTGTTCTATTACGTCACCGTGATGAACGAGAACTATGCGCAGCCCTCGGCGCCTGAGGGCGATTTGCAACGGGTGCGCGAGGGGATTCTGAAGGGGATTTATCCACTGCCTTCTGATTCGGGCGAAGCGGCGCGCGTGCAACTGCTCGGCGCTGGGGCCATTCTCGGCGAGGTGATCGCCGCGCAGACGATGCTGAAGGACGATTGGGGTGTAGAGGCAGCGGTTTGGAGCGTGACGAGTTTTACCGAGTTGCAGCGTGACGGGATGGCGGCTGAGCGGATTTCGAGGCTTGGTGGAGTGGGTTCAGCGCCGTATGTCACGTCGGTGCTTGGGGCATCGAAGGGTCCTGTGGTTGCCGCGACCGATTATGTGCGGGCGGTGCCGGAGCTGATTCGGGCTTATGTGCCGCGACGTTATGTGACGCTTGGCACCGATGGCTTCGGCCGCAGCGACACACGAGCCGCGCTGCGTGAGTTCTTTGAAGTGGATCGGGCGTCGATTGTGGTTGCGGCATTGAAGGCGCTGGTCGATGACGGAGAGCTTGAAGCGAAGGTGCTTGCAGACGCGCTGGCGCGATATGGAAAAGGTAGCAGTGATCGCGGAGCGTCTTGGGAGCGGTAAGCGCGCTCGGCCATCCATCATCCGAGCCCGGCCGCTTGTGCGATCAGCAGCAACCCTGAGCCGACGACGATCGCGCCGATCGCTCGCGCCACGCGTTCGCCGGCGGGTGCGAGACGTTCGACGGTGACGGCTGCGGTGACGGCCGCCATTGCGCGCAGGTCCATGACTCCGATGACGAGCAGGATTGCCGTCAGACCGGCGCAGCAACAGCCGCAGCGCATGCCGAGCCGCAGGCCGTATTGCCAGGCCGCAGCGGCGTTCGAGGGCAACGTAAAGCCGCACCCTGACGCCTTGCGGCAGCAGGCAAGATGACGGGCCTTCCACGCCGTGAATTGCAGCGCGCCGGCGGCGAGGACGACCGTGGCGGCGGCTGGAGCGGCGCGTGCCAGCGCCGGCCATTGCATTTCGAGGGGCGCGAGCACCACACCGAGCGCAAAGGCGGCCACGCCGAACGCGCTCCATACCAGGAAGTACGCGAGCCCCACCACTGCGGTCAGCCGCGTGAGACGCGTTGCGCCTGCCCTGCGTAAGGCCTCACGATAGCGCCACAACACGGGCGTGAAGGATGGCAGCATCATGGCCACCATCATCACGACCCACATGCCGAGGAACGACGCCGCGAGGTCCAGCCACGTCTGTCCGCACATGCGCGTCCACGCCAGCGACATACTCCAGCCGCCGGGCATCGGCATGCGGCCCATTGACGACATGGACGCGCTCCAGACGATCGTCGCCGCTGCGCTGGCTGTGAAGAGCAGCGCAGCGATGCCGAAAAAGACGCACTGCGAAGCGCGTCTGGAAACCCTGCGTCTTGACATCACTTTCTCCTTGCGCGGCAACGTTACACATGACCTGGCTTGGCGCTGGTCGTACTCGTCATGACGGCACCACCCGATGCCCGACTCGTTGCGCGGTTTGAGGACGTTCTTTAGGTGTCCTGCGTCGCTCGTTCAACTCTCGATACGGCGAATGGGTGGTCGGTCGTGATAGATTAGGTCCAGGGCCTCGAACGATGGGAGTGACAAGTGTGGCGGGATTCAAATAGGTGATGGACTCGCTAATCACGGCCGCGGCGCGTGCGCTTGCTGCGGGGGACCCACTCGGCGCATTGAAGCGCGTCGCCTTGCGCGACGACCCGCCTGCGCTTGCGCTGCGTGGCATCGCGATGGCACAGCTGGGCGATCTGGTGCGGGCGAAGGCGCTGTTACGAAGTGCGGCGCGTGCCTTCGGTTCGAAGGAGGCCGTGGCCCGCGCGCGATGTGTCGTTGCCGAGGCTGAGATCGCGCTTGCCTCGCGCGACCTCGGCTGGTCTGCGAAGGCACTCGAGGCAGCACGGGCCACGCTCGAGGCCCACGGCGATCATGTCAACGCTATGCATGCGCGGTATCTCGAGGTCCGGCGCCAGCTTCTCATCGGGCGCCTCGACGAAACCGAGCGCACGCTGGCCGGGCTTGACCCCGCGCCCTTGCCGCCCGCATTGAGAGCGGCCCACGAGTTGGCCGTGGCGGGTGTCGCGCTGCGCCGCCTGCAGACAGAGACCGCGCGCGCTGCGCTCGTGCGGGCCGAACACGCCGCGCGCCAGGCCGGCATTCCCGCGCTGACGGCGGAGGTCGAAAGCGCGTCCCTTACCCTCAATACGCCCGCGGCACGTCTGATTGCGCGCGGCGAAGCACGGCTGCTGCTGCTCGAGGAGGTTGAGGCGTTATTCGCGTCGAAGGTGCTCGTCGTCGACGCTTGCCGCCTGGTCGTGCGTGACGCGCACACCGTGGTCTCGCTTGCAAGGAGGCCTATCCTGTTCGTGATCGCACGCGCGCTGGCCGAAGTGTGGCCGGCAGATGTGCCGAGGGACACACTCGTCGCGCGGGCATTTCGGGCGAAGCGCGCCGACGAATCGCATCGTGCGCGCCTGCGGGTCGAAGTCGGGCGGCTTCGCACCATGCTTGCGACGCTGGCCGGCGTGGAGGCGACGCAGCGCGGGTTTGTGCTGGTGCCGCACGGTGCTGAGGAGGTGGTCGCGCTGGAGCGGCCCGTCGAAGGGGAACATGCGGGGGTGCTGGCCGTGCTTGCCGACGGCGAGTCGTGGTCGAGTTCGGCGCTCGCGCTTGCGCTGGACGCCAGCCAGCGCACCGTGCAGCGGGCGCTCGACTCGCTTGCTGAGGCCGGCAAGGTGCAACCGTTCGGTCACGGGCGGGCGCGTCGCTGGATGGCTTCGCCCGTGCCGGGATTCGCGACGACCTTGTTACTCCCCGTTCCACTCCCGGGTGAGTAGGATAGGGGGCATGAATCGTTGATGGCTGAGCCCTCCAGCCCGGCACTTTCCTTAACTGGTCCCCAAGGTGGAAACATGAATCGATCAGCGGCCGAAATCGTCGGTGAGTATGGACCGTTTCCGGGTGTCGACAAGGTGGCCGGCGTCACCTATGACGGTCAGCAAGTCTGGATTGCCACCGGAGACAAGCTGAATGCCTTCGATCCGGTGAGCGGGGAGATGCTGCGCACGATTGAAGTGCCTGCCGACGCAGGCACGGCCTTCGACGGCCAGCACCTGTTCCAGATCGCCGAGGACCGTATCCAGAAGATCGATCCAAAGACCGGTCACGTGCTCGCCACGATTCCCGCGCCTGGCGGTGGCTACGATTCGGGGCTAACGTGGGCCGAAGGTTCGCTCTGGGTAGGACAGTATCGGGACCGCAAGATCCACCAGATCGATCCCGCTACAGGGGCGATTCTTCGCACCATTGAGTCCAACCGGTTTGTCACTGGGGTTACCTGGGTCGACGGCGAACTCTGGCACGGCACCTGGGAAGGTGAGCAGAGCGAACTGCGGCGAATCGATCCTCAAAGCGGCAAGGTGCTGGAGAGGCTTGAGATGCCACCTGGCCTCATCGTGTCGGGACTCGAATCCGATGGTGCCGATCAATTCTTCTGTGGCGGCGGGACTAGCGGGAAGGTGAGAGCCGTGCGACGGCCCAGACGGGGCGCTGCAGCGCGCGGCGGCTCCGGAAGTCCCGAGGATTCCACCAGCGAGTAAGCGAAGCGGGCGCGTGCGGGTTCCGGGGTCGTGTCACGGTCTCGCCCGTTTTTCTCGCGCCTCCAAATCAGAGAGTTCATTCCCGTCCGCCACATGGATTCGAGTAACATACGGGCCATGCACATTGTCAGACGGGAATACAACCACAGCGGCAGAAATGGAGTTGATGCGGCCTGAGACGCTGCGTCGTCATCATGCACCCTGACCGCTTGCCCGCCAGCATGAAGGAGATCGACAAGCTTTATAAGGCGCTGAAGGCTGAGCAGGAGTAGGGGAAGCGAAAGCGCGCTCACGCAGCTTCTGACGCAACAGGCCGCCCCCAACGCCCCCAACGCCGCGATCCTGTCCCCCGTACGGCACACACCACGCGCAACCCTCTCCAATCGAGACCTCAGCGTTGCCACACCAGCACTTCGCGCAGCGCATCGACCCGACGTATAGTTCGCGAAAGGAGAACGACTTATGGAAGATGCCATCCGCCTCGACGGCCGCGTGCTGTTTTTGTCGCAGGACCCCGCCGTTATCGCCGCCCAGCTTGCGGGTCAGGACTTCACGTCGGCCACGGCCGGCCCGTTGCGCGATAACGTCTCGACCGACGAAATCACCCCCGTCACCGTGATGCTCACTTACGACGAGCGTCTCGGGCAGTTTCCCTACGTGGGATTCAAGGCGGGCGAGGTGCTGCCTATCGGACGGGATGCCGTGAAAAACGGCGGCTTCCGTGTGACGGTAGCCGGCAAGCGTTACGGCAAAGGTTCGTCGCGCGAGTCGAGTCCGTTGGCGGAACTCTCGGCGGGTATCCGCCTGATCGTCGCGGAGAGTTTCGAGCGCATTTATCAGCAGAATTGCGACAACATCGGCATTTTGACCACGACCGATCTCTCGGTGCTCGACCGTCTCATCGCGGGCGAAGCCGTGCCGATCGACGAATTCCTCAAAGGCCGCGACGCGCTCACGCAGCAGATTATCCGCAGCGGCGGCTTGCTGGCGTATAGCAAGTTCGCCGACTGGCCGGCGCCGCAGGTACGCGAGGCGGCTGATACGTCTGGCGCCGCTGAGGCCTCGAATACGGCATCAGCCGCCATCCCCACACCGCAGCCCAGAACCCTCGTCGAGAAAATCATCGAGCGACATCTGCATCCGGGCATCGCCAGCGCGCAGCGCGGCGATGGCGTGTTTATCGCCGCGGACTGGCGCTTTAGCCACGACTATTTCACCGGGATGTGCGCCCACCTGATGCATCGGGCGTTCGGAAAACCCGCGCCGTTGCACGCACCCGATCACATCATTGCGTTCCAGGATCATCTGGTGCTCGCTGCGCAAAGCATCCCGCATGTGCGCGACGGTTTGCTGCCTGGCGTGGCCAACCTCGCACAGGGGCACACCGCGTTTTCTCGCGACTATCCGGTGCGCGCGCATGGCGCGCTCGATGGCGTGCCCGGGTCGGAAGGGATCTGTCACGCGCTGATGGCGGAGCAGTATGCGCTGCCGGGCCAGGTCGTCAGCGGCACGGATTCGCACACGCCGCACTCCGGCGCACTCGGCTGCCTCGCATTCGGTGCGGGCGCAACGGAAATCGCCAATAGCTGGGTGACGGGCTACGTGCGCTGCAAGGTGCCGCAGACGTTGCGCATCGAGATCGACGATGCATTGCGCGACGGCGTGACCGCGAAGGACGTCGTACTCCATCTGCTGCAGATGGACGCGATCCGTTCGGGCGGCGCAATTGGTCTGGTGTTCGAATATGGCGGCGAGGCGGTGCGTGCGATGTCCATCGACGAGCGCGCGACGCTGACCAACATGGTCGCCGAACTCGGCGGCTTCACCGGCATTGTCGAACCGGACGAACGCACGGTCGCGTTTCTGAAGGAACGGCGCGGCGTGGACTTCGCGCTCGAAGGCTGGATGAAGAGCGACGCCGGCGCCACGTATCACGACATCATTCACATCGACGCCACCGCCTTGCAGCCGATGCTGGCACGTCCAGGCGACCCGGGCAATGGCGTGCCAGCGCTGCAACTCGAAGGCGAGGTGGCCATTGATATCGCCTACGGCGGCTCGTGTACCGCAGGCAAGCGCGAGGACTTCGATTTCTATCATGAGGTGCTGCGCTGGGGCGTCGAACACGGCATGGCGGTGGCGCCGCGAACGCGTCTTTATCTGCAGTTCGGCACGATGGCCGTGCGTCGCTATTGCGAGGAACGAGGCTATCTGCCGGTATTCGAGCAGGCCGGCGTGACACCGGTGATGCCGGGTTGCGGTTCCTGCGCGAACTGCGGGCCGGGTCAGTCAGATCGAGCGGAGGAGGTGACCATCAGCGCGATCAACCGCAATTTCCCGGGGCGCTCGGGACCGGGCAACGTCTGGCTGGCGAGTCCTTACACGGTCGCGGCGAGTGCGCTGGCCGGAAAAATTACCACCTTCGAACAATTGAAGGGCACACGCGGCTAGAATGCTGGCCAGGCCTTGTGCCCGGCATTTCATCAGACCGGCACGCCGGCGCTCCGATGGTCCCAACGGTCGGGTACGCCCGGCGCCAGGCTGCTGCGGCAGCCTGACACATGCTCGCTACGGAGAGCCGGCTCAAGACCGGCCTCACACAGGAAGGAGACAACATGGCAAACCCCGAACAAGCCGGGTCCGTCAGGTCCGCGGTCAGCGCTAGCGCCCACACCGGCGCGGCCCACTCGAGCGGTCCTCACGCCGCAGGGCTGCTCGACGCCGGCACGATTTCCGCGCGCCTCGACCGGCTGCCGGCGACGCGTTCCATCTGGAAGCTCGTCGTTCTGCTGAGCCTCGGCTTTTTCTTCGAACTCTATGATCTGCTGTACACGGGCTACGTCGCGCCGGGTCTCGTCAAAAGCGGCCTGCTGACGGCGACCACGCACGGCCTGTTCGGTAGCACCGGCGTCGCGAGCTTTATTGCTGCGCTGTTCTCGGGGCTATTCATCGGCACCATCGCCTGCGGTTTCCTCGCCGACCGCTTCGGGCGTCGTGCGGTTTTCACGTATTCGCTGCTGTGGTACACCGTGGCGAACGTCGTGATGGCGTTTCAGGACACCGCGACCGGACTCAACTTCTGGCGCTTCCTGGCAGGCGTCGGGATCGGCGTCGAACTGGTGACGATCGGGACGTACATCTCGGAGCTGGTGCCCAAGCAGATTCGCGGGCGGGCGTTCGCCTGCGAGCAGGCGGTCGGCTTTACGGCGGTACCGGTAGTGGCGTTTCTCTCATACCTGCTGGTCCCGCACGCACCGTTCGGTCTCGACGGCTGGCGCTGGGTAGTGCTGATCGGCGCACATGGCGCGCTGTTTGTCTGGTGGATCCGCCGGGCGCTGCCCGAGAGTCCGCGCTGGCTCGCGCAACAAGGACGCCTCGAAGAAGCCGACCGCGTGATGAGCGATCTCGAAGCGAAGGTGCGCAGCGAATACGGCCGCGAATTGCCGCCGCCTGCGCTGCCGATGCCGGTCGCGCCGCGCGGCAGCTTCCGTGACATGTGGGTGCCGCCTTACCGCAGCCGTACGCTGATGATGACGATCTTCAACGTGTTCCAGACGGTGGGCTTTTACGGCTTCGCGAACTGGGTGCCCACGTTGTTGATCAAGCAGGGCATTACGATCACGACGAGCCTGATGTATTCGAGCGTGATCGCGCTGGCTGCGCCGGTTGGGCCGATCATCGGCCTCTTTATTGGCGACCGCTTCGAGCGCAAGACGGTGATCGTGGTGATGGCGGCGGTGAACATCGTCTGCGGGCTGTTGTTCAGCCAGGTCGCGCAGGCGGTGCTGCTGGTGAGTCTCGGCGTGTGCCTGACGCTGGCCGGCAACATCATCTCGTACAGCTTCCACGCCTATCAGTCGGAACTGTTTCCAACCAGCATCCGCGCGCGAGCGGTGGGCTTCGTTTACTCGTGGAGCCGGTTCTCGGCGATTTTCACGGCGTTCCTGATTGCCTCGGTACTCAAGGAGTTTGGCACGACCGGCGTGTTCGTGTTCATCGCCGGGGCGATGCTGATCGTGATGCTGGTAATCGGTGTAATGGGGCCGCGCACGAAGGGCATCGAACTGGAGAAGATTTCCCACTAGTGCCGGTAACCCGCATGCCGGCCTAGAACGCCGTCCCGATCTGGAACTGGAATTTCTGGTACTGGTCGCCGGCGTGCTTGACGAGCGGGAAACCAAGACTCAGCTTGAGCGGCCCGATCGGCGAGATCCACGCGAGTCCCGCACCGTACGCATAGCGCAGGCCATTCGCGCCGATACTGTTGCCTTCATTGCCCCAGACGTTACCGCCGTCGAAGAACGTAAAGACGCGCAGCGTGCGGTCATAGCCCGTACCCGGCAGCGGGAACGTCAATTCGATGTTGCCGACCAGCAGCTTCGAACCGCCGATCGGATCGCCCGTCGTCACATCGCGCGGGCCCAGCGAGCTCGGCTCATAGCCGCGCACCGAACCGATACCGCCTGCGTAGTAGTTCTTGAAAATTGGATACGGCTTGCCGTCGAGGCCGTTACCGTAACCGCCCTGGAAGTTCAGGCCCAGCACGAAGCCGCGCGCGAACGAGTAGTAATACTGTGCCTGAATGTCCGTCTTATAGTACGGAGTACTGCCCAACGGCGAACCCCATTCGGCGTTGAACTGCGTGAAGTAACCGCGGCTCGGTACCAGCGCGCTGTCGCGGCTATCGCGCGACCAGCCTACCGTCAACGGGATGTTGTTCGACACGCGCCCGAAGGAGTTGACGTAGTCGATATAGCTTTGCGGCGTGGTCGAGTCGACGTCGAGGCGGTTTTGTTCGATGCCGAGACCGAAGTACACCATGTCGGCTTCGGAGAACGGGATGCCGAATTTGAGGTCCGCGCCGAGCGTAATGATGCGAAAGCTTGTGTCGTTAACGCTGGAGAAATCGAGCGGTTCGCTGGTGCGGTAGTAAACGTCGGTAATACGCTTGATGCCGTCCACCGTGAAGTACGGGTCCACCTGCGTCACCGTCAACGTACGGAATGTCGTTGCCGTGTTCACGTTGACCGCGAGGCTTGTGCCAGAGCCGAATACGTTGTCCTGCGACACGCCCGCCGAAATGATCGGGCCTTCGCCCGACCCGTAGCCGAGACCCAGCGTCACTGAACCGGTCGGCTTTTCCGTGACCTTCACGTTCACGTCCACCTGGTCAGCCGTGCCTTCCACCGGTACCGTCGTCACATCGACGTCGGTGAAGTAGCCGAGACGGTTGATCCGGTCTTTCGACAGCGCGAGGCGGCTCGAGTCGAACCACGAGCTTTCGAGCTGGCGCATTTCCCGGCGCACCACTTCGTCGCGCGTGCGCGTGTTGCCGACGATGTTGATCCGGCGCACATACACACGACGGCTCGGATCGACCTGAAGCGTCAGGTCGACGGTGTGACGCTGCTGGTCGATCTGCGGCTGCGCGTTCACCGTGGCAAAGGCGTAACCGTATTCGCCGAGCTTGTCGACGACTGCCTTCGTGGCGGCCTTTAGCTTGGCTGCCGAGAAACGGTCGCCCGCCTTGATCTTGACCAGCTTCTGCAGTTCCGGCCCGCGGTCCAGCAGGTTGCCCGCCAGATGGATGCTGGTAATCGTGTACGGCTCGCCCTCGTGCACGGTGAGCGTCAGGTACATGTCCTTCTTGTCCGGCGACAGCGAGACCTGGGTCGAATCGATGTTGAACTCGAGGTAACCGCGATCCAGATAGTACGCGCGGATATTCTCGAGGTCGGTGGTCAGTTTGTCTTTCGAGTACAGGTCGTTCTTCGTGTACCACGAGAACCAGTTCGGCGTGGACTGCTGCATTTCGTCGTGCAGCGTACCGTCGCTAAACACCTTGTTGCCGATGAAGTTGACCTGGCGGATCTTCGCACTCGGACCTTCGATCACCGAGAACAGCAGGCCGACGCGGTCGCGGTCGATCGGCGTGACGGTGGTCGTGACTTCGGCGGCGTAGTAGCCGTGCGTCAGGTACTGGCGTTTGAGTTCCTGCTGGGCGCGGTCGACCAGCGACTTGTCGTAGTAACGGCCGAGCGACAGCCCGACCGAGTTCAACGCTTTGGTCAGGTTGTCCTTGTCGAATTCGTGGAGACCCGAGAAGTCGATCGTGCCGATCGCCGGGCGTTCCTGCACCTGCACCACGACTACATCGCCATCGGTCAAGATCTTGACGTCATTGAAGAAGCCGGTCGCGTAGAGCGCACGGATCGCTTCAGAAGCCTTGTCGCCGGTGAAGGTGTCGCCCTGCTTGATGGGCAGATACGAGAAAACGGTGTTCGGTTCGACGCGTTGCAAGCCTTCGAGCCGAATGTCGCGGACCACAAATGAGTCCGCCGCGTTTGCCGACATTGTCGACGCACTCAGGCCAACGAGGGTCAATGCCCTCACGCAGCGGGACAACAAGATCTTTGCTTTCATGCAGAGCGAGCGAAAAAAAATCCTGGTAGACACAAAAACCGCTGCCACGTGTTGTCCAATGGACGACTCACGAGGTACGGATGGAGGAGCGACTCGTTGTTCTATTGCAACCTGAAGCCCGAGACGTGGCTGCCCTGGGCGACGCCTTTTACTAGCGCATGCACCGCCGGTCCGTTCGCGAATGTCCATGTCTACCGTCCACGAATGTGAAGCACTCCGCTAGTCGAAGACACGGAGGCACGTCACCTGGCAAGTCCGACTCTGGCAAGCAGCGACCGAGGCGGCGTCAAGGGTGGAAAACGTCACCGGATGCGCGAATATTCCGTCGCACAAAAAATAAAATTAGTGGAATAGTCGGGCGTCCCGGATCGTTGTACAGAGATTGTTGTGCCGATGAGGAATGGAAACATGATGTCCAAATCACTCGTGATGTTGACGCTTTTAGCCGGTCTGGCTGCGCCTTTCGTTTCACCCGTTATCGCGTTTGCTCAGGTTTGCGACCCCACTCTCGCAGATGGCTCTCTTAACCGATGCCCACCGAGCAACGGCGGCGGTCACGTCGACCACCGGCCCGACCGGTTGCCTCACGGAGACAATGATTTACACGGGAACAACGGCATGCATGGCGCCCCCGGCACGCACGGCACTGGTGGCGCCGCCACATTTGACAGCGGCGGGGCCCATAGCTCAGGCATGGGACACGGCGGCGGCGCCGCAGGTGGAGCGGGCGGGGGACATGGAAAATAGAGGTCGGCGTGGCCAACTGGGCCACGCGTTTCAAGTGACTGGCTGCAGATGCAACGTCCGGGAAAGGAGCGTCAAATGAAACTCGCACATGGGCTGGATGTTGTGCGCAACCGCATGAGCAAGGTCTTTCACCTGAATGCACTAAAACGCGCATTCAGAGCCGGGGCGCTGGCCAAGGCAGAGGTGGCATTCGAGTGGGTGATCATCTACCGAACGGCACGTGGCTTCTGTTGCGTTCACCGCGAAATGGTCATTGATTTTCGCCATATGCTCGACCTGAAGATCTGGGCCGAAGAGGAGAACGTGCAGACATACTTCATGGGTTTTTGAAGCGGGGCAACACTCATTGATGAGGATAACGATATGTTATAGGACCGTGCATCTGCTGATGACAGCAGGACAGCGGAAAAGCGGCGGCCGTCATAAAGCGATTTCGTCTTCTTTATCACGTCGTTCTACCGCGGCCTCTCCACTCACTGACAGAGCCGCCGTTGCTTCTACTTTTTATCGGCACTGCCTTCCAGCGCCCATTCGCCATCGGGCAGACGGCACAAAACGCCTTCCTGGCTCAGGGCATCGAGTTCAAGCGCGATTTCCCGTCCGTCCGTGCTGCCGAGCGCTACCATCAGTTCCATGAAAAACAACGGACCGGCTGCCAGAGCCTCGCGAACGCTGCCGAAACGCCTGTCCTTCGAGGGAGCCGCGAAGCGTGGCGCGAAGGCGCGCCGGCTCTCGATTGTCTCGGGCCTGCCGTACGGAGCGGTCAGATCGAAGCCCACCTTGGCGACGCTGCCGTGGTCACCGGTCGTGGGATCCATGTAAAAGGGCGCAAAGCCCTCCAGTACCACGATGTCCCGGTCGCTGCGAAAGCGTGTCGACATGGCCCATTCTACCTGCTCGTTCGAGAACACATCTACATCGTCATCGACGACGTAGATGTATTTGAGCCGGGGAATCGCCGCAAGCGCGGATATGGCCAACCGCGCCTGACCGGGTGTGCCGCGCTTGAGCGCAATGCGCGCGCTTTGGCGTCCATTGGTATCGGGCACGGCGCAGATCGCGGCCGGTTCGATATTCGCTGAGCGCAATAGACGCCACATCTGCAGCTCCGAATTGAGGCCGCCCAGATTGGCCGATTCGGTCCAGCTGAGATAGCGGCCGCTGTGGCGTACGGTCTGGTGCAGCACATCCTCGCGCATGGTGATCGCCGTGACGTGGAACACCGGGTCCATGTGCACCGGGCCGTAGTAGCCGTAGAACTCGCCGTAAGGGCCTTCTTTCTCGCTATACCCCAGCTCGTCGAAATAGCCCTCGACAATCATTTCCGCGTCGGCGGGGGCCAGCACACCGTTGGTCAGGCCGCGAACCATTGGTACCGGCTCGCCGCGCAGCGTGCCGACGAGGCCGAATTCATCGACCGGGATTCGTTGGCCGGCCGCCAGATAATCGAGCGGATGCGAGCCGATCGCGAAGCTGGCCGGCAGCTTTTCGCCGCGTTCCACGCAGGCTAGATAAACACGCTTCAGATCGGACGGTTGGGAGAGGTTGGCGCGCATGGTGTTCCTGCTGCGGAACATCAGACGCCGGCACCCGACGTTGGTGCGGCCGGTGGCAGGGTCGACGCTATAGTCGATGCCCGAGGAGATGTAGGGCGCACCGTCGTATTCATGCTGAAGGTGAAACGGCAGCTGCATGAGGTCCATTTCGTCGCCCGTCTTGATGACCTGGTGTACCGGCGCCTGCTTCGAAGACACCTCGATGTACTTCTGCGGATTGGCCATGCGCCGGGTGTATTCGGCGATAAGCTCGCTTTCCCCGACGCCAAATGCCATGGCCAGCCGCTTGCGGCTACCGGAAACCGCGGCAATCATTTCGAACTTCTCCTGCCCGACCTGCCTGAACAAAGACGCCTTGGGCGTGTCGTCGATTCGCGCGCTCAGGTCGACCAGTGAAACGGGATCGTCGTGGATCACGACTTCGCCGGCATCAATCAGCTTCTCGATGAAGCGACGCAGGCGGAATTTGTCGAAATCGAAGTGGGTGTCGTTGTTGCTCATGGGTCGTCCTTGTTTCCTTAATCTTTCTGTTTGAGCATTTCGTTCGAGGAATTGACGGTCGCGTGCAGGTTCTGGGCGAAGTCCACCGCGCCACGGATGCTCATGCCTGGCGCCGAACGGAGATATTCCTTGACGCCGCATAGCGCCGGGCGCGGCGTGTTCAGCATCGCTGTCTTGAGCGCCTCGAAGGCCGCATCGAGGCCGGCGTCAGGCACCACCTCGCTGACGAGGCCATAGGTTTGCGCCGCCGCTGCATCGATCTCGCGGCTCGAATAGACCAGATAGGCCAATTCCTTGGCCGGCACACGATCGATCAACGCCGACATCACCATGGTCGGCATGATGTTGTGAGCCATTTCCGGAATCTGGAAGCGCGCCGTGCTCGCGGCCAGCGTGATATCGCACAGCCCCGCGATCGCACAGCCGAAACCGTGCGCCCGGCCGCGGACCACACCGATCACCGGTACCGGCGTCGCGCGGAATGCGTCGTAGCAGCGGAAAATCACCTCGGTCTTGCGCCTCCGGTCGAGCGCTTGCGGTTGAGTGCCGCTACGCTTGCCCATCGACATCCGTCCGCTGCAGAAATCCGTGCCCGCACCGCGTAGCACGACCAGGTCCGCCTCGTCCGCCGCCGCATCGAGCAGATCGGCCAGCTCCTGGGCCATCTCGTCGGAGACGGCATTGCCATGCTCCTGGTTGTCGATGATCAGTTCGAGGCAACGTCCATGCTGCTGCTGAATGATTCTGCTGCTCATTAATGTGCTCCTGCTAGGCCGAGGTGTTGCCGCTGTTGCGTGCATCCTGAATCGCCTGCCACACCCGCTCGGGTGTCGCCGGCATGTCGATATGCGTGACGCCGAACTCGGCCAGGGCGTCGACGATGGCGTTGATGATCACCCCGAGTGCCGGTGTCGTGCCACCTTCGCCGCCGGCCCGCACGCCGAGTGGGTTGCTCGGCGAATGCGTTTCGCTGATTTCCGTGGTGAAGTCGGGCAGATCGGAGGCGCGCGGAATCGCGTAATCCATGAAGGAACCCGACAGGAGCTGGCCGCTGCCATCCTCGTAGTAGCTGCGCTCCATCAGCGCCTGCCCCACGCCTTGAGCGATGCCGCCGTGGGCCTGGCCGTGGAGGATCAGTGGATTGATGGCCTGCCCCACGTCGTCGACGGCGATGTAGTCGATCAGCTCGACCGTCCCCGTATCGGCATCCACCTCGGCCTCGCACACATGGCTGCCGAAAGGGTAGCCGGCAACCTGCACGGTCTCGTCGGATACCGCGGCGAGCGGGCCACGCAGATCGTCGGGCAGCTCGTTGCCGGGGTCGGCAGCCGCAGCGGCAATCTCGAAGATGTCGAACGTAGCCGAGATGCTGGGCGCGCCGAAGCGGCCATTCTCGAATCGCACGCAGGTGGGCGTGTCCAGTTTCAACAGATGAGCGGCAATGCGCTTCGCCTTGCCGAGCAAGGCCTCACTGGCCTTGCCGATTACGATGCCAGCCAGACGCATCGAGCGCCCGGAGTGGGAGCCGCCGCCGGCCTGAACGATGTCGGTGTCGCCGGTGATGATGCGTACCTGCTCGATGGGCACCTTGAACCACTCCGTGATCAACTGGGCGAAGCTCGTCTCGTGGCCCTGACCGCTCGACAGCGTGCCGATCACCACCTCGACGCTGCGGGTCGGCAGCACCGTGACTTCGGCGCGCTCGCGCGGCATGCCGGAGGTAATCTCGACGTAGTTCGCCACACCGATGCCGCGATACTTGCCGCGTTGGCGTGCCTCGGCCCGGCGCTGCGGGAACGTGTACCATTTGCCGAGTTCGAGGGCGCGCTCCATGACCTGCGGATAGACACCGCTGTCGTAAGTGAGACCAAGAGGATTAGCGTAGGGGAAGCGGTCCGGCTGGATCAGATTGCGCCGGCGCAGTTCGACCCGGTCGAAGCCGTGCTCGCGCGCCGCCATGTCGATCAGCCGCTCCACGACGAACATCGCTTCCGGGCGGCCGGCGCTGCGGTACGAGTTGGTCGAGGGCGTGTTGCTGTTGACCGCCTGCCCGCGAAAGTTGGCGCTCGGTATGTCGTAGACGCTGCTCATCAAGCCGATGCCTTTGGTCAGCGGTACGAAGGAAACCGTGTGCGCACCCACGTTGCTCAGGTTGGAGCCTCGCATGGCGAGGAACCGGCCGTCCTTGTCTAGCGCGAGCTCCGCCGCGACATACAGATCGCGGCCCTGATAGTCGCTCAGGAAAGCCTCCTGACGCTCGCAATTCCAGTGCACCGGACGCCCGATTCGCCGCGCGGCCCAGGCGAGCACGGCGAACTCCGGATAGAAGGCGTTGCGGGTGCCGAAATTACCTCCGACATCGCGCGCGACGACCCGCACCATCGATTCTTCGACGCCGAGGATGTGGGCGAGTTCGCGCTTCTGCCGGACCACGTTGCCGCTGCCTGCGAAGAGCGTGTAGCGGCCCGTCTGCGGGTCGAAGCTGCCCACTGCCGCGCGCGGTTCCATGGGCACGCCAGTCAGCCGTTGAATCCAGGTTTTGATCGAGGTGATATGCGCGGCGCGGGCGAAGGCGGCATCCGTCGCCGCGGCGTCGCCTATCTGGGCATCGAGCGCGACATTGGCGTGCTCGTCCCACACGCGCGGTGCGTCCGGCGCGGCAGCCGACAGGGTGGTGGTTACCGAGGGCAGCGCCTCGTACCCGATATTGACCAGCTCGGCGGCATCCTTGGCGATCGCCACGGTCTCGGCGATGACGATGGCCACCGCCTCGCCGACGAAGCGCGCCCGGTCCGCCGGCAGTGGCAGATGAGGCGAAACGAACTTCGCCGAGCCGTCGGTGTTGGTGAGCTTGACGTCAGCCTCGTGTCCCAGCACTGGCCGGTGCGGCAGCGACTTCAGCCCGTCCGCTTCGACATCCTTGCCCGTGAGGACAGCGATGACACCTTCGAGCGCCAGCGCGGCCGAAGTATCGATCGACACGATCCGTGCATGTGCGTGAGGAGAGCGAACGAAATTGGCATGGGCCTGGCCGGGAAGGTTGATGTCATTGCTAAAGCAACCTTGCCCCTGTATCAGACGCAGGTCTTCGCGGCGTGGCACCGGCTGGCCGATGCCATCGTGGGTGGGTAGCGACCGGCTCAAGACAAACCTCTGCTCGTGTGAACCCGCGCCTCCTGGCGAGTGCTCGGCGGCTGCGGCGCGCGCATCATCATCAGCACGGCCACCATGGCGAACAGCATCGGCACGGCCGCGCAATAAAAGATGGTCTCAAGCGGCCAGTGGCTTGCGATCATCAGGCCGCCCAGGAATGGACCGACCACCGACAACAGGCGGGCAACACCGAATGCCCAGCTGGACCCGGTTGCGCGGATACGGGTGGGATAAAGCGTCGCGGACAGGGCGCCGAGCGTCATCTGCGATCCAATCACGGCGAAGCCGCCGATAAAGATGGTGACCACCAGGCCCGCTTGCGACTTGCCGGCCTGACTGATCAACGCAATCCCGACGCACCCCATCGCAAAGACAGCCGCCAGAACCTTGTAGTAACCAAAGCGGTCGGCGAACAAGCCCATCAGCGCAATACCGATGAAGCCGCCGAATTGCAGCATGGTGGCCGTTTGCAGCGCTTGCCGTACCGGCAAGCCGGTTTGGATTACCAAGGTCGGCAGCCAGCTGTTCATGAAATTCAGCACGATCAGGTTCATGAACAGGCAGGCCCACAGCAAGAGGGTGATGCGAGTGCGGTTTTCCGTGAAGAGCTCGCGCACATGCGAGAAGGCACCATTCTTTCCGGTGTCGCGGCCGGTTGTCAGCATCATGAAGCGCGCATCCGCGGGGACAGCCAGCGAGGGCGCGATCTTGCGCAGAATAGCGGCGATGCGCGCGGTGTCGTTGCGCAGCGTGAGGAAGCGGATCGATTCGGGCATCCAGAGCAGCAGCGCGAGGGCAAGCAGCAGGGGCAACACCGCCCCAACGTAGAAAACCGAGGTCCAGCCAAAACGCGGCACCATATGAACGGAGAGGAGTCCGCCCGAGGCAGCGCCGACCGAATATCCGCAGGTCATGATGGTGACCATCTTGGCCCGATGCCTGAGCGGTGCGTATTCGTTGCAGAGCACCACCACCAGGGGAATGACCGCGCCGAGCACGAGGCCGATGCCGAAACGCAGCACCGTGAGCTGGGAAATCGTGCTTGCCTGGGCCAGCAGAAGGGAGAACACGGCGAAGCACAGCACCGTGAACAGCAGGGTCTTCACCCGGCCGAAGCGATCGCCGAACGGACCGATCAGAATGCTGCCCAGACCGACGCCAAACACGCCGGCGCTGAACACCGGACCCAGCGCACCGGCACTAAGGTGCCAGGCCGACTTCAGGGCCGGCGCCACATACGCAATCATCTGGTTGTCGAAACCGTCGAGCATCAAGGTGATTGCGCCTAACAAGGCAACGCGTATCTGCAACCAGCTGATCTTTTGACTATCAATGATCTCGACGACGTTGATCGGGTCAGTCATGCCGTGTCTCCTTACGCTGCACAGAGATGCTAGCGTTTTATCGGCTTTCGTTCATTCACTGCGGGTGACTTGCCGCAGACGACCTTGTTTTGGTAATTCGCTAAGCGAAATATGATGCGCATTGCGAATTTTATGGCCGCACCCATGAGACTGTCAACGCGAAACTGATGTTTCGCTGACCGCTGGCGCGGAGTCTGCAGACGGTACGCGAGCGCCGGTGGCATTCCGTTGACAGTGGCGTCAGCCGCGCCGTATTATTTGCCAGGCGTTATTGTATTTGCAATGCAAATTAACGGGGCAATCTATGAATGGACTGGACGCGGCGATACAGGATCTGGTGATGGCCAATCACATCCTCGCCAATGAAAACATCGTGGACGCTTATGGGCACGTCAGTATCCGGCATCCGGAGAACCCGCAGCGCTTCCTGCTCTCCTGTTCGCGCAGCCCGGAATTCGTCACGACGGACGATATTCTTGAGTTTGGCTTCGACGGCGAGCCGACCGTACCTGGGGGCAAGAAGCCGTATCTTGAGCGCTTCATTCATGCGGGCGTCTATGCGGCGCGGCCTGACGTGCATGCCGTCATTCACAGCCACGCCGCCGACGTATTGCCTTTCACCATCAGCACCCGGCCACTGCAGCCGGTGCTCAATACGGCCTCAGGTATCGGCGAGAAAGTGCCGGTCTGGGACATTCGCGACAACTTCGGCGACACGAACATCCTCGTCGAAAGCATCGCGCAGGCGAACGACCTTGCACGCACGCTGGCCGACAACAGCGTCACGCTGATGCGGGGGCATGGCTTCACGGCCGTCGGTCGCACACTGGTCGAAGCGGTGAAGTCGGCTATTTACCTTCCGCTCAACGCCCGCGTCATGCTGGCGGCACTCAGCCTCGGCGGCGAGATCAAGCCCTTGTCGCCGGGCGAAATCGCCATCCGCCTGAAAACCCCGATCGACTCGCCCGCCTATACCCGAGCATGGGAATACTGGACCAATCGCGTCAAGCTTTCCGGCGCGGCGACATGTGCTTGCTGCGGCGGCAAGCACGATACGGACAACCGGGAGGGAAGGTAATCATGCAGGGCGAATGGATTGCGCTGCCCGGCGCGGACGATTTCGGCATGCAGGCCTACCGCATCGGTCCGCCGGGCGATGCGGCGGCGCCGACCGTCATCGTGCTGCACGAAATCTTCGGCGTAAACGGGGCGATGCGCGATGTCGCGGGGAGGCTGGCCCGGGAAGGCTTCGAAGTGCTGATTCCGGACCTGTTCTGGCGCGTCGAGCCACGCATTTCGCTTGGCTATATCGAGCCGGACCGTACGCGTGCCACGGAGATCATGCGCGATTTCGACACCGATCTTGGATTGGCTGACGTTGGCCGTCTAATCGACTGGCTGAAGCAGCACTCCGGCGCGAAACACCGGTTCGCCGCCATCGGCTTTTGCATTGGCGGCAAACTGGCAACGCTGCTGGGCGCGCGAGGTGAGATCGATGGCGGCGTCTCGTTCTACGGCGTGCAGCTCAACGATTACGTTGACGAGATTGCGGGGGCGAAGTCGCGTCTCCTGCTTCATTTCGGCGGACAGGATGCTCAAATACCGCTCGCGCTCGTCAACCGCATTGAAGCGGCTTCGAGGTCTAACCCCTTGGTGGATGTCCGCCTCTATCCAGAGGCGAAGCACGGGTTCTTCAATCCGTCGCGAACCGACAGACATCATCAGGAAGCTGCCGCCGAGGCAGGCGCACGGACACTGGCGATGCTACGCGACGTGCTGGATTTGCCGGCGTCGTCGTAATCCTCGGGGCCGGCTTCATGGCGAGCCGTGAAGCCGCTTCCGAGGCTGCTACGAAGCCACCTCAGGCGTTCGCGATATCGACGGCCCGCCTGGCTATCACACTAACAAGATGCGCACGATATGCCGCACCGGCGTGAATGTCGGTGTTCATCATGTCGATCGGGGTATCGATGCCGTCGAGTGATGATGCGCTAAACGACTTTTCGAGCGCTTCTTCGAAGGCGCGATGGCGAAAGACGCCATCCTGGCCAGCGCCGGTCACGGCGAGACGTGCACCCGCTGCGGTCTTCGCCGCGAACACGCCGACGAGAGCATAGCGCGATGCCTGGCTCGGGAATTTCACATAGGCGGCGCGTTCGACCACCGGCAACCGGACTTCGGTGACCAACTCGCCCGGCTCAAGCGCGGTGGTGAACATGCCCTGGAAATAATCGTCGGCGGCGATATCGCGCCGATCAGTTCTGATGGTGGCATCCAGCGCGAGCACCGCGGACGGATAGCAGGCAGAGGGATCGTTATTGGCCAGAGACCCGCCGATGGTGCCACGGTAGCGCACCTGCCGATCGCCGATGTGGCCGGCGAGATAAGCGAGAGCCGGAATGGCCTGCTGGACGATGGGCGAGGCCGCCACCACGCCATGCGGAGTCATCGCGCCGATCACTAACGTGTCGCCTTCGCGGCGGATGTAGGACAAGCCCAGGCCGCTCAGATCCACCACGACGGAGGGCTGGCTAAACCGTTGCTTCAGCACGGGGATGAACGTCATGCCGCCCGCGATCGCCTTGGCCGCATCGTCATCGGACAGGATCTTGACCGCATTTTCCAGCGCGGATGGCTTCACATATTGGAAATCGTACATGTCTGCCTCCTGCTATGTCGCGGTTTGCGCCGCGCCAGCCTGCATCAGCGGCCACGCCGCCTCGATCGCCCTGACGATGTTGTGATACCCGGTGCAGCGGCAAAGATTGCCCTCCATGGCATGACGGATCTGCTCCGCCGTGAGGCCATCCGGATGAGTCTCCACCAGGTTGATCGCGCTCATCATCATGCCGGGCGTGCAGTATCCGCACTGCAAGGCGTGGTGTTTGCGAAACATCTCCTGCATCGGATGCAGCGTACCGTCCGGTGCGGTCAACCCCTCGACGGTCGTGACCGTGGCGCCATCGGCCTGAACGGCCAGGAAGGTGCAGGACTTGACTGATTTACCGTCCAGTTGCACGACACAACAGCCACATTGACTGGTATCGCAACCGACGTGCGTGCCGGTTAGACCTAACTTGTCACGCAGCAGCTCGACCAGCAGTGTTCTACCTTCCACTTCAGCCGACGATGACTGCCCGTTCACCGTCAAATTAATTTGAGGCATGTGCTCCTCCGGAGTGCGACGTCATTGGGCGAGCACGACAAACAAGCGGTAGCCGAGCGATTGGAAAACCGCGCCGGGTGGCGATGTTGCCTGCGTCGCCTGCCTGCATCGCTTCAATTTGCAAGGCGGATAACAAAACGCATAGCAAATAGTACGAGGCGAGCGAGTGGACTGTCAATGGGGGCTTGGAGCAGTGGTAAGTCCTGGTGAATGTTCGTTGCTGAACCCGTTCGCAACACGTTGACAACGCAAAGGCTCGCCCATACACTAGTTGCAAATACATATTTGCAGTGCGAGTAGTCGATGTTTTGCCCGGCTTCGGGTTCGTCGATCTCGCAACAGTTGAAGTCGACGCAACTACAAATCAAACTCACATGACAGCCAAACCAGACTTATTGGAGTGCGAAATTTTGGTGGTTGGCGCGGGCCCGGTCGGACTGGCGCTAGCCGGAGACCTCGGCTGGCGGGACCGCCAATGCATCGTTGTCGATCGCGGTGACGGCTCGATCTTTCAGCCGAAGATGGACCTCGTCGGTATCCGCACGATGGAGTTCTGCCGCCGCTGGGGAATCGTCGGCGACGTGGAGGGAAGCCCCTACGATCGCGACTATCCGCAGGACAACGTCTACCTGACGGCCCTCAATGGCTATGAACTGGGCCGCCAGGCCATGCCGTCGATGCGGGCGGAACTACCGCCGCCCGAGAGTCCGCAGAAGCGCGAGCGCTGTCCGCAGAACATGTTCGATCCGATCCTGCGGAAGTTCGCCGAGTCGCAGCCGGGCGTACGGTTGCTGTACCAGCACGAGTATGTCTCGTTCGATGAGGACGGCGACGGCGTGAGGGCGAAAATCGTGCGTCAGTCCGACAACCACGCCTTCGAAATCCGCGCACGGTATCTGGTTGGTTGCGACGGCGGCAGAAGCACGGTGCGCGACCAGCTCGGCTTTGGCATGAAAGGCAAGGGCGTGCTGACGTACACGACCAACGTGATTTTCCGCTGCGCGGAATTCAACCGTCTGCACAACAAGGCGCCGGGCTACCGGTATATGTTCGTCGACGTCACAGGCGTTTGGGCGACCATCGTTGCGATCAATGGCAACGACTGCTGGCGCATGTCGATCGTCGGCAGTGCAGAGGAGCGCAGACGCTATACCAACGACGAACTGAAAGATTTCGCCTGCCGGGCGCTGGGTCGTTCATTCGAGCCGGAGATCATCAGCGTGCTGAACTGGACCCGCGAGGAGCTGGTTGCCGAGAGCTACGGCCGCGGACGCGTGTTCATCTGTGGCGACGCCTGCCACCTGACGTCACCGACCGGCGGCCTGGGCATGAACACCGGCATTGGCGATGCAGTCGACCTGTCGTGGAAGCTCGATGCCGCGCTGCAGGGATGGGGGGGAGTAGCCCTGTTCGATGCATACGAGATCGAGCGCAAGCCGATCGCCGAACGCATCACGCGCTTTTCGACCGGCAACCTGGAAACGATGAAGCGGGTGAGAAACAGCAGCCGGCTCGACGAAGACAGTGCGACGGGCGCCGCCGAACGGCACAAGGTGGGCGAAGCGCTAGGTGAGGGTCTGAAGCGCGAATGGTTCTCGCTGAACATGCATCTCGGCAATCGCTATGTTGACTCGCCGATCTGCGTCTATCCGGAATACGAGGACCGCGAGCAGATCGTCGACGAGTACAACGACGGCGTCAATTACCGGCCTACCACTCGCCCTGGCTGCCGCGCGCCTCATGCGTGGCTTGCCGACGGGCGCTCGACGCTCGACCTGTTCGGTCGCGGCTACGTGCTGCTGAGCTTCACCGCGGACGACAGGGCACGGCGTTTCGCCGACGCTGCGGGCGACGCCCGCGTGCCGCTTGCTCTGCATTCGTTCGACGAACCGGCGGTGGCCGCCCTCTATGAAAAGCGCCATGTGCTGGTGCGCCCGGACGGACACATCGCCTGGCGCGGTGACTCACTCCCGGTCGATCCGGCCGCGCTTCTCGCAACGATTTCTGGAAGGAAGAAGAACGATGAAACTGTTTCGCTTTGACGACGGCCGGATCGGCATGCAAGCCGGTCAGGAGAGCTACGACATCACCGACGCGCTAGGCATCGACACGAAAATGTGGCCGCCGGTGCAGATGGTGCAGGTGATCCGGCACTTCTGCGAATCGGCGCCAGCCGTGCTCGAGCATCCGAAGACCCGTCGCATTGATCTTGACGCCGTGCGTCTGCTGGTGCCGATCGAATGGCCCAACAAGCTGCTCGCGATGCCAGTCAACTATGTCGCGCACGGCGCTGAAATGAACTCGGCCAATCGTGCGGATCTGAACGGTTTTTTTCTGAAGGCGAACTCCTCGCTGTCGGGTCCCAACGACGCTGTCGTGCTGCCCGATCTGCCCGGCCGCGAAATCCATCACGAGTGCGAGCTCGGCATTGTGATCGGCAAGGGCGGCCGCAATGTGAGCCGCGCAGACGCGTACAAGCACGTATTCGGCTATGCATGTCTGATCGACATGGTGGTGCGCGGCAAGGAAGAACGTGTGATGCGTAAGTCGTACGACACGTTCTGCCCGTTCGGACCTTGGATCGTTACCGCAGACGAGGTGCCGGACCCAGGCAATCTGCAGACGCGCCTGTGGGTCAACGGCGAACTGCGGCAAGACTCGAATACGAAGGATCTGATTGTCGACATACCCGGCATGATCGAACTGATCTCGCGTGTCGCCACGCTGTACCCCGGCGACATCATCGCGGCCGGCACGCCGGCTGGCGTCGGCCCGGTCAAGGCCGGCGATCGCATGCGCATCGCCATCGACCACGTCGGGGAAATGACGTTGGACGTCCGTTAAACAACCATTAAGCAACGAAAGAGAGACAGGAGCCCGACATGGATTTCAAGGGATCTGAAACGATCAAGGCGCCGCGCAGCCTCGTGTGGAAGTGCCTGAACGACCCGGAGGTGCTGAAAAACTGTGTGCCGGGGTGCCAGTCGTTCACCGCGGCAGGCGAAGATGAGTTCCTCGCGACGGTCATCGTCGCGGTCGGCCCGGTCAAGGCCAATTTCAAGGGCAACCTGAAGCTGTCCGAGCGTGTCGAACCCGAGGGATACCGGATCGTCGGCCAGGGCGAGGGCGGTATCGCCGGGTTCGGCAAGATGAACGCCGAGGTGGCGCTCACCGAGGCCGGAGACGAGACGGTGCTGTCCTATATCGCCTATGCGGAAGTCGGCGGCAAGCTTGCGCAGATCGGCACGCGACTCGTCGCGTCGGTGGCCAACAAGCTGGCCGCCGCCTTTTTTCAGCGCTTCAACGACAATGTCAGCGCGCTCGCGACACAGCAATGAAGCGGCGTGGTGGCGCGGACAATCCGGGCCACCACGTTCCTGCACGCGAGCGGCCATCGAGGTGCCCCATGCTCATTTCATCGCGTCGAGTGCCGCGGCAAATCGTTCGGCGAGCCGCTTCAGTTCGGTGCCCACCTTGACGAGCGTTTCGTCGTCGAACACGAGACTGATGCCACCCGCGCTCAGAGATAGCAACACGCTGCCGTCCGATGACATGATCGGCACTGCCACCGCATTGATCTGTGCATGCAAAGACCCCTTGTTGAGGATGTAGCCCGTGCGCTTGTACTGCGCGATCGATTGCTTGATCTTCGGCAGCAGGGTCGGCCAGCGCTTCTTGTCAATTTCCTGAAGTTCCTTGAAGACCTTCTCGCGTTCGTCTTCCGGGAGTCCGGCAAGGTACGCCCAGCCTGTTGCAGACGAGGACAGCGGCACGCGCGAGCCGACTTCGAGATCGCGCAGGATGATCTGCGAGCCTTGCATGCGCTGCATGTAGACCATGTAATGCCCGTCACGCATGCCGAGCGAAACGGCGCACTGATAGCGGCTCGCGAGCGCCTGCATGTCGGCACGCGCGAGTTCGGCGATGGGCATGCTCGCGATCGCCCCTTGCCCCAGGCCGAGCACCGATATGCCAGGGCGCAACCTGCCGCCGCGGTCGGTCTGCACCAGATAGCCTTCCTGAATCAGCGTGTAGCAGAGCCGCCAGACGGTTGGCTGCGCGAGGCCAGTCAGACGCGCGATATCGGCAGTGCCCAGTGCCGGTGTCGCACGCGTAAAGCAACGCAACACGTCGAGGCCTCTTGCCAGTGCCGTCACGAATTGGCGGTCCTTTTCTGGAGCGATTTCGCTCGTCGCCTTGGCGGCGGCTTTTTTGGCTGGTTTTCGTTCTGTCAATTTGGCAATCCTGTTAGACGCGAACCTTGTCGAGCGCATGGCACCCCCCGGATCGCAGAATGCGACACGGTGGCCGCCCTCGGTAGCGTGTCTGTTTTTTTACCGTGCGGAATTATAAGCAGCGCGCGCATCAACGTCGCGCCCGGCACGGGCAGATAGATATTCGCATAGAGGATAGGTTACTCGCAACGTGAATTCGGTCGTTTTTGCGGAAAAGCCAGCTCGCACCGCCTTGTGGTTCTGCCCGCGCTTCGTGCAATCGGTTCGTAGGGGACTTCACCTAAACGAATTGACAAGGCAGGTGGAAACTATATAATTTGCTACACAGATTGAAATTCGCAGTGCGAATTATAAGGTGCTGGCGAAGATCAGAGCTAAATGGTCCCAAAGGATGGCTCCCATGTCGCATACCGAACACGCCGAAGTCGATTTCGAGTCAGCGCAGGATCTCCCCGCACTACACGAACTGCTCGAGCATGTGCAGATGAAGAACGGTTGGGCCAAGCCCACGCCTTCGCTGTATCCGAGCCCAAAACAGGTTTTTGTACCGGCACATTGGCGCTATCGCGACGCGCGAGCCGCATTGCATGCCGCGGGCCGGCTTGTCGGCACCGAATGGGCCGAGCGCCGCAACCTGATCATGGCCAACCCGATTCCGGGCAACGATTACGCGACGGTACGCACACTCGTGGGTGCGTACCAGATGATCAAGGGGCATGAAGCGGCGCGCAGCCACCGGCATACGCCTAACGCCATGCGTATCGTGCTCGAAGGATCACCGGACATGCACACGATCGTCGACGGTTTGAAAATTCCGATGCTGACCGGCGACATCTTGCTGACCCCGAATGGTTCCTGGCACGGCCATCTCAGCGAAACCGACCAGGAAGGCTATTGGGTCGATTTCCTCGACGCGCCGCTCGTCCAGCATCTCGGTCCGATGTTTTTCGAGGTGCATCCCGACACGCTCGAGAATAGCAACCGCGTCGACGCACGTTCCCCCATGCGGTTCGCCTATGCCGACTACCGGCCGCGCCTGCTCGAGTCGTCCGAGATCGCGCCGGGCGTGCGCAGCCTCGAACTCGGGCCGCCGCAACTTGTGACCTTCGATCGCGTCGTGCTGCATCTCGCCGCCGGCACGCAATGGCATTGTCCGCGCAGCACGGCCAACCGGATTTTCACGGTAGTCGAGGGTAAGGGCGTGACGCGAGTGGCGGGGCGCGAATTCCATTGGCATGCCGGCGACATGTTCGCGCTGCCGAGCTGGTACGACTACAGCCTCGAGTCTGGCAGCGATGCGCTGCTCCTGCGCGTGTCGGATGAACCGTTGCTGCGCATGCTCGACTGGTATCGCATTGACGGAGCGGCCAGGTTCTCGTGATGGAAGCATCGACACGGCAGCCACGTGGCTTGTCGTTGCCATATTTACATTAGTTCGTAATGCGAAATAAATAGGATGATTGAAAAAACGTGCGCAATGAGATGCACAGCACCTGCTGAGGTGTGAAGAAATACAAAAAAGGAGACGTCGAATGAAAAAGTTATGGACATGGGTTGCATTGGCGACTGCGCTCACCGCAGTTTCGATCCGTGCGAACGCGCAAAGCAGCGTGACCTTGTACGGGTTGATGGATGTCGGGCTGACGTACATCAGCAACGAGAACGGACACGGCACGCTACAGTTCAAGGATGGCCAGAACAATCCGAACCTGTGGGGCATCAGCGGAACGGAGGATCTTGGCGGCGGGCTGAAGGCAATATTCATGCTGCGCGATCAGTTCGTGGTCGGTACGGGTTCAATTCTGGCGGGTCAGCAGCTCTGGTCGAAGTCGGCCTATGTCGGGCTGGACAGCGATCGCTACGGTACGCTCACGCTCGGCGAGCAGTACGATTTCATGCGCGACCTGGTGCTCGATTCGCCAGCCGAGATTTCCGGCCACCTTTATGCGTATCCGGGGGGCATCTTCACGAAACTCGCGATTCCCGGCAATCCATCGGGAAGCTTCGACTGGAGCCGTCTGACCGGTACCCCGATATCGAACTCGGTCAAATATGCGACGCCTGTGCTGGGCGGATTCCGGTTTGGTGCACTGTATGGATTTGGCAACGTCGCGGGTTCAATCGGGGCGGGCAATGCCTCTAGCTTTCTGGCGAGCTACCAGCGCGGTACCTTTTCCATCGATGCGGACTATACGGGTACCAAGTCCGTTGCGACCGCAGCGGCGCCGAGCGTCTCGATTCGCAACACGGCCCTCGGCTCGCGGTATACATGGGGACCGGTATTCATGACGGCGCTAATCACTACGGTGCGCAACGTGGCGAACGGCACCGCCGCCCAGTCGTACTCGGGTGGCGCGATGTATCACTTCACGCCGCTGTGGTCACTGGGTCTCAGCTATATGTATCAGAAAGGCAATGCCGTACTGAGCAACCAGCATGCGAACCAGGTATCCGGCATCCTCGACTATGCGCTGTCCAAGCGCACCTCCGTCTATACGTTGGCGTCGGTGCAGCGCACGAACCACGGCATGCAGGCTAACATCGACGGCTTGCTCGGGGCCGGTTCGGCGTCGAGCGGCCCGACCCAGGCGGTGTTCCGGGTTGGCTTGCACACACGCTTCTGAAACGGGACGACGATGAGCAATACCGCAGCGCGACGCATGGTTGTGGGCATAACCGGAGCGTCGGGAGTCGCCTACGGCATTCGTGCACTCGAAGTGTTGAAGCTGGCCGGCGTGGAGACACACCTCGTTCTCAGCAAGGCAGCCGAACTGACGATGACCTGCGAGACCGACCTCAAGGCTGCTGACGTGCGCGCGAAGGCGTCTGTCTGGTATTCGGCCGGCGATATCGGTGCGGCGGTTTCCTCGGGATCGTTCCGGACAATGGGCATGCTGATTGTGCCGTGTTCGATCAGGACCATGAGCGAGATCGCAACCGGGGTGACCGGCACATTGATGAGTCGCGCAGCCGACGTGGTACTCAAGGAGCGGCGCAGGCTGGTGCTTGGCGTGCGCGAGACGCCGTTGCATAGCGGCCATCTGCGCACGCTGCTGCAACTGTCCGACATGGGAGCGGTGGTCGCGCCGCTGGTTCCGGCTTTTTATTCACGTCCGCGATCGATCGAGGATATCGTCGATCATACGGTTGGCCGACTACTTGACCTGTTCGAAATAGAAACGGATATCGTCAAGCGATGGAAGGAAGGTGAGGGCGACACAGGCGGCGATTCGTCGCTCGGGCGCGATCATCCTTGAAATACAGGTGGTAACCGGCGTGGTCCCGATGTTAACCGGGAGCGTTAGCGCCATGTCCATGAAAGCGGGCGAGAAATTGTCTCGCGCGAAGCGACTCCGGTGACCCGAAGAATTTCTGCGGCGCGGCTGTCTCGACGACCTGGCCATCATCCATGAACACGATGCGATCCGCCACCTGGCGAGCAAATTCCATTTCGTGCGTGACGATCACCATGGTTGCACCTTCGCTTGCAAGTGTTCTCATCACGCCCAGTACTTCACCCACCAGCATTGGATCGAGCGCGCTGGTCGGCTCGTCGAACAGCAACACATCCGGTTTCATCGCTAGCGCGCGGGCAATCCCCACTCGTTGCTTTTGTCCTCCGGAAAGGCGCGATGGAAACTGGTCGTGTTTGTCGGCGAGGCCAACGCGGGCCAGCAGTTCGATTGCTTCGGCCCGTACCGTCGCGCGGTCATGTTTGAGCACGTGCAGGGGAGCTTCCATGACGTTTTCGATGACACTCAGGTGTGGCCAGAGAGCGAAATGCTGAAAGACCATGCCGATCTTCGCCCGCATTTTCGCGAGGTCGGCATCGCTCATCCGGATGCGGGTGTTGTCGCGCACGCCCATGCGCGGGCCGGATACGTGCACGCTGCCGGCATCGGGAACTTCGAGCCAGTTAATGCAGCGTAGCAGGGTGGACTTGCCGCAGCCCGATGGACCGAGCAGGCAAACGGTCTCACCTTGCGCGACCTTCAGCGACACGTCGCGCAGCACCTGATTGTCGCCGAATGATTTGGAAATGCCGACGAGGTTCAGTACGTTCACCGATGTGTTCCTGGATGCTGGCTGGTCGGTTTCAGGTGCGGTGATAGGCAGGGCAGGAGTCACGCTCGACGCTCCTCGGCGAATTGATTCAGCATTCCGGTGGCAGCTTCGATCGCAAGACAGATGCACCAGTAAAGCAGGACCGCCGCGACAAACGCCGCAAACGGAATGAAGTAGGTGGCCTGGATGCCGGTCATTTCATGAGTCAGTTCGCTAACGGCGATGACGGTCAGGAAGGCGCTGTCCTTGACGATCTGGATCAACTGATTGCCAATCAGTGGCGTGGCGCGCATCAAGACCGGCGGCAGGATGATGCGTCGCAACAGCGTGAGGCCACGGAAACCGAATGCCTTCCCTGACTCGATTAGCGATGCGGGTAGTTCGAGCCAGGCACCGCGCAGCAGTTCACCCATGTACGCCGTGTTGTAAAGAATGAGTGCGAGCGCTCCCGCTGACCAGTTAGACAGGTTTATCCCGAGTGTCGGCAAGCCGAAGTAGATCAGGTAGACGAACAACAGGAAGGGTGCGCATCGCATCGCATCAACATAGGCTGCTGCCACGCGGCTAACGACCTTGTTACCGGACACCAGCAATGGCGCGAGGAGCGCGCCCAGCACAAGCGACGCCAGCCCGGAAACGGCCAGCAGGATGAGAGTATTGAGCAGGCCGGCCAGGACCACGTCGCGCTGTTGCCAGATGATCAGGAAATTATGGGTCACGCGAGTCCTCCCGAGCGAAGGCGTTTCTCGACCGTGCGTTGCAGCCGGATGAGGGCGAACACGATCAGGCCATATAGCACGAGTGCGAAGATGAATGGCGGTAGCGGCTGATAGGTATTCGACCCGACCCGCAAGGCAGCACGTGTGATCTCGACGATCCCGATCACCGCCACCGCTGGGGTTGACTTGATCTGCAAGGTCATTTCGTTGACGAGCGCCGGCAGGCTCGCGCGGTAGACCTGCGGCATGACAATACGTCGGATGCGGGTCAAACGAGGCATCGCGAAGGACAACGCGGCATCGTACTGGTCACGTGGGAATTCGACCAGGGAGCTGCGCCATATTTCACAGTTGAAGGCCGAGGTGCTGACGGTCAGCGCCACGATCGCGGCAGGAACCGGGTCGAGCGATAGGCCAAGCTGGGGTAACGCAAAATACACCAGCAAGGTGAGCGTCACGGTCGGACACGACCGGACGATGCTGACATACGAATACACGAAACGGTCGAGCACCGGCACTTTCGCCCAGCGGATCAACGCCAGGGCGAGCCCGAGCGGAACGCCGAGTACGATACTGACGAGCGACAGTGAGATCGTCGCGAGCGCGCCCTGCGTGATGCTCCAATAGTCGTAAGCGGTCATAAAGCGGGCTCGCTTTCGCGATCAGTTGATGGACTGCGGCATCGATTCAAAACTGGCACCGAACCATTTCTTTTGCATCTGGTACATTTCGCCGCTCTTGCGCAGGTCGAGGAGCACGCTGTTCACCATCTGCAGCGCGCCTGGGTCGCCTTTTTTGACGGCCCATGCGATATACACCGGACTGCCGATCTTTTCTCCGAGCACGAAGGCATCAGGACGGGTTTTGAGGAGTGAGTTCAGGTTGATCTGCGTATTGGCGACTGCGTCAAGGCGGCCGAGCGCGAGGTCCTGGTACGCCTCGGGATACGCTGGATACTCGATGATCTGCTTGAACCCGTTGCCGCCATGAGTTTTCTTCAATTGCTCGTCGAAGGCCTTCACATCGGTCAGCATCGCGCTGCCGGTTTCCACGCCGATCACCTTGCCGACCAGATCGTCGGCGGACTTGATGGATGAGCCTTTTTTGGTTCCGTAGAACGTCGTCGATTCCGCCAGCGGCGCGGTGAAATCGAACGTCCCTTTGCGCTCCGGCGTGACAAGGACCGCCGTGACAGCCATGTCGTACTTGCCCGTCGTCACGCCAGGCAGGATACCTGACCACGGCATGATTTGCTGCCGCACTTGCACGGGTAACTTCTTTTTCACCAGCGCGAGCATCTCATTGTCGTAGCCGGTCGCCGTGCCGTTGTCGACGAATTCGAACGGCTTGAAGTCGTCTTCAGTGGCGACCGAAATATAGCCACGCGATTTGATTTCGTCAGCGGTAGCGGCGGACGCTGTGTGCGCAGCACCCGCGAAAGCGGCGATCGCGAACATCAAGCTAAACGACGAGCGCGCGAGACGCCTTAAGCCGGTACCGCGCAATTTTTTCGACGCGTTGCGGTGGTTCGTGAGAGACGACATGTGTACCCCTCTTGGCTGATACGACGTGGATGGCGCGCGAGGCGCGCTTTATTGGCCCGGTGGCCCTTCTATCACGTGCAATCGAAAATTCGTATGCACACTGACAAGTTTGCGTTTTGAATGCAAATCGCATGCCAGTCAGAAGTACGCCATGCGATGCCGTTGCGCATGCAGAGCGGGCTGCACGCGTGCGCCGATAGAAGGCAGATCGCGCACCAAAGATAGTCAAATTTGGCCTATATCCGGTGAGAATGCACTTATTTGGATCGGAGACGACGTTCGTGTATCGGCTCGGACACGATTCGAGGACAACCCGGAATCGAGGCATTCGATAACGATAGAATTTCTATTTTTTGCTGATACGATGTGCACTAACGAATTAGACTTTAACTTTGATGAATCTGCACGATGGACAAGGAGGCCCGACCAATGCAACAAGACGACAACTTCGCCTCGCAGGAGCCGGCTAGCCGTGAAGTCATTGAGCCGGGCGGTCGCTGGTCGAGGCGGCTCGATGCGGGCGACCGGTTGCGTATCGTCGATCTGGAAGGACAGCAGGCCGTCGATTTTCTCTGCTACTCCGACGAACTGCCGCTCGACCGCCTCAACGTGCCGAACACGGTAAAACTCAATCGCTCCTTGTACGTGAGCAAGGGGACGACGATCTATTCAGATCGGGCACGCAAGATGTTTTCGGTGCTCGAAGACACCTGCGGGTTTCACGACACGCTAGCGGGATGCTGCAGTCACGAGATGGATTTTCTGCGCTACGGAGTGCGCAACGCGCTGAGCTGCCGCAGCAACTTCGTGCAGGAACTGGCGAAGTGGTCTCTGGGGCCGTCGGAGATCGTGACAAACATCAACTTCTTCATGCGCGTGACGTTCGACGAACAAGGTGCGGTCGAGATCGCGCCGAGCCCGTCCAAAGCGGGTGATTACGTCGTATTGCGCGCGGAGATGCCCGTGATTGCCGTCTTATCGAATTGCCCGCAGCAGAACAATCCGTCGTCGGGGTTCCGGCCCACACCGATCGAGGTCGCGGTGTGGCACGCCGCCCAGCTGACCAGCAAATCGCAGACGGAGTAAAAAGCTCATGCCCGCTAGCCCACATAGAGGTAAGCCCGAGAAGGAAGGGGCGCGCAATACCGCGATTAACGACTGGCGTCATACTGCGTTGAGTGAACGTCCCGGTTTCCTGATTCGCAGACTGCATCAGATCCATGTCGCGCTGTTCGTCGAGGAGTGTGCGCCGGAAGGCATTACGCCCGTGCAGTACAGCTTGATGACGGCGCTCGAACAGATGGGGCCGACCGAGCAGATCGTGTTGTCGCGCGCAGTCGGTCTCGACCGCGCCAACACGGCCGATGTGATCGGGCGGTTGGTCGAGCGGCGTTTTGTGCAAAGGCGTATGTCGAAAACCGACAAGCGCAAGAAAGTAGCAGAACTCACGGATGTCGGACGAGCGCTGCTGGCGCGGCTCGAAACGGGGGTGGCACGTGCCCACGAACGCACGCTCGAGGCATTGCCGCCTGACGATCGTGCGCGCTTCATGGTCTATCTGACCTTGCTCGTCGAGACCAACAACGATCTCAGCCGAACGCCGGTCAGCGGATCGACACGAAAAGGCGAGGATGCCTGATCGACGGCAGCGACGCTTGCGGGGGTGGTGATGAGCATCATGTTTCGAGAGAACGGACGGCGGCCGCAAAGAGACTCACTGGCGCGGCAAACAGACCTCGGCCTAGCAGACCGGCACGGCCGTCGGCGCCGATCATCGCGATAGCGGCAAGCGGTGCGGTGCCGTGCAAAGCGACCTGTGCGGCGTCGAGTCCGCAATGGAGCTCGTTAAAGCAGGGATGGGAGCCCGCGTAAAGTTGCGCTTGCTCGTGTTGCCATCCGGCCGGCAACCAGGCTGCGAAGGCGGCCGCTGGCTCGGGCGCGACAACGAGCGCTTGGGCGCCGAAGCCGGCTATGTCGATGACGCCGCTGTCACCGGTCAGCGCTGCGGCCGGGTGATCGAGTGCGGGATTGATCGCCGGTCCCGCTGGTGCTGCGGCCGGCGCGGTGTGCCAGTGCGATGCGCGGCCTGCCAGCTGGATGCCTACATCAACGCCGTTTCCCGCCAGCGCCACGACGAGCGTCGAAGCCGGATGCGCGTTGCGCGCGGCAGCACAGGTCATCAGGCGACAAGCCGCCATCCAAAGCGTGAGGAAGAACAGTGGCGTTTGACGCAACATGGCATCGACCGACGCATCGCTTAGGCGCGGCGCCAGCACGTCATGGAGTGCCGCGCTCGCGGCAGTCGTACGCGCATGCAGATCGTCGCCACCGTCGAGGCCGGTGCGGGCTAGCGAAAGCAGGTCGACCGGGCGGTCCGACATCGCTTTCCCGAGTGCCGGCGCGAGAACCGTATCGCGCCATTTCATGCGATCGAGAATCGCCGTGTCGCGCGAGCCGAAACGCACCTGCGGCCCCGCACCGCTGCCGAGCAGCGACCAGGCTGTGCCGGTCGGATCGTCGACTTCGACCAGCGCGGTACGGCTGGAAATGACCGCAGCGAGCGGCGTGACCACACCATAGGACTGGGCGCTAACGAGCTTCACGCGTCCAGCTGCAATCATCCGTTCGGCTTCCTGCTCGCTCGATGCCCAGCCCTCGTACAGACAGCACAACACGGCTGACGACAGCACCGGGGCAGGTGGTCTGCAGGGATTCGCATACGGCGGCCCCGCGTGCAGCAGTGTGAACTCGGGCAAGTCGATCGCTTCGCGCGCAAAGCGTACTGCGCGCCACTGCGGACGAACCGCATACATGCGCTGCAGCGCCTCGTCATTGGCCGATAGCGTCATCGCCGGGCCCCAACGCCGAACACGCTGCACAGCCTCGACCAGAGGATTTTCCAGAACATGGTGCCAAGATTGAGTGGCGCGTTCGCTGGCGCTGGGGATGACGGGCCGGGCGCATGAGTCGGCGCAATTATTGCGGGCATTGCAGCCTGTGCGACGGTGTCCGCTGCCGCAGGTTTGGCACGCGGGGCGGGCGGGGAGACTGGTTCAGCTTCAGATGCAGGCGCAGCCGCTTGCGACGCCTGCTGGTCCAGCCTTGCTTTCAGATTCGCAGCGAACTCGGCTGTCATCCGCGTGGCGAGTTCCTTGACGATGCCGCCGCGGGAGAATTGCGCGAGGCTGCCGGCGATCGAATAGTCCACTTTGACGTCGACGCGGGTTTCGCCCGGCTTCGAGCCTTCAAGTGAGAACGACGCTTCGCCCTTCACGCGCGAGGCGCTCTTGCGGTCCACGCCACCGCCGCTCACGCTGCCGCGCCAGGCCGCATCGTCCAGCGTCATTTCGCCGTCGCCGGCAAAACTCGCCACGATGGGCCCTAGCTTCACGGTCATTGCGAGCTTCAACCGGTTGCCCTCAGGCGGCGCGCTCAGCGATGCACCGGGCAGACACGCCACAATGCTAGGCGTATCGTGAAACGAAGCCCACACCGCCTCGCGCGGGTACGGCACAGTAAAACTCTGTTCGATTTCCATGCGTCTTCCGTCTTGTGTCGCTGGGCCTAAGGGCTCAAGCGGTGGTAGCCTCGGCGAGCGGCGTGCGCTGATGCGCGCGCCGTGCTTCGAGCACGCGCCGTACCGCGCGCACGATACCCACATAACCGGTACACCGGCACAGGTTGCCGGACAGTTCGAGGCGTACGCGTTCGTCGTCGGCATCAGGCAGGCGCATGACGATGTCACGCGCTGTGACCAGCATGCCCGGTGTGCAATAGCCACACTGCAGCGCATGCTCCGCAGTGAAGGCGGCGCGCAGTTCGTTCATCAGGGCGTCGTCGTCGAAGCCTTCGATGCTCTGCACATCGGCATGCACGCACGAGACGGCAGATGTAATGCACGAGCGGGTCGGCACGCCATCGACCAGCAGCGTGCACGCGCCGCACACTCCCTGTTCGCACCCAATGTTGGTGCCGCATAACATCTGTTGCTCGCGCAGGAAGTCCGCGAGGCTCGTACGCGGTTCGACCGATGCGGACACCGCCTCGCGATTGATGCGCAGTTTGATCTGCTGGGTGACGATCTCGGTCATAATTGCTTCCTGTTCTCGCGGATCATCGCTGCAGCCCGTTCAAGCGCCACGCGATGGACTAGATACTCGTAACTCCCGGATTCGAGGCCTGCTGCGTCGAGGTGCGGATCAAGTCGCGCAACGTCGGGATGATCGATCAACTCGCGCGCGTTCGCGATCAGATGCGGTGGACCGTCGATCGCCCCAACCACCGCGCGGCACACGCCGGCTGGCGCATCGTCGAGAAAGATCGCGATTGCTTCCGCGAACTCGCCGGGTTTGCGGTTGAACTTGTAATAGCTCCAACGGGCGGCCGGCGACAGCCTTCGCAGGCGCACGCCGGTGAGTATCTCGTCGGCCTCCAGCGGAGTCGTGAAAGCGCCGGTCATCCAGTCGCGGGCGGCGATGGTACGTTCGCCATGCGGTCCTGCGACCAGGAATGCTGCATCGAGCGCGCGCATTGTGCTGATCCAGTCCGCGGCCGGATCCGCATGCGCGAGACTGCCGCCCAGCGTGCCACGGTTGCGTACCGCGCGATAGGCGATGCCACGCGCGACATACGGCATCAATCCCTGCGTGCCGTCGTCGAATTTGCGGTCTTCGATCTCCGCGTGCGTCACACATGCGCCGAGCAACGTGGTGTCGCCTTCGTTGCGGCATTCGCGCAATACGGCGATACCGCGCAGATCGACCAGCATCTCCGGTTGCGCGAGCCGCAGGTTCATCATCGGACCGAGCGACTGGCTGCCGGACACGAACTTCGCCATGCCTTCGCTGGCCGCGACGAGCGCGATGGCGCTTTCGCCAGTGGCGGGCTTTGCATACTGATAAATGGCGGCTTTCATGCGGGTATTCCGTTGGCGGTGTGGGTCGGCGTAGCCGTCCGCATCGCCTCGACGATCACGCGCGGTGAGATCGGCAACTGGTTGACCTGGACGCCGAGTGGGCGCAATGCGTCATTGACGGCGTTCGCAATCGCGGCCGGCGAGCCGATAGCGCCGCTCTCGCCGATGCCTTTCTGGCCGAACTCGGTGTACGGTGCGGGGGTTTCCATATGCTCGATGCGGATGGCAGGCACTTCGGTCGCGCCAGGCAGCAGGTAGTCGGCGAGCGTGGATGCAAGCGGTTGGCCGTCCTCGCTGTAGGGCATCGCTTCGTAGAGCGCAGTGCCGATCCCCTGAGCCGCACCGCCGAACACCTGCCCGTCGACGACCATCGGATTGATCAGCACGCCACCGTCCTCGACGATGACATAGTCGAGAATATCGGTCTTGCCGAGTTGTGTGTCGACGGCGACCACGATCGCATGACACGCATAACTAAACGTGCCGGTGTCGCGTTTCGCCTGATACGACGTCGACACTTCGAGGCCGCGCGGATCGACGTCGGGCGGTAGCATCTGGGGCGCGAGGTACCAGGTGCGGGCGATGTCGGCGATGCTGCGGCGCCCCGTCACGCCGGTTACCGCGCCTTTCTCCCAGCGCACGGAGTCTAGCGGTTCCCTCAGCAACCATGCGCCGATTTGCAGCAAGCGCTGCCTGAGTTCTTTTGCCGCCTTGCCCAAGGCGCCGCCGGCCATCACGATGGAGCGCGAGCCCCATGTGCCGGTCGAATAGGGCGTCACGCCCGTGTCGCCGAGCACGATGCGCACGCGTTCCGTATCGATGCCGAGCACCTCGTGGGCGATTTGCGCGAGCGTCGTCTCCATGCCCTGGCCGTGCGAATGCACGCCAGCGCGCACTTCGAGAATACCGTCGGGTGTGAGGCGAATCACCACCGGCTCGTAGCCCGGCACCATAGGAATGCCCCAGCCGTGATACACCGACGTGCCGTGCGCGCCTTGTTCGCAGAAGATCGCCATACCGAAACCGATCCGGCGGCCGTCCGGTTCGCCGCGCTGCTGACGCGCGCGTACGGCGGCCAGGTCGATCGCGGCGATTGCGCGCCGCACCGCCTCGGGATAGTCGCCGCTGTCGAAGTGTTTGTTCGTGATGTTGTCGTACGGCATTTCGTGCGGTTCGACCAGATTGCGCAAGCGCACTTGATACGGCTCGATGCCGGCCTCGACGGCAATCGCGTCCATTATCGATTCGATTGCATAGCACACACCCGTGCGCGCCACGCCGCGATACGGCAGGATCGGCGGCTTGTTCGTCGCGACCGACCACGTGCGGCAGCGGTACCGGTCCATCTTGTATGGACCGGGCAGGATGCTGCCCACCTGGGCGGCTTCGAGGCAGGCGGAGAATGGATACGACGAATACGCCCCAGAGTCGACATTCGCTTCGCAATCGACGGCGATCAGCCGCCCGTCGCGCGTGGCGTACGCGGTGATGTCATAGTCGTGCTCGCGGCAATTGGCATTGGCCGTCAACTGTTCGCGACGATCTTCGAGCCAGCGTACCGGCTTGTCCAGATGCATCGCAAGCCAGCCACAGCACACTTCCTCGGGTAACAGGATGCCCTTGTAGCCGAAGCCGCCGCCGACATCGGGCGCGATCACGCGAACCTGGCCTTCATCGAGGCCGAGGCAGTGCGCAAGGCCGGTGCGAGTGATGTGCGGCATCTGCGCCGATGTGTGGACAATCAGTTGCGACAGGCGCCGGTCCCAGTGCGCGACGACACCGCGGCCTTCCATTGGTGCCATGCTCTGGCGAGCGGTGCGCAGCTTGCGGTGAACCTTGATGGGCGCTTCGCGGCGGATCGCTTCGAGATCGATGTCGGGGTTTGCGTCGACGAAGGTTTCGAGGAAGACGTTGTCGCTCCAGTGTTCGTGAACGAGCGGCGAACCTTCGCGGCGCGCTTCGAGCATGTCGACGACCGCCTGTAGCTCCTCGAAGTCGACGAACACCTGCGCGGCAATGTCTTCTGCCGCAGCGCGCGTCGCCGCAACGCACATTGCAATGGCTTCGCCAACCTGACGTACCTTGCCGCTCGCGAGCACGTGCTGCTCGGACGGCCTGAAGCCCGGCAGCCCGGAGTTGGCGACGATCGGTTGGACATCGTGCAGATCGGCCAGCGTATAGACCGATTTTTCCAGACCTGCCGGCTTCTCTATCCCGACTATATGGCCATGCGCGATCGGGCTGCGCACGAACGCGACGTCGACCATGCCGACCATCCGGATGTTGCCGACATACTCGCCGCGGCCATGCAGGAAGCGATCGTCTTCCTTGCGCGGCAGCGATGCGCCGATGCCTTGTGGCCGGTCGGGCGATTTCATTGTGGCGGTACGTTTCATCCTGTCACTCATAGAGAGCGTCGAGGCCGTCAGGCCGCGCGCGCAAGCGGTAACTGGGGCGCATTGGCGTCGTATCGCACGCCGTCGCGCAGACAGAAGAGCGGCGCGAGCATGCGCTCCGCGATGACCTGCGTGCCTTCGTTGTCCTCAAGCACCCAACGGCCACGCTGGTCGTCCAGCACGCTGATATCCGCGACACTGCCTACCTTGAGCGTGCCGAGTTCACCCTCCATGCCGATCATCTTTGCGGCATGGCTGGTTGTCATCGCAACAACGTGGTCAAGCGGCAAACCGAGCGTCAGCATGCTGGTCATCGCGCTGACGAGACTGAACTGCGTGCGGCCGAGGAACGAGTGCTCTTCGTCCGGATGGCTGTCTGGTGTGCCCGCCGGTGACGGCACGTGGGTGTTGTAGCCGTGCATGTCGGCGCCTAGCGTGTCGGGAATGACGCCGCTGTCGAGCACGATACGGGCAGTCTTGAAGCTGAAGTGCGAGCCGTGGCCCACATCGATCTTAAGGCCCCGTGCGATGGCTTCGTGGACGAGCGGATGCAACTTGCCGTTCTGCTCGACAAACCCGCCGGGATGACGGCTGAACGGATGCGCGAGGATATCGCCAGGCTTCAGGGTCTCGACGACCTGATTGAAAATCGAATCGGGATTCACCGACAGAGCGCCATGTTCAGGTTTGGGCCAGAGCTGTCCGAAATGAATGTAGACGGGGAGGTTTGCGTCGCGGCCGATTTTCGACGCAGTTTTCATCACTTCGAGCCCCCAGCGCGCGAAACCGCCAATCTCGGCGTGCGCTTTGATGCCTTTGACGAGGTCGGCATTGGCGAGCGCCGATTTGACGGTTGCCACCGCGTCCAGACAATCGGGACGATATAGATCAGGGTAGTAGTGACCTTCGAGACCGCCGACCAGGTACGCGGAAATAAAGGCGAGCACGCGGGTCACGGCTTGCTCGGCGACGAAGTTGCGAAAACCGGGAATCGTGATACAGCTCGATCCGCCCTGATCGACGATGGTGGTCACGCCGGAATACACGCCGCATTGATCGGCGTTCAGGCCGAAGCGGCCAGTCACGTATTGATATACATGGCCGTGCGTATCGATCAGACCGGGCAGGACCAGTTTGCCACGGCAGTCGACGACGTCGGCCGACGGCGCCTGGGCTTGCAGGCCCGGGCCGACAGCAGCGATTGACTTGCCGCCGACGAGCACATCAAGCAAGCCATCGATGCCGTTAGCCGGATCGATGACGCGGCCACCTTTGAGAAGAAGCTGGGACATGTTCAGGGCGCGGTTCCGGTGACGAGATGCGTGGTGTACCGCAAATAGTGTGCCGGTTTGAATGGATTGCTCGCGTGTCGAGAAAAACCCTTATATATCAGTGGTATAGCAGGCATGCGACAAGCCAATGCGTGCTATGCCACGGATTTTATTGAACCGCTCCGCACCAAAATGACGAGTTTCCATGATGCATGCACCGGGTACTTGCCCGACGCCTCGTTTTGGTGAATTGGGGGGGTGTACCACGGATTTGTTGAAAGGCCGGCTGTTCGCATAGAATGCAGTCATTCACCGTGCATTCATGCGCTTCTGCTCACCAGTCAGCTCCCTCGGAGTCAGCCCATGTCGACCATGATCGCCCCGGAAACGGAGTTCGAATCCATCCGCGCCGAGCTTGCGCGCCTACAGGCGCGATCCCCTTTGTTCGCGCGTCCGGGCTTTCTGATCCGGCGTCTGCACCAGATTCACGGTTCGCTGTTTGCCGAGGAAACCAGCGAGTTCAACATCACGCCTGTGCAATACAGCTTGCTGACGACGCTTGAAGCGCTCGGCGAAATCGATCAGAACACGTTAGCCATCGAGGTCGGTCTTGAACGTTCGAGTGTCGCGGAGGTGATCCCGAGGCTGCACGCGCGAGGCTTCGTCAATCGAAAGCAGGCTGAGCATGACAGGCGACTGAGACTCGTCAGGCTCTCGACGCAGGGCCGGCGCCTCGTGACAAAGATGAAGCCGGCGGTGCAGCGTGCGCATGATCGAACCGTCGAGCACCTGTCGCCCGAGGCGCGCGATTTCTTCATGCTGCAAATGATTCGACTCGTCGAGGCGAACAACGAACGGACCGTTGCGCCGTTGAGGTTGCCGGAGAGTTAACTATTCGGCTTGCTGGCGTTGTTACGGAACATGCGGGTGCTCTCCTGTCTTCTTCTTATGGGAAGGGAGGGCTCACAACGTCTGGATGACGTTGCAACAAGCGCCTCACCTCACCCTTGCTCCGCGAGACCCTCGTCCCAGTGCGGTGGTTCGCCGATCACCTCCGCAAAGAAGTCGACAAACGAGCGCACCTTTGAAGACACAATCTTCTTCGGCGGATAGACCGCCCAGATAGCCGGTTCGGCCTTTCCCGCGCGTGCTTCCCATTCTGGGAGTGCGCGGATCAGGCGTCCTTCGCGTAGCGCTGTGCCCACGAGCCAGGTCGGCAAGAGGGCGATGCCGCATCCCGCCAGTGCGAGGTCGAGCACAGCCTCGGAGTCGTTTCCACGCAACCGTCCTTTCAATCCGACGAGTGTCTGCTCCAGGGCAGATTTTGGGTTTCCCGTGCGGGTGAAAAACCATTTGTCTCCGGGCGGCAGCGCCACGCGCAGTGATTCATGACCCTCGAGGTCCGAAGGCACAGACGGCATCCCGTTTCGCTCGAAATATTCCGGACTGCCACAGACGATGCGCCGATGTGGTGCGAGACGTCGGGCCATTAAGGAAGAATCGGACAGGACCCCGGTGCGAATAGCCAGGTCAATCCCAGCATCGATCATGTTCAGGGTCTCGCCGGTCAGCACGAGGTCGAGGTCAATGTCCGGGTACCGCGTCATGAATGCTGGAAGGTGCGGCACGATGTGGCGGCGCCCGAATGCGGATGGCATCGTCACGCGGAGCAGACCCTGCGGCGTACTATTCAGGGAGGACGTGGCCTGCCGGGCGTCATCGAGTGCATCGAGTGCCAGGATCGCGCGCTCACGAAATACCCTGCCGCCCTCGGTCAGCACGAGACCCCGTGTCGAGCGATTGAAGAGGGCGATACCAAGATCTTTCTCGAGATCGCTCACATACCGCGAGATGGTTGAGGTCTTTACCGCCATTTCGCGCGCAGCTTTGCTGAAGCTCTGCAACTCCGCCGCACGAACGAAAGCGTGTACTGCTGAAAAGTAGTCCATTGATTCTGCTGCAACTCTGACTTGCTGAAACCGGAATTGGCGATTCGTAGACAGAGCCGCGCTAAAGCCTCCGGCCGGAACACAAACGGGAAAGGGGCAGGATATCCCTGATCGCTCCGGATCGGCAAGTGCGTGCGTTCACTGTGTCGCGCCCGCCTGGCGCAGTGCATCCGCTGCAGAGGTGTTACGTTGCGCGAGGGCCATTTGCAGCGCGGTGCCTCCGCGCGCATCGACGTGGTTGATGTTCGCGCCATGTGCCACGAGCACCGGAATCATATCGAGCCGGCCGAACAGCGCGGCAAACGAGAGCGCTGTTTCTCCTGCATTATTGGTCTGATCGATAGCGCAATGGGTATCGAGCAGCATGTTCGCAATGTTCGTCTCCCCTTTGAAAAGCGCGCCCATGAGCGCCGTATTGCCGTTCCGATCGGCGGCGCAGGCATTGGCACCCGCCGCGAGCAACGCCTGTAACGTATCCGGATGATTGTCGTAGGCGCTGAGAATAAGTGCGGTGTAGCCCTCGGACGTCTTCGTCTCAAGGGGGAAGTGCGCGTCGATCAACGCTTGCACGATATCGGTACGTCCGGCACGCGCAGCGGCAAACCAGTCGTCGGTATATCTTGGCGCGTCAGCTGCGCCCGAGTACGTTCCCGACAGATACATGTGCTGCGCACAACCGGCCGTCAACAGCACGGCTATAGCTGCGACCGCTGCGTTGCGAACCAGCCGCTGCACGGTAGAAAATCCTCGCATTACATTCTCCATCGGGAATCGTATTCAAGAAGTGGAAGCCTGCTCGCGCAGGCCCGGTACATCAGTTGTCGCTCAGGTGCGAAGCGAGGTCCTTCACGCGGCTCACATCCGCGTTCGTTGCGTGCGCAAGACGGGTACCGTAGTCCGAATCGGCCTTATAGAAGTACGACAGCATCGTGTACTTGTTCGTGTCGTTGGTCACGCGGCCCAGATCGCCCGACAACGCCGTGATCAGATCCGCCTTGTCGGTGTCGGACAGGCTCCGGTAGTACTCGCCGGCCTGACGGAAGTCGAGCGTCTTGTGGATCGCGGTTTGCTGGGTCGTGCCACTGAGCGGGGTCTGTACGTACTTGAACTTGGCGTTCTGGGAGATTTCGCCGACGGTGGAGGGCTCGTAGTTCACTTCGCCCTTGCGATCGCCGTAGTTCATCTTGCCGTCCTGGTTGTTGTTGTTCACCGGGATGACAGGACGATTGATCGGCAGATCGTTGTAGTTCGCGCCGAGGCGATACATTTGCGTGTCGGCGTAGGCAAACAGGCGTCCCTGCAACATCTTGTCTTCGGAAGGTTCGATGCCCGGCACGAGGCGCGACGGTGCGAACGCGGACTCTTCCGTGGACTGGAAGTAGTTGTCCGGAATGCGGTTGAGCGTCATGGTGCCGACCTTCTCCTCCGGAATCGTCGACGGCCATACCTTCGTGTCATCCAGCGGATCGAAATCGTACTTGGCCAGATCCTTCGGCGACATCACCTGGATGTAGAGGTCCCACTGCGGATATGAATGGGCCTTCACTGAGTTGTACAGATCATCCGTCATCAGATTCCAGTCCGCACCGATTGAATGCTGGATATCCTGGGGGCGCATGCCTTCGATACCCTGGCGGCTCTTCCAGTGGAACTTCACGTAGTGAACTTCCCCTTGAGCGTTGACGAACTTGAACGCATGCACGCCAAAACCGTCCATGTGACGGTACGAATCAGGCATCCCCTCATCGGTGTAGAGGTGCGTCAGCATGTTCGTTGCTTCTGGCGTGTGGGCGAAGAAGTCAAACGCCAGGTTTGGATCCTGCACACCTGTCACAGCTGATGGCTTGTTCGCATGCACGAAGTCCGGGAACTTGATCGCGTCGCGGATGAAAAAGATCGGCCAGTTGATACCGACTATGTCCCAGTTGCCTTGCTGGGTGTAGAACTTGATTGCGAAACCACGCGGGTCGCGCGCTTGCTCGGGCGAGCCGCGATAGCCCATCACCGTTGAGAAGCGAACAAAGACCGGGGTCTTGGTGCCTGGTGTGAATACCTTTGCGGTGGTCAGGGAGCTGATGTCGGCGGTGGGAACGAACTCGCCGAAAAGACCCGTGCCGCGCGCATGGACGACGCGCTCCGGGATGCGCTCCCGATCAAAGCGCTGCAGTTTCTCGGTGAGACTCGAGTCCTGCAGAAGGACGGGACCGTCAGGACCCGCGGTCTGGGAATTTTCATTGTCGCCGACAGGCGCACCTGTGTCGCGCGTCATGTCTTCGGCATACCCGGGTTGGGCGATGGCGATCGCCGAGGCGATTGAGAAAATGCTTGCTGCGATCTTTGTCTTCAGTAATTTCATGTCGTAACCCTGAGTCA
>Ga0302314_10000934_pt1 | contig 54704 bp, 44 predicted proteins | sample III_Palsa_N2_3_FD_200533 | JGI IMG/M metagenome (GOLD analysis project Ga0302314, IMG submission 200533) | Peat permafrost microbial communities from Stordalen Mire near Abisko, Sweden - III_Palsa_N2_3 | ecosystem: Environmental > Terrestrial > Soil > Palsa > Peat permafrost | place: Sweden... | reverse complement strand
CAACTCCGACGACACGCCGACTACGCCATGCACGCCTTCGCGCCGCGCTTCCTCGACCATGCGGTCGAACGCCGCCTCGCGCCCGGCGTGGATCATCTCGGTCACCGCAGGAATTTCGCCGCCGACGGCGCCGCGAAACGTGGTGCTGAGCGCACCGAGGAAACCCATCGACTGGACGCTGTTGCCGACCACGATACTCGAGGGTCTGAGGCCCTTGAGCTGCATGCAATAGATTTCGTTTCCGGACAATCCTGTTACGCTCGGTTGTGGCATTTGCGGGGTTCCTTGGGCATGAGGTTGGAAGGCATCTTGTAGATAACGTCGTCGCGAGGACAATTGGCCGGCGCCGGGGTTGCTGCACCGTCGCAGCGGACCCCCGGCTCAGGCGACCATGTTGCGTATAGTACAGGTGTCCGGGTTTCGTCACCATCGCCGCCGCATTTGACGGCGGATCATCCGGCTCCGGTCGGCCGATTCGACCGGCATTCGCGCACGAACCACATGAAGCGGGCTATCGTATAGGCCAGTGCGAGCAGCATCGCCGACATCGCCGCCTCGTTGGCGTAGGCCACGGGCAGCAGCAACCACGCCAACGCATAGCCCAAGCCGCCCAATACCATTGCCCAGCCGGCGGCGCGCCGCATGGCGTAGCCGCGTGCAGGGCCGGCCTGCTTCGGAATGGCGTTGGCGAGAAATACCACGATCGCTCCGGTGATAAAGCCGCGCGTGCGTTCGCCGACATCGCCCAAGCCGTCGAGCCATCCCAGACGCGAGATAAACGCGAGACCCAAAATCACGCCGGCCAACACGATGGTTTGCGTCACTTTGCGCTGTGCCACCAAACACGCCGGGCTTGTTTCTGCCTTGCCGCGGAAGGCGTAACGGATCGTCCACGCAAAGCAAACAATTGCCATCGCGAACAGGTATCGCCATGGATCGTCAGGATTCGCATAGCACAGATAGCCGCCGGCAAGGATGACCCACAAGCTGAGGACTACCGCCAGTGAGAATGTAAGATTGTCAGAAGTCGTTTTCATCGCTGTCCTTTACGCCAAGATGGCTTGGCTCAATAAGTTGATCGTCCGCTGGCGCCTTGACCTGGATGCCCAACAATCCGGCGAATCCAGCCAGGGCCTCCTCCAGCACCGAAAGCTTGAGGCAATACACAACGCTCTTCCCATGCTTTGACGAAGCGATCAAATCCGCTTCGCGGAGAACGGAAAAATGCACCGACATGGTCGGCTTTGAAACGTCAAAATGGCCCGCCAACTCGCCCGCCGTCAGCGGACCGTTCTTCAACAGGGCCAATACCTGGCGCCGGGTCGGATCGGCAAGGGCTTTGAATACTTTGTTCATGTTTTGAAGATTAGCTAATCATCTAAATGATGTCAAGCTATTTTGTGAGCTTGCTTGCTTTTTACTATTTGGGCTTATCGATGGTTTTCCCGATTGGGCGGTTGAATCTGCCGGGGGACAGATGATGGCCATGAGCCAATCGGTGCCGGCTTCCGAAGAGTCGACGCCCAGACAGCGCAACCGGTCTCGCCGCTCATTTTGCAAAAACACCCCTGTTTTCCATTCTTTTGCGCCAAGATAGAATGTGCACAATGAGCAACATTGCTAATAGTGGGTTGTCGCCATGTTCAAGCAGATCGTCAAGGATTACGCGCTTGTTTCCTCGGTCCCCGAGGGGAATGATCACTTCACCGGCAATTCCTGTGCAGTGAAGGCGATGGCCGTGCAACTGTTCGACGACCTCGCTACGGTACTGACATGAAGCTCGGCATCACGACAATTCAACGCAACCGCGGACCATGGATCGTCCAATGGCTGGCGTTTCATCTGATGGTCGGGTTCGACAGATTCTTTTTCTACGCCCACAAATGCAGCGACGACACCATCGATATCCTGGTCAAGCTGCAGCGGCATTACGACATCACCATCCATGAACTGGGGGACATCGAGAAGCCGCAACTGATTGCCTACAAACACGCGATCGACACCTACAACCACACCGTGGACTGGATGGCCCTCATCGACGGCGACGAGTTTCTGTTTTCGCCGAAACATCGAGACATGAAACAGGCATTGGCAGAATATGCCGGGCGCGACTTGTCGGCGCTGGCAGTCTATTGGATGTGTTACGGCAGCAATGGCCATCTCGAGGAACCGGCCGGGCTGTTGCTTGAAAATTACCCGCGCCATAGCAGCAGGGATTTTCTGATCAACAAGCACATCAAGTCGATCGTCAGGGGCGGAGAGCATATCGCAGAGGGAAGTTCGCATTATTTCGTCACCTCGCGCGGCACGTTCGACGAACGCATGCGGCCCATCACGGCCGGCGTGACCGACTATGATCCCTCGTATGAGGTGTTCCGCATCAACCATTACGTCTGCCAAAGCTACCAATACTACGTAGAGACCAAGGGGCCGATGGCGATCCCAACAAGGTGCGCGGCCTGAGCCATTTCCTGAACCACGACCGCAACGAGTGCGACGACGGGCTTGCCTACAATCTCCTGATTCCCTTGAAATTGAAAGTGCGGGAATTGCAGGCCGTCATCGACAATGAAACAGGCACCTGGTCCAGATAGTGCAGCCGGGCACGCCGGCGATTCAATGACGTGACGGCCTCAAGCGCATTCGGGAAAGGCGCGGCATAGTTGTTCCATCCATTGCGCGGGACTCTGCGCCGAGTCGAGTCGCAGCCCGGCTTCGCCTGACGCGAGCGGTTCGAGGTCGCGCAATTGACTCTCCAATAGCGATGCCGGCGCGAAGTGGCCCCGGCGCGCCGCAAGCCGTCGGGCCTGCAGCGCCGGGGTGCCGTGCAGGTGCAGCAGGATCAGTTGCGGGTCGGCGCTGCGCAGCAGGTCGCGGTATTGGCGCTTCAGGGCCGAGCACGTCAGCACGAGGCCGCTGCCCGATTCCCTGGCCTTGGCGATGCGCGCCTGCAGGCGCAACAGCCAGGGCAGCCGGTCGGCGTCGTCGAGCGCATGGCCGCTTGCCATCTTGGCGATGTTTTCCGGCGGATGTTCGTCATCGCCTTCGATGAAAGGCAGCCCCAGATGGTCGGCCCAAAGCCGGCCCAGCGTGCTTTTGCCGCAACCGGACACCCCCATGACGACCCATCGGCGCTCAAGCATCGTTCACGTCGTCTGCTCTTTGTGATGAAACGGAGCGTACCAGGTTACGATGAACGAGGGAATGGTGGCGAGCATGACGAAGATGAAGTAGTGCACGTAGCCCAGCAGCTCCTGCAGATGGCCCGACACCATGCCGGTAGTCATCATGCACAGGCCCATCAGGCCGGTGCCGAAGGCGTAGTGCGTGGTCTGGTATTTGCCCGGCGCGAGCTGCTGCATCAGGTAGATCATGAAGCCGACCGAGCCGAAGCCGAAGAAGAATTTCTCCACCACCACACCGGCCGCAATCAGCGTGAGGTCGCCCGGCTGGAACACACTGAGCAAGAGGAAGGTGACGTTGGGGATGTTGACTGCGCAGCACAGGATGAAGAGCGTGGCCTTCAAGCCGCGCCGCGCAACGAAGATGCCGCCCAGCAGCGACCCCAGCAGCACGGCGGCCAGGCCATAGGTGCCGTAGATTACGCCGAGCATTTCGTTGGACAGGCCCAGGCCGCCCTTGGCCACGGGGTCGACCATGAAGAAGGGGCCGATTTTCTCGAGCAGTCCGATCGAGAGGCGGAACACGAAGGCGAAGGCGATCATGAGCCACACGTCGCGCTTCTGGAAGAAAGTCACGAAGGCGTCAACCAGGATGCGCCAGGCGTCGCCAGGCGATCCGGGCGTGTTCGCAGCGCGCGCGCCTTCCGGCATGGCGCGCACATGCCACAGGCACATCAAAAAAGTAACGCCGGCCACGATGAAGAAGATCACGCGCCACGCATCGATCCAGCCCGGGCCAAAGGTCTGGTGCGTGTGCAGATAGCCGCTGAGATAAACCAGGCCGCCGTAGCCGACGATCGGCCCGATGTTCCACGACAGGCTTTGCACGCCGCAGTAGAGCGATTGGCGCCGGCTGTCGAGCGAGGTGACGTAGACGCCGTCGGAAGCGATGTCTTGCGTGGCGCCGACGAAAGACAGCAGCCAGAACGCGGCCAGCATGGGGAACATCGAATCGGGCATGCCCATCAGGATGCCGACGCCGGCAAAGCCGGCCGCAATCGCCAGTTGCGCGCACAGCACGAAAAACTTCTTGGTGCGGTACATCTCGACGAAGGGCGCGAACAACGGCTTGATCGTGTAGGCCAGGATCAGGGAGCTGGCATAGCCTGCCGCGGCGCCGTTGCCCATGTCGAGGTTCTTGAACATGATCGAGATCACCGACGTCAGCATGACGTAGGTCAGCGCCATCGTGAAATAGCCGGTCGGCACCCACCAGAGCGGGGAGCGGGTCGGCGCGGCATCGGCGACGCTGGAAATGGCTTGCATGCTGGTCTCGTTTCGTTATCGTGGGCCGAACCTGCTCATTGCGCTGCCTGGGCAATATCGGTGGCGCAATGAGCAGGCCCGGCGGAACTCATTGTAATCGGGCAGTCCGCTTTTTCGTCGTACCTGTCGTGCAAGTGCTGGCGCAAGATGCGCGCCGCGCCGACAAAGGCCGGGTAGGGCGCGGTGATGACATACGTGGCAATGGCAGCGTTGAAAGCGGAAAAACGCCCCTTGCTTTCGAAGCGCCGGCGAAACGGCGAGCGCGCGAAATAGCTGCCCAGGCGCGGCACCACGCCGCCGCCGATATAGATCCCGCCCTTGGCCGCCAGCGTGACGGCGACGTTGCCGGCGACCGTGCCCAGCATGCCGCAAAAGCATTCGAGCGTCTCCATGCACAGCGCATCGCCGTCGTCGAGCGCGCGTGCGACGATGGTGGCGGCGCTGAGGTCGGCCGGCACCGCGGCGTTGTGCTGTGCCGCCAGCGCCTGGAAGATCAACGGCAGGCCGGTGCCCGAGACCAGCCGCTCGGCCGACACGTGTTCGTAGTGCTGCCAGCAATGGCGCAGCACCGCCAGCTCGCGCTCGTCGGCGGGGGAAAAGCTGACGTGGCCGCCTTCGCTTTCCAGCGGCAGCCACTCGCCATGCTTCGGCACCAGACCGGCCACGCCGAGCCCGGTGCCGGCGCCGACCACGCCGATCACGTGACCCTTGCAGGCGCTGCCGCCGCCCACCTGCTCCAGTTCGGACGCATCGAGCGAGGGCACGGCCATGGCCAGCGCCGCGAAATCGTTCACCACCAAGAGGGTATCGAATTGCAGAGCGCGGCGGCTCGCCTCGATCGAGAATTCCCAATGGTGGTTGGTCATCTTGACCAGGTCGCCGTTGATCGGATTGGCGATGGCGATGACGGCATGGCGTATCGGTTCGACAGCGAAGTCAGTTAGATAGGCACCCACCGCCTGCACGAATTCGGCGTGCCCGGCGCAAGCAAGCGTGGCGATGCGTTCGATGCGGCCGTCGCCGTAGTCGAGCGCAAAGCGCGCGTTGGTGCCGCCGATGTCGGCCAGCAGGTGGGGAGATTCGTGGCGCATGGCGGGTCCGGTTGGTTTCAAGGGAATGTCATGCCACCGGCAATGCCCGGCCGCGCCGACATGGTCGCGGCTCACCAGCGGCAACGCCGGGACCGATGCCGCGCCCGGTCGCGCGAGCGCGCGCACAGCATGGGCAAAGTTTGCGCAAGGTCGGCGTCGCCATGGTGCATTCAGGCTCGCTGGCTCCGGACGAATTCCCGATACCACATGGCGCTGTCCTTGAGCGTACGGCGCTGGGTTTCGTAATCGACGTGGACGATGCCGAAACGCTTGGCGTAGCCCGAGTTCCATTCGAAATTATCGAGCAGGCTCCAGAGGAAATAGCCGCGCACATCCACGCCCTGCGCCATCGCCGCGGCCAGCGCGTTGAGATGGGTTTCGACGTAGCTGATGCGTTCGCTGTCGGCCACGCGGCCATCGGTCAATCGATCGGCGCTGGCCATGCCGTTTTCGGTGATGTAGATCGGCGGCAGGCCGTATTCCTTGTACTCCCGGTTCAAGGCCAGGAGCAGTTCGGTCAAGCCCTGCGGGTAGATTTCCCAGCCCATGTCGGTGAAACCCCATTCGCCCTTGGGTTGGCGCGGCGGCGTCTCCGCGCTACAGAAAGCGCGGAAATAATAGTTCACCCCGAGGAAGTCGAGCGGCTGGCGGATGTCGTTGAAATCGTTATCATGCACAACCGGAACGTTGGCGCCGTGGGCCTTCAGTGCCAGTTCGGGGTAGCAGCCCTTGAAGATCGGGTCCATGAACCATTGCACCGAGCGCGCATACTCGTAGGCGGCCAGCGCGCGGTCCGCTTCACTGTCGGTGGCGGGATCGGCCGGCCATTGGTTGAGCACGATGCCGAGTTTGGCCGGCGTGCCTTGCGCGCGCATCGCCTGCACGGCCAGGCCGTGCGACAGCAGCAGGTGGTGCGACACCTGGATTGCCGCCTTGGGGTCGGCAACGCCCGGCGCGAACTGGCCGTTGCCGTAACCCAGGTTGGCACTGCACCACGGTTCGTTATGCGTGGCGATGGTTTGCGCGCGGTCGCCGAAGCGGCGCGCGACCTCAAACGCGTAGTCGGCAAAGCGCAGGCAAGTGTCGCGCGAAAGCCAACCGCCATCGTCCTGCAAGCCCTGCGGCAGATCCCAGTGATATAGCGTCAGGTGCGCCGCCATGCCCTTGCTGGCGACGGCGTCGAGCAGGCGGTCGTAGAAATCGAAACCTTTTTCATTCCAGGCGCCTTTGCCCTGCGGCTGCACGCGCGACCAGGCCATCGAGAAGCGATAGGCATCGATGCCTAAACTGGCCATCAGGTTCACATCTTCGCCGTAGCGATGATAGTGGTCGCAGGCGACGTCGCCGCTGCTGCCGTCGATGACCGTGCCCTTCTGGTGGGTGAAGGTATCCCAGATCGAGGGGCCCTTGCCGTCAAGGTCGGCGGCGCCTTCGATTTGATACGCGCTGGTGGCGACGCCCCAGGTGAACGTGGAGGGAAACTTGGCGATGTTGTGCATTGTTTGAACTGTTGATGTCGGGGTTGGTTGATCTGTTGGTGTCGTCTCTTGATGGCGCTGAAGCTCGGACGCATCCTCAAGCAACGCGGGCGCTGCAGCGGCGGCGCGAACCGGCGCCGTGGCGGCCAATATTGGCGCCAGCAGCACCAGCTTTGCCGCCCGCCGGCGCGCGGGTGAGTGTTTCATGACATTCCGTCTCCATACCCTGCGCCCCGTCAAATGCATCCAAAAACACATCAAAACGGGTCGAAAGGCTTGCTTTATCGTTTTTTATTGTCCATGAAATCGTTTTCATAAACATCGAGGCGACTGTAACCCATCGAAAAACAAGGTGTCAACTCTTTTTTGCCGGTGGGTTCGTTCCATCCCGATGAAGGCCCGCTCAGATCGTGCCGGTACGCATGCCGGCGCCGGCGCGTGCGCAAAGCGCTTCGACCAGATCGCGATGCGGCGGCAGGTCGCCCAGGGCGTGCTGCGCCAACTGCTCGATCATCTTGAATTCGTGCCGCGCCTCGTCAACGCGCGGGTAGGCGCTGCGGTTGCCGTGGAAATCGGTGGCGTATTCCATGCCGTACAAGATGTATTGCCAGCTCGTATGCGGATACATTTCCAGATCGGCCACGAAATCCAGCCGGTGCGGCGCACGGCAGCGCCACATTGCGAGCTTTTCCTGCAACGTCTCGGGGATGCTTTTCGGATCGGCGTTGTCGATCCAGAACGGCGTGTCGCGCCGCTGCGTCAGGCAATAATGCATCTTGACGAAGTCGACGATGCGCTCATAGCGCCCCTTCATCAAGGCATTGAATTGCGTGGCGACCGGAGCGAGGTTGCCGTCGTGCGGGAACAGGTAGGCGATCAGGTAGGCCGCCGTTTCGATCAGGCCGATGCCGGAGGATTCGAGCGGCTCGAGAAAGCCCGACGAAAGGCCGACCGCCACGCAATTCTTGACCCATTGCTCCTCGCGGTAGCCGACCTTCAGCTTCAACAGGCGCGGCTCCAGTTTCTCGGAGGCCGGGCCGCTTGACGTTGAGTCGATATAACGGCGCAGAATGCGTTCGGCTTCGGCCTCGTCGCTGTGGCGGCTCGAATAGACATAGCCCACGCCATGGCGCTCGTGCAGGCCGATGTCCCAGGTCCAGCCGGCTTCGTGCGCGGTCGAGATCGTGTAGGACGGAATCGCTTGATCGGGCTTGTGGTAAGGCACTTGCATGGCCAGCGCGCGATCGACGAACAGCACGTCTTCCAAGCTCTTCCACGGTGAGCCGAGCGCATCGCCTATCAGGGCCGCGCGGAAGCCGGTGCAATCGACGTAAAGATCCGCCGAGAGCGTGCCGCGCTCCTTGGTCACGAGCGAATCGATGGCGCCGTCCTCAGCGAGGATGACCCGCTCTATCGTCGCCAGAATGTGCTTCACGCCGAGGAATTTCGCCTGGTTGGCCAGCAGTTTGGCAAGCAGGCCGGCGTCGAAGTGGTAGGCGTAGTTCATCGGCCCGAGGAAGTCGCCGTCGCTGCTGCGCTTCGGGCCGTGGCTGGCGTCGGCAACGCGCTTTTGCATGGTGACGGCGGCGGCGAAAGGCTTGGAACCGGCTCCACCCTGCAGCCAATAAGGCAGCAGTTCGGGGCCGCCGGGGCGGTGGCTTGGCGCATTGAAAGGATGGAAGTAATGATCCGCGCCAGGCTCACCCGGCGGCCTGACCCAATGCGCAAACTTCACGCCTTGCTTGAAGGTGGCGTTGCACTCGCGGACGAAGCGGGCCTCGTCGATGCCGATTGCCGAGAGCGTGCCGCGCAGCGAAGGGAAGCTGCCTTCACCGACGCCGATGATGCCGATGTCGGTCGACTCGACCAGGGTGACAGCGACGCCGTCGCCGCCTTTGCTGCCCAAGGCCTGCGCGAGGAAGGCTGCGGTCAGCCAGCCGGCCGTGCCGCCGCCGACGACCATGACGTGTTTGACGGGTTTCATGAAGTGAGTGCCTTTCCATGTTGTTGTGGTGTATTGGGCGCTCGCCGTGTCTCCGCGGCGAATTTGATTTGTGCATCCCGATTTTTGGAATGTGCCGATTTCAAAAATAATTCGATAAAAACCAAAAATGATTCCAAAAATTCCGCCGTCCGGTTTTTGAATCGGTGCGGAAACAGGTTTTCTGGATTCGTTGTGTCTTCACAACGAATCCAGAAATAACCAAGATTTGCAAAATTCTGTTGACATCGAACTTTTTGAATATGTATCATGAAAACGGTTTCAAGAATACTGAAATCGATTTCAACTCGTTTGAAAACGTTTTCATAATGCAAGAATGTGTGCAATAGAGGCAACGCGAGCCAACTGACCGCACATTGAAATCAGCCGCATGCATCACTCGGGTAGGCATTTGTGGAGGAATCGGCCGCAAATGAAGAAATAAAACGGACTTCGCCGCTAACTGGAAACAGAAGCAGGGGATGATCTTTATTAAAACAGGAGACATATGAAAAACCGCGTCAACTCGCCCGGTAAGCTATTGGGCACGCCCATTCAACTGGCCATCTTTGCCTTGTTGGCCAGTGTCGGCAGCGCCCAGGCACAACAAGCTCAATCTCCGGCAACGCCTGCGCAACAGCAGCCCGGCGTCGCCACGACCAGCGACGGCACTGCCATCCCGGAAATCGTCGTCACGGCAACCAAGCGCTCTACCTCGCTGCAAAAAACGCCGGTGGCCATCACGGCCCTGACGGCTACGCAACTGCAGGACAACCACGTACAGAATATCGAAGATATCGCCACCCTGGTGCCGGGCTTCCAGGCTACGACCGAAGGCGACCACGGCGTCATCACCATGACGATGCGCGGCATCGGCAACGACCAGGCGAAAACCGAGCAGGCCGATCCGGAAGTGGCCATCTTCGTCGACGGCGTCTACTCGCCGCGCGCGGAAGGCGCGACCGCCTTGCTGTTCGACCTGGAAGGCATGGAAGTGCTGCGCGGCCCGCAAGGCACACTGTGGGGGCGCAACTCCACCGTCGGCGCGGTCAATATGCAAACGGCCAAGCCCGTCATCGGCGACAACGGCTACAGCTTCGAGACCGGCGTAGGCAGCTACAACGCGGTAGGCGCCAAGGGCGCGATTGACATCCCCATCAGCGACACCATGGCCATGCGCGTCGCCTTCGATCACGAGCAGCACGACGGCTACGTGAATTATCAGTCGGCGCCGAACATTCCGCTCGCCAGCCAGCGCGCCGCTTATTTCGCTGCCAATCCGACCGCCAGCGCGGCGTCGTTCCAGGCGATCAATCCCAACGATTTCGTGACGACCGGCCCGAAATACGATGCGCAAGACCAGACCGCGGCGCGCCTGAGCTTCCTGTGGCAGCCGAGTTCGACCTTGAAATGGAATATCTCGCTCGAAGAGTTCATCGACCGCGGCACACCCAATGAAAACCTGATGCAAGACCCGCGTGCGGGCGAGGACCTGTGGTCGGCCCTGATCATGCAGGCGCCTTCGCTCCATCGCGATTCGACCAACATCCGCAGCCGCGTGGATTGGGCCGTCAATGACAACATGGCGCTCAATTACACCTTCGGCTACGGCCTCTACAACGGCAGCTCGACCTTCGACCAGAATGCCGGCGCGGTTGTCCCGACCAGCTTCGCCACCGGCGGCAACACGCAGTTCGACAACACCGACAACTCGCACTACGAAAACTACAGCCACGAAGTGCAGTTGCAATCGGTCGGCAAGCAGCAGGTCGACTGGCTGCTCGGCGTGTATTACGGCCACGAACAAAACAGCATCCGCTTCGACATTCCGCAACAGGTGGGCACGACGCAGGGCCCGATCAACTGGGAAGGCGTGTTCATCCAGCCTGACGAAACCGTCACGTCGAAGGCGGTCTTTACGCAGGAAACCTGGAACGTGACCGACAGCGCCCATTTGACTGCCGGCGTGCGTTTCACCGAGGACGACAAGGCCAATGTCGGCGGCAACGATTTCTCCTGGACCGGCGATCCGACGGTGCCGGACGTGCCGGTGCAGCCAAGCGGCAACATCAACGTCAACCTCAGCAACGGTGTGCCGATCGGCCAGCCCGGGTCCGGTCTGTCGTCCTACGACCTGAACACCGGCACCTACAGCGACCGCAAGGCCACGTGGCTGCTGAAAGGCTCGTTCGATCTGAACCGCGACAACCTGATCTATGCCAGCGTTTCCACCGGCTTCAAGTCGGGCGGCCTGCAGGATGGCGGCGCCTCGGCCGGTGCGGCCGGCACCTTCGCGCCGGAAACCATCACCAGCTATGAAGTCGGCACCAAGAGTTCGTTCCTCAACGGCAAGCTCAAGTGGAACAACGCGCTCTACGACGAAGAATTCAAGGATTACCAGTTCGCCAGCGCCGTGACGCTGCCCGGCGGCGGGCACACCCTGAACCTGTACAACGTCGGCGGCATCACACGGGTGGTCGGCCTGGAATCGGAACTGGCGGCAAGATTGACCCCTGACGACAAGCTGCAGCTCACCGCCAGCTACATTCCCACGGCCACGCTCGGCTCCATGGTGGCTGGCAGCAACGACTACAGCCAGATCATGCCGGCCAACCCTGCAACGGGCGTCAATTCGGAAAGCGTGACCGGCAACCGGATGCCGCACGCGCCGAAATTCGGCACCACACTGCAGTATCAGCACAGTTTCCACTTCGGCGACGGCACGCTGACGCCGCGCATCAACCTGCACTATGAATCGGCGAGCTGGCTCTCCGTGTTCAACGGCGGCGTGGCAACGGCAAACAATGTGGCCAACAATCCCAACGACGAGCAGAAGGCGTACACGCGTACCGACATCGGTATGCGCTACAACTCCAGCAAGTCGTGGTACATCGACGCTTACGTGCGCAACGTGGAAAATGCCAACATCAAGACGGCCGCGCTGGCGCAGCAATCGTCCAACGGTGTAGTGGTCTGGCAGGCGCAATACCTGCCGCCGATCACCGCAGGCATCAACTTCGGCGTGAGGTACTAAGCACCCGCCGTAGCGCGACAAGCCCGCAAGTAACAGGCAACACGCCCTCCCACGCAAGTGGCAGGGCGTGTTTCTGCTTTGTTGTCCGGCCTTGAACGATGTGCAAGCGGCCGCGCTTTGCGTCCGAAACGCGGCGAATCGGGTGGGTTTTTATGATACGATCATTCTGAAAAGGATTTCACATCGATGGCATCAGCTCAAGGCTTGGTTCACCGCCTCGACGTTGCACGCAACCAGCGGAAACCGAATTGACCCCAGAAGATAAGCACGGCCTACCCTCCACGCTGATCGACGTCGCCCGCGAGGCCGGCGTCTCGCCCTCCACCGTCTCGCGCATTCTCAATGGCACCGCGCGCGTCTCCGACGCCAAGCGCGATGCCGTGCTGGCCGCCATCAAGCGCACCAATTTCGCACCGAACCAGATGGCGCAAGGGCTGAAAAAAGGCCGCTCGATGACCATCGGCATCGTGGTGCAGGATATTTCGAGCCCGTTCTTCGATGAAACCCTGCGCGGCGTCGATGACGGCTTGAAGGGCACCGGCTTCACCTCGGTGATCGTAAGCGGCCACTGGAATGCGGAAGAGGAATCGGACCGCATCCGCCTGCTGCTGGCGCGCAAGGTCGACGGCATCATCCTGCTGTCCGGGCGCATCTCCGACGAGACCATCCTGCAATTCGCCAACCATCGCCCGATCGTTTCGACCGGCCGCGGCCTGCAGACCAGGAACGCCATCGGCTTCAAGATCGACAATGAATACGGCGCCCATCTCGCAGTGCGCCACCTGATCGAGTTGGGGCACAGGCGCATTGCTTTCGTCTCCGGGCCGGCCAACCACACCGATGCCATCGAGCGTCTGGCGGGCTATCAACGCGCGCTGCGCGAGGCCGACATCGTCCTCGATCCGAACCTGATTGCCGAAGGTAATTTCCATGAAGCGAGCGGCTTGCTGGCGGTGAACCGCCTGTTCGAGACGCAGCAGCAATTCACGGCAGTCTTTGCCGCCAACGATTTGAGCGCCTATGGCGTGCGTCTGGGCCTGTACCGCAAGGGCGTGCGCGTGCCGGACGATATCTCGCTGGTCGGCTTCGACGATCTGCCCGGTTCGGCCTTCACCGCACCGCCTTTGACCACGGTGCATCAACCGATCTACGACCTGGGGCGCACCGCGACCACGGCCTTGCTCGCCTTGATCAATGGCGAGGCGGCATCGGGCGATGTGGCGCCGGTTGAATTGGTGGTACGCGAAACGACGCGCCGGGTGCGTTAGCGTCGCGCCACTGCCGTAACGGCATCGCGCGCAAGAAAATTGATATAGCGCGGCGCAAAAAATGCATAAGCCAGCGGCGCGGCAGCTTCCTATGATTGTCGGTGCAGTACACAACAATCAATCAGGAGACAAAATGAGCAAACCATTATTGGCGCGCGCGCTTTGCGTGTGTGCCATGGCGTTTTTCGCCGTCGTTGCACCGGCCCATGCGGCCAGCTTTGCCAACGGTTCCGACGTGAGCTGGGTCGACCAGGAAGAATCGAGCGGCTATTCGTTCTACAACAGTTCCGGCACCAAGACCGATCCCTTCGTGCTGTTGAAGGGACTGGGCATCAATGCGGTACGGCTGCGCGTCTGGGTCAACCCGAGCGGCGGCTGGTGCAATGGCGCCGATACGCTGTACAAGGCCCAGCGTGCTGCGGCGCAGGGGCAGAGCGTCATGATCGACTTCCATTACAGCGACACCTGGGCCGATGCCGGCGCACAGACCGTTCCCGCGGCATGGAGCAGCCACACCGCGGCGCAATTGGTGACGGACGTCTACAGCCATACCTATGACACGCTGAGCTATCTGAAATCGAACGGGATCAACGTCACCTGGGTGCAGGTCGGCAACGAAATCAACAGCGGCATGCTTTGGCCTACCGGCAACACATCGAACGGCTTCAGCCAATTGGCGGCCTATATCAATAGCGGCTATAGCGCGGTGAAGGCGGTATATCCCAGCGCGCAGGTCGTGATCCACCTGGCCAACGGCTACGACGACGCCGACTTCGAATGGTTCTTCGACGGCATCAAGGCCGCCGGTGCGAAGTGGGACGTGATCGGCATGTCGCACTATCCGCCGCCGGCCAGCTGGTCGACCTACAACAGCGAAATCTCGACCACCATGTGGGACATGGTGAGCCGCTACAGCAAGCCCGTGATCATCAGCGAAGTCGGCATGGATTGGGAACAGGCGGCGACGGCGCAGAGCATGCTGACGGACTTGATCGGCAAGGTCAAGGCGCTGGGCAGCAACGGGCTTGGCGTGTTCTATTGGGAGCCGGAAGCGTATCCGGGCTGGCAGGGCTACACCTATGGCGCGGTGAATGCCTCGGGACAGTTCACCAGTGCGATGAGTGCGTTTTAGCGCGTTCTAATTCTGCGGGTAGCGCTGCGCGCCGATCTCGCGCAGCGCCGCCAGCATGGCTTCCGCCCCGGGCGACAATTGATGGCCCTTGCGCGTGACGATGCCGTACACGTCCATGCGCAAGGCCAGATCGAAAGGCAGCACGGCAAGAATGCCGGTGTCGAGATACGGTCGCACCAATTCCTCGGGCAGGGCCACGATCATGTCGCTGCCGATCAAGAGATTGGTCACGACCGATAGCGCCAGCGTCTCGACGGTTTCCTCCGGCATGTCCAGTCCTTGCGAAAGGAACTGTGCCGTCAGGCGGTCGCGCAGGATGCTGCCGTTGGGCGGCAAGATCCAGCCCTCGCGCACGAGGTCTTTCAATTGCAGGTCGTCGCGCTTGATCAAGGGATGACCGGCGCGCGCGATCAGGCTGTGCGGCTCGTCGGTCAAGGGTTCGAAATTCAGTTCTGCGGCGGACTTGCTGTCGAGGATGCGGCCGATCACGATGTCGAGCTCGCCGGCACGCAGGCGCTCCGTCAAGACCTTGCTGGTGTCCACGCCGACCGCCACGTGCACGCGCGAATGACGGCTCTTCAACAGCTTGAGTGCTTCCGGCACGAGGCCGGTCGATGGGGTCATCACGGTGCCCAGCGTCACGCGGCCCGAGAGGCCCGACAGCAGTTCCATCACTTCTTGATAAGCCGCATCCATCTCGGACAAGGCTGCGCCGGCGCGGCGGATCAACACTTCGCCATACCAGGTGGGAACCACGCCGCGCGGCAGGCGTTCGAACAATTGCACACCGAGCACGTGTTCCAGCTCGGCCAGCAGTTTCGATGCGGCCGGCTGCGTCAGGTTGGCCGCTTCCGCCGCATGCAGGATGGAACCATGCCGGCCCAGTTCGGCCAGCAGCACCAGGTGGCGCGTCTTCAGGTGCGAACGGACGAAGCGGTTGGAGCTATGGTCGGCCATGGGGTGGGGTGCGTGCGTGGGGCGCCAGGCGTTGTCTTCAGCGCTTGTCACTCATGATAGAGTTGGGTGCGGCCCCCGTCAATCAGGATATCCGTGGCGTTGATGAAGCGGGCTTCGTCGCTGGCGAGGAACAATGCCGTGTAGGCCACTTCCTCGGGCCGGCCGATGCGCTTGCAGGGCAGCAGATCGGCTTGCCGTTCGCGTTCGGCGTCGGAATCGGGGCAGCTCGCCAGCCAGGCCTCGATCGCTTCGGTCATGATAAGCCCGGGCGAAATGGAGTTCACGCGGATGCCGCGCGCTGCATATTCGATGCCGAGCGAACGCGTCAGCCCGATCAGCGCGTGCTTGGCCACAGGGTAGGGAAAGCAGCCCGGAATGATGCGGTGGCCGTGCACCGAGGCGATGTTGACCACGCTGCCCGCGCCTTGCGCCAGCATATGCGGCAAGGCGGCACGCGTGACGTTCCATGCGCCGTCGAGGTCGACCGCGAAGCAGCGCTGCCATTGTTCCGCGGTCATCTGCAGCGGATCGGCGAACACGTTCATGCCGGCATTGTTGACCACGATGTCGAGCTTGCCGAAGCGCGCCATGGTTTGTTCGACCAGGTGCGCGACCTCAATCGGCTTGGCCACATCGGCCTGCACGAACAGGGTGCGTTCGCTGCCCAACTCCTGTCGTATCGCGGCGGCGGCTTCGTCGTCGCGGTGGCTGTTCAATACCACGGCCGCGCCCTCGGCGGCGAACAGCCGCGCCACGGCCTTGCCTATGCCCAGCGTGGAGCCGGTGACGATGGCGACCTTGTCTTGCAGTCTGGAAGTCATTTCTACTTTGCCTTGTCGGAAGAAGGAAGCGCCAGCGCGGCGGCGTTGTCGCGGAACACGTCGAGCGCCGGCAGCGCGTGGCCGGTGAAGTCGAACAGCGTGGTGTTGGATACCAGGTTGGCGGCCGGCTTGCCGTCGCTCTCGCGCACGGCCCAGCCCACGCCCGGCGTGGCGATCATGATCGGGTCCCAATACAGCAGGCCGCGCACCCGGCCCGAGGATTCCAGGCCGGTGAACAGTTTGGCCAGGAAGTCGCGCTGGCCTTCGGGCGTGCTCATCTCGGCGGGATAGGGGCCGTTGTCGCTCAGTTGCCCGGCTGCGCCGCCGGGCAAGGTGGCGCGCCAGTTGAAGCCGACTTCCATTACCATCAAATCCTTGTCGTAACGCTTGACCAGTTCGCGGTTGAATTGCACCACCTGTTCCACGGTCTTGCGGGTCCAGAACGGATAATACGACATGCCGATCACGTCCCATTGCGCGCCGCCGGCCTTGGCATGGTCGAAATAGTTGCGGTATTTGTCGATGTCGCCCGCGCCGTCGAGATGGAGAATGACCTGGCTTGCCGGATTGGCGGCCTTCACACCCTCGTAGCCGGCTTCGAGCAATTGCGCCAGGCGCGGCCAATTTTCTTCCGTGGCGCGGCCGTAGGGATAGAGCAGTCCGCCTTCGATTTCATTGCCGATCGAGACGAATTGCGGCGGCGTACCTTGCGCGCACAGGGCTTGCACCACGTCGCGCGTGTGCTCGAAAACCAGGCTGCGCAGCTTGGCGAAACGTTGCGCCTCGTCGGGCAGGCCGCGCAATTGTTCGGTCCAGGCCGCGGGCGGGATTTGCGTGCTGCTGTTGGTCCAGAAGTCGCTGTAGTGCAGCGTCAGCTCGATTTGCAGGCCCAGTTGCGCCGCACGTTTGGCCATGCCCAGCAGGTCTGGCAGGTTCATCGAGTCTTCGGGCCAGTAGTAGCCGTCGTTGCCGTGACCGCTGCCGGGGGCCTCGTACAAGCGCAGGCGCACGATGCGAAAGCCCGAGTCGCGCAGGATTTCCATGGCGTCGCGCTGGTGCCCGGCGTGGTCGACGTAGTGCGCGCCGTGCGTTTCCATCAGCGGCAGCAGCGAGACATCGCCGCCGGCAAGGAACGGCCGTGCGACCTCATCGCGCACCAGCTTGACGTCGACAACCTCCGCCCATTGCCCGGCCCGTGCATCGGAATGCAGGCCGACCACCAAGTGGCCGTTTTGCACCGGCACTGAAGCAATACGTATTTCCTGCACGCCGCTTGAGGCTGGCAACGCGGCACGGGCAAGCTGATAGCCCTCGGCGCGCGCAAACAGGAACACCGAGGGCTGCCCGCCGCTGCTGCGGATATGGGCCAACACCGAGTAGCTGCCCGACGCCAGGCCATCGAATTCGCGGTAGGAGGTGACGCGGTAGTCGGTCTTGGCCTCGTGATGCAGCGCTTGCGTGGAGTCGGGCGCCAGGGTAGCGGCATTCGATGCCGTTGCGTCGCCCTGGTCGTGCCAGGCGCTGTCGGCTGCCTGCGCCGTCAGCGCAACGAGCAGCAACAGCGCCGGTAGGAATTTAGCCACGTGCGCCACGCGTCTTCAATTGATCGAACAGCACGGCGGCGAGCAAGATGATGCCGCGCACCAGGTATTGGTAGAAGGCGTCGACATTCAACAGGTTCATCACGTTGTCGACCGTGCCCATGATCAGCACGCCCACCGCCACGCCGACGATCCTGGCCTTGCCGCCCTGCAGCGATACGCCGCCCAGCACGCAGGCCGAGATCACGTCGAGCTCGAAGCCTTGCGCGGCATTGGGCTGGCCGCTGGTGATGCGGGAAGACAGGATCAGCCCCGCCATGGCCGTGACCACGCCTTGCAGCAGGAAGATCAGCACGCGCAGGCGCTCGACTTTCACGCCGGCCAGGCGCGCCGCTTCCGGGTTGCCGCCGATGGCCAGCGTATTGCGGCCGAACACGGTATGGTTGAGCAGCACGCCGAAGACGATGAAGCAGGCCGCCGTCACCAGCACCGGCGCCGGGATGCCGAACAGGCGCGCATCGCCGAAATCGATGAAGGCGTCGTTGTCGATCCCGACCGCCTGGCCGTTGGAGACGATGAAAGCCAGGCCGCGCACGATCAGCATCGTAGCCAGCGTGGCGATCAGCGCATTGACGCGCAAATAGGCGATCAGGATGCCGTTGCCGGCACCGATCAGCGCCCCGGCCAGCAGGGCGGCGCCGATGGCGATGCCGGCGCTGCCGGTGTGTTCCATCACAATGGCGCCGAACACGCCGGCAAAGGCGATGGTCGAACCCACCGAAAGGTCGAAGTCGCGCGAAGCCAGGCACAGCATCATGGTGCAGGCGACCATGCCGATCTGCGCCACCGAGAGCATCAGGCCGACGATGTTGGGCACGGAAAAGAAGTTTTCCACTGCGAACGAGAGCACCGCGAACAGGGCGATGTAGAGCAGAGGCATGCTGTATTCGAACAGCCATTGTTTTTTCGAGGGGGTCATGGCGGGGGGCTTTTCAGTGCGCAAGGCAGTGGTGGTGGCGGTGTTCATGATCGTTCCGGTGTTTTTCGCAAACATTCTTGGCAATGGTCAATGCAGGCCGGCCAGGTTTGTCGTGGCGTCGGGCAGTGCCAGGCGTAGCGCGGCCACTTCATTGGCTTCGTCGCGCGCGAGCTCGCCGCAGATGCGGCCGTCGCGCATGACCACAAGGCGGTCGGCGACGCCCAGCACTTCGGGCAGATCGCTCGAGACCACGATCACGCAGCAGCCGCGTTCGGCGACTTCATAGATGATGCGGTAGATTTCGTTGCGCGCGCCGACGTCGATGCCGCGCGTCGGCTCATCCAGGATCAGCACTTTCAGCGCGGGGTCCGACAGCCAGCGCGCCAGGATGGCCTTTTGCTGGTTGCCGCCCGAGAGCAGGCGGATTTCCTGGCTGCGGTTGGGCGTCTTGATGCGCAGGCGCCGTATCATGTCGTCGGCCCTTTCGGCTTCGCGCTTGTGGCGCAGGAACAGGCCGCCCAGGAGATCGTGCCGGCGTGAACTGATATTGATGTTTTCCGCAACCGAGGCTTCGGCCAGGATGCCTTGTTCCTTGCGGTCTTCCGGGCACAGCACGATGCCGGCTTCGATCGCGCCCGAGGGACCGCGATCGGGTACCACGGCGCCATCGAGCGTGACGCTGCCGCCGGCGCGCTTGTCCGCGCCATAGAGCAGACGCATCAGCTCGGTGCGGCCGGCGCCGACCAAGCCGAAGAAGCCGAGGATTTCGCCGCTCTTCACGGAAAACGAGAGCGCGGCATCGTGCTTTGCGCCCCTTGCGCCCTTTTTGGCGCGCAGGTCTTGCACGCGTAGTCGCTCCTCCCCAAGCGGGCGGGATCGATAGTCGTAGATGTCCTGCAATTCGCGCCCCACCATCTGCTCGATCAGCGTGTCGCGCTTGACGTCGGCCATGACCGGATGGGTGGCGATGCGCCGCCCGTCGCGGAAAATGGTGCAGGCGTCGCACAGGTCGTACAGCTCTTCAAGGCGGTGCGAGATATAGATGAGGGTGCGGCCCGCCGCGCGCAAGTCGGCCACCAGGCGGAACAGCACGTCGCTCTCGCGGTGCGACAGGCTAGAGGTCGGTTCGTCGAAGGCGATCACTTTCGCCTCCTGCATCACGGCCTTGCAGATTTCCACCATCTGGCGCTGCGCAATCGGCAGATCGATCAGTTTCGCATCGGGATCGAGATCGGCGCCGATGGCGGCGAGCTTGTCGGCCACCAGGCGGCGCGCCGTCTTGCGGTCGACCAGGCCGAAGCGGCGCGGCAGGCGGCCCAGCAGGATGTTTTCCGTCACCGTCAATTCCGGGACGTATTGCAATTCCTGGTGGATCACGGCGACACCGGCGGCGATCGCGTCGGCAGCCGAGCCGAAGCGGCATTCCCGGCCCTGCAGCATCAACTTGCCGCTGTCGGGCCGGTACTGCCCGCCGAGAATCTTCAACAGCGTCGATTTGCCCGCGCCGTTTTCGCCGAGCAAGCCGTGCACCGCACCGGCCTGGGCGCTGAAGCTGACGCCGTTCAAGGCCTTCACGCCGGGGAAGGTCTTGGTGACGTCGATGAATTCCAATGCTGCCGCGCTTGTGCTCACCTTCACACTCCCATCTTGCTGCGCACGTCGGCCTGATTGCTCTTGGTCATCAGCATGCCGGTGGTCAGGGTCAGCATGGGCGGCGCCTGGTTTTGCGTGATCCACTTGTACATGTCGACGGCGGTTTCGTAGCCGTGGCGCTTCGGACTGATTAGCACCGAGCCGTAAAAGCCCGTCGTCGCCGGCTTGGAAAACTCGTTTTGCGCCGTCTTGCTGCCGCCGATGCCGATGCCGATCACAGCATCGGCACCGAGGCCGCGCCCTTCGGCGGCGCGCACGGCGCCCAGCACCGCTTCGTCGTTCATGCCGAACACCAGCCAGTGTTTGAAATTCCCCTGCTTGGTGAAGGCGATGTTGGCGGCGTTGAAGGCGCTTTCGGTATCGGTCTTGGCTTGCGGCGCATCGATCATGTTGGCTGCGGGGAAGCCGGCCGCCTTCAAGGCATCGAGCGCGCCCTGGGTGCGTTCGTGCGCAGTGGGAAGCTGGTCGTAAGCCACGCGCAGCGCGCCGACGTCATTCTGATGCCAGCCGCGCGCCTTCATTTCGGCCAGGAGCGCATTGCCGACCTGCTTGCCGATTTCGTAGGCCGAGATGCCCATGTGCGGGATGGTGGCGATCGGCTTGCCGGCGCCGTCGACCAATTGATCGTCGACCGACATCACCTTCAAGTCCTGGCGCTTGGCGGCGCGTTCGACGGCGCGGCCCAGCTTCACGTCGGATGCGCAGATGATGAAGCCCTGTGCCTTCTGCGCCGCCAGGTTGTCGATGGCGGACAGCATCTTTTCTCCGTTCGGAATGCCGATCTTGACCAGGGTGAAGCCGTATTCGCGCGCTGCCTGGTCGGCGAAGCGCCATTCGTCCTGGAACCAGGGCTCTTCCGCCTGCTTGACGAGAAAGCCGATCTTCACAGGCTCGGCAGCGCCGGCGCGGCCCAGCGTGCCGGCCAGGCCGGCAGCGGCGAGCAGGCGCAGCGCGGCGCGACGCCGGTGGTTGATGGGGAATGGGTTCATGCTGTCTCCTGATATTTCTTATGGTGTCTTTATCGTTTGCGGTCAAACGTCGCTGTCGTCGAACAAGGCGTCGGGTACGCCCCGGATGTTCAGGTCGGGCGGCGCGCTGAACAGGCTGCCGGCATCGGGCATGCGTTCGAGTTCCTCGGCGCGCATTTCCTGGCGCGCGGTGGTGACCATCAGGCGGTCGAATCCGGTGCCGCCGAACGCCGGGCAGGTGGGATTTTTTACCGACACGCGCAGCGTCTGCAGCTTGGTGCCGTCGGGCGCATAACGCAGCAACTGGCCGGCACCCCATTGCGCATTCCACAGGCAGCCTTCGGCATCGATGATCGAGCCGTCGGGCCAGGCGTGGCGTTCGGTTGTTTCGGCGAAAAGGCGCAAGTTCGAGACGTGCGCCGACTCCGCATCGTAATCGCACTGCATGATGCGCCGGCTCATGGTGTCGGCGAAGTACATGGTCTTGCCGTCGAGACTGAAGCAGATGCTGTTGGCAATCGCGACAGCCGGCAAGGCCAGGCGGCGCAGGCCGTGGCGTAGCGAATACTGGTAGAAGCTGCCGATGGGGCGTTTTTCCGATGCTTCGTTCATGGTGCCGAACACGTAATAGCCGCGCCGGTCGGTGCGGCCATCGTTGATGCGGGTGCGCGGCTCGGCGGCATCGACCGCCACCAGCGGCTGCACCGCCGGCTGACGCACTGCCGCATCCTGCGGCAGGACGACCATGCCGATCCACTTCGCCATGCCGGCCAGGATGCGACCCGACCGGCAATGGACGAAGGAGCCGACGCGGTCGGGCAGCTTGTAGCTCGCCGCCTCGTCGGTCGCCGGGTTCCAGGCGTGGATGGCGGCGCCTTCGATATCGGTCCACCACCAGCTTGCCGTGGCCGCATGCCATTGCAAGCCTTCCCCCAGCGTGGCGCGCTGGGGGAAGGCACGTCGCATCGTGCCGTCGACCATCAAGTTTTTTTGCGTTGCTTCCATCGTTCTCACATGTCCAAATGCAGGCTCAGCGCGTATCGGCGATCGTCGACATAGGTGCCCAAGGTCTGGCCGGTCGTGCCATAGTAGCTTTGCCGCACGGTGCGCAACAGGTTATTGCCTTCGAATGCCAGTTTCAGGCGCTTGTTGATGGCGTAGCTGAAGTAGGCATCGAGCAAGCCGTAGCCGCGCATGTAGACCGGCGTCTGGCCGATCTGCGGCATGGCGCCTGAGGCGTCCACCGTGTAGTAATTTTCCGAACCGGCCAGGTACTTGCCGCGATAGGTATAGGCAAGGCGGGCCGAGACCGCATCGTAATCATACATCCCGATCAGGTTGTAGCTGTCGCGCGACAGATCCTGCAACTCGGTTTTCTGCCCGGTCAGCACGCCCGGGGCCGAACTGTCGACATAGGTGAAGTTGGCTTGCAGGCCCAGGCCGCGCCAGGCGCCGGGCAGGCTGGTGAAGAAGCCCTGGTAGCCCACTTCCAGTCCCTTGATCGTGCCTTGCGGGCCGTTGATCGGGGTTTGTACGTTGTAGATCGCGCCGCCGTAGGAGTAGGGCGTGGTGCCGGTCTGGATGAAGCCGTCGACCACCTTGTAGAACGCGGTGCCGAATACATAGCTGCTCTTGTCCATGTAGTATTCGAGCGCGGTATCGAGGTTGCGCGAGGTGATCGGCTGCAGGTCCGGGTTGCCTTGGTAGCCGGTCTTGTCGTTGGCGTTCAACGACAGGCTGGGCACCAGATCCATGAAGTCGGGCAGCGTGACCGTCTTCGACAGCGCCAGGCGCGCGACCAGGCGGTCGCTCAGATCCATGCGCGCGTTGAAGCTCGGCAGCACCTCGTTTTGCGTGCTGTCGAAATCTTCCGGCACGTTCACGCCGGCCGCCGTGGCCTTGTTGTAATTGCGCTGGTCGCGGATGTTGACGTAACGCAGGCCGATGTTGCCCGAAACCGATTTGGCGAACAATTCGGTTTCGAAGTCGCCCCGGGCATAGAGCGCGGCCGAATCTTCATAGTAGTAAAAGGTCTGTGCCGGATCGAGCGCAGGCACGGTCAAACCCATGTCGGCACGCGAGACGGCCGGATTGCGCAGCCAGGAGGGATTGACCACCGAGAGCCATTGCGTGGGGAAGTTGCCGCCGCCTGCCGCGCCGAGCAGATTGCTGTAAGGCACCGTGCCCAGTTGCGCGGCGAAGCCGGGCAACACGCCGCCGACCGTGCCGGTGGCCGCGCTGCTATAGCTATTGTCGAGCGTATCGATTTCCGAACTGGTCGCGGCGCGGTAGGACAAGCGCAGGCCGGTGCGGAAGTGGGTCCAGAAGTCGCCGCCGATGCTGTCGTCGCCATCGAGCCGCCAGGCCGTTTCGCGCCCCTCGTTGACTTGCTTGAAGTAGACCGCGTTGCCGGCGTAATAGGAAGACGCGTCGGTCAGGTCGGCCCCGCCCGGCGCGCTCACGGTGACCGAGGGGATCTTGCCCGTCATGTCGTAATTCACCGTGGCGTTGTTGAAATAGTCGCCCAGGCCGGCCGAGTTATACAGGTTGGTGTAGCGGCTGCGCGTGCCGGCCAGGTCGGTCTTCACCACCCAGGAACCGTCATGCCACTTCGCGCCCAGCGCCAGTTGCCCGATTTCGGTGTCGGTGTCGTTGATCGCGGTCGAGGTGCTGATGTCGGCGCCGTAGAACGAACCCTTTTGCACCGCGCCGTTGCTTGATGTCGGCGTGCCGTTGGGCCACAGCGCGCCGAAGTACGCCGTGCCGGGCTGGTTCGCCCCGGTGTAGGGGTTGACCACCGTGACCGGGAAGTTCTCCGAGTTGGCCCAATAGGGCGAGACGTACAGGCCGTAATCGTCGACCTTGGTCTTGAGGTTGGTGTAATTGCCGTCGAGGTAAAACTCCAGGTCTTTCGTGGGGCGGTATTGCAGCGCGCCCGAAACACCGGTGCGGATGCGCTCGCCGAGCTCGTATTGCGAATAGGCGCCGGTCGGCGCATAGACGCCCGAGCCGTCGGCCAGTTGCGAAGGCGGGCTGACTTCGAGCGAATCGGCGCGGTAGTCGCGGTCCTGGTAGGCGATGCTGAGCAGGGCGCCGAAATCGCCGCCGCCCACTTTCCAGCGGTCGCTCAAGAGGACCGAACCGTCGGTATCCTGTTTCTTCGAATAGTCGGCATAGGTGGTCTTGATGGTGGCGGCTTCCTTGTCGGCCGAGAAGTCGAGCGGATGGTGCGTGCGCAAATCGACGATGCCGCCGATGCCGCCTTCGAGCTGGTCGGCCGTGCCGGTCTTGTAGACGTCGGCGCCGCCCAGCAGTTCGGAAGGAATATCCTGGAACGACAGGCCGCGATCCTTGCCCGCGGTGAAGATTTCACGCCCGTTCAAGAGCGTCTCGATCTGCGACAGGCCGCGCACCTGCACCTGCGAGCCTTCGCCCTGGTCGCGCGAAATCTGCACGCCCGTTATGCGCTGCAGCGCTTCGGCCACGTTGGCGTCGGGCAGCTTGCCGATGTCGTCGGATACGATGGAATCGACGATCTGCGAAGAATTGTGCTTGATGTCCTGGGCCTGCATCAGGCTGGCGCGGATGCCGGTCACCACCACCTGCGGCACGTCGCCGGGGGCGGCCTGGCTGCTATCGGCGGGTGGAGTGGCCGGCGGTGCGGCGGTCTGCGCCAGCACCGGGAAGCTGAACAGCGAACCCACGGCCAGGCTGATCAGGGTGGGGCGCAAGCCGGCGGCCGGGGTGCGGTGATGATGGGGGGCATGATGCTTCAATGTCGTCTCCTCTTTATTAAATAGTTATCTCTCTGGTCAAGCCGTGCATGCGGTTGATTGTTTCTTTTGTGGGGCCATGTTTAGTATGGTTGCACCATGGACCTTTGCACGGCGTCAGCCATGATAGAAAGGCGATGCATATCGGACCAATGCATTCTTTCGTGTGAGCTATCTGAATTGCGCATACCAAATGTCGATCAAGGCGAGATACTCAGGTGATACACCGGCACCACGGCGACGCGGTCGAGCGTGGCCAGTTGCGCTTGCCCGGCAAAATCGGGACGGTGTTCCCTGGGCAGGTAAATCGGTGCGTCGGCGCGCAGCGGCAGTATGGTCAGCGTCAGCGGCTTGCCGTCCTGCGCCAGCGCATCCGTGCCAACCTGCCAGTGCTGGCCGTTGTAATACCAATCGTCGATCAGGCGCGTGCCGGAAAACAGCCGCGCGACGTCGCCGGTGAAGTCGATTTGCAGATAGGCGTCGAGATTGTCGTGTGCCGACAGCGCGATCTCCCATGCCGCCGCGGCCTTGAACTGTTCCGGCATTGGCTGCATGGCGACCTGCGCTGCGCCGCCGCGTGCGACCGGCGCGGCCGACAGGGCCGCCCGCACGGGCTTGAGCGTCGCCGTGACATGTTCTTGCGCCACTGCGGCTTCGATGGTTTGGAACATGCCGTCTTCATGCAACTGCAATGCGGCCGCCGCCTTGGGGTGCGGCAAGGCGGGATAGACCGACAGCTTGAAGCGATTGGCATCGGGATCGACGCCGGGCGAGCGCACTTCGATGCGCTTGTCCGCGAAAAAAACCTGCTGCTCGCTCAACACGAGTCGGCGCTGGCCGCCTACGTCGCCGATGCTCAATTGACGCGCCTGTTCGGGCGTCAGCACCAGGACAGTGATCTTCGGCTTGCCGGGCCGCGCTATCGTCAGCGCTGCGCGAGGACCGGGTTGGATCGCGCGTACCAGGAACGTGTTGTCCACTTGTGTGGTCTGCGCGTCGGCAGTGCGCACTTGCGCAGCGATGTCGGACGGGAAGGCGAACTCGACCGGGATGCCGGCCGATGCGGCAAACACGTAGACGATGCCGTCCCCACTCGCGTCGAGCCGCGCCACCGGCTGTGCCGTGGCATAGCGCAAATCGACGCCGTCGAGGTCGAAGTGATACGGCCAGATGAAATAGCTGTCGGTCGGCGCAGCAAAGGGCCGGCTCGGGAAGGTGAGCGTTTCATGCGGCAGCTTCAGCGCAAACTGCAATGGCCCTTGCGGCGCCAATGCATATTGGCGCACGTGGTTGTTGAAGAACACGAAGCCGGCGGCGCCCAGGGCACGCACCGACCAGCGCGGCGTGCTCAAGTCCGCCGCGTCGGTCGGCACCTGTGCCGGTTTGCGCACCGTCATCGGCGCCAGGCGGGCGCCGAAATCGTTGAGGAAGTAATGGAAGGGCTTGAGGTAGGACAGCACCGGGCGCATCTGCCCGTCGGAGCCGAGCGGCGCCTGGAAGTCGTAGCTGATTTTCGGCGTATCGTTGTAGCCGCCGGAGAGCGTGCTTTCTTCGAGCGATGTCCCGCCCATCGGATTGCGCCCGCCGTGGAACATGTAGTAGCCCATCAGGTTCACGCCCGAACCCAGTTGTACCGGCAGCATGGACGCGATGTCGTCGGGCGACACCAGAGTGCGGCGGCGATACATGGCGGGCAGCCCCGCGCCGTATTCGGCGCCGAGGAAGGGCGTGTTTGCGGCGTCGGTCTCGGCCGTGCCGGGCGCGTTGGCCGCAGTTTGTGCGCCAAGGTCGCCCGAGACGCGGCTGCCGAAGCGGAAGGCATAGGTTTCCTTGGGCGGCAATTCGGCAGTCGAGGTGCCCCAGGGCTCGTCGGGATAGCCGCCGAACACGGGCGTGACTTCGCCGCTCGGATAGACCGTGCCGTCCCAACCGGTGACGGTGTAGAGCGGCACGTCGAGCCCGACCTTGCTTGCCAAGGCCTTCAAGGTGCGGATGTGTTCGGCGCCCTGGCCCGGGCCGTCGAGGTTGTATTCGTTTTCAAGCTGCACGCCGATCACCGGGCCGCCATCCTTCCACAGCTCGCCCTTGACCTGCGCCGCGATCTGGCCATACAGCCGCGCCACGTGCTGCAGATATGCCGGATCATTGCCGCGCGTGCGCATCTGGTCCACCACCCAATCGGGCATGCCGCCATAGCGCACTTCGGCATGCGCCCACGGGCCGATGCGCAGCACCACCTTCAAGCCCGCCTGGTCGGCCAATTGCACGAAGCGGCGCAAATCGCGGTTGCCCTTCCAGTCGAAGTTTCCCTCTTGCGCTTCGTGATGACTCCAGATCACGTAGCTCGCCACCACGTCGACGCCGGCCGACTTCATCTTTTGCAGCTCGGCCAGCCAGCTCGACGCGGGGCTGCGCGAGTAGTGGAATTCGCCCATCACCGGCAGCCATGGCGCAGCGCCGCGCGTGAGATAGAGATTGTTGATGCCCAACTGCTCGCCGCTGGGCGACACGGCCGTGCCCATATGAAAATAACCATGCCTGGGCTGTGCAGCCGGCGCACTTGCGTCGGCTTGCAGCAGCGTCTGGCTCCAGGACGGCGCAGCAGCCGCCAGCCAAAGCGCGGCCGGCGCTAGTGCCCTGACGTATGCGTGCATTGCGGTCTCCATGGTTATTGTTGTCGTGCTTTTATTGCGCCGTCTTCCACGCTGCGACAAATTGCCGCGCGCGCTCGCGCACCGTCCCGGCCGTCATGCCCGGCGCGTACAAAGCCGAACCGAGGCCGAACCCCGATGCGCCGGCCTTGCGGTATTCGCTCATCCGTTGCACCGTGATGCCGCCTACCGGCAGCAGCTTGATCTCCTTCGCCACGACCGCACGCATCGCCTTCAAGGCCGCAGGCGGCACCAGTTCGGCGGGGAAAATCTTCACCGCATCGGCGCCGGCATGCAGCGCGGCAAACACTTCGGTCGGCGTCGCGGCACCGGGAATGCAGATCATCTCCAGCAGCTTGGCACCAGCGATCACCTTGGTATCGGCATGCGGCATCACGATCAGGCGCGCGCCGGTCCGATGTACCGCATCGACGTCTTCGCGGCGCATCACCGTGCCGGCGCCGACAATGGCATCGGCCGGCAGGGCGCACACCAGGCGCGCGATCGAATCGAGTGCGGCGGGTGAATTGAGCGGCACTTCGATCAGGCGGAAACCTTCTTCATAAACCGCAAGGGCGACGCCTTCGACTTCATCGGGCGTCACGCCGCGCAAAATCGCCACCAGCGGCAGCGCGCCGAAGGCGGCATCGAATTCGGAAAAACGCAGGTTCATTGCATGGACTCCGTGCCGGCAAGCAAGGCGGCTTTGTGCGCCAGCGCCCACAGACCGGCCGGCGCGGTGTTGGGCAAGAGCAGATCGGCGCGTGCGCCGAATCGGTCGAGGGCGCGCACGTAGCGCTGGCACAGATCGGGTTCGCCCACCAGCACCAGCGGCGCATCGGCCAATCCCGCGTCGTGGCGCCAGGCCAGGCCCGCTGCAATTTCGTGGCCGATCAGGATGCCGGAGAGATAATCCGCCACAGCGCCGCTACGCATCCTGCCGGTCAAGGGCAGCGTGCGCGCGGTGAACAATTGATGCGTCAGCCCGGGCGCGGCAGGATCGCGCGCCGCATCGACGCCGGCAGAAAATGCTTGCATGTCGCCACGCGAACCATCTTCGGGCGAAGCCATCAGCCGGCCCAGCACCGAATGCCGGCGCAGCACGGCAAACAATTCGCCGGTCATGTGCGTGGCGAAGCCTTCGATGCAGCCCTGGCGCACGCGCACCCATTTCGAATGCGTGCCCGGCATGACGATGCAAGCTTGCGCCGCCAGTTCAGGCTGCGCCTGCAGGGCACCGGCGATCTGCGTTTCCTCGCCGCGCATCACGTCCGGTGCGCCGTCCCCGTTCGCATGGAGCAGGCCCGGCACGATGCGCACGCCCAAGCCATTGGGCGGCGCCAGGCGCAACGCCAGTTGCGCAATGCCGCTGGGGCAGTGCGCATAAGGCACTTCGCGCCAGCCGTGCTGGCTGCCGACCATGCCGCAGGCCAGCAGCGGCAGCTGCGGCCGGGCGCTGATCCAGTCGCCGGCCAGCTGCTGCAAGGCCGCTTCGAATTCGGTGTCGCCGCGCAAGGTGGATGCCCCGGCGCTTGAGGTGCGCGTGGCAAGCGTCATGCCGCCGCCGTCGATCAGGAAGGCGCGCAAGCCGCTGCTGCCCCAATCGATGCCGATCAGTGCCGCAATCGACAGAGCCTGCTCCACGGGATGCGTCACCACTCGGCCACGCTGCCGTCGGCGTGGCGCCACAGCGGATTGCGCCAGTCGCCCGCCGTTTCGCTGGCCTTGATCACGCGCGCCTCGTCGATCTCCACGCCCAGGCCCGGCTTGACCGGCGGCGCAATGTAGCCGTCGACGATGCGGAAGTCTTCGCGGTTCTTCACGTAATCGAGCAGTTCGGCATCCTGGTTGTAATGGATGCCCATGCTTTGCTCCTGCAGCACCGCATTGTGCGAAACGAAATCGACATGCAGGCAGGCCGCCAGCGCCACCGGACCCAGCGGACAGTGCGGCGCCAGGGCCACATCGTAGGCTTCGGCCATGGCGGCGATCTTGACGCATTCGCTGATGCCGCCCGCGTGCGACACGTCGGGCTGGATGATGGCGATGCCGCCGGCCTGGAACACGCGCTTGAATTCGAAGCGCGAATACATGCGCTCGCCCGCCGCGATCGGGATCGAGGTCGCTTCGGCCAGGCGCGGATAATATTCGGCCTGCTCGGCCAGCACCGGCTCCTCGACGAACAGCGGACGGTAGGGTTCGAGTTCGCGCAGCAGCACGCGCGCCATCGGCGCGGCCACGCGGCCGTGGAAATCGATGCCGAACTCGATCTCGTTGCCGAATGCGGCGCGGATCTCGGCAATGCGCCCGACGGCCGCATCGATCTCCTTGCTGCCGGTGACCATGCCCAGTTCCTCGGTGCCGTTCATCTTGAAGGTATCGAAGCCCGCCGCGCGCAGCTTTCGCATGTCGGCGATGATGTCGGCCGGGCGGTCGCCGCCGACCCAGCTATAGGTCTTCATGCGGTCGCGCACCAGGCCGCCCAGCAATTGGTAGACCGGCACGCCGAGCGCCTTGCCCTTGATGTCCCACAGCGCCTGGTCGATGCCGGCAATCGCGCTCATCAGGATCGGCCCGCCGCGGTAAAACCCGCCGCGGTACATCACTTGCCACAGGTCGGCAATGCGCATCGGGTCTTGCCCGATCAGGTCATGCGCCAGCTCGGCCACGGCGGTTTCCACCGTACGTGCCCGCCCCTCGACCACCGGCTCGCCCCAACCGACCACGCCTTCATCGGTTTCGATCTTCAAAAACATCCAGCGCGGCGGCACGCGATATGTGGTCAGCTTGGTGATTTTCATGGAGTCGCAATGTTGTACGGGAAACAGGCGACAGCATAAGTGGCGGAACTAGATTGGAAATATGAATAATTGGTTCAGATGTATATTGATTTGGAATACATCGAACTTCAGCGCCGCGTCAGGGTATGGTCGAAAGACCCGCGAACCGGGCGCCTGGGCAAAGGAGGAATCAGGCTGCAATTCGACTTTGAACGGCGTGATGCGGAGACGGGTTTTCGGGGAGGTTATTGTCGCGACCGCCAAAGAGGGTAGGGACCGCTTCCAGATTGGTCGTGCATGCAGAACCCGGGGCGCGGCCCTGCCCAGCCGGCAGGCGCGATGTGCTACCGCTTCAGATCGCCTGCGCAAAGCTGAATACGCCGTTCGGATCGTACTTTTGCTTCACCTGCTGCAACCGCGCCAGGTTGCTGCCGTAGTAGGCCCGCAGCGGATTGGTCAGTAGCGGATCGATGTAATTCTGATAGGCTTCGCCGCTGCTCCAGCTCTGCATCACGGTGCGCATGCCGTTGGCCCAGGTCTGCGCTTGGGCGACCGTCGCGGCAGCGGTGCCGAGCGGGAAGTCGGCATAGTATTGCGCGCTGAAGACGGCATTGCGGTGGACGAAAGCAGTGGCGTCGGGTGCGATGCCGGCGATGGCGCCGCCCATCAAGTCCATGATCACCGTGCCGGAATTGCCGGATTCCTGGAGGGCCGACATGGCTTGCAGCATGGCCTCGATGCCTGCTTGCGGCAGCACCGTGTTGAAGAAGTCGGAACTGGCGGCGAAGGGCGAGCGCGGGTATTCGCCGTCCGAGGTCTCGCCTGTCAGATGGCATTGCGAAACGGTGGCGCCGTCGCAGCCGCCCAGCATGGCGTCGACGAAGGACACAGAGACGGCGCCCTGGCTGGTCGGCGCGGCGCCGGCGGCGGCGAGGAATTGCGTCCAATAGGGTGTGAAATCGTCGGGCGTGCCGATGAAATAGCCCGATACGGCGACATAGGGCTGGCCGCCGAAGTTGCTGCCGGCGCCCAGCAGGAGGCCGGCCCAGACCGTGTTGGGCAGGGTTTGCGGCCAAGTCTGCCAGGCGTTGAATACGGCGGCGGCGTCGGAAAAATTGAATTGCGCCGAAAAGCTGGTCAAGTCGCCGGTGGCGAAGGTCTGGAAGGTGAAGGAGGTGACGATGCCGAAGTTGCCGCCGCCGCCGCCGCGCAAGGCCCAGAACAGGTCGCTGTTGTTGCTGGCGTCGCACGAGAGCAGCGTGCCGTCGGCCGTGACGATCTGGGCCGAGAGCAGGCTGTCGCAGGTCAGGCCGTAGGCGCGGTCGACCACGCCGATGCCGCCGCCCTGGGTGATGCCGGCGATGCCGATCGTCGGGCAACTGCCGGAAGGGATCGACAAGCCTTGCGCGCCCAATTGGCTGTAGATGTCGACCAGCTTGGCGCCCGCACCGATGGTGGCGATGCTGCCGGCGACGGTGATCGCGTTCATGTTGCCGACGTCGATCACGATGCCGCTCGTGGTCGAATAGCCGGCATAGCTGTGCCGGCCCGAGCGCGCGGCCAGCGGCAGCTTGAATTGCTGGGCGAAGGCCAGCGCCTGGCTGACGTCGGCGGCGCTGGCACACAGGACCACGGCTTGCGGATAGATGTCGTCGAAAATGGCGTTGAAGATCACGCGCTCCTCGCCGTAGTTGGCGCTCGCCGGCAGCACCAGGCTGCCGGTCAGGCTCGTGGCCAGGTTTTGCCAGTCGGACGCCGCCGGCCCGCCGCTGCCGGAGGACGGCGGCGGGCCGCCAGTGCCGGAAGAAGGCGGTGTGCTGCCGCTGACGACGGTGCTCGCGCCACCCGAACCACCCGAACCGCCGCCGCATCCGGCCAGGGCCAACGCCGCCGCACCAGTTGCTCCCAGGAATTCCCTGCGTTTCATGATGATGCCACCTTGTCAGCATGTCGATATGTCGAGCATGGATAGCAAGATGTGACCCGTCAACTGGTTTTGGCCGGCCGCAGCAGGGCGTCATACCACTTGCGAACACCCCGCCATGACTGCACGCCGATGACGCAAATCGATGCGACCACTATCGCCGCTCCGGCAATCTGGTATGCCGGCCGGGTGAGGGCTGAGGCGGTCAGCCCTGGCCGCCCACCAGTTCGGCGAAGCGCGCCATGTCGACGTTGCCGCCGCTGATGAGCACGCCGATGCGCTTGCCCCGCAGCGAATCCTTCATCTGGCGCGCGGCGGCGAAACCCAGGCAGCCGGTGGGTTCGACCAGAATCTTCATGCGGGCAGCGAAAAACTGCATGCAATCGACCAATTCGGTGTCGCTGGCGGTCAGGATGTCGTCGACGTCGCGTTCGATGATGGGGAAGGTGAGCGAGCCGAGATGCTGGGTCTGCGCGCCGTCGGCGATCGTCTTGGGCGTGTCGATGTGGACGATCCGGCCGGATCGGAACGATTGCTGGCCGTCGTTGCCGGCGGCCGGCTCGACGCCAAAGAGCCGCGCCTGCGGCGACAAGGCGCGCGTCGACAGCGCAGAACCGGAGAGCAGGCCGCCGCCGCCCAGCGGCACGAAGAACGCGTCGAGCGGGCCGGTTTCTTCGAACAGTTCGGCCGCCGCGGTGCCCTGCCCGGCCATCACGTCGGGGTGATCGTAAGGCGGGATCAGGGTCAAGCCGTGCTTCTCAGCCAGGTCGCGCCCGATTTGTTCCCGGTCTTCCTTGTAGCGATCGTAAATCACCACCTGGCCGCCATAGCCGCGCGTGGCGGCAACCTTGGCCGCCGGGGCGTCGTGCGGCATCACGATGGTTGCCGGCATGCCCAGCAATTTGGCGGACAGCGCGATGGCCTGCGCGTGATTGCCCGAGGAAAAGGCGACCACGCCGGCACGCCGTTGCCGCTCGTCGAACTTCGATAGCGCATTGAACGCGCCGCGAAACTTGAACGCCCCCATGCGCTGCAGGTTTTCGCACTTGAAAAAGACTTCGGCGCCGAACTCCTCGTTGACGGTACGCGAAGTCATCACGGGGGTGCGATGGGCAACGCCCTTGATGCGGGCGGCGGCGGCGGCTACATCGTCGTAGGTCGGGAGGGGCGGCGTGTTCATGGATGTCATGGGGCAACAAAGAGAAAAAACTGCGGTGCGGACGCCGGCACCATGCGCCCGGCCGGCGAATCCGGTGGGACATATTGTATCGGTCTTTGCCGATGGGGTAGTCTCGAGATATCTGCATAAATGACAACTCATGACCCAAAAAGCCCCGTTCGTCGCATGGGGCTGGGGTGGGGCGGCGTGCTGCCGTAAAGTCTGACGCTGCGGTTGGAGGCGCTCGTCCGCTGGGGTACCATGGCGGTGGCTGGACCTTGAGTCACCCAATAATAAATAATCAAATCGGAGCAAGACTATGTCATTGATTGCAGCAAGTCTTAAGGGGTTGGGCATTGCGTCGCTCATGGCGATCGGCATCGCCATCCACGCGGCCGGGGACGGAGGCGCTCCCGCCGCCACGCCCGGCACATCGGCGGCACCTGCGTCATCGGCCGCAAAGCTCGCGCCCAGCCTGGACGGCATTCCGCTGGCCGGCCGCATGGCCCGTGCCGTGACGGTGCCTTCCGCGCCGAACGCCTGGGGCGGCGCGCGCACCGGCAACGAAGCCACGCTGTCGGACCGCGTCGTGAACTACGACATCGCGGCCACGCTCGACCCGGAAAAACACACCGTCGACGGCCAGGAAAAACTCACCTGGCGCAACCGCAGCGACAAGGAAGTGCGTTCGGTCTACCTGCACATGTACTTGAATGCCTTCGAGGGCAACGGCAGCACCATGTACCAGGAACAGAACTACAACGGCTTCGAGTTCCGCAGCAACGTCAAGATCAAGGATGGCGAATGGGGCCACATCGAACTGGGCAAGGTGAGCCAGGGCGGCGCCAACGTGGCCTGGACTTATGTGCATCCCGACGACGGCCCGGCCACCGACCACACGGTGGTGCGCTTCGACCTGCCCACGCCGGTGGCGCCAGGCGCTTCGACCACGTTCGATATTGCCTTCCACGACCAGATGCCGCGCGTGGTGGCGCGCACCGGCTACTTCGGCACCTTCCATCTGATCGGCCAGTGGTATCCCAAGATCGCCGTGCTGGAATTGCCCGGCGAGCGTGGCGCCACCGAAGTACGCTGGAACGCGCATGAATTCCATGCCTTCTCCGAGTTCTACGCCGACTTCGGCGCTTTCGATGTGAAGATGACCGTGCCCAAGGGCTATATGGTTGGCGCCGTCGGCGAAGAGCAGGGCGCGCCCGTGGAAGCGGACGGCAAAGTGACCTATCACTACGCGCAAGCCGACGTGCACGACTTCGCCTGGACTGCCGACAGCCGTACCGCCAAGCCGCTCGAAGGCGTCTATACCGGCGAAGGCAGCCCGACGGTCAAGATCAAGGTGCTGTATCCGCCAGAGTATGAAGCCAGCGCCGCGCCCTCGTTGAAGGCGACGATTGACGCGCTCGGCTACTTCTCCAAGACGCTCGGCCCGTATCCGTACAAGACCGTTACCGTGGTGATTCCGCCCTACAACGCGGAAGAAGCCGGCGGCATGGAATACCCGACCTTCTTCACCGCGGAGGGCATGGATAAGGTCGATCCGAACAGCCTCGACCAGTTCATGGTCGACTTCGTCAACATCCACGAATTCGGCCACGGCTATTTCTACGGCATCATCGCTTCCAACGAGTTCGAGGAACCGATGCTGGACGAAGGCATGAACGATTATTGGGATCACCATATGCTGCGCGCGGAAAACTACAAGATCCACCTGCCGTCGAGCTTCGTCAAAGTGGGCATGGATCTTCCGACCGATCCTTTCGAAATCGAGCGCTTCGGGGCGGAGAACAATGCGCCCGCCGACGAAACCGGGGAAAATTCCTGGAATCGCTATTCCTTCAACAGCTATGGCAGCGTCTATACGCGCACGGCGACCCTGATGCACGATATTGAAGAAGCCATCGGTCGCCCGACGATGGAGCGCGCCATGAAGCAGTATTACGCGACCTGGAAGTACCGCCATCCCGGCATCGCCGATTTGCAGGCCGTCCTGGCCCAGGTGTCAGGCAAGCCCGAGGTCGTCAACCGGATTTTCGCGCAACAGGTCTACACCACGCAAAAAGTCGATGACCGCATCAAGACCTTCACCAGCGAAGAAGATCTGCCGCTGCCGGGCACCTCGGTAGTCAACGGCAAGCACGTGGAAGTGACCCAGGAACAGGCCGACAAGGCGGCGGAAGACCAGCGCAAGGCCTGGGAAGCAAAGCATCCCGACGCCAAGGAAGACACGGGACCGTTCGCCTTCCGCACCACGGTGATCCTGCGCCGCAACGGCTTGGCCGTGCCGCAGACGCTGCTGGTCAAGTTTGCCGATGGCACCAGCGAGCGCGTCGTGTGGAACGACGACAAGCGCTGGGCGCGCTACATCTGGGTCAAGCCGGTCAAAGCGGTGTCGGCCCAGATCGATCCCGATGACCTCAATTATCTGGACATGAACAAGCTTGACGACAGCCAGACCATCAAGGCCGACCGCAGCGCATCGCGCCGCTGGACCTCGGAATTCGAATCCTTGATCCAATTGACCTTTTCCGCGATGGCTACGCTATGACTACCCTGAACCCCGCCATGAACCATACCGCTACCAACCACGCCGGATTTTTCGCAACCGTCGGTGGCGCCGGCCGGCGCGCTTTCCAGTGGCGCTTGCTGCTGTTGTGGATCGCCGTGCTGCTGATTCCCACGGCGATGCTGACCGTGCCGCTGTGGCAGATTTTTTCCGAACAGCTCGATCACACCTTGCATGCAGCCGACCTGGCGCAGCGCCTGACCCTCAATGCCGCAAGCGACTTGCTGGTCTCGGTGGTGTACGACGGCGCGGCGTTGAAATCGCTCAGCATGCTGGCGGCTCTGTTTGCCCTGATTGCAACTCCGTTCTTGAACGGCATGGCAGTCACGGCCGCACGTTCGGCCGATGCGCCGGGCTTCGTCGCGCTGATCCAGGGCGGCGCGGCCGAATACTGGCGCATGTTCCGTTTGGCTGTCGTATCGCTGTTGCCGTTGGCAATCGCCGCCGGCATCGGCTCGGCTGCGATGAACGGCGCCGACAAGTACGCCGAACACGCGATTCTGAAATCGTCCGCCGATCACGTGGGCCTGGCAGCGCAGATTTTGCTGGTGCTGCTGATGGTGCTGGCTTTGGCCAGCGTCGATGCGGGGCGCGCGCAGTTTGCCCTGTCGTCGAAGAAGCGTTCGGCGTTCAAGGCCTGGTGGCGCGGTTGCAAGCTGATCGTCAAGCGCCCCGCCGCAACGTTGGGTTCCTACGTGCTGCTGACGCTGGTCGGCGTGATTGTGTTTGCCGTGTTCGCCCTGTTGCGCATCAACGTGCCGCATGCGAATCTGGTGGGCTTTATCATTGGCGTGGTGTTCACGCAGCTTGCCGCTGTTGCTCTGGCATGGACGCGCGGCGCACGCCTGTTCGTGCTGGCTGATCTTGCCAAGGCACAGGCGGGTGAGAACTAAGTCTGCCTGACCACGAGGGTGGTGCCCAGGGTTTCGGATTCCACGGGCACCCCCTCGATCAGTCCGAGGATTTTTTCGCCAGCAGCACGCCGCCGTCGCGCAGGTATTGATGTACTGTGGTCAAGGGCGGTACGAAGGTCGCGGCCGTCGGCGTGTCGTCGTAACCCACCACCGACACCTGCTGCGGCACGCGGGCGAGGAGAGTTACGTACTCATGTTAGGGCACGTTAAACCCATTCGACGCTGTCCAAACCGCAAACCAATGCTCCCGCGCCAGCGTAACTGAAGTTGCCGCCACCGCCTCGCGCGCCGCTTCGATCCGGCGCGAACCCGTCAGCACCACCGGATTCGAAGGATGCTGCAACACCCACGCATAAGCAATCGTGGTCGCCGACACGCCATACTCTGCCGCCAAGGCTTCCAAGGCCGCGCGCAGCCGCAAGGCCTGCGCGCTATCCTCCGCAAACAAGCGTCCGCCAGCCAGCGCCGACCAGATCATCGGCGCCACGCGCAGCCGCTGGCACTGGTCCAGCGTGCCGTCATGCAGTGGACCCATGAACATCGGCGACAGCTCCACTTGGTTCGTCACCAGCGGCGTGCGCCCAGCCAGCAGCTCAAACTGGCTGGGCGTGAAGTTCGATACGCCGAAATGCTTCACCTTGCCGGCCTGCTTCAATTGCGCAAACGCTTCGGCGACTTCGTCGGCATCCATCAAGGGATCGGGCCGATGGATCAAGAGCACGTCGATGGTGTCGATGCCCAACAACTGCAGCGACTTTTCCGCCTGCGCTAAGATGTACTCGCGACCGGTGTTGTAATGCGGCGCGCGGGTGGCGCTTTGATCGGCAAGCGGCACGATGCCGCACTTGGTGACGATTTCGAGCTTGTCGCGCAGGCTGGGCTTCAAGGCGAGCGCTTCGCCGAACGGGGCTTCGCTGCCGTAGATGTCGGCGTGGTCGATAGTGGTGATGCCCAACTCCAGCGCCTGCTCGACGAAGGCCAGGCGCTGTTGCGGCGTCATGTTCCAGCCGCCCAGCCGCCACATGCCCAAGGCAATGCGGGAAAATTCGGGACCGGTGGGCGAGATGGCGAGGCGTGGGGTAGTCATGGCTGATGTTCGTGGTGAAAGTGGAAACGCGCGATTATGCCGAATTATGCCGAATTTGCCCTTGCCATGTGGTTTGCCGGCCTTCACCGCGCATTTTGTGAAAAATACCGCGCAAACCGGCATCAAACTGCAACACTTCGAGCCGTTTTGGGCTACCAATTGTTACCCGTGTTGTAAAATGTTTCTCATTCCCCGGTATTTCGCGGTCGGGCGGGAGCGTTTTCCTGCCGACGTGTCCGGTTTTGCGTGCGCATTTGCAGTGGTTATCGGTGTATGAGTTACTTGTCGCCTGAGTTTGCGGTCTTTTTCCTCGCATTCCTGGTTTTATATTGGTCCCTGGTGAAATGGAGCCGGGCGCAGAAGGTCGTGCTGCTGGCCGCGAGCTATGGCGTCTACGGCAGCCTGGACCTCAATTTCGCGCTGACGCTGGCGGCCTATTCGCTCGTCATCCTGCTGCTGTTTACTGCCGTCCAGGAATGGCCAAAAGCGCGGCGCTGGTTCGTCGGCTTCGGCATCGTCGCTTCGGTGGTCAACCTGGCGGTCTTCAAGTATTTCGACTTTTTCCGCGAAGCGATCCAGTCCGGCGCCGACGCCATGGGCTTGAACTGGGCCTTGCCGGCGCTCGATATCCTGATGCCGATCGGGATATCCTTCTATACCTTCCAGGCCATCGCCTACCTCGTTGCCGTCGGCAGCGCAGAGCGCGAGCCGGCCAACTGGCTCGACAGCCTGCTGTATCTCGCGTTTTTCCCGACGCTGTTGGCCGGTCCGATCTGCCGCCCCAAAGTGCTGTTGCACCAGATCGAAGTCGGCGGGCCGCGCCGCATCGCCAATCCCAACCTGGCCGTCTGGCTGCTGCTCTCGGCCCTGGTGAAAAAGGTCTGGCTCGCCAGCTGGGTGGCCGATGCCTGGGTCAAGCCGCTGTTCGCCAATCCCGACGCCTTCCAGGGGCCGGAACTGGTGCTGGGCATGTATGCCTTCGCGGTGCAGATCTATCTCGACTTCTCGGGCTATTCCGATCTCGTGATCGCGCTGGCCATGTTGCTGGGTTACCAGTTGCCCGACAATTTCAACTATCCCTATCTGGCGCGCAACCTGCGCGAATTCTGGCGCCGCTGGCATATTTCGCTCTCGACCTGGATTCGCGACTACGTCTATATCCCGATGGGCGGCAACCGCCACGGCTGGGTGATCACGCAAGCCACGCTCCTGGCAGCCATGCTGATCAGCGGTCTGTGGCATGGCGCGAGTTGGAAGTATCTGATCTGGGGCGCGCTGCACGGCTTCGGCGTGATTGCGTTGAATTGCTATCAGAAGGCCGGCGGCAAACCCTTGCCGGGCTTCATTTCGGGCTTCATCACCTTCAACCTGGTGTGCCTGGCCTGGGTGTTCTTCCGCGCCGACGGCTGGCAGGAGGCGGTCAATTACCTCGCCGGCTTCGGCCGCTTCGACGCCCCGCTGCACATGAACGTGCTGGCCGGCGTAATCTTGCTGGCGCTGTTTTTCGCCTTCACCGCGATCAGCGAGCGCTTCTCGCGCGAATCGGTGGCCTTGCTCGACCGCACGCCCCTGTTGGTGAAGCCGTTTCTGCTGGCCGCCGTGGTGCTGGTGGTGACCCTGCTCGGGCCCTCGGGCGTGCCGGCTTTCCTCTATTATTCGTATTGATCGCCGATGGATAAGGACCTCACCAAGCCGTCTTTTCCCGCCGCCACGCTGTTCGTGCTGGGCGCCACGCTGGCATTGGTGTGCTGGCTGCGCCATGACGCGCTCGATACCTATTGGCAGCAGACGCGTCACGGCGAACTGGGCCTGACTGCGGCATCGCAAGACCCGCTGTGGGTCGAAGGGGTACAGTTCAGCAACCAGCTCTCCGGCGACATCGACGCGGGAACGCAATGGCTGAACATGGTGGGCGGGCGCGTGACGCTGGCCACCAATATCGTATTGACCGGGCCTGAACCGGCAACGCCGGCCCTGGCCTCGGTTCCGGCCATTGCCGCGCTGCCGGCACACGCAAGCCTGGTGCCGTCGACCGCGCTGGCCACGGTTCCCTCCACCGCCGCCGAAGCGCATGGCGCGTCCACGCTCAAAGCCGTGGAATCGGCCCAGGGGGAGAAGCCCGATGCGGCCGCTGCCGCAACTACCGAATCGCGTTCCCTGCCGCCCTTGAGCGACGATGGCCGCATCGTGCTGACGCCGCAAGACAAGGTCTTGCTGGTGGGCGACTCCATGATGCAGGGCGTGGCCCCGCACGTCGCACGCGCCTTGCAAAAGGCCAATATTGCCAGCGTGGACTTGAGCAAGCAAAGCACCGGCCTGGCCTATCCGAGCTATTTCGACTGGCCGGCCACGGTGCAAAAGGCGATTCCCGATTCCGGCATCACGGTCATGGTGGTGTTTTTGGGTGCCAACGACACCTGGGATATCTTCATCGGCGGCCGGGCCGAGCGCTTCGGCAGCGAGAAGTGGCAATCGGTCTATGCCCAGCGCATCGACAGCATGGTCAAGTTCGCCGAATCGCAAAACGTGCGCGTGATCTGGCTCGGCGCCCCCAACATGGGCCGGGAAAAGATCAATAGCGGCGTCAAGATCCTCAATCATCTGTACCAGAGCGAGGCCAGCGACGGCCTGGCGCGCTACGTCTCGACGCGAGAACTGCTCTCCGGCGGCGACGATACCGACGTCTACCAGAAGCACATCACCACCGATGGCGGCAAGACCGTCACGGTGCGTACCGACGATGGCATCCACTTTACGCGCGTCGGGCAGGAAATGCTGTCCAACCTGATCCTGCGCCAGTTTTCGATTCCTTCCGCGATTCCCTCGGCGGCACCGGCCGTACCCCCGGCTGCCCCTCCCACTACCGCATCGGTTGCCGGGAAGCAGCCCTCCTGATGGCGGCCGGCAAATTGCGCCTTGCGGCATTGGCCGCAATGATGCTGCTGTTGCCCGCGGCGCAGGCCTCGAACGTGGTCAATTACGGCGAGATGAACGCGCCGCACCTGTGGAGCCAGCTCGCCGCGCTCGAGCACGGCTATGGCGAAGACGTGCGCGTGGTGCAGCTCGGCGATTCGCATACCGGCGGCGACTATTTCACGCAGACGCTGCGCGAACAGATGCAGCAGCGCTTCGGCTCGGGCGGCATCGGCTGGCTCACGCCCGGCTACGTCAAGAACCAGCGTTCGGCCCAGGTCCTGATGCGCATGAGCGGGCAGTGGACCACGCGCGTCAGCCACAACGAACCCGATAATTTCCCCCTGGGCGGCTTGGTCAGCCAGGCGTCCGCCGGCGCGGCGATTGAAATCGCGCCCAAGATGCCTTTGTCGGGCCTGTTGCGCGTCTCCATCTGGACCCGGCGCACCAACGACGCGGCCTCAAGCGGCTGGACCCTGACCTTCCCCGACGGCGAAGTGCGCGAGCTGCCGCCGGCTTTCGACAGTGACTGGCACGTCAGCTACGTGATCGGCAATGCCAACGACGTCAACAGCCTGTTCTTGCGCGCGGGCAATAATCCGCCTGAATTGGGCGGCATCGCGGTCGATACCCTGGCGCACGGCGTGACCGTCGATACCCTGGGCATCGTCGGCGCGGTGCAAAAAGTGATCGCCACCTGGCAGCCCGAGGCGGTGCGCGAGCAATTGCTGTGGCGCCGGCCCGATCTGATCATTTTGTCCTACGGCACCAACGAAGCCTTCGACCCCAAGTTCGACCCCGAAGCCTACCGCGCCGAGCTGCGCCGCACCATCCGCGAACTGCGCGATGCGGCGCCGGAAGCCGCGCTGCTCTTGATCGGCGCGCCCGATGCCGGCAAGAAAACCGGACCCGGCGACCGCGTCGGCTGCCGCTACCCTCTGCCGCCGGCCCTGCGCGCGGTGCAGGACGTGCAGCGCCAGGTGGCGCGCGAAGAGCGCCTGCTATATTGGGACTGGGCCGGCGCCATGGGCGGACGCTGCGCCATGCAGCAATATGCCGATGCCAATCCGGCGCTGGGACGGCCCGACCTGATCCATTTCACCGAAGAAGGCTATGCCAGGAGCGGCATGTCGCTCTATCAAGCCTTGATGGAGTCCTACGTTCGCGGACGATGAGGCCGCCATCAGGCGGCAACCCCATCCTGCGGCGTATCGGTCACATTCGACCGGTATAATCATTGTTTACGTCCTGCCAAGGCGGCGAATAGCCGTCGCCTTGATTGCGGGATATGACTTTTACGAGTATTTCCCATGTTATCTTCGCAAAAACAACAGATCATTGCCTTGTTCGACGCTGCCTTGAAGCCCGTTTTGGCCAGCAGCGTGGCCGGCAGCGAATTGCAACCCACGATTGTGCTGGAACGCCCGCGCGACCCGTCGCATGGCGACGTGGCCTGCAATATCGCCATGCAACTGGCCAAGGCGCTCAAGAAGAATCCGCGCGAACTGGCGCAGGCGCTGGTCGCGGCTGTGCTGGCCGATCCGGCGCGTGATGGGCTGGTCGAGTCGGTCGACATCGCCGGCCCGGGCTTCATCAACCTGCGCCTGACCGCTGCGGCCAAACAGGCCGTGGTCAAGACCGTGCTGGCCGAGCGGGAGGCGTTCGGCAGGAGCGATTCGGGTGCCGGCAAGAAGGTGCTGATCGAATTCGTGTCGGCCAACCCGACCGGCCCCTTGCACGTCGGCCATGGCCGGCAGGCCGCACTGGGCGATGCCTTGTCCTCGCTGTTCGCTTCGCAAGGCTATGCCGTCACGCGCGAGTTCTATTACAACGACGCCGGTGTCCAGATCGGCAACCTGACGACCTCGGTGCAGGCGCGCGCACGCGGCTTCAAGCCCGGCGACGCGAACTGGCCCGAAGTGGCCTACAACGGCGATTACATCGCCGAGATCGCGCAAGACTTCCTGGCGAAAAAGACCACTTCGGCATCGGACGGCGAACCGGCCCAGGCCAGCGGCGACGTGGAAGATACCGAATCGATCCGCCGCTTCGCCGTGACTTACCTGCGCCACGAGCAAGACCTCGACCTGCAAGCCTTCGGCGTCAAGTTCGACAACTACTACCTTGAAACTTCGCTCTACAAGGATGGCCGGGTCGAAGCCGCCGTCGAGGCCTTGATCAAGGGCGGCCATACCTATGAGCAGGATGGCGCGCTGTGGCTGCACACCACCGATTTCGGCGACGACAAGGACCGCGTGATGCGCAAGTCCGACGGCACCTATACCTATTTCGTGCCCGACGTGGCTTACCACATCGTCAAATTCCAGCGCGGCTTCCCCAAGGCGATCAATATCATGGGCGGCGACCACCACGGCACGACCGCGCGCGTGCGCGCCGGCTTGCAGGCGGTCGAAATGGGCATTCCGAAGGGTTTCCCCGATTACATCCTGCACAAGATGGTGACGGTCATGAAGGGCGGCGAGGAAGTGAAGATTTCCAAGCGCGCCGGCTCCTACGTCACGGTGCGCGATCTGATCGAATGGTCCAACGGCGAGACGGCGGAAGGTCAAGAGCGTGATTTGACCCGCGGCCGTGATGCCGTGCGCTTCTTCCTGATCTCGCGCAAGGCCGATACCGAATTCGTGTTCGACATCGACGTGGCCTTGACGCAGGGCGACGAGAATCCCGTTTACTACGTGCAATACGCCCACGCGCGCATCTGCTCGGTGCTCGCGCAATGGGGCGGCGATGAAGCGACGCTCGACAACGTCGACCTCACCCCGCTGGTGGCGCCGCGCGAAGCGGCCCTGATCGCACGGCTGGCCGACTATCCCGACATGCTGCAGCGCGCGCTGGACGAACTCGGTCCGCACCAGGTTGCGTTCTACCTGCGCGATCTGGCGGGCGAGTTGCATAGCTATTACAATGCCGAACGGTTCCTGGTCGATGACGAGGCGTTGAAACTGGCGCGTTTGGCGCTGTTGAAGGCGACGCGCCAGGTATTGCGCAATGGACTGGGCCTGATCGGCGTATCCGCGCCGGAGCGTATGGAAGCGAGAAAGAATGACTGAAATCGGCAAAAAACAGCAACAGCGCGGCGGTACGGTCGTCGGCATCATCATCGGCCTGATCATCGGCCTGGCGATCGCCGTGGTGGTCGCCATGGTGATCACCAAGAGCAGCCTGCCCTTCATGAACAAGGTGGCCAAGCAAGACAAGGCCCCCGAATTGACGGCAGGGCAGGCGGCCGATCCCAACAAGGCCTTGTACGGCAGCAATGCCGCTGCCAAGGAAGCCGAGAAAGACTTCAACGCGCCTTCGGCCGTGCCCGGTGCCGCGCCCTCGCCGGTGCCGCCCAATGGCGTGGCGGCAGCGCCGCAAGCGCCGGCCGGCCCCACCAGTGCGACGCCCGCTACGGCGCCGGCCGCCAGCGCCAAGGCGGCCAGCAGCCCGGCCGCATCCGCAGCCACGGCGGCGGCCAAGCCCGACAATGCCGACGACAAGTGGACCTACTTCCTGCAAGCCGGCGCCTTCCGCGACCAGGCCGACGCCGAGAACAGCAAGGCCAAGCTGGCCCTGGCCGGTTTCGAAGCCAGCATCTCGGACAAGGGCGCCGACGCCAACGGCTTGTACCGCGTGCGCATCGGCCCGTTCAACCAGCTTGAAGCGATGAATCGCGTGCGCGGCAAGCTCTCCGACAACGGTATCGACGTGGCCGTGGTGCGCGTGGCAAAATAGGAGTCGCTATGCGTTTGGGAAAAGCTGCGGTGCTGGCATTGGGATTGATCCTGTTTGCGGGCCATGCCGCGGCGTCTCCCGACGAGCCGCAAGAGGGCCGCGAATATCTCAAGATCGCGCGCCAGCCGACCGAACCCGGCAAGGTCGAAGTGACCGAGTTCTTCCTCTATGGCTGCCCGCACTGCAATAGCTTCGAGCCTTATATTTCCGGCTGGACCAGGTCGCATTCCTCGGCAGTTGTGTTCAAGCGCGTGCCGGTCATGCTGCATCCGGGCGACGAAGAATGGCAGAAAATGTATTACGCGCTCGAACTCATGGGGCAGGCCGATGCCATGCACGCCAAGATTTTCCATGCCATCCACGTCGAGCACCGGCATCTGAACGACGAGGCATCGATAGCGGATTTCGTCGCCAGCCAGGGCGTCAACCGCGAAGCCTTCGTCGGCGCCTTCCGTTCGTTCCAGGTGCTCACCAAGATCAAGCAGGCGCAAATGCTGATGCAGGCTTACCAGGTCAGCCGCGTGCCGACGATTGCCGTCGGCGGGCTCTACGAAACTTCCCCGGCCATGGCCGGCGACAGCCTGGGCGACCGGCCCGAGTCGGAATACTTTACCAGCGCGTTGCAGGTCATGGGCAAGCTGGTGGCCCTGTCTGCCGCCAATTGATATGCAACGCGTCTTTCTCACCGGCGCGTCTTCCGGCATAGGTGAAGCACTGGCACACCGCTACGCAGAGTTGGGTGCCAGCCTGGGCCTGGTGGCGCGGCGCGGCGAGGTGCTCGACACCTTGCGCGCGAGCCTGCCGCATCCTGAGCGGCACCGCGTCTACGCGCTCGACGTGAACGATCACCAGGCCTTGCAGGCTGCGGCGCAGGATTTTTTGGCGCAGCACGGCGGCGTGGACGTGGTGGTGGCCAATGCCGGCGTGTCGCACGGCACCTTGACCGAGCATGCGGAAGACCTGCCCGTGTTCGAACAGATCATGGCGACCAACCTGCTTGCCACCGTGGCGACGTTCTCGCCCTTCGTCGCCGCCATGCGCGCGCAAGGTGCAGGGCGCCTGGTGGGGATTGCCAGCGTGGCCGGCATACGCGGCCTGCCCGGCGCTGCGGCCTACAGCGCCTCGAAAGCGGCGACCATCAGCTATTGCGAATCGCTGCGCGTCGAATTGCATGGCACGGGCGTGAAGGTCGTGACGATTGCGCCGGGTTACATCGATACACCGATGACCCAGCACAACGCCTACCCCATGCCCTTCCTGATGCCGGCGCAAAAGTTCGCCCGAGCCGCCGTGGCGGCGATTGCGCGCGGCGCCAGTTATGCCGTCATTCCCTGGCAGATGGGGGTCGTGGCCAAGCTGCTGCGCCTGTTGCCGAACTGGCTGTACGACGCGGCGTTCGCGCGTGCGCCGCATAAAGCACGTAAATAAGCACGCAAATAAGCCACCCAGACGAGGCAAGCCGATGAGTATTCGCCTGATCGATGCCGCAGGCACGGAGCACGCGCCGATCGATTCTCACGCGGCGCCGCGCATCGTTTCGCTCGTGCCTTCTGTCACCGAACTGCTGTGCGATCTGGGCTTGGCGCGCTGGCTGGTTGGGCGCACCGGCTTTTGCATCCACCCGGCAGCGACGGTGGCGCCGATTGCCAAAATCGGCGGCACCAAGGATGTCAATATTGAAAAAATCCGCCGCCTGGTGCCTACGCATCTGGTGGTCAACATCGACGAGAATGAAAAGCCGACCGTTGATGCCTTGGCGCAATTCATTCCGCACGTGATCGTTACGCATCCGAACACGCCGCGCGACAACCCCGGCCTCTATCGTTTGCTGGGCGGCATTTTCGGCGCCGACGGCGAAGCCTTGCGCCTGTGCGATGAATTCGAGCGCGCCTACGCCGCACTGGCGGCGCGACCGCCACGTGAGGCCAGGACCGTGTTGTATTGCATCTGGAAAGACCCCTGGATGACGGTGGCGCGCAACACCTATATCAGCGCCATGCTGGATTTGATCGGCTGGCGCCAGTGGGATAGCGGTGCGCCGTTATCCGAGCAGGGCGGCCTGCGTTATCCGCGCGTCGAGTGGAATGCGGCCATGCTGGGGGCAATTGACGAGATATTGCTGTCCTCCGAGCCGTACCGCTTTACAGCCGGACATGTCGCCGAATTGGCGCAACAAAGCGGGAAGCCGGTGCGTCTGGTCGATGGGGAGATGTTTTCCTGGTATGGCAGCCGGGCAATCGCCGGCCTGAGATATTTGCAGGATTTATAAGCAGGTACTTACTTGCGGCCGCTGATCCGTACCAGCATGCGGATGATTTCGCGCGCCACGACGCGATATTCGTCGTCCAGGCGCTGCAAATCGGCGATGAGCTTGATGTCGTCGGTGTCGAAACGCGAGCTTTGTCCGGGACTATCCGGATTTTGTGGTTCGTCGCCGCCAAAGCGAAGCCATTCGGCGGTGATGCCGAGCCATTGTGCGAGTGTGCGCAGCTTCTCCTGGGTCGGAATGGCCTCGCCGACTAGCCATTTACGCGCCGCATGCACGGTAATGGGCCTGCCCGAGAAACGGACATTAAACTCTCTGGCAAGTTGAGTCGGGCTATCTGGCGAGTAGTTTGCGTTCCGCAGGGACTGCTGCAAGCGCTCGCTGAAGTCTTCTCTTTCGATTGCTGCTTTCATTTGTCCGCACTATTCCACGCAACGACGTGATAGTCAGTCTCTGTCAGACAGCAACTTCCTGTGTTCGTTCACACAACTTTTGCGGCGCTGGTGCCGATATACCACAAAGTGTGGTCGATTTCGGCGCTTGCTTACGCGAGTTCACGACACGGCCTAGTTCGTTGCCTGGACGAAGCGGATGGTGCCATCGTCATCAAGGCGGCGCGTCAGCCGGCCTTCGTACCAGAGCGTATGCAGATGAGCCAAGGCTTCGCCGATGGCGAAACTGAGCTGGTGCCCGTCCAGCGGGCGCTTGAACATCACCGGCACGATGTCGGCTGCCGTTTGCGGCACGGCGCAGGCGGCAAGCACCTCGGCGAGGCGCTCGGCGTGGTGTGCTTGAAGCTGTTCGATGCGCACATGGAGGCGGCGAAACGGCTTGCCGTGCGAAGGCAAAACCAGCGTATCGGGCGCCAGGCCTGAAAATTTACCCAGCGAATTGAGGTAGAGTTTCACGGGATCGGCTTCAGGCTCGATGGCAAATACCGAGACGTTGGTGGAAATTCGCGGCAACAGCATGTCGCCCGAAATCAGGAGATCTTTCTCGGCTCCAATTGCCGCACAGTGCAATGCAGCATGCTCGGGCGAATGGCCGAAACCGGTGATGACGCGCCACGCGCGCCCGCCGATTTGCACCGACTCGCCATCCTGCATCCGGCGATAGGCTTCCGGCACGGCCGGCACCATGGTGGCGTAATAGTGCTTGCGCGTCTGCAGCTGCTCCACTGAAGCCGTATCGCGCAAGCCGTGCTTCCGGAAATGCGGAAACATGGCCGTGCCGTCTGCGCCCGGCAATTGCGCCGACATCATGCGCGCAAACGCATATTCGCCGGCCGTCATCCACAGCCGCGCATCCCAGCGTTCACAGAGCCAGTGCGCCAGGCCGACATGGTCGGGATGGCAATGCGTGGCGATCACGCGCAGGATGGGCAAGCCCTGAAGGTGTTCGGCGAACACCGTTTCCCATGCCGCGCGGGTCGCTTCGCTATCGATGCCGCAATCGATCACGGTCCAGCCCTGGCGCAGGCCGTGGCCGGTGTCGAGCTCGTCCTTCAGCAGCCACAGGTTGATATGGTTCAGCGCGAAGGGCAGGCCCATGCGCAGCCAGAACACGCCGGGCGCGAGTTCGAGGGTGGCGCCGGTATCGGGCAGGGTCTCGCCATGGGGATAGTCGAGTTGGGCTTCGAGCGGATTCATCTATTCATTTCCCCTTGCGGGTTTTACAATGAGACGGGTTTACGTTAACGTAAACTGTATAACCTGGATTTAACCACAAATCGGCCAGTCGTATTTCCCATGCCCAACTACACCATCACCGAGCTTGCCCGCGAATTCGACATCACCCCGCGTGCGATCCGCTTCTACGAAGACCAGGGCTTGATCAGTCCCAAGCGCGAAGGCGCCGGTGGACGCACGCGCGTCTATAGCGGGCGCGAACGCACGCGGCTGAAGCTCACCTTGCGCGGCAAGCGGCTCGGCCTGACGCTCTCCGAAATCAAGGACCTGGTCGACATGTACGAGTCGCCCAAGGATTCGACGGCGCAACTGAAGCGTTTTCTGGCCGTGCTGGCCCAGCACCGCGAGACGCTGGAACGCCAGCGCGAGGATATCGACGTCACGCTGGAGGAAATCGCCGCGCATGAAGCCGACTGCCGCCGCTTGCTCGACCATGGTAAAACTGCCAAGCCGCGCGCCAAGGCTGCTGCAAATACAACAACAGTGCGTCCGGCCGCACGTTCCCGTGCCAAGGAAGTGGCCTAGCTTTATACTTTTGCAAGCACCGACGACGCCGGGAGTGCTTGCTTGACGTTTACGTAAACGTCAATTAGCAGTATCATCGCCAAAAACGCCCTCACAAGGGGCGTGCGCTCCCCCAACGCCAAACCCGAGGACACCATGATCCATCTACCCGGCCTTACTTTCGACCATGGCGAAGACATCGCCGCCCTGCGCGAAACCGTGCAGCAGTTTGCCCAGGCTGAAATCGCGCCGCGCGCGGCCGAAATCGACCGCACCGACCAGTTTCCGATGGACTTGTGGAAGAAGATGGGCGATCTGGGTGTATTGGGCATCACGGTTTCCGAAGAAGATGGCGGCACCGGCATGGGTTACCTGGCGCACATCATCGCGATGGAAGAAATCTCGCGCGCGTCGGCCTCGGTCGGGCTGTCCTACGGCGCCCACTCCAACCTGTGCGTGAACCAGATCAAGCGCAACGGCACGCCCGAGCAAAAGGCCAAATACCTGCCCAAGCTGATTTCGGGCGAACACGTCGGCGCGCTCGCCATGTCCGAACCCAACGCCGGTTCCGACGTGGTCAGCATGCGCTTGCGCGCCGATTTCAAGGGCGACCGCTGGGTCTTGAACGGCACCAAGATGTGGATCACCAACGGCCCCGACGCCGACACGCTGGTGGTCTATGCCAAGAACGACATCGAAGCCGGCCCGCGCGGCATGACCGCCTTCCTGATCGAAAAAGGTTTCAAGGGCTTTTCGATCGCGCAAAAGCTCGACAAACTCGGCATGCGCGGCTCGCACACCGGCGAACTGGTATTCCAGGACTGCGAAGTGCCTGCCGAAAACGTGCTGGGCGGCCTGGGCAAGGGCGTCAATGTGCTGATGTCGGGGCTGGATTTCGAACGCACCGTGCTTTCCGGCGGTCCGCTGGGCATCATGCAGGCCTGCATGGATGCCGTCGTGCCCTACGTGCATGACCGCAAGCAATTCGGCCAGCCGATCGGCGAATTTCAATTGATGCAAGGCAAACTGGCCGACATGTATTCGACCATGATGGCATGCCGCGCCTACGTCTATGCCGTGGGCCAGGCCTGCGACCGCGCCACGACGCCCGAGGCAATCCGCGCCCTGCGCAAGGACGCCGCCGGCGCCATCCTGTATTCGGCCGAAAAGGCCACCTGGATGGCCGGCGAAGCGATCCAGGCCCTGGGCGGCAACGGCTACATCAATGAATATCCGGTCGGACGCCTGTGGCGCGACGCCAAGCTCTATGAAATCGGCGCCGGCACCAGCGAAATCCGCCGCATGCTGATCGGCCGCGAATTGTTCGCCGAAACCAAGTAACGCTACCGCCATGCAAGCGCTTGCACCCGAAGTCAGGGCCAACGTGGAACGCGCCTTCCGCGACGCAACCTTCGTCGCCGACGTCGGCATCGGCTTTCTCGATTGCGGCCCCGGCTGGTGCGAATGCAGCCTGACGCTGCTGCCGCGTCACATGCAGCACACCGGCATCGCACACGCCGGCGTGCAGGCCACGCTGGCCGATCACGCAGCCGGCGGCGCGGCATTCACGGTCGTGCCGGAAGGACATCACGTGCTGACCGCCGAGTTCAAGATCAACCTGCTGCGCCCGGCGCAGGGCGAATTGCTCTGGTGCCGCGCCACGGTCTTGAAGCCCGGCCGCGCCATCATCGTGGTCGAGTCCGAAGTCTATGCCGAACAAGCCGGCAAGCGCAGCCTGACCGCCAAGCTCAATGCCACGCTGGCCGTGGTGCCGATCAAGGGTTTATCGTGACCGCACTCCATCAAACCACACCCCTGGTCGAGCATGCGGCCCTCTCGGCCGCGCTCGACAAGCGGGTCTTCCTGAAACTGGAAAACCTGCAGGCTTCGGGCTCGTTCAAGCTGCGCGGCATCGGCAAACTGTGCCAGAACGCCCATGCGCGCGGTGCGCGCCGGTTGGTCTGCCCCTCGGGCGGCAACGCCGGCTTCGCCGCCGCCGTGGCCGGTCGTGCGCTCGGCATGACGACCCTGATCGTGGTGCCTTTAACCACGCCGGAATCGGTGCGCGCGCGCATTCGCACGCTCGGCGCCGAAGTGATCGTCGCCGGCGGCGTATGGGACGAAGCCAACCAGGAAGCGCTGCGCCTGTGCGGCGAAGCAGGCAGCGTCTACGTGCCGCCGTTCGACCATCCCGATATCTGGGACGGCAATGCCACGCTGATCGATGAAGCTGCACGCCAGATCGAGGGCGGCGCGTTCGATGCCGTGGTGTGCGCGGTCGGCGGCGGCGGCCTGATGGCCGGCGTCCTGCACGGCCTGCACCGCAACGGCCTGCAGCACGTCCCTGTCATCGCCGCCGAGACCGAAGGCGCGGCCTCGTTCGCCGCCGCCATCGATGCGGGCGAGCCGGTCACGCTGCCGGCCATCACCTCGATTGCCGGCTCGCTCGGGGCCAAGCGCGTGGCCGACGAAGCCTATGCCTGGACCCGGCGCCACGAAATCAAAAGCGCCGTGGTGAGCGATGCCGATGCGGTCGACGCCTGTCTGCGCTTTGCCGACGACATGCGCCTGCTGGTCGAGCCGGCCTGCGGCGCGGCCCTGGCGGTCGCCTACGGCAAGTTGCCGCAACTGGCGCCGTTCAAGCGGCCCCTGATCGTGGTGTGCGGCGGTATCGGCGTCGACCTGGGCAAGCTGGCCGCCTGGAAAACGCAGTATTCCCTCTAAGCGAAGCGACCCCAGAACGCGCCATGCAAGCCGCCTTCCCCAAAATCCTCTCGTCGCAGATCGCCTTCGATACGGCGCGCACGATCCTGGACGGCTTCGACAAGCATTACCGCCTGTTCCGCCAGGCCAGCGAAGCGGCCAAGCGCCACTTCGAGACCGGCGATTGGGCGACGGCGCAGACCGAAGCGCGCGAGCGGATTTCGTTTTACGACAAGCGCGTCGACGAATGCGTCAAGATCCTCGAAGACGAATACGCCGACACCGACTTGAGCGGCGAGGTGTGGCGCGAAGTGAAGCTGCATTACATCGGCCTCCTGACCGACCACAAGCAGCCCGAGTTGGCCGAGACCTTCTTCAACTCGGTGTGCTGCAAGATGCTGCACCGCGCCTATTATCACAACGATTTCATCTTCGTGCGCCCGGCGATTTCGACGGAATACATCGAGAATGCCGAACCGGTGCCGGCCTACCGCGTCTATTATCCCGACACAGACGGCTTGCGCTACACCCTGAAACGCATCGTCACCAATTTCCAGCTCCAATGCAAGTTCGCCGACCTTGACCGCGACGTGGGCTATGTCGAAGAGCGCCTGTCGAAGATATTCGGCAGCGACGTGCAGGAACCGAACCACCAGATCCAGGTGCTGTCCTCGCTGTTCTTCCGCAACAAGGGCGCCTACATCGTGGGCAAGCGCATCAACGGCAGCCGGCAATATCCCTTCATCGTGCCCATCCTGCACAACCGCAAGGGCGAGCTGATCCTGGATTCGGTGATCTTCGATCCGATCACGATCCTGGTGCTGTTCTCCTTCACGCGCGCCTATTTCATGGTCGACATGGAAGTGCCGTCGGCCACCGTGCAATTTTTGCGCAGCATGCTGCCCAACAAGCCGCGCAGCGAGATCTACACCATCATCGGCTTGCAGAAGCTGGGCAAGACGCTGTTCTACCGCGACTACCTGCATCACCTGCGCCATTCGTCGGACCGCTTCGAGGCCGCGCCCGGCATCCGCGGCCTGGTGATGGTGGTGTTCGCGCTGCCGTCCTTCCCCTACGTGTTCAAGGTGATCAAGGACAGCTTCCCGCCGCCCAAGGAAACCACCAAGGAACTGGTCAAGGAAAAATACACGCTGGTGAAGAACCACGACCGCGTGGGCCGCATGGCCGACACGCTGGAATATTCCGACGTGGCCTTCCCGCGCTCGCGCTTCGACGACGAATTGCTGGCCGAGCTGAAAAGCGTGGCGCCCTCGATTGTCGAGGAAGACGAAGACCAGGTCGTCATCAAGCATCTCTACATCGAGCGCCGCATGGTGCCCCTGAACATCTGGCTCACCAAGGCCGAGGAACGGGGCGACCAGCTCGCGCTGGAACATGGCGTGCGCGAATACGGCAACGCGATCCGCGAACTGGTCGGCGTCAACATCTTCCCCGGCGACATGCTGTACAAGAACTTCGGCGTGACGCGCCATGGCCGCGTGGTGTTCTACGACTACGACGAGATCGAGTACATCACCGATTGCAACTTCCGCACAATTCCCGCCGCGCGCAATGAGGAAGACGAGATGGCCGCCGAACCCTGGTACCCGGTGGCGAAGAACGACGTGTTCCCCGAACAGCTCGGCACCTTCCTGCTCGGTAACCCCAATGTCAAAAAATACTTCATGCGCCATCATGCCGAACTCCTGACCCCGGAATTCTGGCAAGGCCGCAAAAAGCGGATAATGGAGGGCATCATCGACGACGTCTTCCCTTACCCCCAAGAGTTGCGTTTTAGTTATCACAGCAGCAATCAGGCAAACCCCGAGATTACCCCCGAGGCCGCAGAGGTTACGGAATAGCCGAACCCCAGGCCGATTTTTTGGAGAGCAATATGAATGATCCCATCGTTATCGTAGGCGCCGCCCGTACCCCCATGGGCGCATTCCAGGGCGATTTCGCCTCGGTGCCGGCAGTCGATCTCGGCGCCGCCGCGATCCGCGCCGCGATTGAGCGTGCCGGCATCCCGGCCGACAAAATCGACGAAGTCCTGTTCGGCAACTGCCTGATGGCAGGCCAGGGCCAGGCGCCTGCGCGCCAGGCTGCGATCAAGGCCGGCGTACCCGTTTCGGCCGGCGCCGTCACGCTGTCGAAGATGTGCGGCTCGGCCATGAAGGCGGCCATGTTCGCATTCGATTCCATCGTGGCCGGCACCAATGAAGTCGTGGTCGCAGGCGGCATGGAATCGATGACCGGCGCACCTTACCTGATCCCCAAGGCACGCGGCGGTTACCGCATCGGCCACGGCCAGATCTATGACCACATGATGTTGGACGGCCTGGAAGACGCCTACGACAAGGGCCGCGCCATGGGCACCTTCGCCGAAGATTGCGCCAGCAAGTATTCGTTCACGCGCGAAGCGCAAGACGCCTTCGCCATTGAGTCGGTCAAGCGCGCCCAAAACGCCACCAACGACGATTCGTTCAAATGGGAAATCGCCCCGGTAACAGTCTCGGGCCGCAGCGGCGACGTCGTGATCGACAAGGACGAGGGCCCGCTGAAGGCCAAGCTCGACAAGATCCCGGCCTTGAAGCCTGCGTTCAAGAAGGACGGCACCATCACGGCCGCCTCGTCGTCCTCGATCAACTACGGCGCCGCTGCCCTGGTGCTGA
>Ga0302314_10000933_pt1 | contig 54736 bp, 40 predicted proteins | sample III_Palsa_N2_3_FD_200533 | JGI IMG/M metagenome (GOLD analysis project Ga0302314, IMG submission 200533) | Peat permafrost microbial communities from Stordalen Mire near Abisko, Sweden - III_Palsa_N2_3 | ecosystem: Environmental > Terrestrial > Soil > Palsa > Peat permafrost | place: Sweden... | reverse complement strand
ACGTGCACCTGCTCTCGCCGCGGATCATGGAGGCCTCGTTGGCCTCCGGCGTCACCACGATCATCGGGCAGGAGTTCGGGCCGGTCTGGGGGGTCGGGGTCAACTCGCCCTGGGCGCTGCGGCACGCCTTCAACGCCTTCGATGCCTGGCCGGTCAACATCGGCTTCCTCGCCCGCGGGTCCTCCTCCGATCCGGCGCCGCTGACCGAGGCGCTGATCTACGGCGGGGCCAGCGGTTTCAAGGTGCACGAGGACATGGGCGCGCACGCTCGCGCGCTGGACACCGCGCTGCGTGTGGCCGATGAGTACGACGTCCAGGTGGCGCTGCACACCGACGGGCTCAATGAGGCGCTCGGGGTCGAGGACACCCTCGCGGTGCTGGACGGCCGCACCATCCACGCGTTCCACATCGAGGGCTGCGGCGGCGGGCACGTGCCGAACGTGCTGCGGCTGGCCGGCGAGCCCAACGTGATCGGGTCCTCGACCAACCCGACGCTGCCCTTCGGCCGGGACGCCTTGGGCGAGCACTTCGGGATGATCGTCTCGGCGCACGGACTGAAGACCGACCTGCCCGGCGACGCCGCGCTGGCCCGGGACCGGATCAGGGCCGGCACGATGGGCGCCGAGGACGTGTTGCACGACCTGGGGGTCATCCCCATCACCTCCTCGGACGCTCAGGGCATGGGCCGGGCCGGGGAGACGGTACGTCGTACGTTCGCGCTCGCCGACAAGATGCGCACCGAGTTGGGCGGGAGCGATGTCGGGCCGGACGGCGAGCTGCACGACAACGAGCGTGTGCTGCGATACATGGCGAAGCTCACCATCAATCCGGCGATCGCGCACGGGCTCTCGCACGAGATCGGGTCGCTGGACGTCGGGAAGATGGCCGACATCGTGCTGTGGAATCCGGCCAGCTTCGGCGCGAAGCCGTATCTGGTGCTCAAGGCCGGTTTCCCGGCGTATGGCGTGGTCGGCGACCCGAACGCGTCCACGGATCGTTCCCAGCCGCTGGTCTACGGGCCGCAGTTCGGCGGGTACGGTGCCACGCCGGCCGACCTGTCGGTGGCCTTCGTCTCCGCCGCCGCGGTCGCCAACGGCGATCTGTTCCCCTCGCGGCGGCGGCGCGTGGCCGTGCGCGGTACCCGGGACATCGGCCCACGCTCGATGGTGCGCAACAACCGCCTCGGCGCGGTCCGGGTCGCGGCGGCGAGCGGTCTGGTCACCCTTGACGACGAACCGATCCGGTCCAATCCGGCTGAGTCCGTGTCCCTGTCCCGTCTCTACTTCCTCTAGAGGTTTGATCGCCATGACCATAGCTGCCGATGCTGCCGAAGCTGCCGAGCCCACCCCGGCCGAGCAGGGCCCCACTCCGGCCCGGCAGGGTTTCTCCATGCCGGCCGAATGGCAGCCGCACGAACGCACCTGGATGGCCTGGCCGACTGAGGGCTACACCCTGGGTGAGAACCCTGAGGAGGCCTTCCGGGCCTGGTCGCAGGTGGCGAACACGATCGTCCGGTACGAGCCGCTGACCATGGTCGTGGATCCGGCCGCGGTCGAGTCGGCGCGCGAGTGGCTCGATCCCGCGGTCGAGCTGACCGAGCAGCCGCTGGACGACGCCTGGATGCGCGACATCGGCCCGACCTTCCTGACCGACGGCCGGGGCGCTCTGGCCGCCGCCGACTGGGTCTTCAACGGCTGGGGCGGCCAGAGCTGGGCCGAGTGGGGTAAGGACTCGAAGATCGGGGCCGCGGTGGCCGGGCTGGCCGGCGCGCGGGCCTTCACTTCGCGGATGGTCAACGAGGGCGGCGGGATCCACGTCGACGGCGAGGGCACGGTGCTGATCACCGAGACCGTGCAGTTGGACGCCGGGCGCAATCCGGGCTGGACCCGTGCCGAAGTCGAGGCCGAACTGTCCGCGTTCCTCGGTATCAGCAAGGTGATCTGGCTGCCGCGCGGGCTGACCCGGGATTATGACGAGTTCGGCACCCGCGGGCACGTGGACATCGTCGCCGCGTTCGTCCGGCCCGGTCTGGTCGTCGTGCACACGCAGCCGGATCCGAGCCATCCGGATCACGAGGTCGGCAAGGAGAACGCGGCGATTCTGCGCGCGGCGACCGACGGCCGGGGCCGGGCGCTCGAAGTCGTCGAGCTGCCGGCGCCGACGGTCACCGTCGATGCCGAGGGCGAGTTCGTGGACTACTCGTACATCAACCACTACCTGGGCAACGGCTTGGCCCTGCTGTGCGCGTTCGACGATCCGCAGGATGCGTACACGGCCGAGGTCTTCGGCAAGCTGCTGCCGGACCGGACCGTCGAGTTCGTTGACGCCCGTCCGATCTTCGCCCGCGGCGGCGGGATCCACTGCATCACCCAGCAGGAGCCGAAGCGGTAGTCGGGCGATAACGGCGATCGGGCGAATAAGGAGTACGCACATAGGCGGACCGCGGGCACAAGAGTGCCCGCGGTCCGTTCGTGCGTAAGCCGGGTCAGCTACCGGTGGTGATGTTCCCGAAGGTGACCGAGACGGCATAGCCGCGGGCGGTCGGGCTGGTCGGGAGCGGGACGAAGGAGACGACCCCCGGCCCGGAGCAGGGGAAGACATCCGTGGTGGGGATGGGCTCCTGGATGAAGTACCCGGAGAACACGACCGGCGGGTTGACGCTGGAGGTCGTGGGCGCGTTGAAGATGGCCTCGATCTCGGTGGCGGCGCTGCCGGTGAAACCGTCGACCGTGCTCACGGTCAGGGCGGTCTCGACCTCGACGGTCTGGCCAGCGAGCGGGTGGCCGGTCTCGCCCACGGTCAGCGGGCTGGGACAGACCATCTTGATGACGGCGTCGCTGCTCACGCCGTTGACCAGGCCGATGAACGACTGGTTGGGGCCGATCGGGAGCGGGTCCTGGACCGGGCTGGTCGCGAACGCGGCGGACGGGACGGCGGCGGCCGCCAGAACGAGCGCGGCCAGGGCGGTGTAGCGGGGTCGGATCGTGCGGAGCATGGGTGCGGGGCCTCCGAGTTGTGTGGGTATGGAGAAGTGGTCCGATCTGCCTCGCCATTGAGGGCTCCGCACCGAGCCGACTCGACGAGGCGGGTAGGACGATAGGCGAGCGCTGACGCGCTGTCAATGAATGATCACCATCGGTGTACGAGCGGCCCCGACCAGCTTGAATATCTCCATATCAAGATACTTGGCGTCGAGTCTCTTGATACACTTGAGCCGAGTGCAAGGACACTGGACCGAGCCCGGGAGTGCGACATGGCCGCAGCGCAGGACGAGGTGGACCGCCTGGTCGCCGCCTGGCGCCGGGAGCGCCCGGACCTGGACGTGAGCCCGCTGGAGGTGCTCAGCCGGGTGACCCGGCTGGCCCGGCACCTGGACCGGGCCCGGCGCACCGCCTTCGCCGAGCACGGGCTGGAGTCCTGGGAGTTCGACGTGCTCTCGGCCCTGCGGCGGGCCGGGGCCCCCTACCGGCTCTCCCCCGGCCAGCTGCTGACCCAGACCCTCGTCACCTCGGGCACGATGACCAACCGGATCGACCGGCTGGCCGCCAAGGGCCTGGTCACCCGCGGCCCGGACCCCACCGACCGGCGCGGGGTGCTGGTGCAGCTGACCGACTCAGGCCGGGAGCGCACCGACGCCGCCTTCACCGGGCTGCTCAAGAACGAGCAGGACCTGCTGGCCGCGCTGTCACAGGACGGGCTGAGCGCGCTGGCCGGGCTGCTGCGCACGCTCACCGTCCCGTTCGAGCCGGTCTGACCGAAGGCCCTACACCTTTCAACTACAGCTCGCGTACCGCCGGCTCAGTGCTGGATCGACGTCGACAGGGAGAAGTCGGCGAAGTACGAGTTCTCGGCGACCTTCGGGCCCCAGGTGGTGTCGTGTCCGCCGAAGAAGGTGGAGAAGAACACCCCGCTGAACGGGATCGAGGAGATGCCGGTGGCGATGTCCGGGTCGTTGAGCACTTCCTTGCCGTCGAACCACACGGTCACCGTGCCGGTCTGCCGGTTCACCATCTGCTCGACCGTGTGCCAGTTGCCGTCGTCGGTCCAGTTCCAGGTGCCGAAGTAGTCCACGCCGTAGCCGGTCGGGCCGGAGTTGGTCGGGGTGTAGAGGTAGATCTCCCCCGCGTTGCGCGAGCCGCCGTGGTCACGGAACATGTAGCGGGTGGACCAGCCGTCGGACCCGTGGTTGCCGCCGGACTCCTGCCCTATCTGGCCGCCGTAGAGGCCGGGCAGCTTGCCCGCCTCGCCGAAGTCCCAGCCGGCCGGGAGCTTGATGCTGTACTTCAGGTCCAGGGTTTCGGAGTTCTCCATCGCCACCCCCTCGGGGCCCATGCTGGAGAGCTGCTGATAGAACTGGGCGCCGCCCACGGTCGGGCAGTCCTTGCAGGAGTTGGCCGAGGAGCCGGCGCCGTAGTGGACCTGGATCTCCGAGCCTCCGGGGGCGGTGGGGGTGGAGATCTCGGACAGGTCGGCGAGGAGGAACTGACCGGTGTTGGTGAAGCCCCACTGGCTCTTCCAGGCGGCGGTGCCGAAGCCGGAGAACTGGCCGCTCCACGCGCCGTTCGTCACGCCGCCGGGCGCGATCGCCGTCCCGGGGGCCGTGGTCGCGCCCGCGGTCGGCGCCCCGGCCCCGGCAGCGGGCAGCGCGAAGACTTGCAGCTGGTCGATGCTGAAGGGGCTGCTGGAGACGGCCTGCTGGAGATAGAGCTGGATCCAGGCGGTCTGTGTGCCGGCCGGAAGGGTCACGGTCTGCGTGCCGCCGGTCCCGTTGGACACGGAGTTGATGGTGTGCCAGTTGGAGCCGTCCGTCGCCGTGCGCACCTTGAACTTGGTCGCGTAGCCGGAGCCCCAGTCGATCGTCACATGGTCCACGGAGACGATCCCACCGAGGTTGACCTGGATCGTCTGCGGGTCCTGAGCAGCCGCGCTGAGCCAGCCGGAGTTCGCCGTGCAGGCAGTGGCGTTGGACGCGGGGTTGGCGGCCGTGCTCGAAGTGGCGGTGGTCGGCTTGCCGCAGGCGATGTCCACAGGAGCGGCAGCGCTCGGCGTCGCGACGGGTCCGCCGGTGGCGCTGGCGCCCGCACCGGCGCCCATGCTGGGGCTCGAGCCGGTGGACACCGCGATGGGGCTGACGCCGTTTGAGCTCGTGCCCCCGGTGAAAGCGATGATCCCGCCGATCAGGATCAGCACGGCCCCGACGATGAGGGCGATCTGGACCGGCGTCAGGCGTTTCAGGTCAACGGGAGACATCTACGAGCCTTTACCTTTACAGCAGTGGACGGGTGGGGCGGCCGGGCCTTCGAGGTCTCGGACTGTGCGCATCCGCCTCGAAACCCGCCGGAGGATCCCCAACTCGGATCGGACTACGGGCCACCAGGATACGGGTGCCCCGTGGACCGGGCTTCCAGTACCACCGGTACTGCCGGTGCCGCAGCGCGAGCGCGCTTACGCTACAGCACCGGCAGTTGCCCGACTAGGCTTCGGCCTAGGCCTCGGCGCGAGTACCGAGAGCGCGGTAGTTCCACCCGGCGGCCCGGTAAGCGTGCGGGTCGAGGGCGTGCCGGCCGTCGACGATCGCACGCTGCTTCACGACCTGGCCGAGCGCCTCCGGGTCGATCTCGCGGAACTCGGTCCACTCGGTCAGCAGCACGACGATGTCGGCATCCCGGGCGGCGTCGAGCGTGTCGGTCGCGTACTCCAGGTCGGGGTAGGCGCGACGGGCGTTCTCCATCGCCTCGGGGTCGTAGACCCGGACGATCGCGCCGGCCTCGTGCAGCCGGCGGGCCACGTCCAGCGCGGGGGCGTCCCGGATGTCGTCCGAGTTCGGCTTGAAGGCGGCCCCGAACGCGGCCACCCGCACCCCTTCGAGGGTGCCGCCGACCAGCTCGCGGACCAGGTCGACGGTGCGCTCGCGGCGGCGCGTGTTGATCGCGTCCACCTCGTGCAGGAAGCGGACCGCCTGGCCCACGCCCAGCTCCTCGGCCCGGAACGCGAAGGCCCGGATGTCCTTGGGCAGGCAGCCGCCGCCGAAGCCCAGGCCCGGGTGCAGGAAGCGCCCGCCGATCCGGGTGTCGAAGGCCAGGGCCTTGGCCAGGTCGTTCACGTCCGCGCCGGCGACCTCGCAGATCTCGGCCATGGCGTTGATGTAGGAGATCTTGGTCGCCAGGAAGGAGTTCGCGGCGGCCTTGACCAGCTCGGCAGTGGACAGGTCGGTCACCACCAGCGGGGTGCCGGCGTCCAGGATCGGGGCGAAGGCAGCCCGCAGCTGCTCCTCGGCCCACTCGGAGGAGACACCGAAGACCAGGCGGTCCGGGTGCAGGGTGTCCTCGACCGCGAAGCCCTCGCGCAGGAACTCGGGGTTCCAGGCCAGTTCGATCTCGGCGCCGGCCGGGGCCAGCTCCTGGGCCAGCTCGGTCAGCCGGGCCGCGGTACCGACCGGCACGGTGGACTTGCCGACGATCAGGGCCTTGTGCTTGAGGTGCGGGGCCAGCGCCGATACCGCGCTGTCGACGTACTTCATGTCCGCGGCCTGGGAGCCGGGCTTCTGCGGCGTGCCGACGCAGATGAAGTGGACGTCGCCGAACTCGGCGGCCTCGGCGTAGTCGGTAGTGAAGCGGAGTCGGCCGGACTCGAGGGCCTTGGTCAGGTACTCGGGCAGTCCGGGCTCGAAGAACGGGACCTCGCCGGCGTTGAGGCGGTCCACCTTGTCCTGGAGGACGTCCACGCCGAGCACTTCGTAGCCGAGTGCGGCCATACAGATGGCGTGGGTGGCGCCCAGGTATCCGGTGCCGATGACGGTCAGACGGGGTGCGCCCGGCAGTGCGGTGGGCGAGTGCAGGTCAGTCATGAGGATGAGTTCTCCTGTTCTTAAAGTGAAAAGGCGCTGCGGTGCGCCGCTAACATCGATTTGCCGTGCACATGCTCATGGTGCAATCGCGCAAGGGATGTTGCTCTCCCCCCTCGCCGCGCCTTCGACAGTGCTGTCGCAGGTTCTGATGTTCCCGTTGACCGGCGTGAAGTGGAGGCCGAGGCCTGTCCCGCCCACTGCCGCCGTGTCGTCCCGGAAAAGCTTGTTCGTTCCCAGCCGCCAGGCCCCGGCGGTGGCCAGACCCGACCCGGCGGAGCTGTCGCGATGATCGCTCCGCCGGTCGCGCCCTCCGTGCTCTTCTACCACTGCAGACCCGATTCGCCGTCGGTCTCCGGTTTGCCGGGGGTCTCGGGCTGGCTGCTGCGCGGCCGCTGGCGGCCGTCGCCGAGTCCGCCGACCATGACCAGCGTCTGCTCCGCGGCCGACTCCGGTGCAGGGATCTTCGGGATCAGCTGGGTCTCCTCCGCGGCCGTCGGCTCGGCGGCGGACTCGGATTCGGTCCACTGCGCCAGCTTCACCGCGGTGGCGGACATGACCTCGTTGAGCACCTGCGAGGGGCTCGCCGGGGTGTAGATCCGCGGGGCCGGCTCGGCGGGCTTGGCCGGGGCCACCGGGACCGCCGGGGTCGCGGCCGCCCACGGCACGGGGGCCGGGGCCGGCGGCGGGACCTTGACCGGGGAGGACTTGACCACGGGGGCCTTGACGATCGGGTTGATCGCCGTGACCGTCATGTCGGCCTTGGCCAGGCCGCGCCTGGGCTTGGCCGACGCGGTGGCCATGACCTCGTCCAGCGCCTTCGGCGGGGTGACGGCCAGGATGAACTGGTTGGTGTAGGGGTGGCGGCCGGGGACCAGCGCGGCGCGCCGGGCGATGTGCCGCTTGCCCTTGCCGGTGCGGGTGCGCCGGTTGCGGTAGGCCGCGATCGCCAGCAGGGTGAAGATGCTCAGCCAGACCAGCGTCAGCGGGCGGATCATGGCCTTGATCCGCTTGAGCAGCGGGGTGGTGTTCTGCCAGCCGGTCGTCGTGTTCGCGCCGATGGCGATCTTGCCGGTGACCCGCTCGGTGTCGATCGCGCTGACTCCGCTGCCGGCCACGGTGTTGCCGCTGATCAGGCTGCCCGCGTCGGGGCCGAGCATCGTGATGCCGTGCAGCGAGGCGCCGCCGACGCTGTTCTTGGACAGGTCGACCACCGAGCCGCGCACGTAGATCCCGGTGATGGCGCCCTGGATCTGGTTGCCGGTCACCGTGGCGCTCTGCACGCCGTCGATGATCGCGATGCCCTCGCGGTCCTGCTGTTCGAGGTTGTTGTCGAAGATGCTGATGGTCTGGGTGGCCTTGCTGACCACGATGCCCATCTGGTTGCCGATGATCGTGTTCTTGTTCAGCGTGATGTTCAGGCCGCCGAGCACCTCGATGCCGTAGTGCGAGTTGCCCTGGGCGGTGCTGGAGGTGATCGAGTTGTTGCCGTAGGAGCCGAGCGGCTCGCCGGAGGCCGAGGCACCCTGGGAGATCGGCTCTCCGTTGACCGTGAAGCCGTTGCCCAGGTTGTAGTCCGCGGTGGAGTCGGCGATCTGGACCTGCTGGGCGGCGCGGGAGACGTCGAAGCCGGGTCCGTCGTTCTGGTTCGCCACCACGTTCTGGATCTCCACCTGAGTGGTGAGACGGTGCAGGTCGATGCCCTCGACCAGGCTGCCGGTCACCGTGGTGTCGCTGATGGCCACGCCCTGCGCGGTGGAGACGAACAGGCCGAACGCGTCACCGGTGATGGTGGAGTGGTCGATCTCGGCCGAGACGTAGGACATGCCCGGGACGGAGAACTCGTCGCCGGTGCCCGAGCCGCTGCCGGCCGGGGAGGTGGTGACCGGGGTCTGGCCGGTCGCGGTGCCGGAGCCCGAGCCGCCCGTGGAGGTGGTCGGGGTGGGGCCCGAGGTGGAGCCGGCCGAGGGCCGGGTGGTGCCGGTCAGGCTGATGCCGCCGGTCCGTCCGCTCCAGAAGCCGAGGTCGGTGACGTTGGCGTAGCTCATCCGGAACTGGCCGCCGATGCCGCGGATGTAGGCGCGGCCCTGGGCCACGTCGGTCTCCGGCGACTGGGTCTGCGGGTCCCAGCTCATGATGTTGACGGGATGCTGGGCGGTGCCGGAGATGATCATGTTGCCGCCGAAGGAGACGATGCTGGCGAAGCCGCTCGGGTCGCTGAGCATCTTGAGCGTCAGGCCGGTCGTCGTGGACAGGTCCAGGGTCGCCCCGCGGGCGATGTAGATGCTCTCCGACAGGACGTAGGAGCCGTCCGGCTGCAGCAGCAGGGTCTCCGGCTCCAGGGTGAGCAGGTCGGAGAACTGGTACGGCGCGGCCCGCGCGGTCAGGATCAGGGTGTAGCCGGACCCGGTGTTGACCCGGTAGGGGCTCTGCCACTGGGTGCCCTTGGCCGAGGCGGTGGCAGTGACGGCGCGCAGCTCGATCAGCCGTCGGTCCTCGTCGGCGACGAGCGCGCCCTCGGCGGTGGCCTCGGCCGTGGAGACCAACGGGGCGGTCGGCACGACGGTGCTGGACGGGTTCGGCGTGGAGCTGGCCGCGGACGCCGTGACGGCGCCGCTGGAGGCGCCCAGCAGGGCGATGCCGAGCGCGGCGAGGCCCGCCACGACGGTGCGGGTGCGGGCGGTGCGGGTCCGTCCGGCTATTCGCGGGTTCGCCGACGCCCGGGGCCCGGCTTCGTTCTTCATCATTGGTCCCACCCCTAGTTGAAAGTTCGGGAGTCTGAGCCGGCCGAGGTCAGCGTGCGGGCCGACTGCCCGTCGCCGCCGATGCTGTCCTCGCTGCGGGTCAGCCAGCCCTGCTTGTTCATGGTCACGAATGCGTAGAGCTTGATCGGCAGCGAGATGAAGATGACCACGAGGGAGGTCAGCGGCAGCAGCAGGATCTCCCAGGGGTGGCGGCGCAGGTGCGAGTAGCCGCGGATGCCACGGCCGATCAGCAGCCACAGGGCGGCCAGGACGTAGCTGCGCGAGGTGCCGTCCAGCCGGTTCAGGGCCAGGTAGGTCAGGGTGATGCCCATGGTCACCGGGGTGAGCAGGATCTGCAGCACGGTGAGCCGGGAGATGATCGGGGTGCGCCAGAGCCACCCCTTCCAGACCGCGGTCAGGTAGCACCGGTAGGAGTTGCGGCTCCATCGCACGCGCTGGCGGACGAAGGCGCGGAAGCTGTCCGGGAACATCGAGATCGCGCGGGCCGTGGACTGGTGCACCGTCTTGTACCCGGAGGCGATGGTCAGCCAGGTCATCCGGCCGTCGTCGCCGGCCACGCAGCGCCGGCCGAGGAAGAACTCGTTCTCCAGGTTCTCGGTGACCGGCAGGATGATCGAGCGGCGGTAGGCCGCGGTCCGGCCGGACAGGCAGATCACGCCGCCCTTGCGGCTCATGGCCGGCACGTAGTCGTAGTAGCGCAGGTTGACCAGCCAGTCGGCGATCCGCCGCCAGACGCTCGTCTTGCGCTGGTAGACGTTCTGCTGCGTGCCCACGCCGCCGACCAGCGGGTCGATGAACGGCATCTGCACGGCGTCGAGCAGGCCGGGCTCCCAGGCGGTGTCCGAGTCGGCGAAGACCAGGATCTCGTTGACGGCGGCCCGGATCCCGACCCCGAGCGCGGAGCGCTTGCCCTGGTGTTCGAAGACGATCACCCGTACCCTCGGGTCGGTGATCTCCGCGAGCCGGCGCTGGACCTCGTGGTCCTCCACGTCCGGGACGATGATGACCTCGTTCGGGTCCTGGGAGAGCCAGGAATCGAGGCAGCGCATCAGGATGTCCGGATCCTCCCGGTATGAGGGGACGATCACCGAGGTGGTCAACCGGTAGTCGTTGATCACCGGCTTATAGAACCGAGAGGATATCGCCCGGTAGAACCACAGGCTCCAGACGAAGACCCCGGCCAGGCCGAGCGGAACTATCTCGCGCCAGTAGTCGCCGGAGAACACGGAGTCCAACCAGCTGGTCACGTCGTGGAGAATGTTCACAAAATGCATATCTGTTCCTTGGGATACCGTGCGTTGCGACCTACCGGAAGGGCGGCAGCGCTGCCGCGACGCGCATCAAAATCTCGAACGACGCACCTGACCAAAAAGCGAATTAGATAAATCCCCACCACTTCGCGAGCCGAAGCTACCGGAAAATCTTGGCAAAGTTCCGGCTGTGGGGACTGTTGTTCCAAAGTTGTGACGCGCGGGTTCTCCTGCTGGGACATCACCCAAGGTCGTATCCGAGCTGCGCGGACGCGTCAGGACCAGCGGCCAGCGAGATCCTGGTGTGACCCGGCATCTGGAGTACGAAGACCTCGATACTACCGGTTCCGCTCCTCATTCCGGCCAGGTGCGTCGTATTACCCAGGGTTGCCCGATAAAGATAGGTAAGAGTCTGCTTTGCACCGAGATTGACGAAAGCCACCTGCTTGGCGAACTGGTACGCCCCGGTGGTGTCCGTGGACACGCTCCCGGAGGAGACCCACGCCTCGGTCGTGGGGTCCCAGATCTGCAGGACGCTGTGCGGCGCCAGCCCGTTGTCGTCCGGGTCGCAGGTACACGCGCCGAAAACGACCAGGGGGGCGAGGTTCTGGTACACGTAAGTGGAGGAGTTGGCCACGGTGACGGTGAAGTCCACCCAGCTGCCGGAGGCGCGCCCGAGCGGGGCCCCGCTGATGTCGAGGATCTTCGTGGTCACCGAGCCGGGCGGCGGCGGGTTGTCCGAGGCCGAGGCCACCGGCGGCACCACGAGGTTGAGCGTGGGCGGGTCGCTCACCGTGGGGAACGCGACCACGGGCACCGGAGTCTGGGACGCACAGGCGCTCAGCGAGGCCAGCCCCAGCGAGACGAACACCATCAGGAGCACGCGCGACCTGGCGTGGCGATGGCTGGCGATGGACATCAATACCCCTCTTTGTCCATATGTTTAACCTTGTGGGTGGGAACTCCCCCGAATACTATCCATGCCTAATGACGTACCGGTAAGCACCCAGAGTACAAACGCGCAACAATTTACACCCCCGACTTATTCAAAGATTCGCCAAGTTCTGGCAAAAGACCGGACAACTGGCCATGGATAGGATCGGCCCCAGTTCGGTCTTGCGCGGGGCGTCCGCAGCCGTAAATGCGCTTGCCGCCGCTACATATCAGCGCTCTCCCCCGAGCGCCTGCATGAATTTACTTACTCACGATATATCAGGGCTGTCCGATGCGGCCGACTCGATTGCAGCCGACCGCAGCGGACCAAGGTACCGCGGCGACTACGGCTACGGCAGCGAGACGATCAGCTCCGCGATCGAGCGGCGGCGGCCGGTGAAGAAGGGCACTTCCTCGCGCACGTGCCGGCGGGTCTCCGAGCCGCGCAGGTGCCGCATCAGGTCCACGATCCGGTGCAGCTCGTCCGCCTCGAAGGCGAGCAGCCACTCGAAGTCGCCGAGGGCGAAGGAGGGCACTGTGTTGGCCCGCACGTCCGGGTAGTCGCGGGACATCTTGCCGTGCTCGGCCAGCAGCGCGCGCCGCTCGGCGTCCGGGAGCAGGTACCACTCGTAGGAGCGCACGAACGGGTAGACCGCGGCCCAGTTCTTGGCCGGCTCCCCGGCCAGGTAGGCCGGGATGTGGCTCTTGTTGAACTCGGCCGGGCGGTGCAGCGCCATGTTCGACCAGACCGGCTCGCAGGCGCGGCCCAGGGCGGTCTTGCGGAACCGCGAGTAAGCGTCCTGCAGGTCCTCGGCGGCCGGGGCGTGCCACCAGATCATCAGGTCCGCGTCCGCGCGCAGCCCGGCCACGTCGTAGGTGCCCCGGACCACCACGTCCTTGGCGGCGAGCTCGGCGTAGAGCTCCTCGACCTCCGCGGCGCAGTCCGCCCGGTCCTCGTCCGGGATCGACTGCGCCACCTGGAACACCGACCAGCAGGTGTAGCGGAGGGTCTCGTTCAGATCCCGCGCCTTCCGGCTGATCGCCGTCGGGGCGCCGCTCTCGCCAGTGGTCTGAACGGGGGTCTGAACGGGGGTCGGCTCAGTCATCGGTGTTCGGCCTTTCGATCCAAGGGTTCATGAGAGTACTGACTGCTACGTGGGCGGAGGCGATGCAGGCGGGGATGCCTACTCCGTCGTAGGCCGCGCCGGCCAGCGCGATCCCCTCGGGCAGCGCGGCGCGGGCCCGGGCGACCAGGTCGAGGTGGCCGACGCCGTACTGCGGCAGCGCGTCATTCCAGCGTTGCACATGGGTGTCCACCGGGGCGCCGCGCAGGCCCACCGCGTCGCCGAGGTCGGCCAGGACCAGCTTCACCAGCTCGGCGTCCTCACGGTCGAGCTCGGCGGTGTCCCTGGCCCGGCCGAGCGAGGCGCGCAGGACGACCAGGCCGCCCGCGTTCTGGGCCAGCCACGGCCATTTGACGCTGGAGAAGGTGGCCGCCTTGACCGCGCGGCCGTCCACCGGCGGGACCAGGAATCCCGAGCCGGGCAGTCCCCCGGAGCCCAGAGCCGCCTGCGGAACGGCCAGGGTGACGATGGCCACCGAGGCGTATTCGATCGCGGCCAACTGCGCCGCGGCCGCATCTGGCGAGCCGGTTGAAATGTTCGGACTTTCACGCTCTGCCGGGCTGCCCACTCCGGCCAACAGCCGGGCCGCAGCGAAGGCGGGCACGGCCAGCAGGACCGCATCGGCGAGCAACTCGCTTCCGTCAGCGAGCGCCACCCGCCAGCCATCGCCGACTCGGACCAGGGCAGTGACCTGTGCACCGAGCCGGATCGTGACCCCGCTCAGTTCGTTGTCCCGCACCAGTTCCTCGGCCAGCCGGCCCACTCCGCCGCGCACGCCCGCGAACACCGGCGCCGGTCCGGCGGCGATCTGCGCCGGGGTCCGCGCCGCCGCGGCGGCCTCCAGCAGTCCGCGCACTCCGGCGCTGAGCGAGGTGCCCGCGGCGGCCAGCCCCGCCAGCTGCGGCACCGTGGCCCGGAGCGAGAGCCGGTCGGCCCACCCGGCGTAGACCCCGCCGAGCAGGGGCTCGACCAAGCGGTCGCTGACCTCGCGGCCCAGCCGCCGGGTCACGAACTCGCCGACCGAGACGTCGCCTTCTACCGGAGTGGCCGGCAGGTCGCCGTCGGCCTCGGCCCGGGCAAGGCCCTCGCTGCTGAGGATGCCTGTGGAGGCCAGGGCCCGCAGGTCGCCGGGTACGCCCATCAGCTGACCGCCGGGCAGCGGGCGCAGCTCGCCCCGGCTCCAGATGCTCGCGGAGGAGGTGGCCGGGTGGACCAGGTCCTCGCCCAGGCCCAGGGCCCCGATCAGGTCGGTGCCCTCGGGGCGGCGGGCCAGGACGGATTCGGCGCCGAGGTCCACCTGGACCCCGGCGACCTGGCCGAGGGCGAGTTTGCCACCCAGGCTCTGAACAGCCTCCAACACGGTGACCGTGAGCCCGCGCTGCCGGGCGGACCGCGCGGCGGCCAGCCCGGTGATCCCGCCGCCGACGATCACCAGGTGCCGGGCACCACTGCCCGATGGACCCGAACCCGAGCTACCCACCTTTTACTACCTCTCGCTGTTCTCGTGCACGAGCTCGACCACGCGGGCCAGGACGCCCGGGTCGGTGGTCGGGCTGACCCCGTGGCCGAGGTTGAAGACGTGGCCCTCCAGGCCCTTGGCGTCGTCCAGCACCTGCCTGGTCGCGGCGGTGTAGGCGGCCTCGGAGGCGAACAGCACCGCCGGGTCGAGGTTGCCCTGCAGGGCCTTGCCCGGTCCGACCCTCTTGGCCGCCTCGTCCAGCGGCACCCTCCAGTCCACCCCGACCACGTCCGCGCCGGCCTCGCTCATCAGCTGCAGCAGTTCGCCGGTGCCGACCCCGAAGTGGATCCTGGGCACGCCGTAATCGGCCACCGCGTCGAAGACCTTCTTCGACGCCGGCTGCACGTGCTGCCGGTAGGAGGCCGGGGCGAGCGCGCCGGCCCAGGAGTCGAACAGCTGGACCGCGCTGGCCCCCGCCTCGATCTGCACCTTGAGGAAGGCCGCGCTGATGTCGGCGAGCCGGTCGAGCAGGGCGGCGAAGAGCTCGGGGGCCCCGAACATCATCGCCTTGGTGTTCTCGTAGCTGCGCGAGGGGCCGCCCTCGATCAGATAGCTGGCCAGGGTGAACGGCGCCCCGGCGAAGCCGATCAGCGGGGTCGGGCCGAGCTCGGCCACCAGCAGCCGGACCGCGCTGTCGATGGCGAGCAGGTCGTCCGGTTCCGGGGTACGCAGCTGGGCTAGGTCGGCGTACTCACGGACCGGGTGCTCTATCACCGGGCCGACCCCGGCCTTGATCTCCAGGTCCACGCCGATCGCCTTGAGCGGCAGCACGATGTCGCTGAAGAGGATCGCGGCGTCCACTCCGTAGCGGCGGACCGGCTGCATGGTGATCTCGGTCACCAGCTCCGGCATCATGCAGGAGGCGAGCATCGGCACGCCGGTGCGGATGGCGCGGTATTCCGGCAGGGAGCGGCCAGCCTGGCGCATGAACCACACCGGGGTATGCGGTATGGGCTGCAGTCGGCAGGCCCGGAGGAGCGCGGAGTCGGCCAGACCGGGATGGCCGGGCCGCAGGTCCGGATCGAAGTGGCCGGGCTTGCCGTGGCCGGGCTTGGCGTGGCTCGGCTGGACGTGTCCGGGATGGACGGCGTCCGACTCGGCCGGGGACGGGGTGCCCGAAGGCTGGGCTGCTGCGGCGGCGTGCGCCGGATCTGTACCACTCACCCCTCGATCCTCGCATGCCGGTCCGATGGCGACAGTGCTGTCCTGGAAAGCCCCCGGTTCAGCTCCTGGTTCACCACCAGTTCAGCTCCCAGTTCAGCTCCCGGTTCCGGCCACCGCCAGGCCCGCGCCGCATTTTGTGATGATCTCGACCACTCATCTCGAGTTCGCTCCGCGCGCCTGCGCGAACTCCCCCCGGCCCGGCAATACCCTGCGGCTATGCCTGAGCCGCACCGCGGACACCGTACTTTGCACAACCTGGGGACCGATTCCGCCGAGGCGGACGCGGCCGCGCAGGTCCCGGACGTGTTCGAACGCGCCCTGGCCGGACTCGCGGCGGTCGCCCTGCGCCCGGAACTCGACCGGGAGCTGCTGCCGGCCCCGCGCCGCCTGGCCAGCTACTCCTACGCCGAATCGGTCGCCGTGCTCAGCGGCGGCGGCTCCGCGGCCCCGGGCGCCGAGGCCGAGGAGATCGGCTCGGGCCGGTTCGTGCTGCTGTACGAACCCGACGGCCACCCGGAATGGCAGGGGGTGTTCCGCTGCGTCACCCTGATCCAGGTCGACCTGGAGACCGAGATCGCCGAGGACCGGCTGCTGCCCGAGGTCGCCTGGTCCTGGCTGACCGAGGCCTTCGAGCAGCGCGGGGCCCGGTTCGCCGCGCTCGGCGGGACGGTCTCGCAGTGCGCGTCCACCAAGTTCGGGGACCTGGCCCAGCACGACCCGGACGAGCACCCGGCCACCGCGGCGCCGGAGCCGATCGAGCACTCCCTGGAGCTGCGCGCCTCGTGGACCCCGCTGGTCCGGGCCGGCCAGGGCGGCCAGGGGGGCAGGGCCGTCTCGGCCGAGGACGCCTTCTCGGCGATCCCGGCGCACTTCCAGGCCTGGAACGATCTGCTCACCGCCGCCGCCGGCCTGCCCCCTGTGCTCGCCGGGGTGTCCGCGCTACCCGGCGGCCAGCGGCACTGACGCGTCGCGCGTCCAATCCCCGCTCCACCGATCCCCGCTCCTCCGATTCCCGCAACCCGTGGCGTCCCGACCCCGCCGTCGCCATCCGGCCGGGAACAAATCCGGCAATGCAGACAGAGTGGACAACCGATATCTGCTGAGCCAAGCAGGTGAACATTCCCAACTGTTTACTTCTGCGCCAATCGGGTAGGGATCAAGTCCGACTCCAAAACAATCACCCGGCCGGTGCTCTGACGCTTAGTGATCAGAGCAGTTCAACCCCGGTTCCACCGCCCCGGCCGAACCGCCACCGCTGGAAAAAAGCAAGTCGGCCAGTGATCGTACTACGCCGTTTGGGTGGGCAATGGGCCAAATGCCCACTCCGCTTAACCCATCTGGAGGGCACCCGGTAAGGGTCATCACGCTAAAGGTCCGCACCTGGATTGCCGATTCCTCCCTCGTAGCACCCCCATCCGGACGTATCCTCCACCGTGTACGGACCGGATCCACCCTCCAGAGCCCCAAGGAGGCGAAGGTGTCGGTACTCGTCGATCACACCGCGAGCCTGTTGGCCTATCGACCTGCGAAACTCACCGCCATGGTCGTGGTGCACGACCCACGCGTACGTACCTCGGTGACCCGTCACCTGTGGGCACTCGGTGTCCGCGATGTCGTGGAGGCCTCCACCATCGCCGAGGCCCGGACCCGAATGGCCACCGCGCGGGACATCGCCATCGTCGATGTCCACCTGCCGGACGGCCCGGGTCTGGCGCTGCTGGCGGAGATGCGCAGTCTCGGCTGGAACAGCGCGGTCGCGATCTCCACCGCGGACGACACCAACGCGGTCCGGGCGGCCCTGGCCTCCGGGGTGCGCGGCTACGTCGTCACCGGCGCGCGGATGCTGCCGCCGAGCAGGCCGGGCATGCTCCCGGGCCACCAGCAGGGCGGGCTCGGCGGGCTGCCGCCGCACCTGCGCGAGCGGCGGCTGGCCGCGGTCGGCGCGGCCGGCACCGCCACCGCCCTGGCCGGGGGCGCGATCCCGAACACCATGAACGCCGGCTGCCGGGATCTGTCGGCCCGCGAGATCGAGGTGCTGCGGCTGGTCGCGGACGGCCGGTCGAACAAGGCCATCGGCCAGACCATGGGACTGTCCGCGCTCACCGTGAAGAGTCATTTGGCCCGGATCGCCCGGAAACTGGGCACCGGGGACCGGGCCGGAATGGTCGCCGTCGGAATGCGCGGAGGTATTCTCAGTTGAGAACCTGCTTCGAAGCGGACCAGGCAGGTTACCGTTAGCAGGTGACAATTGACGCCGAGCCGGTGCCGACTGAAGGCACCGCCGTCCCGCTGCTGACCCCGCGTGACGGTGTACCCGATGTGATCGCTGATGAGAACTCGCTGGCCGAGGCCATCGCCGCGTTTGCGAAAGGTACCGGCCCGGTGGCCGTGGACGCCGAACGCGCGTCCGGCTACCGGTACACCCAGCGCGCCTATCTGATCCAGCTGCGCCGGGCCGGCGCGGGCACCGTGATGATCGACCCGATCGCCTGCCCGGACCTCGCCGGCCTCGGCGCCGTGCTGGCCGACCACGAATGGGTCCTGCACGCGGCCAACCAGGACCTCGCGTGCCTGCGCGAGGTCGGGTTGTCGCCCAGGCGGTTGTTCGACACCGAGCTCGGCGGACGGCTGGCCGGCTATCCCCGGGTAGGCCTGGGCTACATGGTCGAGGATCTGCTCGGCTTCACCTTGGAGAAGGGCCACTCCGCGGACGACTGGTCCACCAGGCCGCTGCCCGAGCCCTGGCTGCGCTACGCGGCCCTGGACGTGGAACTCCTGGTCGAACTTCGCGACGCCGTGCACGCCGAACTGGAGTCCCAGGGCAAGCTCGACTGGGCCACCCAGGAGTTCGCCGCGGTCCTGGCCGCCCCGCCCGCCCCGCCCCGGCTCGAACCCTGGCGGCGCACCTCGGGCATCCACAAGATCCGCCGCCCGCGCCAGCTGGCCGTGGTCCGCGCTCTGTGGGAGCGGCGGGACCTGCTCGCCGACCGCCGGGACATGCCGCCCGGCCGGGTACTGCCGGACTCCGCGATCGTCGAGGTCGCGGTGCGACTGCCCAAAACCGTGCACGAACTGCGCGCCGTCCCCGGCTGCTCCGGGCGAACCCGGTCGGCCGACGCGGTCGGCTACCACGCCGCCCTGATGGCCGCGCTCGACCTGCCCGAGGACCAGCTGCCTACCGCCCAGGCCGCGCACGACGGCCCGCCGCCGGCCAAGTCCTGGGAGCGCACCGACCCCGCCGCCGCGGCCCGGCTCGCCCTGGCCCGCCGCGCCACACTCACCCTCGCCGAGGAGTACCGCCTGCCGGTGGAGAACCTGCTCTCCCCCGACCTGCTGCGGCGCCTGTGTTGGACCCCGCCGACGGATCTCGACCCGGACACCATCGCCGAGGTGCTCCGCGCCGGCGGCGCCCGCCCCTGGCAGATCGGCCTCACCGCCGGCCCGCTGAGCACCGCCCTGACCGCCGGCCCGGCCGAATAGAGCGCCGTCGAATCCTGGCAGGGACCCGGCTATCGTTTTTTGTTACCGGCGAGTAGCATACGGAGCAGACGTAGAACGACTGCCCGTATCCACCGCACGCCAGGAGACCATCGTGCCTCGTACCGCTCGCGACGTCGTCTTCGTAGACGGCGTCCGCACCCCCTTCGGCAAGGCCGGCCCGAAGGGCATGTACGCCGAGACCCGCGCCGACGACCTGATCATCAAATGCATCCGCGAGCTGGTCCGGCGCAACCCCGGGCTGCCGCCCGAGCGGATCGGCGAGTGCGCCATCGCCGCCACCACCCAGATCGGCGACCAGGGCCTGACCCTGGGCCGGACCGCCGCGCTGCTGGCCGGGCTGCCCAAGTCGGTGCCCGGCTACTCGGTGGACCGGATGTGCGCCGGCGCGATGACCGCGGTCACCAACACCGCCGCCGGGATCGCCTTCGGCGCCTTCGACGTCGCCCTGGCCGGCGGGGTCGAGCACATGGGCCGGCACCCGATGGGCGAGGGCGTGGACCCGAACCCGCGCTTCGTCAGCGAGCGCCTGGTCGACGACTCGGCCCTGGTCATGGGCGCGACCGCGGAGAACCTGCACGACCGCTTCCCGGAGATCACCAAGGAGCGCGTCGACGCCTACGCCGTGCGCTCCCAGGAGCGCACCGCCAAGGCCTACGCCGACGGCAAGATCCAGCCCGACCTGGTCCTGGTCGCCACCCGCAACGCGGTCGACTCCGTGCTCGGCGGCGGCTGGGGACTGGCCGACACCGACGAGCCGCCGCGCCCCGGCACCACCATGGCCGACCTGGCCGCGCTCAAGACCCCGTTCCGCATCCGCGGCAAGGTCACCGCGGGCAATGCCGCCGGTCTCAACGACGGCGCCACCGCCGCGCTCGTCGCCGCCGAGGACGTGGCCCATGAACTCGGCCTGCCGGTCCGGATGCGGATGGTCTCCTACGCCTTCGCCGGCGTCGAGCCCGAGGTGATGGGCATCGGCCCGGTCCCGGCCACCGACAAGGCCCTGGCCTCCGCCGGGCTGACCATCGCGGACATCGGCCTGTTCGAGATCAACGAGGCCTTCGCCGTGCAGGTGCTGGCCTTCCTGGACAACTACGGCATCGCCGAGGACGACGAGCGGGTCAACCCCTGGGGCGGCGCGATCGCCGTCGGGCACCCCTTGGCCTCCTCCGGCGTGCGGCTGATGCTGCAGCTGGCCCACCACTTCGAGGCGCACCCCGAGGTGCGCTACGGCCTGACCACCATGTGCATCGGCATCGGCATGGGCGGCACCGTCATCTGGGAGAACCCCCACCACGCCGACTACGTAGCCGGAGGCACCAAGTGAGCGCGCAGCACGAGTCCGCAGCACCTTCTGGAGTCTCCGAGGCCGAGGCGCGCGGCGCGGCGGCCTTCCCCGAGGAGGTCGTGACCAGCTTCCCGCTGCGCGTCGTGAACCTGCCCGGCGGCGGCGGCAAGCTCGCCCTGATCACCATGGACAACGGCTTCGACCACACCAAGCCGACCACCTTCGGCCCGCGCGGCCTGGGCAACCTCGGCCGCACCCTGGACCAGGTCGAGCAGTTGGCCGCCGACGGAGCCATCAGCGCCGCAGCGATCACCGGCAAGCCGTTCATCTTCGCCGTCGGCGCGGACCTGAAGGCGATCGAGGTCGCCAAGAGCCACAAGGACGCCCTGGCCACCGGCAAAGCCGGCCACGACGCGATGCGCCGCCTCGGCGAACTGCCCGTCCCCAGCTTCGCCTTCGTCAACGGAGCGGCGATGGGCGGCGGCACCGAGATTGCCCTGCACTGCACCTACCGCACGATCTCCGCGGGCGTGCCCGCACTCTCCCTCCCCGAAGTCTTCCTCGGCCTGATCCCCGGCTGGGGCGGCACCCAGCTCCTGCCCCGGCTGATCGGCCCGGACAACGCGGTCACCGTGATCGTGGAGAACTCCCTCTCCCAGAACCGCCAGCTGAACGGCCCCAAGGCCTTCAAGCTGGGCATCGCCGACGCGATCTTCGAACCGGCCGACTTCCTCGAGGAATCCCTCCACTGGGCCGGCAAGGTCGTCCGTGGCGAGATCACGATCGAGCGCAAGACCTACTCTGAGGACGAGTGGACCGCCGCGCTCGAACGCGGACGCCAGGTCGCCGATTCCCGCGTACACGGCGCGGCCCCGGCGCCCTACGCAGCCCTGGACCTGATCGCCCTGGCCCGCGCCGCGACCCGCGACGAAGGCTTCGACGCCGAGGACCAGGCCCTGGCCGACCGCGTCATGTCCGAGGAACTGCGCAGCAGCATCTACGCCTTCAACCTGGTGCAGAAGCGCGCCAAGCGCCCAGTCGGCGTCCCGGACAAGTCCTTGGCTAAGCCGGTTACGAAGGTCGGCGTGGTAGGCGCGGGCCTGATGGCCTCACAGCTCGCGACCCTCTTCGTCCAGCGCCTGGCCGTACCGGTCGTCCTGACCGACATCGACCAGGAACGAGTCGACAAGGGCGTGGCCTACGTCCACGAGCAGTTGGACTTCCAGGCGCTCAAGGGCAAGCTCGGCCCGGACAAGCTGGCCCGCCTCAAGTCCCTGGTGACCGGCTCGCTGACCAAGGACGCCTTCGCCGACGCGGACTTCGTGATCGAAGCGGTCTTCGAAGAACTCGGGGTCAAGCAGCAGGTCTTCGCCGAGGTAGAGGCGGTCGTCCGCCCGGATGCCATCCTGGCCACCAACACCTCGTCGCTGTCGATCACCGAGATGGCCTCCAAGCTGGAGCACCCGGAGCGAGTCGTCGGCTTCCACTTCTTCAACCCGGTAGCGATGATGCCGCTGCTGGAAATCGTCCGCGCCGAGCGCACCGACGACGCCACCCTGGCCACCGCGTTCCTGGTCGGCAAGCAGCTGAAGAAGTCCTGCGTACTGGTCAAGGACGCACCCGCATTCGTCGTCAACCGCCTGCTCACCCGCTTCCTCGGTGTGGTCAACCAGGTCCTCGACGAGGGCACCCCGATTGACGTGGCCGACTCAGCGCTGACCCCGCTGGGCCTGCCCATGTCGCCGTTCGAGCTGATGGAACTCGTCGGCCCGGCGGTGGCACTGCACGTGTCCGAGACCCTGCATGAGGCCTTCCCGGACCGGTTCACCGTGTCCGAGAACGTCAAGCGCCTGGTCGGCGCGAACAAGCGTGCCTTCTACCAGTGGGTCGACGGCAAGCGCATCGTCGACCCCGAAGTCGAGGCGCTCCTGGTGCTTGGCGACTCGCCGTCCAGCGCGGAGCAGGTCTACGACCGGGCGCTGGCGGCGATCGCCCAGGAGATCGACCTGATGCTGGCCGACGGCGTCGTCGCCGAGATCCAGGACATCGACCTGTGTCTGCTGCTGGGTGCTGGCTGGCCGTTCCACCTTGGCGGAATCAGCCCGTACCTGGACCGCACCGGTGTGTCGGAAAAGGTTGCCGGGCACCGGTTCCTGCCGGTCGGCGCGGCTTCGCTGCCCGCGTAGCCTGAATTCAGCAAGATCAGAACCAAACGGCCGGAGCCGTCACTCGTCAGGTTCTCGGCGGGTGACGGCTCTTGGTGTTTCTGTGCCCGAACATAGGCTTTCCGTTGCTGTTTACTGCGAACCGCAGGCCTCCGGCGGGCCGGACTCCAAGGGGAAAGGGCCTGGTCGGGGATGCTGCGGTAGCAGCGTGGTGGAGTTGCGCTGTGGTCGGAGACGTCCTCCCTCGCCGCCCTGTCGACCCAAGGGAGCCAGACCGGGCAGGGTATGTCAACTCCCAGATCCCTTGATATGGAGGTAGCACGGTTTTTAGGATCTGGGAGTTGACATACCCTGCCCGGTCTGGCTGGCTTCGCCTCGCCAGGGCGACGAGGGAGGACGACTCCTCCGGCCCCCGGTCAGCCTGCGGCGCGTAGAACTCGGCCACATCTTGCGATCCCGGGTGGTCGGCAAAACCGACGAGTGGAGATCGCTATGGCGATACCGCCAGTTGCGGGCAATATTTGCAGCAGTAGCAACCTAGTCGGTTGGCTTGGTTGGATCAGTCGGCTCGATCGACCGGCACTGCTCGTCGGCTCAGCCGACCGACCGGCACTGCTCGTCGGCTCGGCCGACCGATCACGCCCGCTGCACCTATTGCTCCCATCACTCCCACCAGGCAATTCACCACCCATGGATCGTGAGATGTGGCCGAGTACGACGCTGCTGCAAGCAGACCTGCTTCCGGAGGATTTGGCCTCCCTCGTCGCCCTGGCGAGGCGAAGCCAGCCGGACCGGGAGGGCCTTGTCAACTCCCGGATCCCGAAGACCCTAACTACCTCCACATCACGTGATCCGGGAGTTGACAAGGTCCTCCCGGTCTGGCTCCCTTGGGTCGACAGGGCGGCGAGGGAGGCCAAAGCCGACCCATCCACGGACCCCACCACGCTGCTACCGCAACGCTCCCGACCAGGCCCTTTCCCCTTGGAGTCCGGCCCGCCGGAGGCCTGCGGTTCGCAGTAAACTGCGACCCGACCACCTGTCTCACTGAAATTCACCCCGCCTAGCTCAGGCAAGTGCACAGGCAAGTGCAGGGGTGGTCGTCCTACTCCGACGAACCGCCCGCCAGCGCAGACCGCGCCGCCGCAGCGATCCCCGGCCCACTCAACCCGAGCCGCTCCAAAATCCCCGCGCGCTTCCCATGCTCAAGGAACTCCTGGGCGATGCCCATAACCCTCACCGGGCGGTCCACGCCGGCATCCTGCAACGCCTGGGAGATCGCCGCGCCGACGCCACCAACCCGGCCATTGTCCTCGACCGTCACCACGGCCTTGTGCCGCCGGGCCATATCGATCAACGCCGGGTTAACCGGCTTGACCCAGCGCGGGTCCACCACGGTGGCGCGGATGCCCTCGGCCGCCAGCAGTTCCGCAGCAGCCAGACCCTGGATGGCCAGCGGCCCGGCCGTCACGATCAGCACCTCTGCGTCGGCGCTGCGCCGCAGCACGTCCACGCCGTCGACATGGTCCACGGCCTCGATCTCCGGTCCGGCCGCCCCCTTGGAGAAGCGGACGACCGTCGGCGCGTCCTCGACTTCGATTGCCTCGCGCAACTGCTCGCGGACCTGGGCCGGGTCGCGCGGTGCGGCGATGCGCAGGCCGGGCACGACCTGGAGGATCGACATGTCCCACATGCCGTTGTGGCTGGCGCCGTCGTCTCCGGTGATGCCAGCTCGGTCCAACACGAATGTCACGCCCGCCTTGTGCAGTGCGACGTCCATAAGTACCTGGTCGAAGCATCGGTTCAGGAAGGTCGCGTAGAGCGCTACGACGGGGTGCAGGCCGCCGAAGGCGAGGCCCGCCGCCGAGGTCGCTGCGTGCTGCTCAGCGATGCCGACGTCGTAGATCCGCTCCGGGTAGGCCTCGGCGAACTTCTTCAATCCCACTGGCTGGAGCATCGCTGCGGTGATCGCGACGACATCCGGGCGGTCGTTGCCGACCTTGAGCATCTCGTCGGCGAAGATGTCGGTCCACGACGTGCCCTGGATCTGGAACGGCAGGCCGGTCTCCGGGTTGATCACGCCGATGCCGTGGAAGTGGTCGGCCTCGTCGTCGAGGGCGGGCTGGTAGCCCTCGCCCTTGCGCGTGATGCAGTGGACGATCACCGGTCCGCCGAAGCCCTTGGCGCGGCGCAGCGCCGACTCGACTTCCTCGATGTCATGGCCGTCGATCGGTCCGACGTACTTCAGGCCCAGGTCCTCGAACATGCCCTGCGGGGTGACTATGTCCTTCAGGCCCTTCTTCATCCCGTGCAGCGCCTCGTAGATCGCGCCGCCGACCATCGGGGTGCGGGCGAGCGCCTCTTTGCCCCAGTCCAGGAAGCGCTCGTAGCCTTGAGTGGTACGCAGGGTGGCCAGGTGGTCGGCCAAGCCGCCGATAGTGGGTGAATACGACCGCTCGTTGTCGTTGACCACGATCACCACCGGGCGGTCTTTCGCGCAGGCGATGTTGTTCAGCGCCTCCCAGGCCATGCCGCCCGTCAGCGCGCCGTCGCCGATCACGCCGACTACCCGTCGGTCGGTCTGGCCGCGGACCTGGTACGCCTTGGCGATGCCATCCGCGTAGGACAAAGAAGTCGACGCGTGCGAGTTCTCGCACACGTCGTGTTCCGATTCGGCCCGCGAGGGGTAACCGGAGATGCCGCCGTCCTGCTTGAGCTTGGAGAAGTCGTGCCGGCCGGTGAGTAGCTTGTGTACGTACGACTGGTGGCCGGTGTCCCAGAGGATCGTGTCCCGCGGCGAGTCGAAGACCCGGTGCAGCGCGATCGTGAGCTCGACCACACCGAGATTGGGGCCGAGATGGCCGCCGGTGCGCGAGACGCTCTCGATCAGGAACTCCCGGATCTCGCCGGCCAGTTGACCGAGTTCCTCGAAGCTGAGTTGGTCCAGATCACGTGGCCTGTACACGGTCTCCAAGAGCGTCACCGGTGCCTCCTGATCGCAGCTGTCTCCTTGTCGCCCGGGACCGAGTGGGAGCACAGCCCGGAGCGCCGGGCCGCAGATTGGTCCGGAATTAACGAGTCTATTGCGCACCCGTAACCGGTGAAGCTCTTTTGACCACCCTCTACATGATCTTCACAGGAGCCGGCCGGGACAGATCGGCCAGCGGATCGGCCAGCAGGCCGCCGAAGGCCAGCTCGGCCGCACCGACCAGGGTCGAGTCCGGGCCCAGGCCGGGCGCGGTCAGCCGTACCTGTTCCCTCGGGGCCACTGGGCCGGACGTGCGCAGCATGACCCGCAGCTGCTCGTCCACGGCGGGCAGGAGGTCGCGTAGCAACCCCCCGAAGATCACGACTTCCGGGTTGAAGATGTTCACCAGGTTGCCCACGCCGAGCGCGAGCCACTCCCCCACATGCCGGACTGCGGCCACGGCCCGCGGATCCCCGCCCGCAGCCGCCGCGACCACCGCGGGGACTGTGGACCGGGGGCCGTCCGGGTGTCCGGCGGCATCCAAGATTGCTTTCTCGCCGATCTCGGTCTCCCAGCAGCCACGCGCGCCGCAGCGGCACAGCCGCCCGGCCGGGTTGACCACGGTATGACCGAGCTCCCCCGCGTAGCCGCCGTGGCCACGCAGCGGCTGGCCGCCGACGATGATGCCGGCACCCACACCAACCTCGCCGGCCAGGTAAACCGCGTCCGTCGTCCCGGCCGCCGAGCCGCGCACGTGCTCGGCCAGCGCGCCGAGATCGGCGTCGTTGCCTACTACCACCGGGGCGTCGACCCCGTACTCGGACAGCGCCGCAGCCAGCGCCGCGCCGAGCGGTTCGTCCACCCACCCGATGTTGGGGGCGAAACGGACCAGGCCGTCGCGCTCCCGGACCACACCGGCCACGGCCGCGCCGACCCCGACACACGTCGAGCCCAGAGCGGTCCGGGCCAGCATTTCGCCGCTGAACCGGGACAGGTGCGCGACGATGTCCGCCAGGGCGTAGTCGCCGCGGGGCCGGTAGAGCTCGCGCCGGTCCAGCACCGCCCCGCCCAGGCCCACCCGGGCCGCGATCAGGTAGTCCACTCCGATGTCGAAGGCGAAGACGTACACCAGCTCCGACCGGGGCACCACCACCAGCGACGGCCGGCCCGCGCCGCCGCCGGCCTGGCGCGTGGGCAGTTCCTCGCGCACGAGGCCGGCGTTGACCAGTTCCGCGGTCAGCGCCCCGATGGTGGAGCGGTTGAGCTGCATCGCCCCGGTCAGTTCCGCGCGCGAGGTCGGCCCGTGTACGTGGACGTAGCGCAGTACGGTGGAGAGATTTCGCCGCCGCACCTCGTCCTGGGTCGCCCCGGCGTGTTCCGCCGTCACGGCCGACCCGCGCTTGTCTGTCACGACCTTTCGCCTTCCGCTTCCGTCACTCGCGTGGGTCCGGCTGATGTTACGTTACTTTCCTGCACGGGGTGACGAGAGATCAACTGGACGCTCGGCCGGCATGCCGGGAGGTCGCGTCGACGCCGGCGGCGATCAGCAGGACGACACCGGTGATGATGTCCTCGTACTGAGTGTTGTTCCCGCTGCTGAGCAGGTCGCTCATGCCGAAGGCGAGGATCGACAGGGCCAGGCCGCCGAGGATGGCGTCCACCACCCGGCCGCGACCGCCGGCCAGCGAGGTTCCGCCGACCACCGCGGCCGCCACACCGAGCAGCAGCGTGTTGCCGAGGCCCTGGTTGTCCGTGGCCGCGTTCTGCTGGGAGGCGGCGAACAGCCCGGAGACCGCGGCCAGGGCCGAACAGATGGAGAACACCGAGGTACGGATCAACCGCACCGGGATACCCGCTCGGCGGGCTGCCTCGGTGTTACCGCCGACGGCGTAGATGTGCCGACCGTAGCGGGTCTTGCCCAGCACGAACGTGAGGATGACACCGAGCACCACGATGATCGGCACCAGCCACGGCACCCCGCCCTGGTACAGGCCCCTGGCGATCTGCCACGGCGCGAGCTCGTTGAGGTTGCACAGGTAGACGAACACTCCACCGGCGATGGCGATCGCCAGGAGCCGGATGCCGAACAGCGACAGCGGCTCGACCGCGAGCTCCTGCTTGACGCGGTCGGCCCGCTGGAAGTACTTCACCACCCCGAACCCGATCACGAAGACCGCCAAGGCGATCCAGCCGTCCACCCTGGACAGGGTGCCGTAGATCAGGTTGACCAGGACGGTCTGGTTCTGGGTGGAAAGGCCGCCGGAGTTGCCGGTGATGAAGATCTGGATGCCCTGGAAGGAGATGAACGCGGCCAGAGTCACGACGAAGGAGGGGATGCCGAGCCTGGCGCGCAGCCAGCCGAGCAGCGTCCCGGCGACGGTGCCGAAGGCGACCGCGGCGATCACACATATGTACCAAGGCATGTTGTGGTGCGCGGTCCACAGCACACCGAACGCCGAGGCGGCCGCGCCGACCACGCCGGCCGATAGGTCGATCTCGCCGAGCAGCAGCACGAACACCAGGCCCATGGCCAGGGTGATCGGGGCGGCGCTCTCCTGCAGCAGGGAGCCGATGCTGCTGGCGTGCAGCAGGTCCGGCTTCGCCACGCCGAAGATGACGATCAGCAGTGCGATGCCGAGCACGGCCGGCAGCGAACCGAGCTCACCGCTGCGTACCCGGCCCCGGTAGGCGGCCAGCGACTCGCCGATCGTCGTCGGCACGGTCGCGGTGACGACGGGCGCGCCGGACGAGTTGGACGGGGCGCGGTGGCCGCCGAGCTGTTCGCTCGATGATGTCTTGGCGGACGACTCGCTCATGCGATCGCTCCATTCGAGCTCAGCGGGACTTCCGTCTGCAGGCCGAGGTGACCGGAGCGGCCCGCGGTGATCAGTTCGACGATCTGGGTGTGGCTGACCTCGGAGCGCTTCACCTGCGCGGCCATCTGGCCGAGGTAGAGCGCGGCGATCCGGTCGGCGACCTGGAGGACGTCGTTCATGTTGTGGGAGATGAGGATGACGGCGACGCCCTGCTCGGCGAGGTCGCGCACCAGGCGCAGGACCTCGGAGGTCTGCTGGACGCCGAGCGCGGCGGTCGGCTCGTCGAGGATGACGACCTTGGAGTTCCAGAGCACCGACTTGGCGATGGCCACGGTCTGGCGCTGGCCGCCGGACAGGCTCGCGACCTTCTGCCGGACGGACTTGACGGTGCGCACGGACAGCGAGGCGAGTGCTTCGCCGGCCAGCCGCTCCATGGTGCTCTCGTCGAGGGTGCGGGACTTGGGAGTGATCCGCTCGCGGCCGAGGAACATGTTCTGGACGATGTCCAGGTTGTCGCACAAGGCCAGGTCCTGGTAGACGATCTCGATGCCCAGGCTCGCGGCGTCGCGCGGCCCGTGTACCCGGATCGCCTTGCCCTCGAACTCGACCTCCCCGCCGTCGATGGTGTACGTACCACCGATGCACTTGACGAGGGTGGACTTACCGGCGCCGTTGTCTCCCACCAGGGCGGTCACCTCGCCGGCGTACGCCTCGAAGTTGACCTCCCTCAGAACACTGACGGGGCCGAATGACTTGGTGATCTTGCTCATCCGCAAGATCGGCTGATTATCGTTCACCTGATTAGTCCTCGTTACTTGCGTCAACCGGGCCGGTTGTCTGGGTCGCGCGGTTCGCGTACTTGCCGCCTCATTGGCCGCCACCGTGGCGACACCGCCTGCCCGGCTTAAGCGGACAGGCGGCGGTTCTCCTCGGTTCCGGCCGGCAGCCCAGGCGGGAGCGCCGGCCGGAATCGGGAAGTGCGTGTGCTTAGCTGGCGGGGGCGGTGATGCCGTTCGCCGTGCACAGGGCAACCAGGGCCGCGGTGGAGCAGACCGAGGCGTACGGGGTGTAGCCGGACGCGACCGGCGCGTCGACGTTGGAGAGCGTGACCGTGACCGGCTGGGCCAGGATCGAGGGAACGGCGGTGGTGGTGGTCGAGTACTTCTGGGTGACCATGGCGACACCGTCGACCGAGGTCGGCTTCTGGCCCTTGACCAGGTCAGCGGCCAGGTCGATGGACGGGACGGCCTCGAGGCTGGAGGCCTTGTAGATGGTGAAGCTCTGCGAGCCCTGCAGGATGTCCTGCAGACCGAGGGCGGAAGCGTCCTGGCCGGACACGACGACCTTGCCGGCGAGGCCCTTCTGCTGAAGGAACGGGATGATGGCGTCGGCCATGCCGTCGTTCGCGACCATGATCACGTTGATGTTCGGGTCGGCGGTGTACATCGCCTGGAAGTCGGTCAGGGCCAGCGGGTTGCTCCAGCCGGTGACCCACTGGTTGGCGGATTCCTTCCAGGTGCCGGCGGTGAAGTAGGGCTGGATGACGGACATGTAGCCCTTGTTGAACAGGACCGCGTTGCCGTCGGTGGTGGCGCCGTTGAGGACGGCGACGTCCGGCTTGGTGATGCCCTTGGCCTTGATCGCGGCGACGAGGGCGTTGCCCTGGTCCACGCCGACGGTCTGGTTGTTGAAGGACAGGTAGTAGTCCGGCGCGCCGTAGGCCCGGTCGTAGTCGATGACCTGGATGCCGGCCTTCTCGGCCTCGTTGGTGATCGTGACGGTCGGGGCCGGGTCGACACCGGCCACGATGAGCACCTGGACGTGCTCGACGTTGATCATCGTGTTGCCGATGTTGACTTCGTTGGTGTCGCTGTCCTCTGCGTTCTGGATGTCGCAGTTCAGACCGTCCTTGGTGCACTCGGCGGCCAGGGCCGGCTGGTCCGCGTTCTCCCAGCGGGGGGAGGTCACCGCGTCCGGCAGGATGATGCCGACCAGGGGCTCCGAGGCCTTTGAACCACCGGAGGAACTGCTGGAGGAGGGGCTGGAGGAGCTTGAACAACCGGCCATCAGCACCAGCGCGGCGACAGCGCTGACACTGGCGGTAGCGGTTTGGGCGGCCTTACGCTTCATCGCGTTCTGGTCCTTTCGCGATGCCGACCCCGGGCCCCGTACGGGGTGCGGTTCGGCGTTCGAGTTATGTTGTGACCCGCAACTTATGAGTCCGCGCAACAGTTGTGAAGAGCCTTGCGGCGGCAATATGGAGATCGCGGTAACGATTGAGAAACGCGCCGGGTGTATATCAGGGGGCGCGGCACGTGCAGAAAAGCGACAATCCGGATAAGGTCTAGACCATTTCTGGGAATGGTCTAGGTGGCGACGTGCAATTTGTTCGAGAGAAGGCTGGACGCCACAACAATTAGGGTCAGCCGCCCGGAACATTCACACCCTCCCATGGCTCTGTTGCCCAATCGAGACATGGCCGGCACTTGCCCCCTCAGTCCGTTACCGCCCCGAAACAATGCCGACACCCCGGTGTAACGTACGAGCCCTGAAGGCCCTTCCGAGCATGATCCAGCGGGTCAGCGGCCACCCGCCGTGAACGGCAGGGTTCACCGCGATGAACCCGCGCCCCATGGAGCCCTCGACCGACACATACCCCGAATGCCCCGATTGCCGCAATAGTCGCCCCCGATGTCATTTCCCTCTCAACGTGCCGCGGCCGGTGCAGGGGTTTCGCTGCCGCCCACAACAATGAAGGTGGACAAGGCCGGTACCCCTGGATACGCTGGCCGACCATGCGGATCCGCATAAGGCGACCTGACCAGACCGTTCATCTGCCACTCGATGCGGTCTAAGCTCGTCGTACCGGCGGTGTTCCCCAAGGATTTCCCCCAGGAAGCAGGTATTTCGGCATGAGCCTCACAAGCGACCCCGCGGAGGCCGGCTTCGGCCTCGCCCGGCTGATCGATCCGATCTCGCAGCAGGAGTTCGAGGAGGAGTACCTCGACCGCAAGCCCCTGTACATCGGCCGCTCGGACGAGAAGTACTACGCCGACCTGCTGACTTTCGACGACCTCGATCGGCTGCTGAGCCTGTCCGGCCCGGACTTCGACAACGTCCGGGTCGTCTCCCAGAGCGTCGACACGTACTACGCGAACAACGACGCCCGGCGCCACGAGGCCGCCAACCGGCTGGAGTCGATCTACCGGCACTACCGCGAGGGGTCCACGCTGGTCCTGAACTCGGTGAACGAGCGCCTCGAACCGCTCAAGGAGCTGGAGCACGCGCTGCACACCCAGCTGAACGCCGGTTTCGAGATGAACGTCTATCTGACCCCCGGCGGGCAGGCGCAGGGCTTCAAGCCGCACTACGACACGCATGACGTCTTCGTCCTCCAGGTGTACGGGACGAAGAAGTGGCAGCTCTACGGGCGCCCCTTCCCGATGCCGCTGCCGATGCCCGCGCAGGAGTTCAGCGCCCTGGGCCCGAGCCTGAACGTCCCGGCCGAGGCCGAGCGCGAGATCGAGATGCAGCCCGGCGACCTGCTCTACCTGCCGCGCGGCACGGTGCACGCGGCGACCTCCAACGAGACCGCCACCGCGCACCTGACCATCGGGGCCCACCGTCCGCTGTGGTTCCCGCTGATCCAGGAGGCGCTGTTCGAACTCGCCGCGCAGGACGTGCGGCTGCGCTGCGCGCTGCCGGTCGGGTTCAACCGCTCGCCGGAGGCGCTGGAGGAGACGACCGGACTGCTACGGGAACTGCTCGGCACCCTGCTGGCCGGGATCCGCCCCGAGCGGATCGTGACCGGGGCCGCCGCGCGCACCACCTTCATCACCTCGCCGAACCTGCGCGGGCACCTGACCGACCTGGAGCAGGTCGGCTCGATCACCGCCGACACGGTCTTCTACCGTCGTCCGGGCATCCGGTACAACGTGGGCGTGTCCGGAGACCTGATCAAGCTCGAATTCCACAACAAAACCGTCAAACTGCCTGTGGTGATCGCCCCCGTGGTGCAGTACCTGGTCAACGGCGACCCGAACGGGTTCACCGTCGACGACATGCCTGCGGGGCTCCCGCTCGAACCGCGTCTCGAAATCGTCAGGACACTGCTGCGCGAGGGCTTCCTCACCCTGACGCCCGCATAAATGAATCTTGCAAGCCAGATCAGGCTTGCAAGATCGGCAGCTGCGGGAAATCGCCGCCGAGAACCTGCGCCGGATCGGCGCCCAGCACCCGGTCGAGCACGGTCGCGTAGACCGAGCGGAAATCGGTGTCGAAGACCAGATCTCCGGCGTCGAGGTCGGTCAGCGAGGGCTGCGCGCCGACGAATCCGCCCGCGACGGACTGTCCGACAACGAATAAAGGTCCGGCTGTACCATGGTCGGTGCCCTCGTTGGCGTTGGCCGCCACCCGTCGCCCGAATTCGGTGTACGCCACCAGGACCACGTCATTCGCCCTGGTTGAGGCGCTGATCCGCTGCTGGAATCCGGCGATCGCGTCGGAAACCTCTCCCAGGACCTGGCTCTGCGTCCCCTTCTCGGCCGAATGCGTATCGAATCCGCCCAGACTCACAGCGTAAACGCGGGTCGGAACCGAGGATTCGATGCAGGCGGCAACAATATCCAGCTGCTGGGCCAACGCGCTGGCCGTAGCGCCGCTCTTGGCGGTGCCCCTGCCTGCTTTGGCTCCGGTGGGAAGGGAGGGTTCGAACGCCGCGGCCACCGTGAACAAATCGGCCGTATCCCGGGCGGCATAGGCGGAATTCGGACAATCCTGGGCACTAGGGGCGCCCAGGGCACGCAGTCCGGCTCCGGCCACGCCCTTCGGCAGATGGAACTGCCCCAGCGGCAGGGTCGACCCGGCGGTCTGGGTCCCGGCCAGCAGCGGCGGCAGCACTCCGCCGACCGAGACCGCGCGCAGCGCCCTGAGCTGGTCGTCCGGCTGCTGGTCCAGCCAGCGGCCGAGCCAGCCGGAAGTGCCGGGCTCGCTCGGCGAGGCGGTCTGCCAGATGTCCATCGAGACGAAGTGGCTGAAGTTCGGCTGCGGGTAGCCGGCCCCGCGCACGATCGCCACCTGGCCCTTGCCCCAGAGCTCGTGCAGTCCGGTCATCGCCGGGTTGAGTCCGAGTCCCTGTCCGTCGCCGAGGTCGAGCACCTCGGACTCCGAATACGCCAGTCCCGGCCGGGCGCTTTGATAGGCCGGGTCCGCGGCCGGGATCACCGTGTTGAGCCCGTCGTTTCCGCCGTACATGGTCAGCAGGACCAAGATTCCCTGGCCTGACGGCAGCGGGTCCTTCGCCGCGGCCTGGTGGAGCCTGTTCCAGGTCACCGCACCGCCGCCGGCCGCCAGCGCGCCGGCACCGGCCACGCCGGAGGCGATCAGGAATTTGCGCCGCGTCAGTGTGTCCACGAGGATCCTCTCCAGCCGTTGCCAGTGCCAGTAGTCGGTGCCATTACTAATTGCTGCTAATTGACCAGGTACTCGGGGCTCATCAGCGCGAGCCCGACCAGCACCGCCGGATCGGCGACCGCGTCGCTGAGCGCGCCGCGGGTGCGGTCGCTGAATCCGTCCACGCCCAACAGATTCGCCGCCGCGTCGATCCGGGACGAGGCCGCGGCGTCGGCCACGGCCGAGATGTCCCCGGTCTTCACCGCCCAGTCGGCGAAGGTGATCCTGGCCTGGCCGGCAGCGGTGGTCAGCCACAGCAGGCCGCTCGGCCAGCCGCCCACGTTGGGCGGGTCGAAGGGCACCTGTCCGAGTCCGTTCAGAACATTGCGAAGAACGCCGGAAGCCTTGTCCGAGCCGCTGGCCGGCGGCATGATCTTCAGTGCCCGCAAGACTCCCACCACATACTCAGTAGGCTGTTTCACGAGCGCGTACTGGGTGTCGGAGGTGCTGCCGGAGACGAATCGAGGGTCGGTGAACACCGCTCGCGCCAGCGCGGTCAGGTCCCAGCTCGGCCCGTAAGCCGTCACCAGTCGGCCCAGGGTGTCGGCCGGGACCGCCGCGGAGGAGCCGAAGCGGAACCACATCCGGGTAGCCAGGAACTTCGCATTGGCCGGCTGGGCGAGCAATAGGTCGGTGAACGAGTCGACGTCGAAGTCCGCGGTGGTGCCGAAGATCGTCTCGGGTCCGGCGGTGTGAGCCTTGGGCTCGAACACCGCCACATCGTTGGTCCGGTTCAGCCGCCAGCCGGTGAGCGCCTGCGCCGCCGCGCGGACGTCGTCCTCGGTGTAGTTGCCCACGCCCAGCGAGAACAGCTCCATCGACTCCCGGGCGAGGTTCTCGTTCGGCGACTTGGCCGTGTTGCCCTCGGCGTCCAGCCAGACCATCATGGCCGGATCGGTGAACATCGTCCGCATCAGGGTTTTGAAGTCCCCGCCGCCCAGCTGCCGCTGCGTCTGGTTCTGCGCCAGCATCATCGGAGCGCTGCGCACTTTGGAGATCGAGGTCGCGTAGTGCCCGTGCCAGAAGAAGGTGCGCTTCTCCACCCATGGCCGCTGCACGCCGGTCATCCGCCGCAGCCACCAGGCCAGTAGGTCGTACTGCTGCGCGGACCGGTCCTTGTTGGCCGCCTGCTGTTGCGCCGGGGTCGTCTGCCCGGCGCGGACGTCGACGAGTCCGGTCGGCGCCGGGGTCGCCAGCGCGCCGGGATCCGTTACCGGGGCGAACAATCCGTCGACCGTGGCCTCGTATCCGTTCGCCAGGGCCGCGTCGATCTCGGCGCCGCTCGCGCCGAACCCGGTCCGGCGCAGGAGCTGGCCGATCAGCGCCCTTTCGCTGTCCGCGCTATTCACCGTCACACAACAGAGTGTCGCCCTCGGCGCGTAAGGACGCGTTAAGAGCGACACTCTGTTGCACAGCGATTACATCGCCGATGACTTCGTCGGCTAGGCGCGCAGCAGGTTCCGCAGGACGTACTGCATGATGCCGCCGTTGCGGTAGTAGTCGGCCTCTCCGGGGGTGTCGATCCGGACCACCGCGTCGAAGGAGACTTCGCCGGCGGTGACCCGCACGGTCCTGGGCGTGCCGCCCTCGTTCAGAGCACTGATGCCGGTGACGGAGAAGGTCTCCTCGCCGGTCAGGCCCAGGGATTCGGCGCTCTGGCCGGCCGGGTACTGCAGCGGCAGGACGCCCATGCCGATCAGGTTCGACCGGTGGATCCGCTCGTAGGACTCGGCGATGACGACCTTGACGCCGAGCAGCGCGGTGCCCTTGGCCGCCCAGTCCCGGGAGGAGCCGGAGCCGTATTCCTTGCCGGCCAGCACGACCAGCGGGATGCCGGCCTCCTGGTAGGCCGCGGAGGCGTCGTAGATCGTGCTCTGCTCGCCGGTCAGCAGGTTCTTGGTGAACCCGCCCTCGACCCCGTCCAGCAGCTGGTTGCGCAGGCGGATGTTGGCGAAGGTGCCGCGGATCATCACCTCGTGGTTGCCGCGGCGCGAGCCGTAGGAGTTGAAGTCCCTGCGCTCCACGCCGTGCTCGGCCAGGTAGCGGCCGGCCGGGGAGTCGGCCTTGATGTTGCCGGCCGGGGAGATGTGGTCGGTGGTGACCGAGTCGCCCAGCTTGGCCAGCACCCGCGCGCCGGACAGGTCGGTCACCGGGGCCGGCTTCTCCGGCATGCCCTCGAAGTAAGGGGGCTTACGCACGTAGGTCGAATCCGGGTCCCACTCGAAGGTGTTGCCGGTCGGCGTGTCCAGCGAGGTCCAGCGCTCGTCGCCGGCGAACACGTCGGCGTAGCCCTTGGTGAACATCTCCTCGCTGATCGCCGTGCCGATGACCGTCTGGATCTCGGCCTGGGTGGGCCAGATGTCCTTGAGGTACACGGGATTGCCGGCCTCGTCGGTGCCCAGTGCGTCGGCCTCGAAGTCGAAGTCCATCGTGCCGGCGATGGCGTAGGCGATCACCAGCGGCGGGGAGGCGAGGTAGTTCATCTTCACGTCCGGGTTGATCCGGCCCTCGAAGTTGCGGTTGCCGGAGAGCACGGCCACCGCGGCCAGGTCGGCCTGGTTGACCGCCGCCGAGACGTGGTCGGGCAGCGGGCCGGAGTTGCCGATGCAGGTGGTGCAGCCGTAGCCGACCAGGTTGAAGCCGAGCTTGTTCAGGTACGGGGTCAGGCCGGAGCGGTCGTAGTAGTCGGTGACGACCTGCGAGCCGGGCGCCAGCGTGGTCTTGACCCACGGCTTGGAGTGCAGGCCCTTCTCCACCGCCTTCTTGGCCAGCAGCGCCGCGCCGAGCATCACCGAGGGGTTGGAGGTGTTCGTGCACGAAGTGATCGAGGCGATCACCACCGCGCCGTGATCGATCTCGAACACGCTGCCGTCGGGGGCGGTGACCGGGGTCGGCTTGGAGCTGCCGTTGCGGCCGGCCGGGGCGTCGGAGGCCGGGAAGGACTCCAGGCCCGACTCGTCCGGCGCGGTCACGTAATCGCGCAGGGCGCTGCGGAACTTGGTCTTGGCCTCGGCCAGCACGACCCGGTCCTGCGGGCGCTTGGGCCCGGCGATCGAGGGGACGACCGTGGACAGGTCGAGCTCGGCGTACTCGCTGTAGGCCGGCTCGTGCGCGGCGTCGTGCCACAGGCCCTGGGTCTTGGCGTAGGCCTCGACCAGCGCGAGCTGCTCGGCGGTGCGGCCGGTGAGCTTGAGGTAGGTGATGGTCTCCTGGTCGATCGGGAAGATCGCGCAGGTGGAGCCGAATTCGGGCGACATGTTGCCGATCGTGGCCCGGTTGGCCAGCGGCACGGCCGTGACGCCCTCGCCGTAGAACTCCACGAACTTGCCCACCACGCCGTGCTTGCGCAGCATCTCGGTGATGGTCAGCACCAGGTCGGTGGCCGTGGTGCCGGCCGGCAGCTCGCCGGTCAGCTTGAAGCCGACCACCCGCGGGATGAGCATCGAGACCGGCTGGCCGAGCAGCGCCGCCTCGGCCTCGATCCCGCCGACGCCCCAGCCCAGCACGCCCAGACCGTTGACCATGGTGGTGTGCGAGTCGGTGCCGACCACGGTGTCCGGGTAGGCCTGGCGCACGCCGCCGACCACGCGCGGCATGACGACCCGGGCCAGGTGCTCGATGTTGACCTGGTGCACGATGCCGGTGCCCGGCGGGACGACCTTGAACTCGTCGAACGCGGTCTGGCCCCAGCGCAGGAAGCGGTAGCGCTCGGCGTTGCGGGTGTACTCGATGTCGACGTTCTTCGTGAAGGCGTCCGGGGTGCCGAACACGTCGGCGATCACCGAGTGGTCGATCACCAGTTCCGCCGGGGCCAGCGGGTTGACCTTCGCCGCCTCGCCGCCCAGCTCCACCACGGCCTCGCGCATGGTGGCCAGGTCGACCACGCAGGGCACGCCGGTGAAGTCCTGCATGATCACCCGGGCGGGGGTGAACTGGATCTCGGTGTCCGGCTCCGCCGACGGGTCCCAGCCGGCCAGGGCGCGGATGTGGTCGGCGGTGATGTTCGCGCCGTCCTCCGTGCGCAGCAGGTTCTCCAGGAGGACCTTGAGCGAATACGGTAGACGCTCGGCGCCGGCCACCGCGTCGAGGCGGAAGATCTCGTAGCTCTCCCCGCCGACGCTGAGGTCGGCGCGGGCGCCAAAGCTGTTGGGTGACACTGTCGGTCTCCTTACCTACTGCTTGACCACTAAATTATCTCGACATCAAGATACCTCATCGGCGCCCCCGCTCGCATCTCGGCCGTTGCGGCGTTCGGGCAGCTGCAGGTGCCAGTCGAAGCGCAGCGCGAGCAGCCGCAGCACGGCGGTGACCACGGCGGCGAAATAGGCCACCGGGGTCAGGTCGTGGGAGACCTGGCCGGCCACCACGATGATCAGCGCGCCGGCGAGGGCGGGCAGCGCGTAGAGCTCGCGGCGCAGAACGGTGGGCACCTCGTTGACGAGTATGTCGCGGATCACCCCGCCGCCGACCGCGGTGGTCACCCCCATCAGCGCGGCCGGCACCGGCTGGATGTGGTACTGCAGCGCCTTGGCCGTGCCGGACACGGCGAAGCAGCCCAGGGTCGCCGCATCAGCAGTCAGATATGCTGCGCCGAGCCTGACCCGGTTGCCCAGCCCGGCCGGTGCGCCCAGCCGCCGGCGCAGCCACTCGCCCCGCTGCGCGAGCACGTCCCCGGTCATCCGCTGCTCGACCGCGAGCACCGCCACCGCGGCGACTGTCGCAGTGGTCAGATACCGCCAGTCGGTGAGCAGGGCCGGCGGGGTGGCGCCGATCATCAGATCTCGGATCACGCCCCCGCCGAGACCGGTGAGCGCGGCGAGCACGAGCACGCCGACGAGGTCCAATCCCTTGCGGATACCGGTGAGCGCGCCGGAGCAGGACGCGGTGAAGATGCCCAGCAGGTCCAGGGCGATCGGCCAGTGAAGATCATTCGCGTACATAGTCCGGCCATCATCTCAAGTCCATCAACCAAGTGAGCCAACGACATGTCATGCGTTCAAGGATTTGTCACGGCAGATGAGTAGCCTATTAACTAGGCTGCGCGGCGGGCCCGCGTCCGACATAATTGCCACACCTGACTTTTTCCGCATAAGTCGCGTTGGAACTCCGCTCCACCTGCGCACGCTGATACGGTGGTTCGCAGTCGGCAAATGGCGCCAAGAGGTTTCCCGAACCGGTAGGGGGGATAAGAGAAAGTGACCACACCATTGGCAATCCCGGCAATCCCCCGTTCGGGTTGCCGCAATGCTGCGGTGTTGCGCCAAACGGGCGTGGCATCTTCCCCTGCGACGTTATGGCGCGGCACACTTGTCTCCATCGTACCGGCGCCGACTTTAGCCGATATCGAAGTACCGGCTGCCTCCCACGGCAGCGCCACCCAGGAGGTCCGATGACCGAACTGCGCGTGATGGCGGTCACCGGCGACGGTGACCGTTTGGTGCTGCGTTCCCCTGACGGCCAGGAGTTCTTCCTCACCATCGACGACCGCCTGCGCGCCGCGGTGCGCGGCGACCGGGCCCGGCTGGGCCAGATCGAGATAGAGCTGGACGCGCAGCTGCGCCCGCGTGACATCCAGGCCCGGATCCGGGCCGGCCAGACCGCCGAGCAGGTGGCCGATCTGGCCGGGATTCCGCTGGAGCGGGTGCGCCGGTTCGAGGGCCCGGTGCTCGCGGAGCGCGCGTTCATGGCCGAGCGCGCCCAGAACACCCAGGTGCGCCGGGCCGGGGAGACGCACGGTCCGAAGCTGAGCGAGGTGGTCCGCGAGCGGCTGGCCCAGCGCGAGCCGGACCGCGATTCGGTGCAGTGGGACTCGTGGCGCAAGGACGACGGCCTGTGGACGGTGCGGATGCACTTCCGGATCGGCGGCTTGGCCTACGAGGCGACCTGGTCCTTCGATCCGCCCCGCCGACTGGTCAGCCCGCTCGACGACGAGGCCCGGCTGCTGTCGAGCGACGTGGTCGCGGACAACTCCTTCCCGTTCACCCCGCGGGCCAATCCGGCGGCGCGGCTGGTGGCCGGCGCGGAGAACGCCGGACTGCGCCAGCAGCCCTCGGTTTCGGCGCTGCCGACCTGGCACGGCCAGCGTTCCCGCGAGGGCGCTTCCCGCGACGGTGTGGTGACGCCGCTGCGTCCGGCCGCGGTGGCCGGCGCGATGACCACGCCGGTGGCGCCCGCCGCGCGCCAGCAGCAGGACGAGGAAGACACCGCCGCGGCGGCGCAGCCCGCCCGCCGTCAGGTCGGCGCGGGCAGCGCTTATACGGACGCGCTGTTCGGCCCGGTCGGTCCGCACAAGGACCGGCTCACCGGGCAGACCGACCAGCAGGCGGTCAACGACGGCGTGACCCCCGGCAAGCGGGCCACCGTGCCGAGTTGGGACGAGATCGTCTTCGGCACCCGCCGCCGCAAGGCGGACTGAGCCACTGATCGCACCACGGCTGCGGCCGCCCTCTGCACAGGGAGGGCGGCCGCAGCCGCGTTCGGCGACCTATGCGGACGGCTTGGCCGGCCTCGCCGATAAGTCCGAATTCTACACTTTCATCCGTTATATCCGAACTCGATGATCATGACAGCTGCCTGAATTGTCGCATATATTCGCATACTGCGGTCGGCCAAAATATTTCTTCAAGAAATTTCAGATCGGGCGTATCAGGAACCCCGCTCCCCGCTCTTATTAACGTGACCGAGCGGGAGTAAGGGGAGAGGCTCCCGCTAGGTCATGGTGTTGGGATGGAGGGGACTGGGGCGGGCCCGGTGGCTGAGGGGAATCATGGAGCAGCCACCGGGCACAAAACCACAACCGGGCTCAACCCATATCGGGCGACGGCGAGGAATAGCTAAGATCTCCTTCCCACAAAGCATTCACACCCCCTGGCCGGTTGCGACCGGTTGTGAATCTCGAATAATGAGCGTCAAGGAGAGCACACCATGCGCCTAGACCACGCTGCCCGTCAGGAAGCCCTGCTCGAGCGCCACCCCGAGTTCGTCCTCGGCCACGGCCCCCAGGGCCAGAGCGCGCTTCACCGCCGCGACGAGATCCTCGTCTCCAGCCGGCACGCCGACCACGCCGCCACGACCGCGTCCCGCTGGGTGGCCGACCGCGACGACCGTCCCGAGCTCGGCGTGACCCGGCTGTCCCTGCGCCCCGAGGCGCGGGTCGACGTCGGCGAGCTCGTCGCGCAGCTGCGCGGCGTGAACGCCGAGACCGGCGGCCCGCTGACCGTGGGCGCGAACCACGTCCTGCGCGGAGAAAGCCCGGTATACGCGGGCGGCCCCTTCGACGCCCCCCTTCCACACGCCCCGATCGCGGCCCCGGCTCCCGGCCCGGACACCGGGCAGTCCCCGATCGTGGTGGCCGTCCTGGACACCGGGATCATCGCGCACCCCTGGTTCACCGGGACCAGCTGGTTCGACCAGGTCGACCGGGCCGACTTCGACGAGATCCCGGCCAAGCCCGACTTCGAGCTGCGCGACCAGACCGGGCACGGCACCTTCGTCGCCGGGACCATCCTGCGCCGGGCCCCCCAGGCCCACCTGCTGATCGAGCGGGTGCTAAGCGATGACGGGTCCTGCGATGAGCTGACTCTGCTGACCGGCCTGGCCAATGTGCACCGCAAGGCGGCCGGCGCCGTGATCGACGTGATCAACCTCTCGCTGGGCTGCTACACCCTCGACGACGAGCCCTCGCCGCACCTGGCCGAGGCCCTGGCCCGGTTCGGCAACCGCACGGTCATCGTCGCGGCCGCGGGCAACCACGACAGCTCCCGGCCGTTCTGGCCGGCCGCGCTCAAGCACGTCCACGCCGTCGGCGCGTTGAACCCGTCCGGCCGGGGCCGGGCCCAGTTCTCCAACTACGGCTGGTGGGTGGACGCCTGCGCGGTCGGCGAGAACGTCACAGGGCCCTTCCTCACCGTGCGGACTCACGAGGGGCAGTCGTTCGACGGCTTCGCCTCGTGGTCCGGTACCTCCTTCACCGCCCCGAAGCTCGCCGGGGCAGTGGCCGAAGTGGCGTTCAGCAACAAGTTGAGTGCTCCCGACGCGGCCGAGCTGCTGCTCGACCCGGCCACCAGGCACCGGCGGACAGATCTGGGAGTGGTGATTGAGTGAGCAGGACAGTAGGCTCCCGCTATAGCCGCCACAGCCGACCAACCGTTACTGTGGCGTCTTCAGATCAGCAGCGGTATTCGACGAAGGGGCCGGCGTGGACACCACCATCCCCACCGTGCAACTTGTCGCCGCGGCGAACTGCGGCGACACCGCGGCCTGGGACGCCCTGGTGGAACGCTACTCCCGGCTGGTGTGGGCGGTCGCGCGCAGTTTCCGGCTCTCCACCGCCGACGCGGCGGACGTCAGCCAGACGACCTGGCTGCGCCTGGTCGAGAAACTGGACACGATCAAGGATCCGGAGCACCTGGCCGGCTGGCTGGCCACCACGGCCAAGCGCGAGTCCCTCAGGACCCTGCGTCTGGCCGGCCGGGAGAGCCCGACCTTCGACGACGGCGAGGAGCTGCTCGGTCCCGAGGTGGGATCGCTGGAGCAGGATCCGGAGGCACTGGCTCTGCTCGGTGACGAACACACGCACCTGTGGCGGGCATACGCCCAGTTGTCAGAGTCCTGCCGGGTGCTGCTATGGCTTGTGACAGTGGCCCCGCTGGGCAGCTACGCCGAGGTGTCTGCCGCGTTGGGCATGCCGATCGGATCGATCGGTCCGACCCGCAGCCGCTGCCTCGACCGGCTCCGCGCCCAGCTCAGCTAGCTCCAAGCTTCTCGCCTGGCACTGCGTTTTCCAAAGGGGGGTTTCCACCATGGCCGAAAGACCATCACTGAACCAGAACGTCGAGGACGCGAGACTGCTCGGCAAACTGGCCGAACTGCTCGACGCCGTCGAACCGGTACCGGCCGAGGTGACGCTGGCGGCCCGGTCCGCCTTCGCCTGGCACGATCTCGACGCGCAGTTGGCCGAGCTCAAGGTCGAGGAGGGCGCCGCCCGGGTGCGCGACCACGGCGACCAGCGGCTGCTCACCTTCGAGGCCCCGGACCTGACCATCGTGGTCGAGGTCACCGAGGTCGGCGAGGGCCGCAAACTGGTCGGCCAGCTGATCCCGTCCGGCCCGGACGAGATCAGCCTGCAGAGCGCGCACGGCCCGGAAGCCGGCCACGACGCGCCGGTCGACACGCTCGGACGGTTCACGCTGGCCGAGATACCTCCGGGACTCATCCGCTTCCGTTGCGTACTACCAGATGGCCAGAAGGTAGTGACGCAGTGGCTGGACAACTGAGAAACTGATCCGGTGACCCCGGCCCCCACCGACCCACCGCTGCCACGGCTCGCCAAAGCCCTGGAGTTGGTCAAGCACGGCTACCGGGACGTGCAGGCGACCATCGCCGAAGCGAACGCGCTGCTGGAGGCGGACGAGAACGATGAGGCGGCCTGCGTCGCGCTGCGGGCGCTGGGCCTGGCCAGCGGCGGCCGCGAGCTGTCGGCCGCGCGCACGGCGCTGGACCGCGCGGTCCGGCTTTCCGAGCGCCTGGGCTATCCGCTCCGGGCCGCCCAGGCCCGGACCTCGCTGCTGATCGTCCTGGCCAACATGGGGCATACGACCGCGGCCTACACTCAGGCCGCCCTGGCCGAGGCCGCGCTGACCCGGCTCGCACAGGACGGCGTGCTCGACCTGGCCAGGCTGCGGGTCAACCTGGCCATCCTGCTCCAGCGCACCGGGCGCACCGGCGAGGCGCTGGCCCATCTCGCCGACGCCGAGCCGGTCCTGGTCCAGGAGCAGGACGCCAGGTGGGAAATCCTGCTGCGCAACCTCCGCGGCCCGCTGTTGGCCTACCGCGGCGACTATCCGGCGGCCGTACGAGACCTGACCCGGGCCCGGGAACTGGCCCAGCAGCACGAGTTCTGGCTACTGCGCCAGATCGCCACCCACAATCTCGGTTTCGTCGCGACGCAGGCGGGCGATATTCCGCTGGCACTGCGCGAACTCGAATCGGCCTACCTGTTCGCCGTCGAACTCGACGAATCCACGGACGCGGTCCTGGTGGCACGCGCCGACGCGTTGATGGCGGTGGGTCTGGCCAAGGAAGCCAGGGTGAACGCGGCCAGAGGGGCGGCCGGCCAGCTTGAATCAGGCTTCGAATATAATGCCGCCGAGTCGCGGCTGATCGAGGCCAGGGCCGCGCTGCAGACCGGCGACCCCGCGGCTGCGGCGGTCAGCGCCGCACTGGCCCGGGACTCCTTCACCAAGCAGCGGCGTCCCGGCTGGGCCGCATGGGCCCAGCACGTCGCCCTGGCCGCCCGCTTCGACGAGGGCGAACGCAGCGCCCGGCTGCTGAACGCGCTGCTGACCAACGCCGACCAGCTGGCCGCGGCCGGCTGGCTGACCGAGCCGCAACAGGCGACCCTGCTGGCCGCGCGCACGGCGAAGGCGCTGAACCGGGGCGAGCTGGCCGGGCGCCTCTACGCCCAGGTGGCCACGCACCGCACGGCCGGCCCGGCGCATCTGCGCATGCTGGGCTGGGAGTCCTACGCCGAACTTGCCGAGTATCTTGGCCAGCCCACCGTGGCGGCCCGCAGCGTCGTGCGCGGGCTCGCGGTGGCCGCCGAGTACTCCAGCACCCTGGGCGCCACCGACCTGCGCGCCGCCGCCGCGGGTCTGGGCGGCGGCCTGGCCCGGATCGGGGTCCGGCTGGCCCTCGCGCCGCCGGCCGTCGCGACCTCGGCCACCGCCTCCCGCACCGCCGCCCCGAGGCCGGGCAAGGCCTCGGCCACCCTGCTCGTCCGGGCCGAGCAGTGGCGGGCCACCACGCTGCGCCGCCGACCGGTCCGGCCCACGGAGGACAAGCGTTTCGCCGCCCAACTGGCCGCTCTGCGCACCGTCAACGCCCGGATCTCCGCCGAGGGCCCCGAAGGCCAGGACGTGCAAGCCCTGCAAGTCGAGCGGGTGAGGCTGGAGCGGGAGATCACCAACCAGGCCCGGCAGACCCCGGGCAACGCCATGGACCCCGCCGCCGCGCACGAGCACCCCCTGGACCTGCGCGCCCTGCGCACCGCCCTCGGTGAACGCGCCCTGGTCGAGTACCTGCACTTCGAGGGCGAGCTCTTCGCGATCAGCTATGTCGACGGACGGGCCCGGCGCTACGACCTCGGCCGGTACTCCGACGTGCTCGCCGAACTCGAAGCCCTGCGCTTCTCGATGAGCTCGCTGGCCCACGGCCCCACCTCGGCCAGGGTCCGCTCGGCCCTCACCACCAACTTCGACCACGCCCGAGGCGTGTTGGACGAAGTGCTCCTGCAGCCCCTGGCGGCGGACATCGGCGAACGCACCGTGGTGCTCGTCCCGACCGGGTCGCTGCACGTCCTGGCCTGGCCGGTGCTGCCCAGCCTGACCGGCCGGCCCTGCACCGTCGCTCCCTCGGCCCGGTCCTGGCTGGCCGGCGCCCCGATCGATCCGGCCGGGCAGGCCGGGCCGACCGATGACCGGACGGCCCGGACCTCGCGCGAGGTCCTCCTGGCATACGGTCCCGACCTGCCGCACGCCAAGGCGGAGATCCTGGCGCTGTCCGGCCGCTACCCCCAGGCCAAGCCTCTGATGGGAACGGACGCCACGGTCAGCGCGGTGGCGGCCGGTCTGGACGGGGCGTACCTGGCCCATCTGGCCACGCACGGCCGCTTCAGGGCCGACAACCCGCTCTTCTCCAGCCTGGAGCTGGCCGACGGCCCGCTGACCGTCTACGACCTCGAACAGCTCGGCCGGTGCCCGGAGATCCTGGTGCTCTCGGCGTGCGAGTCCGCGCTGTCCGGGATCAACCCCGGTGACGAACTGATGGGCGTGGCCAGCGCGGTTTTCGCACTGGGCACCCGGACGCTGATCGCCTCGGTGGCCCCGGTCGCCGACGACGCCGCGGCCAAGCTGATGACCACTTTCCACCGGATCCTGGCCACCGAGCCGGAGCCGGCCCAGGCGCTAGCACTCGCCGAGCTCGAGGTCCCCGAAGCCCCCGGATTCATCTGCCTCGGCACCCGCTGAGTCCGGCCGGGCCGGGCCGTCCAGGTCGACGGCGACCGTGTTGACGTCCTCCGTCTCGTCCACCGCCTCGTCCTCCTCGTCGGGCGCCGAGCACCGCGGCGGGAAGCGGTCGGCGGCCGCGACGCCCTCCAGGTAGCCCCGGGCGCGCTCGGTCCGCGGGTACGACTCCAGCAGCGCCCAGAACTGCGGACCGTGGTTCGGGACCACCAGGTGGGCCAGTTCGTGCAGCAGCACGTAGTCGATGACGTAATCCGGCATGCCGCGCAGCCGGTCGGAGATCCGGATGGTGCCGTCCACCGGGGTGCACGAGCCCCAGCGGGAGCCCTGGTTGGTCACCCAGCGCACCGAGGTGGGCATGACCCGCCCGCCCATATGTCGTTTCCCCAGTTCACGCGCCCGCCGGGCGAGTTCGGACTCGGCCAGCTGGGTACGCCGCTCGCGCCGCTCCAGTCTCTCCAGCATCGCCTGCACCCAGCGGCGCTCCTCTTTCGCGCTCATCTGTGCGGGGAGCAGGACGATGGTGCGCCCGTCCTCCCGGTAGGCGGACACGGTGCGTCGACGGCGGGTGGAACGTCGCACTTCGACCACCGGGTCCGCGGCGCCGGTGGAGGCGTCGGACTCGGCGGTCCGTGCGTCGGTGGGATCGGCTGCCACAGACCCAAACGTAGCGGTTTGACGCCTTCACGTCTGCCCCCACGGCGGCGACACTTTGGATATTGGGTCTTTCCTAGCTAACCGGGATCAACGGGACGAACATCGGTGGCGGCGCCGGCCCGATGTCCCTCGTTCGAGGGTAATCGGGGGCCTCGGAACGGCCAGGTTCACAGAAGTCTGATAAGTCGACTTTTGCCGCCCGGAAAAACTTTTTCCGCCCCTGGTCCGTGCTGGTCAGCGCCAGAGCGCCAATTCATCCACAGGGTTATCCACAGGGGCCATCGGGTTATACACAAGGACGCGCCGGGATTTCCCCACGTTATCCCCAGGGTTATCCACAGCTATCCGTGGTGCCCGATTGACTGACCGGCCCGGGAGACCGTACCGTCACGGTTAATGCGGGACCCTACGGAAAACAGCTCGACCACTCAGGTGGCCGAGTGTGCGGCTGAGGGTCCCGCTACATTTTTCCGGCCCTCCGCCCGGGGTGACCAAACCCCCGCCGGAGCCCGTCTGAATCCCCGTTCAGATCACAGCTGAAACGGCCCCCTAAGACACGCTGCGGTCGTACTAATGACCCATTCGAGCCAAGATGTCGCCGAGTCTCGACTACTCAGGGTAGGCAGATGTTTAACCGTCGGTGCTCTCGCGTAGGGTGGCTGTTCGTCCGGCCCCATCAACGCCAATCCGGCGATCCGGGGACGCAACCGCACGAACCGTGCGAATCTGCGGCGGCGCATCCATTCCCGGGGCGCGGCCGCGTGAACAACAGACAGGAGGGCCACCATGGCCGAGACGTATACGGGTGAGGCTTACTGCGTGAAGTGCAAGGAGAAGCGGCACTTCACCGGCGAGGTCAAGATCAGCGATTCGGGACGCCGGATGGCTCAGGGCACCTGTCCCACCTGCGGCACCAAGGTCAACCGGATCCTCGGCAAGGCCTGACGGAGAACTGGCGCCAGCCATCGTGCGCGCCGCCGCTCCGGCGGCGCGCACGCCGCGCGGGCCGGTGCCGACCCAAGCGACTGCTCCATCCCGAGACCGCGCCGCCCGAAGAGAGTGCCGCCCGAATTGCGCCCCGTCCTCAAAGCCGCGCTGACCCCGCTCTGGCTCGACGACCGCACCTTGCGCCTCGGCACGCACCCGGCCGCGAGCCTGACCTACCGGCTCGGTCCCGGCTACCGTCCGCTGATCGACAATCTCGACGGCGCCCGCGACCTCGACCAACTTCTCGACCACGTGAAACGCCTCGGCCTGGACCGCGCCGAAGCGATGGGCATGCTCGAACAGCTGGCCCGGGACGGCGCCCTGGACGACGCCGCGCAGCCCCGGCCAGCCGACCGACCCCTCCACCAGTACCAACTTCCCCACCAACGCCCTACCTCGGCCAAAACGCCGACGGCCATGGGCCCGGGCCGCACGACCGCCGATCTGGCCGCCCTCGGCCTGCGGCACCGCCTGCCCGGCGGAGGGCAACGCGCCTGGGAACGCCGCAGCCAACGCGCCGTGCAGGTCAACGGTCTCGGCCGGGTCGGCACCGCGATCGCCAGAGCGCTGGCCGCCTGCGGTGTCGGCACTGTCGTCCCGGTGGATACCAACTCGGTCGGCCAGAGCGACCTGTCCCCCGGCGGCTACCGCCCGAAGGACCTCGGCCGTCGCCGCCAAGACGCCACCTGCGAAGCCCTGCGTGACCTGAGCCCCGAGGTCAACGCCGTGGGATCCGGCTACCGGCCCTGGTGGGACCTGGTCGTCGTGGCCCCGGCGGACCGGCACCCGGTCGACATCCTGGTGGAGCTGACCAGGGAGGGCACCGCGCACCTGCTCGTGGAGACCTGGCCGGACCGAGCCGCCCTGGGCCCCCTGGTCATCCCGGACCGCAGCCCCTGCACCCACTGCCGCGACCTGGCCCGGACCGAGTCGGACCCGGCCTGGCCGATGGTCCTGGCCCAACTCGGCCGAGTGGACCGGCCCGGCGCGCGCAACGGCGACACGCTGCTCAGCAGTCTGGTCGCCGCCCAAGCCGCGCTGCACGTGCTGTCCTATCTCGACGGCGGCACCCCGCCGAGCGTCAACGGATTCCTGGAATACCCGCTGCCGCTCGGCGAACCGGTCCATTCCGACCTCTCGTTCCACCCCGCCTGCGGCTGCGCCGCACTTCCTCTGGTCTTCTGACCTGCCCGCTGACCTCTCAACGCGCGGTTCAATCAAGCCCTTGTCCGTCTCGGGCGGGTCCGGCCTGGCACAATGGGCCATGTGAGCGATCTTCCGCGTAACGCCATAACCCGCACGGCGAAATTGGCCACCCTCCCGATCGGCTTCGCCGGTCGGGCGACGCTGGGCCTGGGCAAGCGGATCGGCGGCGCGCCGGCGGCGGCCGTCGCCTCGGAACTCCAACAGCGCACCGCCGAACAGCTCTTCCGGGTCCTGGGCCAGCTCAAGGGCGGGGCGATGAAATTCGGCCAGGCCCTGTCGGTCTTCGAGGCCGCACTGCCCGAGGAACTGGCCGGTCCCTACCGCGCCGCGTTGACCGGGCTGCAGGAGAACGCTCCGGCGATGCCCGCGTCGAGTGTGCACAAGGCCCTGACCACCGCGCTCGGGCCGCAGTGGCGCGATTTGTTCGTGTCCTTCAACGACAAGCCCGCCGCCGCCGCCTCGATCGGGCAGGTGCACAAGGCCGTGTGGCAGGACGGCCGCACCGTCGCCGTGAAGATCCAGTATCCGGGCGCGGGCAAGGCGCTGCTGGGCGATCTCAATCAGCTGGGCCGAGTCTCCCGGCTGTTCAACGTGCTCGTCCCGGGCATCGACATCAAGCCGCTGCTCGCCGAGCTCAAGGAGCGGGTCGCCGAGGAGCTCGACTACGAGGCGGAGGCCGGCAACCAGACCCGCTACGCCGCCGCGTACGCCGGCGACCCGGACATCTACGTGCCCTCGGTCTTCGAGATCCCGGGCCTGGACTCGCCCAGCAAGACGATCCTGGTCACCGAGTGGATCGACGGGATTCCGCTGTCGCAGGTGATCAAGTCCGGGACCAAGGCGCAGCGCGACCGGGCCGGACTGCTGCTGCTGCGCTTCCTGTTCTCCGGTCCCGCGCGGGCCGGACTGCTGCACGCCGACCCGCATCCGGGCAACTTCCGGCTGATGCCCAGCGACCCGGACACCACGATCGCCGACGCCGATCCGGACGACCCGGCCGCGTGGAAGCTCGGCGTGCTGGACTTCGGCGCGGTCAACCACCTGCCCGACGGGATGCCCCGGACGATCGGGGTGGCCTGCCGGTTCGCGCTGGCCGGGGACGCCGAGGCGGTGGCCGGGATCCTCCAGGCCGAGGGTTTCCTGAAGCCCGGCACCGATCTCGACCCGCAGGCCGTGCTCGACTACCTGCGCCCACTGCTTGACCCGCTGGCCTCGGAGGAGTTCACCTACGACCGCGGCTGGCTGCGCGCGCAGACCACTCACCTGGCCAACAACGGCAATATGGCGGCCTCATTGGGCCGCCGTTTCAATCTCCCGCCGTCCTACATGCTGATCCAGCGGGTCACCATGGGCGCGCTCGGCATCCTGTGCCAGCTCGGCGCGACCGTACCGGCGCGCGCCGAGCTGGAAACCTGGATGCCGGGCCTGGCCCGGCCCACTGACTAGCCGTCAGGGCCGGGCCCGCCCGGTTTTAGCGGACGATCTGGCTGGCGACGGCGCGACGCGCGCGCAGCGCCAACCGGTGCAGCCGGTAGGAATCGGCTTGTCGTAAGCGTTCACGCTGGATTTCTTGGACGTGGCTATAGTGCAGCGAGCTCATGCGGTTGATCCTGACTGGGGTCGCGACGGATTGGCCGGCGGGGTAGGCGGTATGCGTACCCGGCTGGTACTCGTTCTCGGGGGTGAACAGGTTGAGAGACATTTCTGGTTCGCTTTCGTATGGATGGCCGGGCGGATTGCCCGGGCACGTCAACTAGTCGGGGGGATGACTAGTGGGTGGTACCGGTGGATCTGACGGGGCGTCGCGCTCCGGTCAGGCCGCTACTGCGACGTCGACCTTGCGCGGACGGCCACGCGGACGCTTGCGGGCCACGACCACGCCCTGGACGAACAGCTCGCCGCCCCAGACGCCCCAGGGCTCCTTGCGCTCGAGAGCGCCGGAGAGGCAGGCGGCCTGGATGGGGCAGGCGGCGCAGAGCGCCTTGGCGAACTCGACGTCGGCGGGGGCCTCGGCGAAGAACAGCTCGGGGTCGGCGGAGCGGCAGGGCAGGTCGTCGATGACGGCCACCGGCTCGACCACGGTCAACTGCATGGTGGGTACTACCTCCTCGTAGTGGGCGGACACTGTGCGGGTGGGGCTGATCGGGTGGATCGGGAGCTGGTTCACTCTCGACCTTCCTGGCTGGTGTTCGGTCTTGGGACTAGGAGACCCACACCCCATCCGCACCCCCGGCACCAGGCCGGGGAACGAACAAGGCCGCGGATCCCGAGATCGGGTTCCGCGGCCTGGAGGCTGCAATCGCACTGACTGTCAGTCAGTGGGGGGTCTCCAGGCACGTGGGTCCCGACGGGACATGGCGTAGAACGGGCGGTACAGATCCGGGCTGGCGGCCTTGGCCGGTCCGGCGATATTGGCGGTCGTGAGTTGCTCGGCAGTGCCCGATCCGCTGATCGGACCCAGTCCGTTCACAGCGCCGAAGACACCGGTCGTGCCGAATTCACTGCCGCCGAACATGCCGGTCGCGGTGAAGCCTCTGCCGCCGAGCTCACTGCCGAAGCCGAATTTGCCCGAGGGCTTCTGCTGCAGAGCCGGCGCCCACACGTGCTGCCAGAGCAGCGCGGGGGCTGACGGGCAGGCTGCGGCGACCGCGCCGAACGGCAATTCCGCCTTGATGGTGTTCGTGATTGTCCGCACTGGTCTCGCCTCCTGCCTTGCCTCGGCCGGGATCTTTCGGATCCCGGCGCTGTTGGACCAAATTCCTGTCTTTGCGACTGATGGAGAGGCTATGGGGTTCATAGAAGTCTGCGCAAACTATTTTTGACCTGCGCATTCACCAAAACCCTGGGCGACTCCCCGAAAAGGTGCCTCCCCCGCTCTCGTGTATACATTCTTCCATGTCCGGGGGGCGAAGTCACCACCGGGGCACGACTTTGTTACCGTCTAGTGTCCAGCGACACGAAACGATTAAGAAACCAGGGATGTGGAACTGAAGCCCAGCGGTTCGCGGTCTGGTAGTTACGTGCCTAGTCTGTCTTCCGTGCAACCCCTCCAGACTCTGATCACGCCCCGAAACTGGCGATGGGTGAAAAAGACCGCAGACTACGTGCTGCTGGTCGTCGTGGTGGGCGCGATCGGCTGGTCGTCGACCACCGCGGTCGCCACGTTCCACCAGGCCACCCGCAACCGGGCCGTGGTCGAGGTACACCTCGGCACCAACCCGGTCCGCCTTCCCGGACTGGCCGCGAGCTACTTCCCCGCGGGCACGGGTCTGCGCACCCAGCCCGTCGCGATCGTGATCGCCAACGACAGCCCCGACGGCGTGTTCATCGACTCCGCCGAGCTCTCCGGCCCCTATCTCACCGGCGCCGTGAAGCTGTCCCTGCCCAACAACGGCTACGTCGGCGGCGGCATGTTCACGTCGGGCAGCGGCACCCTCACGGTCGACTGCGCCCAGACCGGTGAGCTGCTCAAGGAGATCAAGGCGGGCGCGGTGGACACCGACCAGGCCCCTACCCTCCTGCGGATAAGCGTCCGGGACGCCAACAACCAGAGCCATGCATTCACGCTCACCGTGGACACCACGGCTGACGCGATCCAGGGTCAGGTGTGCGCAGCATGAAGAAGCTTGATTCGAAGCAGACCAGGCTCGTCGCCCTGATCGTGGTCGTCGCGGTCGGCGGGACGATCGCCGGCTGGCGCTACAACGCCTCGGCGCCGGCGCGGGCGGCGGACGACTCGGCCGTCGTGCGCACCGGGGCGGACGCCTCGGTCGTGGTCCCGTCGCGGACCCCCGTCCCCGGCTACGCGACGGTCACTATGCCGTTCCGCAACGACAGCCCGTACCCGATCACCCTGACCAGCCTCACCATGCCCTTCGCCAGCTCGCTGACCTGGGACGCCCAGCCGCTCACGCTCAAGCCCGGGGAGACCGGTTATCCCCTGGTGGAGGTACCGACCAGCTGTCTGGCCGGGTTCCCCGCGGCCGGCTCCGGCCCGGCCCGCACCCCGCCGCCCACCCGGCCGTCCTCCGACAGCGTGCTGCCCGCCGTCTACCTGAAGGTGACCACCGTGGACGGCAAGGAGCACGGGATCACTCTCGGCGCGAACGGCGCACTGGAGGCCGCGACCTTCAACTGCGGTGAGAACAACGGTGATGAATAGTCAGGCGGCGCGTCAGGCCAGGATGGCCAGCACTTCCTCGGCGTAGCGGTCCAGTTTGCGCCCGCCGACGCCCGGGATCGCCGCCAGCGCGGCCCGGTCGGACGGCCTGATCTCGGCGATCGCGGTCAGGGTGGCGTCGGTGAAGACGCAGTACGCGGGCACCGACTGCTCCTTCGCCTGGTTCGAGCGCCATTCCCGCAGCCGCTCGTACAGGGCCTCGTCCAGGTCCGACGGGCAGTCCTCGCACCGGCCCAGCTTGCGCTCCACCGCCTCGATCAACGATCGGCCGCAGACCCGGCAGCGCACCGGGCCGGCCGCGCGCCTGGCCTTGCCGCCCGCGCCCGTTCCCGCGCCGGCCTTGCCGCTGCCCCGGCGCAGCACCCCGCCGACCGTGTCCACGATCCGGTTCTTCTGCTCGTCCACCGCCACGTCCAGGAACCTGGACGGCTGCCGGCTGGCCCGGCCGCCCGGCTCCCGGGCCAGTGCCCAGGACAGGTTCAGCCTGGTCTGCGCGCGGGTCACCCCGACGTAGAGCAGCCGGCGCTCCTCCTCGATCTGGTCCGGGGTCTCCGCGTAACTGATCGGCAGCAGCCCCTCAACCAGGCCGACCAGGAAGACCGTGTCCCACTCCAGGCCCTTCGCCGAGTGCAGCGAGGCCAGGGTGACCCCGTCCACGGTCGGGGCGTGCTGCAGGCCGGCCCGGTCCTCCAACTCCCGGACCAGCTCGGTCAGGCCCGCGGCCGGATGCGCCAGGGCGAACTCCGTGGCCAGGGAGACCAGCGCGGCCTGGGACTCCCACTGTTCCCGGGCCCGGCCGGAGCTGTGCGGCGGGTTCGGCTGCCAGCCGTTGCTGGAGAGCACCGCGCGGACCAGGTCGGGCAACGCGACGGCGTCCAGCGCCACAAGGCCTTCCAATCCTCCGCTGCCGTTGCCTCCCACGCCCTCGTCTGCGCCGGCTCGGGCTGCCCCGCGCAGCAGCAGCACCGCCTGGCGCACCTCGGGCCGGTCGAAGTAGCGCTCGACCCCGCGGACCACGTAGGGCACGCCCTGATCGGCCAGGGCCTGCTCGAACAGCTCGGACTGGGCGTTGATCCGGAACAGCACCGCGATGTCGGCCGGCCGCACCCCGGTCGCGACCAGCTGCTTGATCTGCTTGACCACGGCCTCGGCCTCGGCCGGGCCGTCCGGATGCGCCGCGAAGCCGACGGCGGGGCCGGTCGGCCGCTGGGCGATCAGCTCCACCCGGGCCCTGGCCGAGCGCTGCTGGGCCGGGGTCTCCTTGGGCGCGGCCTCCAGCAGGGCGTTGGCCAGGTTCACCACCTGCGGGGTGGACCGGTAATCCCGGACCAGCCGGACCAGGGTGGAGTCGGGGTAGCGGTCCGGGAAGCCGAGCAGGTACTCCGGGGTGGCCCCGGTGAACGAGTAAATGGTCTGACTCGCATCGCCGACCACGCAGAGCGCGTCCCGGGCGCCGAGCCAGCAGTCCAGCAGCCGCTGCTGCAGCGGGTTGACGTCCTGGTACTCGTCGACCACGAAGTGCCGGTACTGGTCGCGGACCCGGTCGGCGATGTCCGGGCGGCTGTCGAGCACCCCGATGGTCAGCAGCAGCACGTCCTCGAAGTCGATCACCCCGCGGTCGCGCTTGTTCTCCTCGTAGGCCGCGTAGACCCGGGACAGTTCGGCCGGGTCCCGGGGCGGGGTGCGGTCGGCCTTGGCCACCGCCGCCGGGTAGTCCTCGGGGCTGATCCCGGTGGCCTTGGCCCACTCGATCTCCCCGGCCAGGTCGCGCAGCTCGCCCCGCTCGGCGCGAAGCCGACAGCCGGCCGCCGCCGCGGCGACCAGGGGCAGCTTGGAGTCGATCAGCCGGGGGGCCGGTCCGCCGACCGCGTGCGACCAGAAGAACTGCAGCTGCCGCAGGG
>Ga0302314_10000931_pt1 | contig 54767 bp, 52 predicted proteins | sample III_Palsa_N2_3_FD_200533 | JGI IMG/M metagenome (GOLD analysis project Ga0302314, IMG submission 200533) | Peat permafrost microbial communities from Stordalen Mire near Abisko, Sweden - III_Palsa_N2_3 | ecosystem: Environmental > Terrestrial > Soil > Palsa > Peat permafrost | place: Sweden... | reverse complement strand
CGCTCGCCCAGTGCAGACCCGAGACTCCCTGCAGCAGCGCGATGTTCCAGGGCCCGTTCTCCATCATCGCCGCCTTGCCGGCCGCGAACTGGCTCTCCACGTCCGCCTGGGTCCACAGCACGACGCTCTTGGACGCGTAGCCGTCCTGGACCAGGCCGGTGAGCAGTTGCAGAGCCTGCGCGGTCTGCGGGGTGGCGATGTTCTTCTCGTCGCCGCCGTTGCTCCACATCCACGGCATGAACTGCCAGGTGCCCTCGTAGGTGTTCACCCCGCTGAAGGCGAACCCGTACTGGCCCGGCTTGGTCAATGCCTTAGCATCGGACTGCAGTTCGGCCCACGTCGTCGGCGGGGTCAGACCTGCGGCCTTGAAGATGTCGGTGTTGTAGAACAGCCCGAGGGAGTTGACCGCCGGGGCCAGCCCGTACAGCTTGCCCTGGTAGCTGCCGGCGGCGATGATCCCCGGGATGTAGCCGGCGCCGGTGATCCCGTAATCCGAGAGCGGCGACAGCGCCCCGGTCGCCGCGATCTGGGCGACGTCCGGGTTGTCCAGCATCAGCACGTCCGGCATCGTCCTGGACGACACCTGCTGCAGCACCTTCGGGATCAGCGCCGCACCCGCGATGTGGGAGATCGTCACCGTGTCGCCGAGCTGTGTCGCACATGCCTTGTAGATGGTGTCGTACGTGGCCGCCGCCGGCTGGCTGTAGTAGTCCTCGACGGTCAGGTTCACACCTGTCGCCGCCGACGCTCCCGACGTCGCCGAAGTCCCGTGGCTGCTGCAGCCGGCCAGAACCAGCGCGAGCGCCGTGCCCGCCGTCGCCGCGACCCGTACCCGCGTGGACCGGCTTCCTTGTCGATTCACAGCTTTACCTTTCGTCGAGCGCCGCTCATATGATCGGCGCTTGTTGTAGGTTCCCTTCCATCATCGATACGCATCGTCGATACGTATCGATTTTGAGCCTTGTGCGGCTGCGACAATACTGCTCGCAGGTTGTTCGGGCTGATCGTCTCTGGATGGTGCGGACGTCGATCAGCCGGTCCGGACGTTCACCACTGTCTGGCGCCGCGTCAGCCGGGGCGGAATCAGATCCACGGCCGGCGGCGCCGGCACACCCGTGGGCTCCAGTAGGGCGAACAGGGTCTGCATCGCCCGCCGCGAGATGTCGCGCGGTTCGAACGACAGGTTGGTGATCTGCGGATCCGACTCCGCGGCGTCCGCATCGGTGCTGAGGCCGATCAGCGAGATGTCGCGCCCCAGCACGACTCCGCGGGCCGCGAGCAGCCGCAGAATCGGCTGCTGCGCCTGCATGTTCGGCACGACGAGACCGAGCGGGCCCGGTCCCGGCAGCGCGAGCAACTGGTCGATCACCGAGGCGAGGGCCACCCAACCCCGCTCGCCCGGCGTCGAGACTTCGACCGACAGCGACCGCTCGCGGGCGGCCTGCAGCGCCGCGTCCAGGAACCGGTCGATGAAGCCCAGCCTGCGAGCGAGCATCTCCGCGGGGTGCTCGATGATGGCGACGCGCCGGTGACCCGTCGCCGCGAGCTCCTCGATCGCCATCCGGCCGGCGGCCTCGAAGTCGAGGTCCACGCAGTGCAACCCCTGCCGATCCTCCGGCACCCCGATCATCACCACCGGCACCGGCAGCGCCGCCGCGACCGGCACGCGCTCGTCGTGGGTCTGCACGTTCATCACGACTATCGCGTCGCACAACGACCGGCCGGCCACCCGCTGGAGCCCGGCTGCGCCTTCGTTCTCGGCCAGCAGCAGCACGTCGTAGTCACGAGCGCGCGCCAAGCTGGAGATCATCTCGATGAACGGCACCAGCGCCGCGGTGTCCACCAGGACGTCGAACGGCAGGACCAGAGCGATGACCCGCGTGCGCTGGCTGGCCAGCGCACGCGCGCCCGCGTTCGGGTGGTAGGTCAGCTGCTCGATGGCATCGAGAACCCGCTGCTTCGTCTCCTGCGAGATCGGGCGGTTGCCGGTCAGCACATACGACACGGTGCTCTGGGACACGCCGGCGACCCGGGCGACGTCCCTGCTCGTGTACGCGGTCATCGCCAACCCTCTTCTCGCACGCTGTCGATGCGTATCGTCGATACGTATCGCGGAAACATTGGCGAAACCGTACAGCCATGTCCCGCAAACCACAAGACCCCCTCGCGTGCGGCTCGGCGCTCAGGGGTTGCTGGTGGCCGGGGCCGCCGCGACGGCCGGTCTGGTCTGCACGTTCGCCGCCGCCGCGGCGAGGGCCACGACCGCGGCGATCAGCATGCTGGCGCGCAGGCCGTCCTGGAATCCGGCGTGGCCGGAGATCAGCGCGCCGAAGACGGCCACGGCGAGGGCGCCGCCGATCTGCCGGCTGGTGTTGAACACGCCGCTGGCCACTCCGGCGCGCTGCGGCGGGACGTTGGTCAGCAGCACGCCCGTGGTCGGTTGCATCGAGAGCGGTCCGTTGACGCCGATCGGGATCAGCACGATCGCGAGCAGCCAGACGGGGGCGGTGGCCGGGAGCGCGGCGAGGGTCACGAAGGCGGTGGCCATCAGCAGCATTCCGCCGACGATCGGCACGCGTGGCCCGAGCGTGCGGGCCAGGCGTGCGACGGGCATGCTGATGAATCCGGAGAGCGCGGTCATCGGCACGAACACCAGGCCCGCGGTGAACGAGGACAGGCCGCGTTCCTGCTGAAGGTAGAGGCTGTAGGCGAAGACCGTGCCGCTGAGCCCGGCCATGAAGGCGAATCCGCTGCCCGCCGCGACGAGCATCGTGCGGGTGCGCAGCAGGTCGAGCGGCACCATCGGGTGTCTGCCGCGCGCCTGGGACACCGCGAACACGACTGCGGCGACGCCCGCGAGCGCGAGGGCCGCGATCGCGCCGGGCGAGGCGAAGCCGTGGGCCCCGGCCTGGATCACGCCGTAGGTGAGCCCGCCCATCGCGGCCACCGCGGCGAGCTGCCCGACCACGTCGAAGGGCACCTCGCGACGCGGCGAACGATGCGCCCGGACCAGCATGAACAGCGCGACCGCGCCGACCGGCAGGTTGATGAAGAAGATCGTCCGCCAGCTGATCAGGCTCAGCGCGCCGCCGACCACGGGTCCCGCCGAGGCGGCGACCGAGCCGCCGATCGTCCACAGCGCGATCGCCTTGCCGCGCTTGGCCTCGTCGGGGAACGCCTCGCGGATCAGGGTGAGCGAGGACGGCATCATCAGCGCGGCGCCGGCGCCCTGAACCAGTCGCGCGGCGATCAGCATGCCCAGGTTCGGGGCCAGGCCGCACGCGGCGGAGGCGAGGACGAACACTGTCATGCCGATCCCGAACGCGCGGTGCGCCCCGATCCGGTCGCCGAGCGAGCCGGACGTCAGCAGCAGCGCGGCGAACATGAGGGTGTATCCGTCGATCACCCACTGCAGGCCGGTGATGCCGCCGCCGAGGTCCTTGTGGATGTCGGGCAGCGCGACGTTGACCACGAGCGCGTCGAGGGTGATGACGAAGAACCCGAGGACGGACGCGGCGAGCGCGGCTTTCGCGGAGCCGCGTGATGGCGGGGTAGACACGGCAGTATTCCGTTTCCGTGGTCAGGGCCTGAGCAGAGCCTTGATGGCGCGGCGCTCGTCCATGGCGCGGTAGGCCTCGGCGGCCTGGTCGAGCGGGAGGGTGAGGTCGAAGACCTTTCCCGGGTTGATCCGCCCGTCCAGCACGTGGTCGATGAGTTCCGGCAGGTAGGCGCGGACGGGAGCGGGGCCGCCGCGGAGGCCGACGTGCGAGTAGAACAGCTCAGGGCCGTCGATCCGCACGTCGTGCGGGACGCCGACGAAGCCGACGTTTCGGCCTGCGCGCCGTTCACGAACTCGCGGTGCACGCATGAGGTCTGATATCCGGCGTGGCAGTTCGGGCAGGTGTTGTCGGAGGCGAAGAAGGAGCCGATGACGAACTGGCCGGGCTTGATGTCCGACACCTCGCGTCCGACCTCCTCGACGACCCCGAGGTACTCGTGACCGATCGGGTGCGGCTCGTCGACCGGGTTGATGCCCCGGTAGTCCCACAGGTCCGAGCCGCACACGCAGGTCGCGACGATCCGCAGGACCGCGTCCGTGGGCTGGGCGATGATCGGGTCGGCGAGGGTTTCCACGCGGATGTCCCGGGGCTTGGCGATGATGGTTGCGCGCATGGTGGTCGGACCTTTCAGCAGCAGCGGGTGCTCTTGCTCGGGCCCTGGTATTCGTCGTCTGTGACGTGCTCGAGCCAGGTGACCTCGTCCGTCTCCCACAGGGCGAGGTGGCTCATGAACTGGCCGGGGGCGGCGCCGTGCCAGTGCTCCTCGCCCGGCGGGGTCCAGATGACGTCGCCGGGGTGGGCCTCGACGATCTCGCCGCCGCGCGACTGGATCAGCGCGATGCCCTCGACGATGTAGAGCGTCTGGCCCATGCCGTGCGAGTGCCAGGCGGTGCGGGCGCCGGGCGCGAACTTGACCATGTTGGCCCGCGACCGGGACGGCTCCTCGCCGCGGTAGATGATGTCGAACCAGGCGTCGCCGGTGAACATCTGGGCCGGGGCCTTCGTCGTCGGGGGCTGCTTGAGCAGTTCCATGGTCTCTACTCTCCTTCGTTCTTGTCGGCGATGGCCTTGAGCTGGGTGATCGCGGTCATGGCATTGGGCCATCCGGCGTAGAACGCGAGGTGGGTGAGTGGGTGCTGACTCGAGGTGGGTTGCGTTTCCATGCTCACCAGGCAATCAGAGCGTGAGCCGACCTGGGAGTCCGTGCTGTGAGGGGTACCGGCAGGGACCCCCAGCCGAGTCCGCTCAGTTCCGGGACGCGTCGTCGGCCTCGGTCAGCGTGGCGCTCCAACTCGCCAGCAGCTTCAGCCCGTCCTCGCTCGCGGTACCGGGTGGTGCGCTGTACATCGCGACCTGCAGTCCGCTCTCGTCGGGCAGCAGCATCGTCTCGTGTTCGAGCTCCAGATCGCCGACCACCGGATGCCGCAGCCGCTTGAGCCCTTCGCGGAAGACGTGCACGTCGTGCGCGCCCCACAGCACGCGGAAGGCGTCGCTGCGGGTGGACAGCTCGCCGATCAGGTTCGACAGGTCGCGGTCGTACGGGTTCTTGGCCGCCTCGACCCGCAGCGCCCCGACGATGTTCCGGGCGACGCGTTCCCAGTCGAGGTAGAAGTCCCTGCCCGCGGACGTGAGGAAGCTGAAGCGGGCCGAGTTCGAGTGGCACGTGGGATCGGCGTACATCTCGCAGAACAGCGCGCGCCCGAGCGGGTTGGCGGCCACGAAGTCGAAGCGGTTGTTGCGCACGATCGCCGGGACCGTCGGCATCGCGTCCAGCATCCGCTGCACGGTCGGCCGTACCCCGGACGCGGCGGGTCGGCGCCGAGCCCGTGCGGGCGTCGTGTTCGCGGCCCGGGCCAGGTCGTAGAGGTGCGTCCGCTCGGTCTCATCGAGCCGCAGCGCCTGCGCGAGCGCGTCCAGGACACTGTCGGACACCCCGCCGAGGTTCCCGCGCTCCAGGCGCGTGTAGTACTCGACGCTCACCCCGGCCAGTTGCGCCACCTCGCCACGGCGCAGCCCGGCGACCCGGCGGCTGCCGTAAACGGGCAGCCCGGCCTGCTCCGGGGTGACCTTGTCCCGGCGCGACTTCAAGAAGTCGCGGATCTCCGCCTGGTTGTCCATGCCACCAGCGTAAGCACGACGCGCCGGATGTGGGGGTCCCTGACAGTACCCCCACCGGCAGGGACTCGCTCCGCCTGCCGCGTGGCGCTTGCCTGGAGTCATGCATACTCCTGCGGGCAACGTCCCGACAATCACCCTGTCGGACGGCACCGCGATCGATGCACTCGACCAGGGCGCGGACGGCCGCGTCGGACCCGATCCGGACACCTACACGGGCCGGCCCCGCTGAGGAAGACAGCGATCTGATCTGTGCCAGGTGGTCCGAGCGTCTGGCTCTCGCTGAGCGACGGGGCTATCCGGACGCGCTGCGGCGGGAGCGCAACCAGTGGCCGCCCGTGGACCAGCCCAGCAGCGCCCAACCGTCCCCTGCGCGGCCGTCCGCGTCGAACGAGGCGCCGGCGATGACGGCGTCGAGGCCTTCGAGCACCGGGGCGAGCATGTCTGCCGTGACCGGGTTCTCGCCGCGCAGGCGCAGGCGGGCGTCGGAGCAGAACGCTCGCGGGTCGGTTCCCGGCATCGAGAGGTAGAACAGCGTCTGCCTCCAGGCGTACCCGAGGTCCTTGATCACGGGCATGGGTCTGCCGGCCTGGCCGAGCCGGTCGGCCAGCCGGATCATCTGGGCGAACGCCCGGTCCGCGAGTGCCTGCCAGCCCTCTTCCGGGCGCACCCCGCAGGGACCGGCGAGCGCGGCGAGGTTGTGCGTGGTCAGGATCTGCGCTTGCTCGATGACCATCCCGTTGCCGGCGACGGAGCGGGCCCCGGTGTGCCCGGCGCGCTCGGCGCGGGCGAGGCAGAGCGCGGCGAACTCATTCGGGATTCGCCCGTCGCCGCCGTGCTGGACGTTCCGCGAGGAGATCGTCTCCGGCTCGGTCACAGCCAGGATCCCGGCCTAGTCGATGCCGTAGTAGCGCTCGTAGACGCTGCCGGCCAGCAGCCCGGCGGCGAGCTTCGCCGCGGCGAGGAACTTCCGGCTGAAGGCGCCCATGAAGATGTCCGCGGCGAGCTCCTCGACCCACGGCACGGCGAGCCCGGCGTCCGCCGCGAGCGACCCGAGCTCGGTGATCAGGCGGTTGGGCAGCTGCGTGCCCGGGAAGCCGGACAACGCGAGCGCGCCGAGCTCGCGCAGCGTCGCGGCGGCCTCGTCGCCTGCCGTCCGGGTGCGGACATCGCTGAGCGCGGTGACCCATGGCAGTTCGCTGATGCGGACCTGGTGCTGCAGGTCGAGCAGCAGCAGGGAGCGGCGAGCCCGGAACGCCTGGTAGAGCGCTGCCATCAGAGCACTCAGATCGGGATCGGGGAACGCCGCGGCGAACGTGCGCGCGGTCAGCTGCGGGATCAGCCGCGCCAGCTGCTCGGCCGAGCTGATCAGTCCGAGCCCGACCAGTTCCTCCACCCGTCCGGCGGTGGCCCGGCGCACGACGCGTACCGCCGACGCCGGGATCGGCGTGCCGGCCGGCACCGTCGGGTGCACGGTGTGCTCGTCCTTGTCCACCGGGACGGTCGTGGCGTCGACGTCGGGAATGCCGACGTCACCCGGCAGCGCGTCAAGCCGGTCGATGACCACGCCGGTGATCTCACGGTGCGTCGGGCGCGCGGCCTCGGCCGCCTGCCGCTTGCGCAGCGCGGTGTGCCGGGCCTCGCCGGGCGTGCCGCGGCGCCGCACCATCGCTTCGACGACCACCCGCAGCAACCCGCGGCGCCTCGCGTCGAGTTCCCCACCCGCCACGACCGTCTCCAGGCAGGCCACGAGCAGGCCCAGGTTCTCCTTCGGGTTGCGGTGCTTGCCGCACAGCGTGTGCTCCGCGGCCAGCGCCCGGTACCGCGCGGCCAGCACGCGCCCGCGCTCCAGCCACGCCTCGTCGCCAACCGCTTCGTCCGCTTCCAGCCACCACGCGAGTAGTTCGTCGCCGAACGGGTGCCAGACCGTCAACGCCTCGCGCATCGCCTCCACCCGCAGGTTCGGGCGCCGCCGGGCCAGCGCGTCGCGTACTTCGGCGGCCGTCTCCCGGTACACCAGGGCCGGATCGATCAGCGTCGCGACCCGCTGCGGCTTCGGGGTCAACCGCAGCCGGGGTGCGAGCGGCATGATCTCGTCGACCAGCCGGGCGGCGGCCTCGTCCTGTCCGTGTTCAAGCAGCCACGCGACCACGGGCAGCGCCGCACCCTCCGGCGCTTCGAGGCGGTAGGCGCCCGAGCCGATCAGGGCACGCAGCTCAGCCAACCCGGGCTCGGTCAGGTGGTACCCGAACAGCGCGGCCCGGGTGGCGGGCACACCGGCCCGCTCGGCCGTCAACCGCTCGGCGACGTCCGGCGCGGTCTCGGCCATCGCCCGCCCGGTGGCGAACCCGCCGTGCACGACCTGCGGGGTCACCCACGCGGGCAGGCCCGCCACCGGGGCCCGGTCGCCGACCGTGACCGTCCCGTTCGCCATGCCCTGGATCACCTGCTCCCAGCGGCGGACCCGCTCCGCCGCCCGGGCACGCACCGCGGGGTCCGCATCCTCGGTCGCGCGCAGCGCTTTTGCCCACTGACCCGCCGGGTAGGCCGCTGATACGCGGATGTCGTTGTCCATGCCGGCGTGGCGGGCCCCGCCCCCGCACCCTCCGGGTGTCAAGCCCGGTGCTCTTCCTCGTTGAGCTACACGCCGTTCGCGATGCTGGCATGCTAGCCACTTCACGTGGCCGCGCACCAGGCAATCACCCGCGCCGAAAGCGACTTCTTCGTCCTCGCCGGTCGGCGCGATCAGGCGGTGGCGCCCAGCGCCGCGGGCGCGTCCGTGTCGGTGAGGAAGCCGCCCGACTGGTGCTGCCAGAGTTTCGCGTAGGAGCCCTTGGCGGCGAGCAGTTCGTGGTGGGTGCCCTGCTCGATGATCCGGCCGCGGTCGAGGACGACGAGCCGGTCCATGCCGGCGACGGTGCTCAGGCGGTGCGCGACCACGAGGGCGGTGCGTCCTTCCATCAGCCGCCAGAGCGCCTGCTGGACGAGGATCTCGCTCTCGGAGTCCAGGGCGCTGGTCGCCTCGTCGAGCAGCAGGATCGGGGCGTCGCGCAGGATGGCCCGGGCGAGGGCGACGCGCTGGCGTTGTCCGCCGGAGAGTTTCACGCCGCGTTCGCCCACCATGGTGTCGTAGCCGTCCGGCAGGTTGCCGACGAACTCGGCGACGTGGGCGGCCTCGGCCGCGCGGTGGATCTCGGCCTCGGTGGCGCCCGGCCGGGCGAACGCGATGTTCTCGCGCAGGGTGCGGTGGAACATCGCCGGGTCCTGGGGTACGTAGGAGATCTGGCTGCGCAGGTCGGCCTGGCGCAGGTCGCGGATGTCCTGGCCGCCGATCAGGATGCTGCCGGCGTCGATGTCGGTCATCCGCAGCAGCAGCCTGGTGAGCGTGCTCTTGCCGCCGCCTGACCGGCCCACAAGACCGATCCTGGCCCCACTGGGCACCGTCAGGTCGAGCTCCTCGAAGAGCGGCTCGCCGCCGCCGTAGCCGAAGGTCACCTGCTTGAAGCGGATCTCGGCGGGCCGGGACCGCAGCGGTTGCGGCGCCGCCGGGTCGAGCACGGTCGGCGGCGTGCGCATGAGGGCGGTGAACTGGGCGGCCTCGGTCATCGAGCTTTCCAGATTGCGGTAGATCCGGCTGAATTCGAACATGATCCGCGTCGCGCTCGAATAGTAGGAGAAGACGACCACGATCGCGGCCACCCCCTGGCCTCTGGTGGCGAGGGTGACCGCCAGCAGCAGGCCGACGCCGTTGGTCAGCACCGACATCGGCGCGATCAGCGTGTCGACGCGCAGGTTGCTGTAGTCCCAGGAGCGCACTGAGAGCCGCCTGGCCTGCGCGACTCTGGACCGGTGCTCGGCGGCCTCCCGCTGTTCGGCGGCGAAGGCCCGGACGGTGTCCATGTTCGTCAGGCTGTCCGCGACATGGCCCGCGACGCGGGCGATGGCCGCCTCGCGCAAGTTGACCAGCGCTTGGCGGCGGCGAATGATCGGAACCACGGCCAGGGTCGTGACCGCGATCATCCCCAGGAGCACGATCACGAGCCACGGGTCGTAGTGCCACAGCACGACCGAGCCGAAGGCGAGCGGGACGAAGCTGCCCACGACCTCGAACGCCAGCGTGTCAGCGGTCTGCTCGAACCGGGACGCGAAGCTCAAGACCCGCTTCGTCAGCGAGCCGGCGAAGTTGTCGTGGAAGAACGCTGAGTCCTTGGCGAACAGTTCGTCCAAGCCCACGACATATAGATGCTCGATGCCGAGCGCATCGAGGCGGTTGAGATAGTGCATGCCGATGCGCCAGAGCACTTCCGAGAACAGCAGAATTCCGGTGAACCCGAGCACATAGGGAAATGCCGAGCCGAGAGAGAGGTGGCCATTGTCGGCGATTCGGGTGACGAGCTGCGCGACGAGCAGGGGTGCGAGGTAGCCGATACCGATGTTGCCCAAGGCCGGCCCCAGCATGGCCGGCAGCGTGAGCCGCCAGAGCCGGGTCAGCTCGTGCCGGTAATAGCGCACCGCGAGCATCACCGAACCCTTGTCCGGTTTCTCCTCGCCCTCGTTCTCGCGTGAAACGCCCATCACGCCTCCTCCTCGCCGTGCCGCAGGATTCAGCGGAAGGCCGCCGTCAGAGCTTTCAGTGTTCCGTGACGGCGGCGGCGTCGTCCAAGGGTTTTACGGGAGGGATTCGTTTGAGGGCGCCCGCGGGACGGGCCGGGGACTATCGGGGGAGCAGGACGCCGATGAGGGCGCGGTACTGCTTGAGGACCAGGCGCAGTTGCTCGGTGTCGGAGGCGTCGCGCCACGTGGTGGCCAGCTCGGTCGTGCGGTCCTGGAAGGATTCCAGCAGGGCGGCGCCGACCTCCTGGCTGAGGGTGACGGCGTCCTCCACCGAGGCGCCCGGGTCCTCGACGAAGGAGACCTGGATCTCGGTCCAGCGGCTCAGGAAGGCGTCCCGCGCCTCGTCGGCGATCAGCGGTCCGCCGCCGCCGACGCTGCTGTTGTTGTGCGGTGCGGCCGGTGTCTCGCGCTGCTCGGGTGCGGCGGCCGTCGGCAGGTCCACGCTGTCAGGGAAGTAAGGATTCGTATTCGGACGCGGCAGATCCGGCGCGTGCTGCTGCTCGTCGGCCTCCTCGATCTCTTCGGCCTCGTCGATTTCCGCGGCCTCGTCCTGCCCGGGCGCCGTTCCGTCGCCGCCGTAGTGGCGCTGGTCGGCGATCAGCTGCTCCTGCTCGGCGGCGGCCTCGTCGCTGGCCCAGTCTTCTCGGGGCATGAAGTCCTGCTCCGGCGGGTCCTGCTCCTGTCCCGACCCGTCGTCTTGCGCGGTGCGGGCTTCGTCGGTCTCTGTGCTCATGTCCTGGCCTCCTGGCCGTGGGTCCTTTGCGGTTGCGTGAGCAGTTCGGTGAACATCGCGTGATACGAGAGCAGGGCCTGCCGAAACTCCTCGGTCGGAATGGAGTCAGGGTTCTGCTCCGCGCGCCGGCTGGTCCGCTGCGCGGCGCGGTAGTCCGCCAGCGAGTTCGCGTGCTCGACGGAGAGCAGGGCGAGTTGCTCCTCCGTGTCTCCGCCGGGATATCCCCTGGCGTCGAGGACGGTGGCGACCAGCTGCGCGGCGAGGGTCAGCGAAGCCGAGGGGTCGTCGAGGAACTCGCCTTGCAGGCGCTTCCATGACGCGGCGTAGAGCTCCTGGTCCTGCGCGCTGATCGGATGCAGGTCCAAGTCGTCGTGCAGGTTCTTGCGCCGCCTGAGCTCCCGGTCGACGTCGCGCACGTTGCCGTTCTCCTGCCGGGCCACCGTCAGCACCTCGGGGCCGAAGGACGCACGGAGTCGGCGCTTGGTGTACCTGACCCATCCGCCCGCGGCCGCGCCGAGGAATACGATCGCGATGAAGACCACGATGATGATGGTCATGACCATCACGCCCCTTCCTGGGGTGTGGAGGCCTTCCTTATGCCCACGAGGGGATTCTCAAACGGGGCCGGGCCGGGATTTCGGCGCGGGATCCCGGAGGCGTGCGCCCCCGCGTGCGCCCCGCGAGCACCCGGCGCCCGCCATTTCATGAAGAGCTAAGAAACCGATCGATCACTTCGTGCCCTGCGTTATTGATCATTGTTATCTTTTACAGAGGTTTCACGGGTAAATTCGGCCCGCTCTCTTGCCAGCCGGTCATTCGAGTCCTTAACTGTGACACGGCTTCACTAAGAGGCCGGGCGGCGGATCGGCCTCGGCGCTCACCACGCCCCGAGCCGGCGCCTCCGCGATCACCCACCACCCACGTCCCACGCACCGGAGAACCCGGAGGAGAGCCATGTCCCCGTTCCGCCGCCAGTCGCGTGCCGCCGCTGTCGCGACCCTCGTCCTCGCCCCGCTCGCCGCCTTCGCCGTGCCCGCCGCCGCGGCCGTCGCGCCCACGCTCTCGCTCGAGCCGCTGCACCACGCGTCCGTGAGTACTGCGCCGAACTTCCTCAACCACGGCTTCCACGTCTCGAACACCACGGTCACCAGCACGAACTGGTCCGGCTACGCGGCGACCGGCTCGACCTACACCAGCGTGAGCACGACCTACGTGCAGCCGTCGCTGAGCTGTTCGGGCCGTTCCGGCACCTACGCCGCCTTCTGGGTCGGCCTCGACGGCTACAGCTCCTCGACCGTCGAGCAGACCGGCACGATGGGCTACTGCAGCGGTTCGACCGCCGAGTACTTGGGCTGGTACGAGATGTACCCGCAGGGCTCGAAGGACTACAGCAACACGGTCAAGGCCGGGGACACCATCTACGAGTCGGTGAAGTTCACCGGCTCCGACGTGTACACCCTGGTGCTCGAGGACGAGACCCGCGACTGGACCAAGACGACGGTCGTGGACGCCTCGGGCGACGCGCGCTCCTCCGCCGAGGTCATCGCCGAGGCCCCGTACTCAGGCGGCGTGCTGCCGCTGGCCGACTTCGGCACGGTCACCTTCGACGGTTCCCTGGTCGACGGCTCCGACCTGAGCTCCTTCAGTCCGACCGCGATCAACATGGAGTCCTCCTCCGGAGCCGCCGAAGCCACCACGTCCGCGTTCTCCGGCGACAACTTCTCCATCACCTGGGACAGCGAGTGATCCGCGGGTAGCGATCAGCGGCACGGAGAAGTGCGTGAAGAAAAGATGGGTGCTGATCGAGTCGGCCTGTTCGGTCGCGCTCATGGCCTGGAGCAGGGTGGCGTGGAGGAACATCGTCAGCCGCACCAGCGCCGCGTCGCGCTCCACGACCGGATCCTCGCGGTCCGCGCGGCGGGCGGCGAATGCCCGTACCAGGTCATGGAATCGGTAGCGGTCGGCCGAATGCGGTTCGAGCAGACCGGCCTCGACCAGATGCTCGAGCTGCTCCTCGGTCTCCTTCTGATGCTCGGCATCGGCCCGAACGCGGACGGACGGCCCGCCGCCGCGAGCCGTCAGCCTGACGAGACCGTTGCCGAGCCGGAGCCGGGCGCCGCCTCGAACGAGCAGACGAGGAGCCGGTTGTCTCGGGCGCACGTCATCATCGTCGCTTGCGGCGTGTATTCGGTGGCCTTGACGGTGGTGGCTGTCGCTACCTCGCGGTGCAGAAGAAGCCGGCGCGGGTGATCAGCGAGCCGGGTGGGCGCGGGCGCGGATCGTGCCGCCGATGAAGACCAGGCGGTTGCCCCGGCTCTCCTGCGCGCGCCACTCCCGGCCGTTCTCCGCTTCGAGGAGCATGTGCACGCCTTGGAAGACGTATTGGCGGTCGGATCCGGCCAGGGCCACGATCCCCTTGGAGCGGAAGATGTCCGCGCCGCGGGTGCGCAGCAGGGTGCTGAGCCAGGCGTCGAGCTTGCGCTGGTCGAGTTCGCCGGGCAGGTCGATGCCGACGGAGGTGACGGTCGTGTCGTGCTGGTGCTCGGTGTCGGTCAGGAACGTCGGATCGCTCTGTAACACCTGGTCGAGGTCGAAGGCGTGCACGTCGAGCACTTCGGCTAGATCGATGTCGGCGCGCCGCGCGGGCAGGATCTCGGCCAGTGCGTTGATCGCGCGCAGCCTCCGGATCACCTCGTCCCGCCGAGCCTCGTCGACCAGGTCGGTCTTGTCGCGTCGGCTCGTAGCCGCGGCGACGACGCGGACCCGGACGTTGACGCGGGCACGGATGTGTGGTCCGCTTAGCGGGAAGTTGCTCCGGACCCTGGTAGCTGGCAGCGCCGCGTTTCACGGCACGCTACCTGAGTCCGGTTTTTCGCGCGCGAAATCGAAGCCTTAGACGGCGGATGAGCCGCGTGGCCGGGAAGTCCCGTCCGCGGAAATCACGTGCGGAAAAACAGAAGAAGGCGCCAGATGTCTACACCGCTAGACGCCTTACACGCGCGCATGAGTCATGTATAGCCCGGGTGTGAGCGGAACCTACGCGGGCCTGCTCCCGGCGGTCGCCGAGTGCGCCGCCACGTTGACCGGCCTGTTGTTCGTCGCGATGACGGTCGTGGACCGCCGCAGCCCCTCTGATCGCCCGGCCGTCATCGGCCAGGTCCGCGCGGCAGCCTCCATCGTGGCGTTCACCAATGCGCTGGCGGTCTCGCTCTTCGGCATCGTGCCCGGGAACAACATCGGGTATCCGGCCACCACTCTCGCTGTCATCGGCATCTTCTACACCGCCGCCGGGACGCGGTCCATCTTCTCGAACCATGTACCGCGGCGTCACGCGCTGCGGCAGCTTCAGTTGATCGTCGTCCTTCTGGCGGTGTTCGCATGCGAACTCGCCGGCGGCATCGATCTCCTGCTGAATCCCGGCAGCACCGGCGCCGGCGAGCTCGTCGGCAACCTGCTGGTCGCATTGCTGGTCATCGGAATCGCGCGGGCTTGGGAACTCGTCGGGGACCGGGGCACGGGTCCCGTGGCCTCGATCGCGGTACTCACCGGCCACGGCCACGACCCGGACGGTCCCTCGAACCTGTCTGTCTCCGAAGCCGACCCGCCTCGCGGCCCACACTTCCCTCCTGAGGCGGAACCTCGATGACGACGCCGCGTTCTTCCGGTACCGAGCACGACTACGACAGGCCCGGGCGTGACCGGACTGCGCAGCGGGCGGCGGCGTCGCTGATGCTGGTGAGAATGCGCCAGGTCGAGGCGGGCGGTCCGGAACACGGGGTGCTGCGCGAGCGGGTGATCGCCGAGTACATGCCGTACGCCCGCCACCTGGCCGTGCGCTATGCCTCGGGCGGGCGAATCGGCGAGGATCTGCGCCAGGTCGCCTACGTGGGTCTGATCAAGGCGGTCGACAACTTCGATCCGGATTACGGCGCCGCGTTCCTGAGCTATGCGACGCCGACGATCCTCGGCGAGCTCAAGCGCTACTTCCGCGATCACACGTGGGCGGTGCACGTGCCGCGCCGGATTCAGGAGCTGAACGGCCAGGTGCGGCCGGCCGCCGAGGCCTTCGCGCAGCGGGCGCACCGAGACCCCACGGCCCGGGAACTCGCCGGGATTCTGTTCGCCGATCCGGGTGACGTCCTGGACGCGATGGACGCCACCGGGCTGCACCAGCTCGACTCCCTGGACATGCCGGTCGGCGCGGACGGGAGCGCGAGTCTCTCGTACGGGGACCTGCTCGGCGCGGAGGATCCCGGAATGCAGAACGTCGTGGACCGCGAGACGCTGCGCCCGCTGCTGGCTCTGCTTCCCGCACGGGACAAGCGCATCCTGCACCTGTCGTTCTTCGGCGAGCTGACCCAGCAGCAGATCGGAACGGAGCTCGGCGTCTCCCAGATGCAGATCTCCCGGCTGCTGGCCGCGATCCTCCAGCGGTTGCGCCAGGGCGCGGACTGCGAGGCGGTGTGAAGAGCGACCGGGTGGCGGCGGCTGTGGCACGGATGAACGTCGGCGGTGACGGGGGAGAGCATCAGGACGAATCGGCGCGTGCGCATCGGATCAGGCTGAGCCCCAGCCTGGTGGTCAGCTCGTCGCTGGCCGCCTCCTGCTCGTCGCTCGTCGCGTCGTTCCTGGGCGTCGCGGGAACCATCGCAGGGGCCGCCATCGGCTCGGTGGTGGCGACCACCGGCACGGCCTTCTACGGTCACGCCCTGCGCAAGGGCGGCAAGAGGATCGTTGAGCGGCTGGGCCCGAACACCGTCGTGTCCGAGATGGATTCGCAGACCACGAGGTGGACTCAGACCGAGATCGCGTTGGCACCGGGCGCGGACGCGAAGGCGGGCGCGGACGCGGAGACAGCGGCGAGTACGAGCACTGCGTCGGTCGGGCCTTCGCACACACCACCCAAGACCGCGTACCGCAAATCCATCGCCCTGGCCGTCGCGATGCTGGCCGTGTTCGGTGCCGCGATCACCGTCGGCCTCCTCGCGGGCGGCCCGATCCGTCAGGCCGGGACCGGATACAACTTCACCCGAGCACAGCCCGTGACGTCAGGGAACTCGGCTGCCCCGTCCTCCGGACACACCGGTTCCTCGACGGCCACGGCTACCCCAGAGCCCGGTTCCTCCGCGTCCACCTCAGCGGTGGCGTCCAGTACGGCGCCCGCAAGCGGGTCCGCTGCGACGACGGGTCAGAGTGCGGCGAACAGCGTGCCGAGCGGGGGTGCGACGCAGTAGCCGATCACGTGGGTGCAAGGGTGGCAGGTGTCACAGGGGTCGTAGTCTGTCGCCCGCTCGCGGACCGGTGCATACTGGATGGCGCACCACTCTTTCATGCAGCTTGATCGAGTTGCCGAAAGGCCCAGACCTCGCCGGTTTCGTGGCCCGCCTCGCTGCCCGCTCTTCCCTCGCGAGGTGGACTCGATGGCGACGCCCTGCTGCGATTGTGACCATGCGCTTTATCTGCCCCGGGATCCATGCGGCCCTCCCGTGCGGCGTTTCGAACAGCTCTCCTCGATCGCGGTGGGCGGCCTCGGCCCGTTGATCGGCATGGCCGCCGTGCTGTGGACGCCGGTGGAGCACGCCGCCGGGCTCTCCGACCGGGGAGCGGCGGTGTTGTTGCTCCTGGCCGGCGCGGTGCGGCTGATGCGGCGGATCCGGCGCAAGCGGTACCGGTGGGAACCGGCGCCCGCCGGGCCCGGGCGTCACCGGCGGGGAGCCTGGTGATGCCGCGGATCCGTCGCCGCGCCCGCGTCGCGCAGAGTTCGGCGCCGTCGCCGAGCGCGGATGAGCTGGCCGTGCGCGCCGCAGAAGCGATCGTGGGCCGCTCCTGGGCCGAGCAGCTGCTGCGCTACTACGATCGCATGGACAGTGCCTTCAACGCCGCACGCCAGCAGCGCGAAGCCGCCGCGGGCTGCCTCGTCGTGGCCCAGCGCCGTGGCGACCCGGGCGAGATCAGCCTGGCCCATGCCGCGCTGGAGCTCGCCTTGGACGCCTGCCGCACCGGCGAGGCCGCGCGTGAGCAGGGGCGCCAGGCGCTGGAAGCGGCGCTGGACGCGCTGGCGCGCATGGACGGGGACCGCACGGACCCGGCGACGGCGGTCCAGGAGAACGACGGCGATCCGGCGCCCGCCACCGCGCCCGACGCCACGTCCGAACCCTCGCCGTCCGCCGGCGGGGCGACTCGGGTCGTGTGGCGTGCGCTCTGGCGGTTCGGGCGGCTGCGCGTGCGCCGCGCCTCCGAACCAGGGCAGCCGTGACCGCACCTCCGGTACTGGCGGATCAGGCTTCGAATTCACACGCGAGCCGGTTGCGGCGGACGTGGGACGTGTTGGGGCCTGGTCTGGTGACCGGGGCGTCGGATGACGACCCGTCCGGGATCGCGACCTACGCGCAGGCGGGCGCGCAGTACAGGTTCGGCCTGCTGTGGACCGCGTTGGTCACGCTGCCGTTGATGATGGCGATCCAGGAGATCTGCGATCGCACCGCGCTCGCGACCGGCAAGACGCTCGGGGAGTTGGCCCGCGTCCATTTCGGCCGGTGGGCGAGGGCCGGTATCGGGGTGCTGATCGTCGCGCTGGTGGTGGCGAACACGCTGAACATCGCCGCGGACCTGGTGGCCGTCGGCAGCGGCATGCAACTGCTGCACGCGGGACCCTCCTGGCTCTGGGCCCTGATAGCGGGCGCCGGAATCACGGCTCTGCTTCTGCTGGGCGGCTTCACCAGGATCCAGCTGGTGTTCAAACTGCTGTGCCTGCCTCTGCTGTCCTACGTCGTGGTCCTGTTCGTCGCGCGCGAGCCGTGGCGGACCGTGGGTCTCAATACCCTGGTGCCGCACGTGACGTGGTCCAAGAGCTACCTGACGCTGCTGGTCGGGGTCCTGGGCACCACGATCTCCCCCTATCTGTTCTTCTGGCAGACCGCCGACCGGGTCGAGGAGATGCGCGCCGAGGACGGGGGAGGGGACCCGATACCGCTGGACCGGCGCACCACGCTCGGGGCGAAGGGCAAGGAGCGCTCCAGCCGCTTCGACGTGTTCACCGGGATGTCCCTGTCGAACCTGGTGATGTTCGCCGTGATCACCGCCACGGCTTCCACCCTGGGGGCGCACGGGGACACGGACATCACCAGCGCGGCGCAGGCGGCCGGCGCGCTCAGGCCGGTCGCCGGTTCGCTGGCCTCGACGCTGTTCGCCCTCGGTTTCATCGGCTCCGGGATGCTCGCCGTCCCGGTCCTGGCCGGCGCCGGGTCGGTCGGGCTGGCCGGGCTGCTGGGCAAACCCTGGGGCCTGTCGCTCTCCCCGCGCAAGGCGCCGCTGTTCTACATCCTGCTCGCCGTCGGAACCCTGGGCGGTACCTTACTGACCCTGACCTCGATCAACCCGATCAGCCTGCTGGTCCTGGTCGCGATCGTCAACGGGATCGCCGCCGCCCCCTTCCTGATCGTCGTCATGATCATCTCCCATAACAGGGAGCTGATGGGGGCGAGCCGCAACCGGGCCCTGGCCGCGATCCTGGGCTGGGGAACCGTCTTCCTGATGACCGCCGCCGCCCTCGCCATGCTTATCCTGCTCACCGGCCTGTGAGCGCGCACACCGTGGACACGGCTATCTTTCCCGGGCGAGTCGTGGCACGCTGAAAAGCAAGCAGCGCGCCTGGATCCGTCTGGACCCCGTGCCTCCGTGGCGCTCGTCGTCTCCACCTTTCTCTAAGGTCGCGCGAGCCATGGCCACCACCCCGCCTCGTACCCCACCGACCTCTGCGCCCGCCGTGCCCGCCGTGCCCGCCGTGCCCAGAGACGTATCAGTACCAGTACTCATCGGCGGCCGCTACGAACTCGGGCCGCTGGTCGGACGAGGCGGCAGCGGCGAGGTGTACCGGGCGAAGGATCGTTCGCTGCGCCGCCAGGTCGCGGTCAAGATGCTCCGCGACGCCGAGGCGTCCGCGGCGCGGGCGGCCGGGTTCGAGCGGGAGATAGCCCTGCAGGCGGCGCTCGGGCACACCAGCCTGATCCCGCTGCTCGACGCGGGGCTGGACGACGGACGGCGATACATGGTCATGCCCCTGATTCAGGGAACGACGCTCGCCGACCGGATCGTCTTCGGGCCGCTCGCCGGGCGCGAGGCGCGGGGCGTCGGCGTGGCGCTGGCGGGCGCCTTGGAATGCGTGCACGCCCACGGAATCGTGCACCGCGACGTGAAACCGTCCAACGTGCTGCTCGGGCGGGACGGACAGGTGTTCCTCGCGGACTTCGGCATCGCCAGCCGTTACGGCGAAGCGGACCCGGCCGCGACCGCCCACTTCTCCTTGACGGGTACCGCGGCCTATATGGCGCCCGAGCAGGTCGAGAGCGGCACGATCGGATACCCGGGCGACGTGTACGCGCTGGGGCTCGTGCTGCTCGAAGCCCTCACCGGCGTGCGCGCCTACCGGGGGACGCTGCTCGAGCAGGCACTGGTCCGGCTCTGGCGCCAACCCGAGATCCCGGCGTCGCTCAGTCCGCGATGGTCGGAGCTGCTCGAGGCGATGACGGCCCGCGATCCCGCGCGGCGCCCGAGCCCGCCCGCCATCGCCGAAGCCCTGGGCGCCGCCGAAAGCCCGCCGCCGGCCCCCGCTCATCGCTGGGCCCGCCCGGCCCGCCGCCGCACCGCCGCGTCCACCGCCCGGGCAGGCCGCGACGGCGGTCCGCCGCTTGCGTCCTGATGGCGCGGATCCGCATGTCGCGCCATGCGTACGCGGTGCGCGCCGCTGGTTGTTCCGGAGCCGTGGCAGTACGATGAGGTTGTCACTCCGGACCCCGGCGACGCGAACATCCGTCACATAGTACGGATCTTCACATGTCGGTTCCGGCTTTTTTCATGCGCGCAATCCGGCTCCGGCCCAGGCGTCACACGCCGAGGCCGTACCCGGTGGGCTCTGTGAGATGACCGCGCCGCAGATGCGGATTTCCCTTGCGCTGTGTCATCCCACCTGGAGTCTTCATGGGCGTCATCGCCTGGATCGTGCTCGGAATCATCGTCGGCGCCGTGGTCCTGCTCGGCGCAATGCACCTGATGGAAGACGGCCGCCGCAGCCTGCGGCGATGACCCGCGATCCGCGACCGCGCGCCGGCACACCCCGTGCCGGGCCGAAGGCGGCAAGGCCATGTCCGACGAGCGGATGAGCGCCGCGCTCGCCCTGCTCGGCGCCGCCCCGGAACGCGCCGCCGGGCAGGACCGCGCCGCGGCCCTGGCCGCCGCCGCACTGGGCGTGGGCGGGATCTGCGCCGGGGTCGGCACCGGTCCGCAGGGCGCCGTGCTGGTCTGGGGCCGCGAGACCGTCGCCGTCGCGGTGGAGGGGCTGGAGTTCGCTCTCGGCGAGGGCCCCGGCCACGACGCCGTGCTCGCCGGCGTGCCCGTGCTCGTCCCGGACCTCGAGATGCTGGACCACGCGGCCCGCTGGCCCGCCTTCGCCGGCAGCGTCGCGAGGCTCTCCGTGCGAGCCCTGTTCGCGTTCCCCCTGCGGATCGGCGCGATCAGCGTCGGCGTCCTGACCGCGCACCGCACCGTGCCCGGACCGCTGACCGACCGGCAACTCGCCAACGCCCTCACCCTCGCCGACGCGGTCGCCCTGCTACTCGCGCACCGCGTCCACCCCGGCCCCCGCTCCATCCACGGCCGCGGACGCGGACGCGGTCTCAGCCCGGGCTGGGAGCAGCCGGCCACCTACCGCGCCGACGTACACCAGGCCACCGGCATGATCAGCGTCCAGCTGGAAGTGAGTCTGGCCGAGGCCCTGGTCCGGATGCGCGCCCACGCCTACGCCCGGGACCGTCCGGTCACCGAGATCGCCGCCGACGTGCTCGCCCGGCGCCTACACCTGACCAATCTGAACTGACGACGGCACCCACCGTCCTGGCACCTGCCGGAATTCGTTGCACGAACCTGCTTTTAGAGGACCCATGACCCGTGAACAACAGCTAGCCGAGGCCTTCGTCGAGGCCGCGGACACTCTGGTCGACGACTTCGACGTGACCGAATTCCTGCACACCCTGGCCGAGCGCTGCGTGCGACTGCTCGACATCGACGCCGCCGGGCTCATGCTGGCCGATCAGCGCGGCAACCTGCAGGCGAGCGCCGCCTCGGGCGAGAACGCCCGTCTGCTGGAGCTGTTCGAACTCCAGATCGACGCGGGTCCCTGCATCGAGGCCTACCGCACCGCCCTCCAGGTGATCGACGTCGACCCGCAGGCCAGCGCCGAACGCTGGCCCCTGTTCGCCGAGGCGGCCCGCCTAGCCGGCTTCGTCTCCGTCCACGCCCTGCCGATGCGCCTGCGCAGCACGGTCATCGGCACGCTCAACCTCTTCAGCTCGCGTGCGGGCCCGCTCAGCGCCGCCGACGTCCGCGTCGGCCAGGCCCTGGCGGACATCGCCACCATCGGCATCCTCGCCCAGCGCACGATGCACCAGGCCGAACTCCTCGCCGCCCAACTCCAGCAGGCCCTGACCAGCCGCGTGACGATCGAACAGGCCAAGGGCGTGCTGGCCGAACGCCGCGGGATCAGCGTCGACGCGGCCTTCGCGCTGCTGCGAGCCTACGCGCGCAGCCACAACCTGCGCCTCTCAGACCTCGCCCGAGACGTCGCGGAACGCTCCGCCGCCGCCGAGCCGCTCCTCGAGAACCCGCGGCAGCCACTGCGGAGATCGCCGTGGTAGGCACGATCGACATTCGGGCGCAGGATGTCCTCATGGAGTTCGACGTCACCATCGAGATCCCGGCGGGTTCGCGCAACAAGTACGAGATGGATCACGTACGGGGCCGGATACGCCTGGACCGGATGCTGTTCACCGCCACCCGCTATCCGGCGGACTACGGGTACCTCGACGAGACGCTGGGCGCGGACGGCGATCCGCTGGACGCGCTGGTGCTCAACGGCGAGCCGATCTTCCCGGGAGTGGTCATCCGGGTCCGCGCGCTCGGGATGTTCCGGATGAGCGACGAGGGGGGCCGCGACGACAAGGTCCTGTGCGTGCCGGCCGCGGACCCGCGCGTCGCCCACCTGCGCGAGCTCGAGGACGTGTCGGAGTTCGACCTGCTGGAGTTCGCGCATTTCTTCGAGGTCTACAAGGAACTGGAGCCGGGCAAGTCCGTCGACGGCGCCGCATGGGCCGGCCGGGCCGCGGCCGAAGCCGAGATCCTCGCCTCCCGTCGACGGCTCCATCCGGGTATCGCCGCTGGTTGATCAGTGGGAGGATGGGAGCACCCAGCGTGCCTGGATCCGTCCGGACCTCGCGCCTCTTCGCCGCTCGTCACCGAACGACAGCCAAGCGAGGAAAGCGGCGAGGATCCATGCGGACTCTGCACACCAGGCGGTTCACCATCGGCAGCGCGGTCCGGTGCGGCGACGGGGCGTGCGGGCTGCTGAGCCAGGTGGTGATCGAACCCATCGACCGCGTCCTGACCCACCTGGTCGTCAAACCGGAGCAGCGCGGGAGAGAGCCCCGCCTCGTTGCCCTCGGGCTCGTGGGCTCGGCGGTGGATCAGTCCGCACCCGAGGAGATCGTGCTGCACTGCTCCCTCGGCCAGTTCGAGACCTTCGAACGCGCGCTGCCGGCGCATTTCCTCGCGGGCGCGAGCGGCCAGTGGGACTACCGGCAGGAGCAGATGCTGTCCTGGCCGCACTACCGGCTCGGCCTGGACGACGCCGCCACGCGCGCGCTCGCTCCCGACCGGGTGCCGCTCGGCGGGATCGGGGTGCGCCGCGGCGATCGCGTCCAGGCCGCCGACGGACGGATCGGCCGGGTCCAAGGCCTGGTCGTGGACCGCGTCGACCGCCAGGCGACCCACGTGCTGCTCGACGAGAGCCACCTGTGGGATCAGAAGAGGGTGGCCATCCCGATCGGCTCGGTCATCGATCTGAAGGACATGACGGACGGCGTCCGGATCAACCTCACCAAGGATCAGGTGCGCAACCTGCCCCCAGTTGAACTCGACGTCCAGGAGTAAGGAAGGTTCAGGGTCGCGAAGCCGGTGCGGGTCCAGGTGTTGTCCGCGGCGCTCGTCGCCACTGGTGGTCTTCTGGTGTGCTCGCCGTACCAGCGACTGCGCGATCTTCCCACCGCCTGACGGGTCGCCCGGCCGTGAACACCGGCTCGAGCCCGCGAGCAGCACACCGTAGTTGTCGTAGTGGATCTCTATGCTCGACCTGATTCGGTCGCGTGGTCGGGAGGAGATGCGCGTGGTGTCTGTGATGGTGCGTGGCCGGATACCGGGGCGCGCGGGGGTCGGCGACGTGCGGCTGGACGTCGCGCCGACTACGACGGCTCGGGAGCTGATCGGCGCGGTCGTGGCCGCGCAGCTCGCGGGGCGGGAGCCCGCGACGTGGTCGGACTGTTCCCGGTTGTATCTGACCGACGCCGAGATCGCGGCGCTGGCGGCTGAGGGGGCGGTTCGACTGTGCGCGGTGGACATGGCAGGGGACCTGCCCACGGTGGACACGGCGACGGCGCGAGCCGTGGAAGCCTTCCGGCGCGGGGTGTTCGTGATGTTCGCGGGGGCGAGCCAGGTCGGCGGGATCGACGAGGCGGTCAACCTGCGCGACGGCGACCGCGTGGTCTTCCTGCGGCTGACGGCTTTGGCAGGGGGCTGACGGTGACGGAGTGGACCGACCAGGCCGGGATCAGCCGGATCTCCGAGCAGCTGACGGCGATTCTGAACCGCGGCCAGCTGACGTCGCCGGATCCCGAGTCCGGGGCGATGGATCTGGCCGCGCTCAAGGGGAGCGTCGAGACGCTCGGCGAGGCTGATGCCGCCGAGCTTCTCAAAAGGATCGCAGAGGACTTTGACACCATCGTCCGCCGGTACTCCCCGGAGACGCGTGAGTCCTACCACGCGCACGCGGAGACCGTGCTGGCCGTCATGGACCGGCAGCGGGCGCGGATCTCCAAGCGGTTCGGCAACAACGCGCACGCCGCGGTCCGGGCGTTCGGCGCGTTCCCGTTGGCCGAGGGCGAGACGGTCGCGGAGCGCTACCGGCAGTTGCGGTGGAGCGGGAAGCAGGCCTCGAAGTTCGGGGCGGAACGCCGGGCCAACCACCTCGCCTGCGTCCGGGCCGCCATGGAGCACCTGGCGCAGGTGGGAGGGTATCCGGACGCGGTGCGCATGGAATTCGCGCTCGACTCCGACCTCGCGGCCGAGGCGTCGGACCCGGCCACGGGTTGGGACGTGGGGGAGTACCGGCTGAGCCTGGCCGCCGAGGGGACGCAGGCCGCGATCGTCGTCGAGCGCGGGGGCAGGCGGCTCAAGACCGTACCGAAGGCGGTGCGGTCCGCCCCGGCCTACGGCGAGGCGCGCGAGGTGCAGGAGCGGCTTCGCGGCCAGGCTCGGCGGCTGCGGTTGGGCCTGCTCGAGCCGCTGGTCACGGAGGGTACGCCGATCAGTGTCACGGACGTGGTCGCGCTGCTGCGCTTGCCGGCCGGGCGGGAGCTGATCCCGGCGCTGATCTGGCGGACGGCCGAGGGCGTAACAGGGCTCTTGGAAACCGGTGGAGACGAAGGCGCGCTGATGATGCGCGGGCTCGACGGTGTCGTGGCTCCGGTGGCCGGCGCGCTCCACGCGGTGCACCCCTGGGACCTGTTCGTGGCCGGGACGCTCAGCGCGTGGCAGCAGGTCGTGGTGAGCCGCCGGATCGTGCAGCCGGCACGGCAGGCATTTCGGGAGCTCTACGTCCTCACGCCGGCGGAGGTCGAATCCGGCACGTACTCCGCGCGCTTCGCCGGGCACCGGGTCAGCGGCGCGCGGGCGAACCGGCTGCTCGCGACGCGGTCCTGGCGGATGGAGCGCGGCTACTTCGAGGGGGTCGCGACGCGGCGGTTCGGGGATTTCGAGGCCCGGCTCGCCTTCGGCGAGATGGGGCACTTTCTGGGCGAGGGCGAGGCGGTCACCGGCAAGGTCAGCTTCCGCGAGGGCGCGGCGTTGATCCGGTTGGCGGACGTGCCGCCGACGGTGCTGTCCGAGGCCATGCGGGATGTGGACCTGGTGGTGTCGGTGGCGGCGCTCGGTTCCGCCGACCGGCCCTACTCGACGGCCACCGTCGCATCGCGCGGCGAACTGCTGACGGCGCTCGTCGACGACCTGGGCCTGACATCGATCACGGTCGACGGCTCGTTCGTCCGCGTCCACGGCAAGCGTGCGCAGTACCGGGTGCACCTCGGCAGCGGCTCGATCCACATCGAGCCGGGCGGCTATCTGTGCGTCGTTCCGGACGCGGCGGCCACCGGACGCGATCAGGGGCTGTTCCTGCCGTTCGCGGACGAGGACGTGATGACGAGCGTCATCCTCAGCAAGGTCCTGATGCTCGCCGCGGACGACCGGATCACCGACCCTGCGATCACGGCTCAGATCGACCGTGCGACTGCTTGACGACACCGCGCTGGCGGCCTCGCCCGTCGTCGCCAACAACACGATGAACCGCGAGCGCGGGCTGTCGGGCGTGAACAGCTACGCGAAGGAGCTCGGCTTCGACCCGTACGAGTTCCTCGCCGCCCGGGAGGGCCCGCGGGCGTGGCTCGACTTGTGCTGTGGGTCCGGCAAAGCCCTGATGCACGCCGCGGGGCGGTTCGCCGCGGAGCGGCCTGACATGCGCGTCGACATCGTCGGCGTCGACCTGGTCGACCATTTCCTGGGCGGTGTCCGGCCGCCGGGGGTTGAGCTGATCTCGGCATCGGTGGCCGACTGGACGACGCGTCGGACGTTTCACCTGGTCACGTGCGTGCACGGGCTGCATTACGTCGGCGACAAGCTAGGCGTGCTGGAGCGAGCCGCGTCGTGGCTCGCTGCAGACGGACTGTTCGTCGCGGACTTCGACGCGGAAAGCATCCGGGACCGACGGGGCCGAAGCGCCGCGCGGAAAATCGCTTCGATCTTGCGGGAGGCCGGATGGGAGTACGACGCACGGCGCAAGCGCGTGCGCTGCGCCGGGCCGCGAGGGCTGGAATTTGCGGCGGCCTATCTGGGCGCTGATGACACCAGCGGTCCCAACTACACCGGACAGCCCGCCGTCACCTCCTCCTACGACTGGAGCCCCGCATGAGCGACATGCGGTGAGTGCGCTGAGGACCGAGTGCGGGGACGCGTCGCCGACGCCGATGAATATGTTCCTGACGAAGACCCGGACGCACAGCGGCCAGCATCTCCTGGACCGGTTCGCACGTTGACAGGCTGCTGAGTGGACCGCGGCGATGAGCGAGGTCCGCGCGGTGCGAACCGCCTCGCGCGCCGGAAGCCGGATGCTCTACTGTTTCCCGCGAGGCCGCGACGGGACGGCCGCGACCCATCGGAGTGTGTCATGCCTCTGTACGTGAGCCCCAAGGTCAAGGCCGAGTTGTCCCAGCGCGCCGCCGCGCTCGGCGGCTGGGAGGGCTGGCCGACGGCGGACTGGAACAAGGGCATGAAGCGGTTCCTGACCTACGGCCCGTTCTTCGGTATGCACAAGAGCACCAAGGATTTCCCGATCTCCGGGAACATCAACGGGCGGCTGTACGGAACCTTCCGGGTGTCCACCGAGTTCACGAAGGTCGTCCTCGGCGGCCGGCGGATCACCACGTACTACCACACGGCCATCATCTTCCCGGAACTCCGCACCGGTATGCCGACCTTCGATCTGATCTCGGTGAACAGCCAGTGGGACGAGATCCAGAACGTCGACCGGCTCCGGACGCCGACCGGGGACCAGCAGTTCGACTTCCAGTTCATCGTCGCGGCCAACGAGAGTCAGCGCCAGCCTGTGATGTCCCTGCTGACCCCGCGAGTGAAGCAGGCCGCACTCGCGGCGCTGCAGCGCAACAGCAGCCTGCGCATTCGGTTCGGCATGCAGCAGAACACGATCTGCGCCTGGATCAACGGCAAGGAGGCGCGGGACGGCAACCTGCTGCCGCTGCTCCAGGCCTTGGCCGATCTGGCGAACGTGGTCGACGCGATGTCCCCCGCTCCGGCGCCCGGCATGGGAATGCCGACCGCCCAGGGAATGCCGACCGGCGCGCCGAACCAGCCGTATCCGCAGCAGTACCCGAACCAGCAGCAATATCCGAACCAGCAGCCGTATCCGAATCAGCAGCAGTACCAGAATCAGAACCAGCAGCCGTATCCGCAGCAGTACCCGAACCAGCCCTACCCGGCTCAGCCGGCGAATCCGGCCCAGCCGACGTATCCGCCGCAGCCCGCGCAGAACCCTTATCCGCCGCAGCAGCCGTACCCCCAGTATCAGCCGCAGCAGCCCCAGCAGCCTCAGTACCCGCAGCCGCAGGCACAGCCGGGCTACCCCCAGCAGCCGGGTCAGCCACCGTACCAGCAGCAGCCCCAGCAGCCGGGTCAGCCACCACACGGGTACTCCGCGCCGCCGCCGAACAACGTCCCGCAGCCGGGTCCCGCGTACCCGGGCAACCCCGGCCCGTGGCCCGGCGCCTCGAGCTGATCAGGGTTCTTTCGTACGGCGGTCTCGTCAGGGGAGTTGCCCGAAAACGGCTTGATCGTCCGCGCGCGGCCATACCAAGGTGGCGGACCATGGACTTCCGCCGCCGACGCCCGTCATCGCAGACCCTTGACTGGGTCGAGCGTGTCACGGAGGCCAAGGTCGTGGCCTGGCGCAGGATGACGGGCGGCATCTCCTCTGTCGTTCACCGGCTGACGATCGACCATGGCGGCTACCGGGACGTGCTGGTCCTGCGCCAGTACGAGCACGCGGGCATGACGTCCCGCGTCGAGGATCTGCTGGAAGCGACGTTGGGCCGCCTCGCTTAGTATCCGCCGACTTCACGCGTGGCGCAGGCAGAGCGATCCCCACTGGAACCCGGCGCCGATCGCGGACAGCACGTAGGTGTCGCCCGGCCGCACGAGTCCACGGTCGAAGGATTCGTGCAACGCGGTGAACACTCCCGCCGAGCCGGTGTTGCCGAGCCGGTCGACGGTGACCGGCGCGCGTTCGGCCGGGATGCCGAGCTTGTCCCGGACGGCGCCGAGCAGGTGCAGATTGGCCTGGTGGAGAAAGAAATGCGTGACGTCGCCCACCGCCAGGCCGGCGTGCTCGACCGCGGTGGCGATGCTGTCGGGCAGGCACCTGGTCGCGGTGTTCCAGACCTCGCGCCCGTTCATCTTCAGATAGTGCAGCCGGTCGCCGTACGTCCTCGGCCCGGTCGGCAGCCGGGAGCCGCCGGCCTGGATCTGCACGCCGTAGGAGAGCTCTGATCCGAAGTCCCAGCCGAGCAGCCCGGCGCCCGGGGTCGGCGAGCGGGTCAGCACGAGCGCGCCCGCCGCGTCCCCGAAGATCACCCGGGTGGTGCGCTCCTGCGGGTCGGTCAACCGCGAGGCGCAGTCGGCGGCGATGACGAGCGCCACCTGGCCCGCCGAGCTCTGCAGGAGATGCGCGGCGAGCAGCACGGCCTGCATGCCGTTGGCGCACGCCGCCTGGTTGACGTCGAGCGTGAGGGCCCGGTCCGCGTCGAGCGCGTCCTTGACAATGAGCGCGGTCGACGGCAGCGGCTGATCATAGGTGTATGTCGCAATGATGATGATATCGACCTGGCGGGCGGAGAGGCCGGCCGCGTCCAGGGCGCGGCGCGCCGCCGCCACGCACATGTCTGAGGTGGCCAGCTCGGGTGCCAGCACGCGGCGCTCGCGGATCCCGATCCTGCTGACGATCCACTCGTCACTGGTGTCCAGGGTCTCGGCGAGTTGCCGGTTGGTGACGGTGGTTTCCGGCAGATACATCCCGGTGCCGGCCACCGCGACGGGTACGGCCAGTCTGGATCCGGTCTCGTGGCCCGGTGGCGTGCTCATGCCGTGGCCGCGGCGGAACGAGCGGGAACCGTGCTGCGCTCGGGGCGCAGTTGCAGCTCGAGATCCGTGTAGAAGCGCCCTGATCCGCACGGGCTGCCCAGCAGGATGCGCCGGGCCGCCTCGCCGGTCAACGCTCCGCCGAGCGCGACGCCGGAGGCCAGTTGCGGCCAACTGCTGAGCGTGTGCCCGATCTGCCCGAAGGAAGCGGCCAGCTCCGGGCTGATCCGGTCCGCGTCGACCATGGCGAGAATCAGGTCGATCCTGGCCTGGCGGTCGAGGTCGGCCACGTCCACCGACTTCACGTCGCCGATCAGGCCGTGCAGCAGGGGCCGGTCGGGTTCCTGGTCGAAACGTTCGATATCGAGCATGCCCCGGTCATTGCAGTCCATGACCACCGGGATGCCGAGATCGCGGGCGTACTCCCGGGCCGCGATCTTCGCCCACGGCGTATCGCACTCCTCGACCAGCAGGTCAAGGCATCCGCCGCCGGTGAAGAACTCTTCGATGCTCTCCTCGGTCAGCCCGTCGCGGTGGATCTCGATCTCCAGGTAGGGATCGATCTCGTACATCTGCCGCGCCGTGATGACCGCCTTGTTCACGCCCAGGTGGTGGACGCCCGCGCGCAGCCGGTTCAGATTGGACAGGCCGAACTCGTCGAAGTCCGCCAGCTTGTACGCCCCGCCGATGCCCTCGAGGGCGAAGGTGACCGCGGCGCTGTTGCCCACCGAAAGGCCGACGATCCCGATCCGCCGGGCGAGCAGGCGTCGCTGCTCTGGCCGCTCGATCTTGCCCCGGTTACGATCGGTCCGCACCAGCCGGAACTCCTCGCGCGGCAGGACGTGCACAAGACGCCCGGACCACGGATACCAGACCCAGGTGCCGTACTCCCACGCGGCGAGCCCGGCGAGCTGCTCGTGCTTCTCGCGCTCGATCTCCGCCGGGTCGGTGCGGGAGGGTTCGCGGCTGCGGACCAGTTCGGCGAGCTGCTCCTCGATCGTGTCGTGCACCTCGCGCACGGCGCCGCCCGCCAGCAGCGTGTTCAGCGCGTCGAGATCGGCTTGGAGAGCGGGATCGAACAGCACCGGACGCCACGCGTCGCGCTCGACGGCTCCGGGCTGCTCGGCCAGACCCTCGGGAGCGGGTCGTCGCACCGCGCGCGGTGCCTTGGCGGCCTGGCGCGGGAAACCCCCGGTGGCCAGGTCGGCGAACTCCGGCCGCAACCGGTCGACGAGCCCGGTGTGCTCTCCCGCGCCGTCGGCGGTCCTGTGCAGCAAGATCACCACATCTTCGGTGTACTGCTCGACGTACCTGCGGGTGCCGGGCACCGGAAGGAAGCCGAAGCGCGCATGGAAGCGGTCTTGGCCGTCCTTGGTGCCCGAGGTCCCGATCATCGCTTGTGCGCCGAGCTCGTGCGCTGCTGCGATCGCCCACGCATTCAGGTAGACGCCGAGTCCCAACTTGCGGGCCCGGTGCTCGACGACGAGTCGGCTGTGCTCGAACACTGACGAGACCGGGTAGCCCTCCGCCGCCAGCAGGCGCTCGTAGGCTTCAGACCCCAGGAAAGCCCGGGACTGGAACAGGTCGCCGATCTGGGCGGGGCACAGCCGGACGTAGCCGAGCGGCGGTCCGTCCGGCTCGCGGCGGGCGATGAAATGCCAGGCGCCGTGGTCGAGGTCCTGGGCGTCGGCATGAACCCCCTGCGGGCCCAGGAACGCCGGCCGACGGCCGCGGTCAAACAGAATCCGCGCTCGCAGCTCGCGCACCGAGTCGAGCCGCGACTGATCGCCGGAGCCCTCCGGCGGCGCCAGGAACGCCGTCACGTGCCATTGTTCTGCCATGGCGCAGATGCTAAACGGCTGAGTTCGAGAAAGTAACATTCATGCCGTTATGTCATATGATCAGGGCTTTGCGCCAGGCGGACGCGCGCAGCAGTCGCAGGCCATTGAGGCCGACGATGACGGTGGAGCCTTCGTGCCCGAGGACGCCGAGGGGCAGTGGCAGGTGTCCGGCCAGGTCCCAGACCACGAGCGCGGCGATGATGGTGCCGGCGATCACGAGGTTGGCGGTCACGACGCGGCGGGCGCGGCGGGAGAGGGTGATCACGGCGGGGACGGTGGCCAGGTCGTCGCGCATGATCACCGCGTCGGCGGTGTCCAGGGCGAGATCGGAGCCCGCACGGCCCATCGCGATCCCGATGTGCGCGGCGGCGAGCGCCGGGGCGTCGTTGACCCCGTCGCCGACGAGCAGGACGCGCTGGTCCTGGGCTTCGAGCGCCTTCACCGCGTCCACCTTGTCCCCGGGCAGCAGTCCGGCGCGTACGTCGGTGATGCCGACTTGCGCGGCGAGCCGGGCCGCGGCGCGCTGGTTGTCGCCGGTGAGCAGGATCGGGGCGGCGCCGGTGACCGCGTGGATGCGGGCGATGGCTCCGGCGGCGGCCGGGCGGGTGCGGTCGGCGATGCCGAGCAGCGCGACCACGGCGTGGTCCACCCGGACGACGGCGGCGGTCTGCCCGCCGTCTTCGAGCTCTGCGACCTGTATGGCGGCCTCGGCGGCCTCGGCGGCCTCGGTGGACGAGGCGTCGTCGAGAAGGTGGCGCGGGCTGCCGATCTCGACCCGGCGCCCGTCGATCAGGGCACTGACGCCGCGCCCGGGAGCTGCGCTGAACTCCTCGGCGTACCCGATGCGCAGCCCGGCTTCGTGTGCGGCGGTGACCACGGCGCGCCCGAGCGGGTGCTCTGAGGGGTTCTCCGCCGCGGCGGCCAGGGCGAGCACCTCGTTCTCGATCAGCCCGGCGCCTGACAGTACTCTGATCTCGGCCAAGCGGGGAGTGCCCTCGGTCAGGGTGCCGGTCTTGTCGAACGCGACCCGGGTCGTGGTGCCGAGCTGTTCCATCACAACGGCGGATTTGACCAGGACGCCGTGGCGTCCGGCGTTGGCCATCGCGGCGAGCAGCGGCGGCATGGTCGCGAGTACGACCGCGCAGGGCGAGGCGACGATCATGAAGGTCATCGCGCGCAGCAGCGTGGGCTGGAACGCGGCGCCGGCCGCGAGCGGGATGGCGAAAAGCAGCAGGGTGGCTGTGACCATGCCGATGGAGTAGCGCTGCTCGACCTTCTCGATGAACAGTTGGGTCTTGGCTTTGGTCGCAGAGGCCTGTTCGACCATGGCGACGATGCGGGCGACGACGGTGTCCGAGGCGGCCCTGTCCACCCGCACCCGCAGCGCTCCGGTGCCGTTGAGCGTTCCGGCGAACACCTCGTCCCCCGCGTTCTTCGCCACGGGCAGCGGCTCGCCGGTGATGGTGGCCTGGTCCACGTCGCCGGCACCGGAAAGGACCTGGCCGTCCGCGCCGATGCGTTCGCCCGGACGTACGAGGATCACGTCGCCGATCCGCAGGCTCGCGGCGTCCACAACCGTCTCGTCGTCGGCCTCGTCGAGGCGGGTGGCCTGCTCGGGGGCGAGGTCGAGCAGGCCGCGCACGGCCTGCTCGGTGCGGTGGGTCGCGACCGCTTCCAGGGCGCCCGAGGTGGCGAAGATGACGATCAGCAGTCCGCCGTCCAGCACCTGGCCGACTGCGGCGGCGCCGATCGCGGCGAGGACCATCAGCAGGTCCACGTCCAGGGTCTTCTCGCGCAGCGCCCGCACGCCGGCAAGCCCCGGCTCCCAGCCGCCGGCCGCGTAGCAGGCGAGGAAGAAGGCCCAGGCCAGAACGCTCGGGGCGGGGGCGAAGTGGGTGATCAGGCCGACCGCGAACAGTGCGGTGGCCAGCGTGGCCCAGCGCACCTCGGGCAGCGAGGACAGTCCGGCGCGCTTGGCTGTGCGGGCCTGGGCCGCCGCCATGGGCGCGGCGGTGGTTTCCAGCAGGGTCGTGGGCACCGCGGTCTCCTTCGGAGCGAAGCGACGCGAGGTCGCCCGGATCGGCGTGACCCCACCAATCTACCAGAAGTAATGAAGAGCTATTCATGTGTTCCCAGGTGCTATGCTGCGAGCATGGGCCATGGAGTGCGCGAGCAGGAGCAGGAGTCGGTCGTGCCGGTCACGCGCCTGGACGCGGCCTCGGCGGCGAAGGTGGCCACGACCCTCCAGGCCCTGGCCACCCCGTCCCGGCTGCTGATCCTCACCCGGCTGCGCGAGGCCCCGTGCACGGTCACGGCGCTGGCCGAGGCGGTGGAGATGGAGCAGTCCGCCGTCTCCCACCAATTGCGGCTGCTGCGCAATCTGGGGCTGGTCACCGGCACCCGCGCGGGCAAGAGCATCGTCTACGCCCTCTACGACAACCACGTCGCCGCGCTGCTCGACCAGGCCGTCTACCACATCGAGCATCTGCGCCTCGGCATCGCCGACGCCCCGGCCGTCGAGCCGATATGAGCCCTGATATCCCGGTGGAGCTCGAGCCGCACCGGGGAGAGTTGGTGGCCTTCTGCTACCGCATGCTCGGGTCGATCCATGACGCCGAGGACGTGGTGCAGGAGATGATGCTGCGTGCCTGGAAGGCCCGTGACCGCTACGATCCGGCGCGCGCGACGGTCCGGACCTGGCTGTACCGGATCGCCACCAATGCCTGCCTGACCGCGCTGGAAGGCCGCGCGCGGCGGCCGCTGCCGTCGGGGCTCGGGGCGCCAAGCGACGATCCGATGGGCGCCGCGCTGACTCCGGCGCTAGACATCCCCTGGCTGGAGCCGTTCCCCGACGCGCGTTTCGATGTGGAGGCGCGGGCCGATCTGCGCCTCGCCTGGGTCGCGGCGGTACAGAATCTGCCCGCACGTCAGCGCGCCGTGCTGGTGCTGCGCGAGGTGCTGGACTTCTCGGCCGCCGAGGTCGCCGAGCAGTTGGACACCACGGTCGCGGCGGTGAACAGCGCGCTGCAACGGGCCCGCGCCGCCGTGCGCGAGGTGGCCGACATCGGCGCGGTCCGGGAGCCCGACGACTCCGACCAGCGCGCCGTCGTCGCCCGGTACGCGCGGGCGTTCGAGGCGGGCGACGTGCCGGAGCTGGTGCGGCTGTTGGCCGACGACGCGGTCATGGAGATGCCGCCGGTTCCGCTGTGGCTGCGCGGGCGCGAGCACTGGGGGCTGTTCATGGAGCGGGCCTTCCGGATGCGCGGCACCGGCTGGGTCGCGCACCCGATCACCGCCAACGGCCAGGCCGCCCTCGCCTGCTACGTCCCCGAGGGTTCCGGCAGCGGGCACCGGGCCCACAGCCTGCAGGTGTTCACGGCCGCCGAGGGCCTGGTCACGAGCAGCGTCACGTTCTTCGGGCCGCGATTGTTCGACACCTTCGGCCTGCCCCCGCTGCTTCCGGCCGAGAACTTTCCCGCGGGCCGATGAGTCCTGGCGTTCTGGCCGGTAAGTACCGGTGACAGACACCGACAGGACTGAAGGGTCCACACCATGAGCGTCATCTGCATCAGCTACATCACCCTGGACGGGATCCTCACCGACCCCGCCGGATCCGAGGGCACCGCGCACGGCGGCTGGATGCTCCGGTACGGCCGCGAGCCCATCGACGGCGACAAGTTCAAGATCGGCCAGCTGTTGGAGGCCGGGGCCCTCCTGTTCGGTCGCGGCACCTGGCAGGCGTTCGCGCAGCTGTGGCCGCACCGGGACACCGTGTTCGCGCAGCGGATGAACGCCGCCGCCAAGCTGGTCGCGACCCGGACCCTGACCGACGTCTCGGCGTGGGCGAACTCGACCGTCCTCGACGGCGACGTCCTCGAGGCGGTCAAGAACGAGCGGCGCGACGTGCTCGTGATGGGCAGCGCCGAGATCGTGCACCAGCTCGCCGCCGCGGATCTGATCGACGAATACCGGCTGATGACGGTCCCGACCGTGCTCGGCAGCGGAGTACGGCTGTTCCCGGACAGCAGCCGGTACGCAGAGCTCGAAGTCGTCGACACCGAGGCGAACGGCCCGTTCGTCTTCACGCACTGCCGACGCTGCTACAACGAGCCGAAGATGCTCGTCTCGTAGGTGCAGTCCGTGTACGCGTTGCCGGCGTCGTATTGCTCGCTGGACGCGTTGGGGGTCGTGCCCGAACCTGTGTTCTGCTGCAGGAAATAGGTGGTTCCTGGCAGTAGGCTGATCGTGGCCTGCGGATAGCTGATGCTGCTGTTGGAGCAGGCGTTCTGCTGTCCCGCCTGAGTGCTGGCGTACGCGGTGCAACTGCCGCAGGCCGCGATGTTGACAGTGCCGGTGACGGGGCCGGTGTAGAGGATGTTCATCGGGTCCGGGCTGTCGTTGAGGATCGTGACGGTGACGCTGTTGCTGTCGCCGGCGGCCAAGGTGGGCACAACCTTGCCTGCGGCGGGCTCCTGTTGCGCGATCTGCGCGGCGATGCTGAAGTTCTGCGCCAACGCCTTATTCGGGTCGTTCGGGTATGTGCTGGCGAAGTTGTTCATCGTTGTTTCGGCGTCGCTGAAATCGCCGCTCTTGTATTGGGAAACGCCGCAGGCATAGGTGCCGGATTCCACGTCTGCATTAGCCGTGGCTGAATCCTGATGCAGGGCGGCGGCCGTGCCGGTCGTGCTTCCGGACAACGTCGAGGCCTGAGAGCCGAGAGTCTGCAGCGTCGGGATCACCGCGCAGGGCTTCGACCCGCCGATGCCCGCGGCGGCCGTGTTGATCGCGGCGGCGACGGCCGGTGCGACCTTGCCGGCTTGGGACGACGTGGGGAAGGTGGTCAGCAGTTGGCCGAGGTCCGTGGTCGCCGTGGAGTTTCCGCTGGTGCCAAGGCTGGCCACGCCGCATTGGTAGAGCGAGGTGGCGAGCCGGTCGTTGGGCCAGGTGGCCAGGGACCCGAGGTCGCCGTGGGTGACCGTGCCGGACAGGCCGAGCAGGTAGGTCAGCGGCGCGATCGCGTCGCAGTAGTCGTGCTGCGCGTACGGGGCGGCGACGCTTTGGTAGAACACTGCGAGCTGCCCCGGAACCTTCTGGCCGGCCTGCGAGCCGCGGTTGTTGTCGAGCAGATTCTGGTAAGTCGCCAGCGCCGTGTTGTACTGCGGTTCGGCGCTGGCGAACGACTCGCCCGCGGCGCCGGAGACGAGGAGATCGGCCTGGTCAAGCTGGCCGAGCAGCATCTGCTGGACGGCATTCGCATGCGCTTGGCTGTAGAGCGCGGTTCCGCCGATCGGCACCGCGAGCAGCACCACGGCGAGCGCCGCGGCCACCGCTGGGCGCCGGGGCCAGGTCAGCGGGGTGCGCAGGCCGCGCAACGCCCCGTGCACGGCGGCGAGCGCGAGGACGATCAGATAGACGACGAGGAGGCCGCCCGGAACGCCGCTCGGCTCGACCGGCAGCGCGACCAGCAGCAGGATACCGGTCGCGATCCAGCACAGCGCCGCCGGCACCCAGCGGCGCATCAGCGCGTACCCGAGTCCCAGGCCACTGAGATTCAGCACACCCACCACCGCGGCCCGCCGCCGATCGGCCGGCGCCGGTGGCTGAGGCGGCAACAGGATCTGGATCTGTTCGGTCTGCGAGACTTCCCCAACGCTCGGGCCGTCTTCGTAACCGCCCCGATGATCCTCGAACATGGCAGCCTCTCCCCAGCGTTGTCGTCCCGGCGCGTGGTGAACTGACAGCCAGTACACTCCGGCGCTGCCGGGACCGGTCCCGAACCACCCAAGTAAGGGGCCTCATAACCAGGGCAGCGTCACATCGCGGTCGTGTCAAGGGCGCGCGGTGGGGCGGATCAACTCAGCTCTGAAACCGACACCGCCCACGTCCCCGGGGCCGAGTTCGAGGGGTGGAATCCAGAAGTGTGAACATCCTGGGATCAGACGGCGAGGCAGAGTCGGAAGGCGTCGTAGATCGCGGCGTGGACGTTGCGGCTGTTCACGGCGTCTCCGATGCGGAACAGCTGGTAGCCGCCTGTCTCGTTGCGGTGGATCTCCTGCGGGTGCAGGCCGAGCAGCGCCTGCTGGTCCACCTCACCGAGGTTGGTCGAGCCGGGCAGCAGGGCGAAGTAGAGTTCGTCGTTCGGCATTGTGCCCTGCTCGACGACGACGTGGTCGACGACGCGCTCGACCTCGAGGTCCGCGGCCTCGCTGTAGAGCAGAACCCTGAGCTTCCCGTCCGGTATCCGCTCGACGGAGCGCAGTTCGTGCAGCAGCGTGGTCCGCGTGTCGGCCTGCGCGAAGACCTTCGCGTAGAGCGGATAGTTGATGCCGCCGATCTCGGGTCCGAGCATTCGCTCCGGGGTCACGTATTCGAGCCCTGCACCGGCCTCGATGAGCGCGCGGGCCACGTCGAGCCCGGCGTGGCCGCCGTTGTCGTCGTAGAGCAGCACATCGCCTCGGGGCGCCTTCGCGCCGGTCAGGATGTCCCAGCCGTCGATGACGTGCGCGCCCAGCGAGGAGGTGTCAGGCACGCCGCCGGTGGCCACGATCACCACGTCGGGCCCGTAGGCGAGGACTGATTCCCCGTCGGCGTACGTGTTGCAGCGGATCTTGACGCCTAGGCTTTCGAGCTCTGCGACACGCCAGTCCACGATGCCTATCAGCTCCCTGCGTGCCGGAACCCGGCTCGCCAGCAGCAGTTGGCCGCCGGGGGCGTGCGCGGCCTCGAGGACGGTCACGGCGTGGCCGCGCTCGCCGAGGACCCGCGCCGCTTCGAGGCCCGCCGGACCGGCGCCGACCACGACGGCTCGCCTGGTCGAGCGCTCGGTGCGGGTGACGACGTGTGGCAGGTGCAGTTCGCGACCGGTGGACGGGTTGTGGATGCACTTCGTGTCGCTGCCCTGGTAGATCGCGTCGAGGCAGTATCCGGCCCCGACGCACGGACGGATGCGGTGCTCCTGCCCTGCCGCGATCTTCGAGGCGAGGTGCGGGTCCGCCAGTTGGGCGCGCGTCATGCCGATCAGGTCCACGAGCCCGTTGGCCACGGCGTGCCGCGCGGTGGCGACGTCGGCGACCCGGGAGGCGTGCATGACCGGGATCCCGAGCGCTTGCCGGACCTGCCCGGCGAAGTCCAGGTGCGGCGCGGACGGAGTCCCGGTCGGCGGGATCACCTTGGCGAGGCCCGCGTCCGTGTCGATGTGGCCGCGGATCACGCTGAGGAAATCGATTCCATCCGAGACCAGGCGCCGCATCGCCTCGATGCCCTCCGACTCGGACAGGCCGCCGGGCAGCAGGTCGTCGACCGCGGGTCGCAGACCGATGATGAAATCCGGGCCGACAGCCTCGCGGATCGCCCGGACGACCATCGACGGGAACCGCAGCCGGTTCTCCGGCGAGCCGCCGAACTCGTCCTCGCGCAGGTTGGTGGCGGGGGAGAGGAAGCCGTCGAACAGGTGGCCGTACGCCTCGATCTCGATGCCGTCCATCCCTCCGGCCTGGCAGCGCCGCGCCGCGTCCGCGTACGCGGCGACGATCCGGCGCAGGTCCCACTCCTCGGCCTGCTTCGGCACCGCGCGGTGCGCCCGCTCCTTCAGCGGCGACGCGGCGACCAGCGGCAGCCAGTCCCCGCTGTAGTTGCTGGTCCGGCGGCCGAGGTGGGTGATCTGGCACATGACGTACGCGCCGTGTTCGTGCACTGCCTCGGCCACCCGGGCAAGCCAGGGCACGATCTCGTCCCGGTACAGGTGCAGGTTGCCGAAGGACGGCGGGCTGTCCGGCGCCACGACCGCCGAGCCGCCAATCATGGTGAGCGCGGCCCCGCCCTTGGCCTTCTCGGCGTGGTAGCGCGCGTAACGCTCCTTCGGCATGCCGTCCTCGGCGTACGCGGGCTCGTGCGAGGTGCTCACGATCCGGTTCCGCAGTCGCAGATGCCTGAGATCAAAGGGCTGCATGAGCGGGTCGGCAGCAGAGGTGTTCACGATGACTCCCACGGGTTTCGGCTTGGGCGAGAAGGCGTTAACGGCGCGGAAACGGGGTGGTGACCCCAGAGACTCGTACAGACGTACGCTTCATTCGTACAGCCGAAAGATTAGCATCCGACGCGATCCAGAGGAATGGTCATGGCGATCGACCAGCACGGCGGTACAGCGGGCATAGATGACAATGTTCTGATGAATGGTGCGGCCGTCGATCGTGGCCGAGGGCGGGGGATGTCCAGGCGCGCACTGCTCGGCGCCGCGGCGCTCGCCGCCCCGCTCGGCCTCGCGGCGTGCGGCTCCTCCGGCTCCGGACCGAGCGCGGAGTCCACCGCGGTCACCGGCGCCGCGGCGAAGGGCGGCACGATGCGCATCGCGCGCCCGCCGGCCTCCGCCGCCGAGTCGCTGGACCCGGCCAGCTCCCTCTCCGCCTACGAGTACCTGGGCACGCTCTACAACCGGCTGGTCAAGCAGGCCGAGGACGGCTCCGTGCTGCCCGACCTCGCCACCTCCTGGGAGTCCAGCGCCGACAGCGTGACCTGGACCTTCACCCTGCGCGAGGGCGTGAAGTTCCACAACGGCAACGCCTTCACGTCCGCCGACGCCGCGTACACGCTGGCCCACATCCTGGACCCGAAGATCCAGTCCCCGCAGGCCGGCGTGCTCTCGCCCTTCCTTTCCACCTCGGGCATCTCCACCCCGGACGCGAAGACGCTCGTGGTCAAGCTCAGCTCGCCGAACGCCGAGTTCGTGAGCCTGCTGATGAACTACAACTGCTATCTCATCCCGGAGGATTCGTCCTCGACGATCGGCACCACCGGCATCGGCACCGGTCCGTTCAGGCTGAAGTCCTTCGTGCCGGCCGGACAGGGCACGGTGCTCGCCAACTCCGACTACTTCGGCGGTGCCCCGGTCCTCGACGCGATCCAGTTCACCGCGATCGCCGACATCCAGGCCCGCGTCGACGCGCTGCTCGCCGGGCAGGTCGACCTCATCGCGCAGACCAACATCGACTACGCGACCAGCAAGACGGTCACCGCCTCCAGCATCGCGACCACCGCGACCGTGAAGAACGCCGAGTGGTACGTGCTGCCGATGCTGACCACGGCCTCGCCGTTCACCGACGTCAATGTGCGCGAGGCCTTCAAGATCGCCTACCAGCCGCAGGACCTGCTCGACCTCGCGGTCTACGGCCGCGGCACCGTCGCCAACAACAACCCCGTCGTCTCGTCAGATGCGAACTACCTGGACTACCAGGTCACCCCGGACCCGGACAAGGCGAAGTCGCTGCTCAAGGCGGCCGGGCTCGGCTCGCCGATGCAGCAGCTCTACACCTCGACCTACGACGCCGTGCTCACCCCGCTCGCGCTCGCGTATCAGTCCTCGGTCAAGAACGCCGGGATCAACATCAGCATCCAGACGGCGTCCGCCGACTCGTACTACACGGATGTCTGGATGACGAAGCCGTTCTGCGTCTCGTACTGGTACACCGGCCGCCCGATCGACCAGCTGCTCAACCAGATCTTCCGGGCCGGCTCGTCCTACAACGAGACCTCCTGGTCGGACGCGCAGTTCAGCGCGCTCCTCGACGACGCGCGCAAGGAGTCCGACGCCGCCAAGCGCAAGGTGTACTACCAGGACGCGCAGAAGATCCTCGTCGACAGCAGCGGCTCGATCGTGCCCTTCTTCGCCGACCGCACGACCGGGCTGAGCAAGAAGGTCGTGAACTACAAGGAATACGGCTTCGAATTCGACTACCTGCACATCGGATTCAAGGCGTGACGGGAACCATCATGTTGCTCGTCAAGGCGATCGGACGCAGGCTCGGGTACTCGGTGCTGACCGTGCTGCTCGCGACGCTGCTGGTCTTCGTCGCGCTCCAGGCGCTGCCGGGCAATCTGGCGACGCAGCTGCTCGGCCAGAACGCCACTCCCGCCGCCGTCGCGCAACTCGACGCGTCCCTCGGCCTGAACCGCCCGGCCTGGCAGCGCTACCTGGACTGGCTCGGCGGCGCCCTGCACGGCGACTTCGGCCGGTCCCTGGTCTCGCAGCAGCCGGTGCTGACCGAGGCGGGCGGCTACCTGCGCAACACGGCGCTGCTCGCCGGCATCGTGATCGTCGCCGGGATCACGCTCTCGCTCGTGCTCGGCGTGATCGCGGGACTGACCAGGGACCGCTGGCCGGACCTGGCGATCTCGGGCCTGTCGCTGCTCGGGATGAGCGTGCCGGAGTTCACGGTCGCGACCCTCCTGGTGCTGGCGTTCGCCATCCGGCTGAACTGGTTCCCGGCCGTCGTCACCGCCGGGCCGACGGCCACGGTCGGCGAGCTGCTCCCGGCCGTCTGGCTGCCCGCCGCCGCGCTGACCGCGGTCATGGCCGCGTACATCATCAGGATGATGCGAACCAGCGTGATCGACGTGATGTCGGCGGAGTACGTGACGCTGGCCCGGGTGCGCGGGCTCTCCTCCGCGCGGGTGCTCTTCCGGCACGCGCTGCCCAACGCCCTGCTGCCGACCCTCAACGTCATCGCCATCAACATCGCCTGGCTGGTCGGCGGCGTCGTCGTGGTCGAAAGCGTCTTCAACTACCCCGGTATCGGAACTCTGATGATCCAGGCCGTACACAACCGCGATCTGCCGGTGCTGCAGTTCATCGCCGTGTTCGGGGCCTTGACCTTCGTCGTGTGCAACCTGCTGGCCGACCTCGCGGCGCTCTGGCTCAACCCGCGACTGCGCACCCCGGGGCGTGCCGGATGACGAACCTCGCGCTGCGCGTACGTCCGCGCCGACTGTCCTTGCCCGCTCGGCCCAGCCTACTCATCGGCCTCTTCCTGGTGGGGCTCAACGTGGTCGTGGCGCTGGCCGCGCCGCTGCTCGCGCCCTATTCGCCGACCCAGCCCAATGCGCTCGACGCGATCGAGGGCTCCTCCTCAGCACACTGGCTCGGCACCGACCAGCTCGGCCGCGACGTGCTCTCCCGGGTGCTCTACGGCGGCCGTTACGCGATGCTGATCAGCCTGAGCGCCGCGCTGCTCACCGTGGTGTTGGGCACGGTGCTCGGCTGCCTGACCGCCTACCGGCGCGGCTGGTTCGACGAAGTCCTGATGCGGCTGCTCGACTCGGTGCTCTCGGTTCCGGCGATCCTCGCGCTGCTCGTCGTCGTCACCGCGCTCGGCTCCGGCGCCTCGGTGATCATCCTCGCCTCGACGGTCGTCTACTGCCCGGCGCTGATCCGGGTGGTGCGTGCGGCGGCGCTCTCGATCGTCGGCCTCGACTACGTGACCGCGGCCCGAGCCAGGGGCGAGGGCTTCTGGCCGATCATGGTCCGGGAGATCTGGCCGAACATCCTCGACGTGGTGCTGGTGGAGTTCGCGATGCGCGCCTCCTGGATCACGCTGCTTGTCAGCTCCCTGTCGTTCCTCGGCTTCGGAGCGAACCCGCCGACTCCCGACTGGGGCCTGATGGTCTCGGAGAACCGCAGTCTGCTGACCGTGGTGCCGCTCGCCACGATCGCCCCCATCGTCGCGCTCGCCACGCTCATCGTCGGGCTCAACCTGGCCGCCGACGGCATCGCCAAGGCGCGCGGCATCGACCGGATCACCGGAGGTCTGCGATGAGCGTCGCCGCGAAGGAGACGACTCGGCTGGTCGCCGAGATCAGTGGTCTGTCGATCGCGTACCGCTCCGGCGTCCGGGATGTTCCGGTGCTGCGAGACGTGTCGCTGAGCCTGGGCGCCGGCGAGGCGCTGGCCATCGTCGGCGAGTCCGGCTGCGGAAAGTCCACGCTGGCCTCCGCGCTGGTCGGCCACCTGCGCACCGGCTCGCGGGTGACCGGTGGCTCCGTGCGCATCGGCGGCGAGGACGTTCTGGCGGGCGACGCGCGGACCGTGCGGACGCTGCGCCGTCAGCAGATCGGCTTCGTCCCGCAGAACGCCGGACACTCGCTCACCCCGTCGATGCGGATCGGCGCCCAGGTTGTCGAGGTGCTGCGCGCGACGCGGAAAATGGACAAGTCCGCGGCGCGCGCCGAGGCGGTCCGGCTGCTTGCCCAAGTGCGGCTGCCCGAGCCGGATGTGCTCGTCGACCGCTACCCGCATCAGCTCTCCGGCGGCCAGCAGCAGCGCGTCGCGGTCGCCCTCGCGCTGGCCGGGGCTCCGCGCCTGCTCGTACTCGACGAACCGACCACCGGTCTCGACGTCGTGACGCAGGCCGGCGTGCTCGCGCTGTTCAGCAGCCTGCGGGCGGAGCTCGGCATCTCGCTCGTGATGGTCAGCCACGACTTGGGCGCGGTCTCTGCGGTGTGTGAGCGCGTCGCCGTCATGTACGCGGGTCGGGTCGTCGAGAGCGGTGCCACCGAGGCCGCGTTCCGGCTGCCTGCGCACCCTTATACGCGAGGTCTGCTTTCCAGCGTCGCGCGGATCGCCGCACCCGGACTGCCGCTTGGAATGCCCGGCTCGATGGCTGACACGCTCACTTCACCAGGCTGCGTATTCGCCCCGCGCTGCGAGTTCGCGCAGGAGTCCTGCACCGAGGGCGACCCGCCGGAGCTCACCCCCGTCGAAGGCGAGGACGCGCCGCGATTCTCCGCCTGCCTGCGCCTGCCCGAGGTGCTCGCCGCGCCCGCGTGGGAAGCGCAAGTGCGTCCGCCGCGCACGCGCGAACGCGGCGAACCGCTGCTCCAGATCTCCGGACTGACCGTCGACTACCGTCGTCGCCCGGACCCGCGCACCGGACCGACCGTGAGCGACGTCGATCTGACCGTGCACCGCGGCGAGGTCGTGGCGCTGGTCGGGGAGAGCGGCAGCGGCAAGTCCACGATCGCGTGGACCATCGCCGGGCTGCGTCGGCCCACCTCCGGCGAGATCACCCTCGACGGGGGTGCCGACCTCACCCGGACGGCCGCCCGCCGCGATCCGGCCGTGCGCCGCCAGCTGCAGTTGGTCTTCCAGAACGCCACCACCTCCCTCAACCCGCGCCGCACAGTCGGCGACGCGGTGCTGCGTCCGCTGCGCCTGCGCGGGCTGCGCGGCGAGGCGGCGGTCGCCGCCCGCGACCGGGTGTTCGAGGACGTCGGTCTAGAACCCGGCCATGCCGAGCGTTACCCGGCGCAGCTTTCCGGCGGCCAGCAGCAGCGCGTCGGCATCGCACGGGCGCTCGCGGGCGGTCCCGCGCTCGTGCTGGCCGACGAGGTGGTATCAGCGCTCGATGTCTCTATCCAGGCCTCGGTGCTGCGTCTACTGGATGACCTGCGCGACGAGCACCAACTCGGCTACCTGTTCATAAGCCACGACCTGGCCGTGGTGCGCGCCCTCGCGGACCGCGTCGTCGTGCTCTACCTCGGCCGGGTCTGCGAGGAGGGGCCGATCGAGCGGGTTTTCTCCGGCCCCAATCACCCGTACACTCGTCTCTTGATGGACTCTGCGCTGGCCACCGAGCCCGGCATGACCGAGGCCCTGGTCGGCTCCGAGGACGAGCCGGAGAGCGCGCCCCCGGCGGCCGGCTGCGCGTTCCGCAACCGCTGCCCGCAGCGCGTCGAAGGCCTCTGTGACCACGAGACCCCGCCCTGGCAGGACCTGGGCGCCGGTCACCGCATCCGCTGCCACGTTCCCGTCGAGATCGGAGCGCGCACGTGACCGACGTCGAGATGCACGACCACGTTCTGATCAAGATGTCCGACGGAGTGAACCTGTCCGCGCGCATCTGGCGGCCGAAGACCGACGGGCCACTACCCGCGCTGCTCGAATACCTGCCGTACCGCAAGGGCGACTGGACCGCCCCGCGCGACGCCCAGCGCCACCCCTGGTACGCGGCCCACGGCTACGCGTCCATGCGCGTCGACCTGCGCGGTTGCGGCGACTCCGAGGGCACGATGACCGACGAGTACACCGAGCAAGAGCTCGCCGACGGCGTCGAGGTCGTCGAATGGCTGGCCGCGCAGCCGTGGTGCAGCGGCTCGGTCGGCATGTTCGGCATCTCCTGGGGCGGCTTCAACTCGCTGCAGATCGCCGCACGCGCGCCCGAGGCGTTGAAGGCCATTGTCACGGTCTGCTCCACCGACGACCGCTACGCCGACGACGTGCACTACTTCGGTGGCGCGGTTCTCGGCGTGGACATGCTCGGCTGGGCCACGACAATGCTGGCCTTCACCGCGCGTCCGCCGGACCCGACCCGGCTCGGCGAGCGTTGGAAGGACCTGTGGACGCAGCGGCTGGACGCGCTCGAGCCGTACCTGGACACCTGGCTAGCGCATCAGGAACGTGACGACTACTGGCGCCACGGCAGCGTCTGCGAGGACTACGGGGCGATCAACGCGGCGGTGCTGGCCGTCGGCGGCTGGGCCGACCCGTACCGCAACACCGTCTTCCGGCTGCTGGAGAACCTGCCAGGACCGGCGAAGGGAATCATCGGGCCCTGGGCGCATCAGTACCCGGACATCGAGTCCGAGCCGGGGCCGGCGATCGGCTTCCTGCAGGAGACGCTGCGCTGGTGGGACCGCTGGCTCAAGGGCGTCTCGACTGGCGTGGAGGACGACCCGGCGCTGCGGTCGTGGATGCAAGAATCGGTCCGGCCCGCGACCCGCTACGCCGAGCGGCCGGGGCGGTGGGTGACTGAACCTTCCTGGCCGTCCCCAAATGTGGCGCCGCTGCGTACCTCGCTCACCTCGATGCTCAGTCGAGACGCGGTCGGATCCAGCCCGATTCCCATCGCCACGCCCCAACACTGCGGCATCGACGCCGGACGGTACTTCCCCTTCGGCAACCCGGCGGACCTGCCACCCGATCAGCGCGAGGAGGATGGCCGGTCGGTCTGCTTCGACACCGCGCCGTTGACCGAACCCGTCGAGATCCTCGGCCTGCCCGAGGCCCGGCTTCGGATCACGGCGAGCGGCGCCGCGAACCTGATCGTAAGGCTCTGCGACGTCGCGCCGGATGGTTCGTCGACGCTCGTCACCCGCGGAGCCCTGGACCTACGCCGACGCGCCGGGATGGACCGGACGGTCGAGGTCGTGCCCGGCGAGCCCATCGACGCGTTCGTGCCGATGACCGGTATCGCCTGGCAGTTTCCGCCCGGCCACCGGATCCGGCTCAGCGTGTCCACGAGCTACTGGCCGTGGGTCTGGCCGTACCCGGACCTCGCCGAAGTGAAGCTGCAATCGGATGGCAGTGAGCTGATTCTTCCCGTCCGCGCGGCCGATGCCCCCTCCGAACCGGTCCGCTTCGACCCGCCTGAGCAGGCCCCGCCGCTCGGCGTGGTCTTCCACGGCGCATCCTCGGCCGCCGAACGCGAGGTCCGGTACAACGCCGAGTCGGGGGAGTGGCAGCTGATCGTGGACCCGAACTACGGCGGCACCCGCACCTATCCGGACGGCCTGGAATTCGACACGTCCACCCGCGAGACCTACGCGATCCGGTCGCACGACCCGGGGAGCGCACGCTGCGGCTCAGAGTGGTCGATCCGGATGCGGCGACCCGACGAGGACTGGGATGTGAGCATCGATGTCAGTGCACAGATGTCAGTGGACGCGGGCGACTTCGTCACCGAGCACGAACTGCGCACCACACTGAACGGCGAGCAGATACGCTACCGCACGTGGACGAGTCGCATCGCCCGGTCTGGGAGCCTTGCGCCATGACTCAACCTCGTGTGCCGCGAGCGAAGACCGCCGGAGAACGCCAGCGTCAGCCCACCGAGATCCGCAGAGGGCTGATTGTGGAGGCAGCGCGTAGTGTCATCGCGGAACGCGGCCCGTACAGCACCACCATGCGCGACATCGCCACGGCCGGCGGCGTGTCGCTCGGCACGGTGTCCTACCACTTCAGCGGCATCGCCGAGATCCTCGCGCACGTATTGCAGGGGGAGATGGACCACTTCTACCTCCCGATCGCCGAGCGCGCGCACGCCGCCCCCGACGCCGCCACCGCCATCAGGCTCTTGATCGACGGGTTCTTCGCCGACGACGAGCGTACGGCGCAGCACTGGCGGCTGTGGCTGGACTTCTGGAGCCTGTCGGCGCACGACCCGACGCACGCGAAGTGGCAGGAGTCGGCCTACGAGCTGTGGCGCACCGACGTGCGCAAGGTCCTGGATCGCGGCCTCGCGGGCGGACAGTTCCAGGTGGACGACCTCGACGTCGCGATGGCCGACTTCCTGGTGACCTTCGACGGGCTCGCCGTCCAGGCCTACCTGCCCGGCTCGAAGGTGGGCCCGGCCCAAGCCCGCGAGTACCTGCACGGCTGGGTCGAACGCCGACTCATCACAGCAAGCTGATTCCCGATTCGCAGAGCACGGAGAGCGTCGCAGTGACCATGATCGAGACCGCCCAAGCTTCCACTGCCGGCCAGGCCACGTTCCGCACGCCGGGTCACAGCCTGCCCGGCCCGCTGTACGCCGGCGAGGAGGCGTACCGGACCGACCTCGAGGCCGTGTTCGGCCGCAGCTGGCTGTTCGTCGCGACCGAGCCGGAGATCGCCGAGCCCGGCGACTACGTGACCATCGAGGTGGGCCGGCGCTCGGTGATCCTCATGCGCGACGACGACATGACCGTTCGGGCGTTCCGCAACGTCTGCCGTCATCGCGGGTCCCGGTTGCTTGACGCGTGCAGCGGCAGCGTCGGCAACATCGTCTGCCCTTACCACCAGTGGACGTACGACACCGAGGGCAGTCTGCTGCACGCGGAATCTTCCGGCCCCGACTTCGACCGCGGCGCGCTCTCGCTGCGCAAGGTGCACGTGCGTTCGGTGGCGGGGCTGCTGTTCATCTGCCTGGCCGAGGAGCCGCCCGTTGACTTCGACGACTACGCCGTGACGGTCTCGCCTTACTTCGCCCCGCATCGGCTGGCCGAGGCGAAAGTCGCGACGCAGATCGACATCATCGAGGACGGCAACTGGAAGCTCGTGATGGAGAACAACCGCGAATGCACGCACTGCGGCGGTCACCCCGAGCTCATCAAGTCCCTGTTTCCCGTTTACGGCTACCGGCCGGAGGACATCAGTCCCCGGCTGCGCCCGGCGTTCACCCGCTACACGGACGCGCACCGCGAGTTCACCGCCACCTGCGACGGACTCGACCTGCTCTGGAAGGCCGACGAGCAGCTCGAGACCCGGCCGACCGGGTTCCGCATCGAGCGCGAGCCCTTGGACATGGCGGGCGAGTCCTTCACCGCGGACGGCCGCCGCGCGTGCCAACGGCTGCTGTCCGACGACTTCCCGACCGCGCGCCTCGGACGGCTCTCGATGCACGTCCAGCCCAACGCCTGGTTCCACGCGATGGCCGACCACGCGATCACCTTCTCCGTACTGCCGATCGCGCCGGACAAGTCACTGCTGCGCACGACCTGGCTGGTGCACAAGGACGCCGTCGAGGGCCGGGACTACGACCTCGACGCGCTCACGCTGGTCTGGCGTCAGACGAACGACCAGGACCGCGCGTTCGTGGCCCGCGCGCATCGCGGCGTGAGCGATCCGGCATACGTTCCCGGACCGTACCTTGCACCCGAATACCAGGTAGACGCGTTCTGCTCCTGGTACGTCGACCGGCTCGCGGAGTATCACGGGGATCAGGTGTGAGCCGGCCCTACGCCGCCTGGGATCCGGCCGAGGACGACGCCTTCGTCTGCCGCGCGGTCCGCTCCGTCGCGCCCGGAATCAAAACGGTCGTCCTCGCGCCGAATCAGGCCTCGATGATCAAGTTCGAGGCGGGCCAGTACGTGACGATCGAGTTCGACGTCAACGGCCATTCAATCGGCCGCTGTTACACCATCGCATCACCGCCCACCCGTCCCGAAAGCATCGCGATCACCGTCAAGCGGACCGAGGGCGGCGCTGTCTCCCGCTGGCTGCATGACGGCGGCATCGTGCCGGGCAGTATGGTGCGGGTCGGCGAGCCGCAGGGCGCGTTCACCCTCGCCGCGCATCCGTCGCAGGCCTACCTGCTACTGACAGCGGGCAGCGGCATCACTCCGGCGCTCTCGATACTGCGGACCTTGTACGACCTCGGCGACACATGCGACATCGTGCTCGTACACTCTCAACGCCGGCTCGCCGACATGCCGTACCGCGAGGAGCTGGACTGGATGGCGCGGCACATCCCAGGCTTGCGCATCCGCTATCTCTGCTCAGACTCGCCTGCCGATACCAGCCATCCGCACCTCTCCGTGGGGAGGCTCGACGCACAGGCGCTGTCCTCGTTGGTGCCCGACGCTGCCTCGCGCGAGGTGCTCGCCTGCGGGCCACAGTCTTATCGGGACGCGGCACGCGCCGCGACCGCCGAGAGCGGCTGCGCACCGGACCGCTTCCACGAGGAGAGCTTCACCTTCGAAGCGCCGCAGCCGCACGCCGCCCCCGCGATCTCTGGCGTCGTCTCAAGCGGCTTCCAAGTCGAACTGCGCCATCACGGCGTGACCATCGAGTGCGCGCCCGACACGACGATCCTCGACGCCGCTGCCGCCGCCGGCCTGACACTGCCGTCGTCCTGCGCGCAAGGACTGTGCGGCACCTGTAAGAGCACCCTGATATCCGGCGAGGTTGATATGCGCCACGAAGGCGGCATCCGCCCTCGCGAGATCGCCGCGGGCAAGATCCTGCTCTGCTGCAGCCGTCCCAGCTCAAACCTGGTGGTAGACGCATGACAGAACACGCATATGACGTGATCGTGCTCGGGCTCGGCGGCATGGGCAGCGCAGCCGCCGCACACCTGGCCGCCCGAGGCAGCCGCGTCCTCGGCATCGAGCGTTTCACCCCGGCCCACGACCGGGGCGCGAGCCACGGCGCGACGCTGAACTTCAACGAGAGTGTGCTCGACTGGCACGCGCACGGCGACGGGGAAGGCGTCACCGTGCGCACGACGCGGGGCAGCTACACGGCGGGATCCCTGGTGATCGCTCCGGGAGCCTGGGCACCCCGGCTGCTGCCGGAGTTCGCGCCCAGCCTCACCGTCGAGCGCCAACTGCTGTTCTGGTTCGCCCCGTCATCGGGGAGATCATCGCCGACCTCGTCACGGAGGGCACGACCAGGCTCCCGATCGAGCTGTTCGCGCCGAGCCGGCTGACCCGAACCGCCGGCGCGTAGCTTTGGAGCTTGTCTGAAGAATGCGTGGAGCGCGCGGGACGAGGATGAACCGCATGAACGTAACGGCGGTGTGGGCGAGCGAGGCGGCCGACGAGTCCGGCAGGCGGGTGCGGATCGCGATCGTGAGTCCGGAGATCGTGGCGCGCATTCGGCACGCCTTCGCCAGCAAGGGTCTCGACGTGCGGATCGACCGGCTGCCGACCCTCGAGCTGACCATCGGCCCCGGCCCCGGCGCCTCCCCAGCGGCGGCGGCGTTCGCGGACGCGCTGGGTCGGCTGGTCGGTCCGATGCCCCGCGAGCGGCCGGCGGCGAGCGCGCGCTACCAACTGTCCCTGCTCGGTCTGCGAGAGCAGGCGGATGCCGGGGAGACCGGAAACGACGACACCGAAGCTCGTGGGCCGCGGATTGTTCCGACAGGCCGGGGCGGGGACGTCGCTGCGCGCCCGGTGACGGTGCTGCGGACGAGTCGGCCGCTCTCGCCGCGCGAGGCGGAGGTGATGGCCTATATCAGTCTAGGAATGATGAACCCTGATATCGCGGACCGGTTAGGGGTGAGCCAGAAGACGGTGAAGAACCACGTCAATCACATCTTCGGCAAGCTCGGCGCGCGCAGCCGGGTCGAGGCCGTGCTGATCTGGCAGGGCGCGGGCACCGCCCGGGAGGCCACGCCCACGGCCGCTGCCTAGCCGACCGCCGCGCCCTGCAGGTACAGATCCCCCAGGAAGCGGATGACGTCGCCCGCCTGGTTCTCGGCCAGTTCGCGGAGCCGGACGAGCGCGCTGTGCGCCAGATCCACGGCCGCCGTGCGTTCCGCGCCGCCCTCGCCGCCGGCCGCTGCGCGCAGCCTGGCCAGTGCCAGCAGCGCCAGACCCTCGTGATACCGGTCACCGGTACGTGTGCTGATGAGCAGCGCCTTGGCGAGGTGGTCCCGGGCAGCAGCGCCTTCCGCCAGGCTGTCGTGCGCGAGGGCGAGGGTCACGTGCAGGCCGGCCTGCAGCAGCAGGTCGCCGCACGCACGCGCCTGCCGCAGACCGAGGTGCGCGCGCTCCTTAGCCTCCGCCCACCGGCCCTGCTCGACGTAGAGTGCGGCCAGGGCGTCATCGGCAATCGCCCGATAGTACCCACCGCCGCCAATACCACCGCCGCGCGGGTCCGCGTCCAGCGCCCCGATGTGCAGCGTGGAATAGTACCCGCCACCGTCGTGCAGGTCCGCGGCCAGTGCCGCAGCCTCCAGCGCGGTCCGCTCTGCCACCTCGTGCTGGCCGGCCGCGCGCAGCACCGAGGCCAGGCTGCGCAGCAGGCTGATTCGCGCGGCCCGCATCCCGTCTCCGTCGCCGACTCCCTCTCCGTCTTCCTCGAGCAGCGCCAGTCCCCGTACCAGGCTCTCTGCGGCTTCGTCGGCGCGGCCCAGCCGAGCTAGCGCCATCCCCGAGTGATCGAGCAGCAGGGCGTGCGCTCGCCGATCGCCGCAGGCCATGGCCGCTCTCGTCGCCATCCGCAGGAGGTCGAGCCACTCGGCGGCCGAGCCGGCGGCATAGAAGTAGTCGCACAACAGGTACGTCAGCTTCCACGTGAACCGATGGTCGGCCGTCCGTGCCGAGCTGTGTATGAGTGCGCTAATATTCGGATATTCTGCGACGCACCACCGCAGGAACCCGCCCTGATCCGCGAAGGCCGCCGACACCATGCCGGACATGGTGGCCAGGTACCACGCACGGACTCGGTCGCGCGCGGCACGAGTCTGTTCGTCGGGCAGTTCGCGGGAGAGCTCGCCGAGGTACGCGCGGGTCAGGTCGTGCATGCCGTAGCGATCTCCGCGCCGCTCCAGCAGGTGCTGTGCGCTGAGCTGCCGCAGCACTTCGCCCGCGACGTGCTCCGGCGCGTCGAACAGCGCCGCGGCGCAGGGCTCGGTGATGCTCTCGCCCGGGAACGCGCCGAGCAGGCGGCAGGCGAGGGCGGCCTCGACGTCGAGCGCGTCGACGGAGCAGGACATCACGCCGCGCACCGAGCAGAACGCGTCAGAGTCCAATTGCAGCGTATCCAGCCGCAGGTGCGCGTCCTCCAGATTCTCCACGAGGCTCCCGATCCGGCACTCGGGGCGCGCCGCCAGCTGCTCCGCGGCGATGTGCAGCGCGAACGGCAGATGGTCGCAGAGCCGCGCGAGCCGCCGTGCCGCGCGGACCTCGGCGTGCACCCGCCCCTCGCCGACGGCGTCGGCCAGCAGCCCGAGCGCGTCGTCCTCGGCGAGCGGAGCCAGGGTGATCCGGCGCGCGGCGTACTTCACCGCGATCCGGGCCAGCCGGTCGCGGCTGGTGACCAGCACGAAGCAGCCCCCTGAGCCCGGAAGCAGGTCCTCCACCTGCGCGGCGGATCGCGCGTTGTCCAGCAGAATGAACAGGCGCCGCCGGGCCACGACGCTGCGCCACAGGACGACCCGCTGCTCGTACTCGTCCGGAATCGCCGAGACGCCCAGCGAGGCGAGCAACTGGTGCAGCGCCGCGGCGGGGGACAGGGCCCGGTGCGTCGGATCGAATCCGCAGAGGTTGAGATAGAGCTGCCCGTCGGGATACGCGGCGCCCAGCAGGTGGCCGCAGCGCACCGCCAGCGCGGTCTTGCCGACGCCGCCGACCCCCACGGCCAGCGCGATCCGCGGCGAATCGCCCGTGCCCCGCTCGGCGTGCTCCACCAGGCGCCGCACCTCGTCCGCGCGCCCGACGAACGACGCGCTGTCGCAGGGCAGTTGCGCGGGGACGGCGGCGGGCACCGCGGCCACGGCCCTCGGAGCGTCCGCCGCGAGGATCGCCATGTGCACGGCCCGGGTCGACGCATCGGGCTCGATTCCTATGTGATCGGCCAGATCCCGGCGTAGGGACTGATAGTGGGCCAGCGCGTCGGCGGTGCGTCCGCTGCGGTGCAACGCCATCATCAGCGCCGTGCGCAGCCGCTCGTCGAACGGATTCGCCGGCACCTCGGCCTCGAGCTGGTCCGCGGTCTCCGCGAGGTCGGCGGCCCGACCGGTGCCGATCAGCAGTTCGGCGCGGTCCACGGGCAGCCGCAACCGCATCCCGGTCAGCCGCGCGCGCTGCTGCGCGGCGAAGGGGCCGGGCAGCGCGCCGAGCACGGGACCGGCGCCCCAGAGGCGGAGCGCCTCATCGAGGGCTGCGATCGAGGCCTCGACGTCGCGGGCCTCGCGCGCGGCCCGGGCCCGGGCGCTCAGCCGCTCGGCGCGGTGCACGTCGAGCGCCTCGGGGTCCAGCCGCAGCAGGTATCCGGCGCTGCTGCCGACGAGCGGGACATCGAGGTCCGCGAACGCCTTGCGCAGGCCGGATACGTAGGTGTGCAGGTTGCCGGTCGCGGTCATCGGGACCGACTCGCCCCAGATCCCGTCGATCAGCGCGTCCTTGGGCACCACCGTGTTCGCGCACAGGGCCAGCACGGCGAAGGCGGCGCGCTGCTTGGGCGTGCCGAGGTCGATTTCCCACTCCCCGGCGAAGGCGCGCAGCGGCCCCAGCGCCTCGACCCGAACGTCGGTCGATGCTGCCCGCGCCCCTGTGACGTCCATGTTCTCGACCCTTCGCGCCGCGGCACCCCGGCCGTCGTTCGGCCGGGGTATCCACGGTGTTCACGAAGGATTCTCTGCGGCCGGGCAGTCCCGGAACAGGTCCGGTCCCATGCCGTGGGACACGGATTCTTCGAACACTGACGAGACACTGCGGATCGCGGACACTACGGACACTGCTACGCGGGCTCCAGTCGGCGCGCCCTCGTGCGCACCCGGATCGGCTCGCGCAGCAGTCCGGTCTCCAGCAGTCCTGCGGCGTCGACGGCCATCCGCCAGCTCGCGCTCTTGGGGTGACCCAGGACCAGCACGGTCCAGCGTCCGTCCGGGTCCTGGGCGAGCGCGCCGAGCCGTTCGGCCTCGCGCGCGGACGGCGCGCGGCCGAGCACGAGCACCCCGCCCTCGGCTTCCTCGAGTTGCTCGGCCGCCTCGTCGAGGCCGGCCGCGTTCTTCACGCCGTCGGAGCCCGCGACCGGCTGTTCGGTGAATCCGATCCGCAGCAACGTGATCCCCTGCGACCACGGGCTCGTCGCCAGCTCCTCGATCCAGTCCTCGGCCAGCGCGCGGGCCAGCCGGGCGTCGCCGTCGAGAGCGATCAGGCCGTCCGCCGCTTCCAGGTTCAGCAGGAACCTGCCGCTGCTGGAGTCGCCGACGGAGACGAGCCGGGGGCAGGGGGCCGGCAGGGCGTCGTCGACAGGGGCGTTCTGCAAAGACCGCAGCGGAGCCGACCACGTGCGTCCCTGCTGCGCGGCCGTCCAGCCGGTCGTCGGCTGCTCGTCGGGTCCGATCAGCCGCAGCCACACCGTGTCGGCGTCCACGATCACCGCGCCGATGCCCGGCATCGCCCGCTCCTGCTGCGCGCAGGCCGTCGCGAGCGTTCGCAGGACCCTGTCGATGGTCCAGGCCGCGGCGTCGTCGCGAATGGTCGTGGGCGACTGCTTCTTCCCGGAGCCCCGGCGTCGCAGAGCCCACCAGATCCCCGCGGCCAGCAGCAGCGCCGCGACGACGATGCCGACGATCAGCATCCACAGTGTGCTGCTGCCGCTGGACTTGCCCGAGGTCGCGGAGGCCGCCGGAGTGGATGCGGACTTTGCGGACGACGAGGCGGTCGCGGGCGTGCTCGTATTGCCCGATTGCCCGACGAACGCCGGCAGTTGCCCGGTGACCAGGCCCTGTCCGGTCGCGGTGGAGGGGAGGACGAGGTACCAGCCGGGCTCGACGGCCGCGGCTTTGCCGAAGGTCTTCCCGCCGGGCTCCTTGCGCCCGTTGTTGAGGTTGAAGAGCTCTGATCCGAAGCTGCTCTTGCCGAGAAATCTCTGGGCGATCTCGGAAAGATACTCCGGCTTGCCGTCATGGCCGTTTGTGACGACGTAGTACGTGGTTTCGATCCCTGTCTCCGGTCCGGCATAGGCCCAATGCCACGTAGGCTAATTTGATCTTGTGATGTTGCAGGTTGGGCGGGCTTGCCGATGTTAAGTGGCTGCCATTGCGGGTTGGGGTCTATGGT
>Ga0302314_10000930_pt1 | contig 54771 bp, 48 predicted proteins | sample III_Palsa_N2_3_FD_200533 | JGI IMG/M metagenome (GOLD analysis project Ga0302314, IMG submission 200533) | Peat permafrost microbial communities from Stordalen Mire near Abisko, Sweden - III_Palsa_N2_3 | ecosystem: Environmental > Terrestrial > Soil > Palsa > Peat permafrost | place: Sweden... | reverse complement strand
CGCCCTGCACTTCGACGCCCACCGGGTGGCGCACTATCTGCGCGGCTATGCCGAACGGCAGGGCGTCATCCGCCTAGATCGCACGGTCAGCGGCGTGACCCAGCGCGGCGACGGCTTCCTGGAAGAGTTGGTCTTTTCGGACGGCTCGCGCCTCCCCGCCGACCTCTTCATCGACTGCAGCGGCTTCCGCGGCGTCCTCATCGAGCAGGCGCTGAAGACCGGCTACATCCCCTGGGGCCAGTGGCTTCCGTGCGACCGGGCCGTGGCCGTCGATTCGGAGATGGCCAGTCCGCGCACGCCTTACACCGGCGCCCACGCCAGGCCGGCCGGTTGGCGCTGGCGCATCCCGCTCCAGGAGCGCGCCGGCAACGGGTATGTCTACGCCAGCGCCCACGTCGGCGACGACGCAGCCTTCGAGGATCTGAGCGCCGAGCTCGGTGAAACCCTGCTTAGCCCGCCGCGTTTCCTCCGCTTCGTCACCGGCCGTCGCAAGCTTCTGTGGAACCGGAACTGCGTCGCCCTCGGCCTCGCCTCCGGCTTCATCGAGCCGCTGGAGTCGACCAACATCCAGCTGGCTATCAACGGGGTCTACAACCTCCTCGACCACTTCCCGGACCGCAATTTCGATCCGGCAAACATCGCCGCTTATAACGCCGAGCTGATCGCCGAGGTCGAGCATGTGCGCGACTTCATCATCCTGCACTACTGCCTGACCGAGCGTGACGACGCGCCGATGTGGCGCGGCGTCAGGACAATGAACCTGCCTGCCAGCCTCGAAGGCGAGATCGAGCGCTACAAGGCCACCGGCCGCGTGCAGAGGGCGCCGCGCGACCTCTTCACCGACGTCTCCTGGTTCTACATCCTCGACGGCATGGGCGTGACGCCCCGGGCCTACGATCCGCTCGTGGACACCGTGTCCACTGAGCGGCTGTCCGCGGTCATGGCCGATCTCGGCCGCGCCCACACCGCCGCCCTCGCCGCCGCGCCCAGCCACGACAGCTGGTTCAAGGCTGGCCGCCCGCTCGCCCTCGCGACGCGATGAGATCCAGGACCTGGTTAAACGGAACGGGCGGTATCGTCTTGGCTCTCGCCCTCGCCGCGCCAGCGGCGCCGCGCGCCGCCGACGCGCCCGCCGCTATCGCCCATCGGGCCGTATGGCCGCGCGCGGCTAGCCCGGCGGCGATCACCGACCGCGCTACGGAGGCGCGCATCACGGCCCTGATGGCGCGGATGTTGACGAGCGAAAAGGTTGGGCAGACCATCCAGGCCGACATCGCCTCGATCGCGCCCGACGACCTGCGCCGCTACCCCCTGGGCGCCATCCTCGCCGGCGGCAGTTCGGCCCCCGGCGGCGACAACCGCGCGCCGCCGCAGGCGTGGCTCACCCTCATTCGCCATTTCCAGGCGGTGGCGTCCGAACGGCGGCCGGGCCACACGCCGATCCCGCTTCTGGTCGGCGTCGACGCCGTCCACGGCGATAACAAGACCCCGGGCGCGACGCTGTTCCCCCACAACGTCGGCCTGGGAGCCGCCCACGATCCCGACCTCATCCGCCGCATCGGCGCCGCCACTGCCGAGGAAGTCTCGACCACCGGCGTCAACTGGACCTTCGCCCCCACGGTCGCCGTGCCGCGCGACACCCATTGGGGGCGCAGCTACGAGGGCTACGCCGAGGACCCGGAGGTGGTGAGAAGTTATGCGGGGCCCATGACTCTCGGCCTGCAAGGCCCGCTCATTCCCGGTCAGCCGCTCGCCGCTGGCCACATCATCGGCTCGGCCAAGCATTTCCTCGGCGACGGCGGCACCAGGGGCGGCGGCGACCAGGGCGATACGGAGATCAGTGAGGCCGATCTCGTCCGCCTTCACGCCCAGGGCTACCCGCCGGCGATCGACGCCGGCATCCTGTCGGTAATGGCCTCGTTCTCCAGTTGGAATGGCGTCAAGGACACCGGCAACGAGAGCTTGTTGACCAGCGTCCTGAAGAGCCGGCTCGGATTCAAGGGTTTCGTCGTCAGCGACTGGAACGCCCACGGCCAGATTCCCGGCTGCGCGCCGACCGATTGCCCGGAAGCGATGAACGCCGGCCTCGACATGTACATGGCTCCCGACAGCTGGAAGGGTCTGTTCGACGACACCCTGGCCGAGGTGAAGTCCGGCGTCATCCCCATGGCCCGGCTGGACGACGCCGTGCGGCGCATCCTGCGCGCGAAGCTCAAGGGTGGCCTTTTCGGCCCACCCTCGCCGCTGGCCGGCCGCTTCGACCTCCTGGGATCGCCGGCTCACCGCGCCCTGGCCCGCCGCGCCGCGCGTGAATCCCTGGTGCTCCTCAAGAACGACGGCGTGCTGCCGGTGCGGGCGTCGGCCCGCGTGCTGGTGGCCGGCGACGGCGCCGACGACATCGGCAAACAAGCGGGCGGCTGGACGCTCAACTGGCAGGGCGTCGGCAATCGCAACCAGGATTTCCCGCACGGCCAATCGATCTGGTCCGGGATCGACCGGGCCGTGCGCGACGGCGGCGGTCAGGCCGCGCTATCCGTCGATGGCGACTACAAGGTCAAACCCGACGTGGCCATCGTCGTCTTCGGTGAAAATCCGTATGCGGAATTCCAAGGCGACATCGCCACCCTGGAGTTTGAGCCGGGCGACAAGCACGATCTGGCCCTGATCCGCAGGCTGAAGGCCGCGGGCGTCCCAGTCGTCTCGGTCTTCCTTTCCGGCCGCCCCCTGTGGACCAATCCGGAGATCAACGCCTCGGACGCCTTCGTCGCCGCCTGGCTGCCGGGGACAGAAGGCGGCGGGGTCGCCGACCTGTTGATCGGGACGCCCTCCGGCGCGGCGCGCTTCGATTTCCGCGGCCGCCTGTCCTTCTCCTGGCCGGCGCGCGCCGACCGCATCGCCGGCCACCGCGACGAGCCGGGCTATGCGCCTCAGTTCGCCTATGGTTATGGCCTTTCCTACGCCCACGGCGGCAAGGTCGGCGTCCTTCCCGAAGATCCGGGCGCGCGGGTCGAAGGACCCAACCTCGAGCGCTACTTCGTCGCCGGCCGCGCCCCCCCGCCGTGGAATCTTGAGGTCACCGGGGCGGTCAGCGTCAGGACCATCGACGCCGGCGCGCAAGAGAATGGCCGCCGCGTCGACTGGACCGGTCAGGGCGCCGTGGCCTTCGAGGGCCCGCCGATCGATCTCTCCCGCCAGGCCACCGGCGATATGGCGGTGATGATGCGTTACCGCGTCGTCGCCGCGCCCACAGCGCCGGTCACCCTGTCGGTAGCCTGCGGCGACCGCTGCGTCGGCGGCGTCGACGTCACCGCCCTGCTCGCCGCCGACCCGGCCGGCGGCTGGCGGACGTGGAAGATCAAGCTCTCCTGCTTCCGCGACGCCGGGGCGGACGTCAGCCGCGTCGTCTCCCCCTTTACGCTCACCACCGAGGGGCGCCTGACACTGGAGTTCAACGAGGTGCGGCTCGTGCCCAATCTCGGCGACGCCATGTGTCCGAAGGCGCCGTGACGTGGGGAACTGCCCCCTCTTCCTCCTGCATTGGGGCAGGGAAGCGCTTTGACTCGGCGCTAAATCATCTTCATCCAGGTCCAAAGCGCTCGGCGTGAAGGGCTGAACGGGAGGCAATTTCGATGAGCCACGCGGCACCGGCGGCCGGCGGAGGCCTGGAGGGCCGGGCCAACATGGGCTTCGTGGCCGCGATCGTGGCCGTCGCCACCATCGGCGGCTTCATGTTCGGCTACGACAGCGGCGTCATCAACGGCACGCAGCAGGGCCTGGAGCAGGCCTTTCACCTGACCAAGCTCGGCACCGGCTTCAACGTCGGCGCGGTGCTGATCGGCTGCGCGGCCGGCGCCTTCCTGTCGGGCCGACTCTCCGACATTTTTGGTCGACGCAATGTGATGATTGTCGCCGCCCTGCTCTTCCTCATCAGCGCCATCGGCGCCGGGGCGGCCAATTCGTCGTTCATGTTCATCCTCGCCCGCCTGGTCGGCGGCCTGGGCGTCGGCTCGGCCAGCGTGCTGGCCCCCGTCTACATCAGCGAGGTGGCCCCCGCGGCCGTGCGCGGGCGTCTCACCACCGCCCAGCAGATCATGATCATCGGTGGCCTCACCGGCTCGTTCGTGGTCAACTATCTGATCGCCCAGTGGGCCGGCGGCTCGACCGCCATCGTCATGGGCTATCCGGCCTGGCGGTGGATGTTCTGGGTGCAGGTGATCCCCTCGGCGATCTTCCTGTTCAGCCTCCTGGCCATCCCCGAGAGCCCGCGTTTCCTGGTCGCCCGCGACCGCATGGCCGAGGCTGAGACGGTGCTCGCTCGCCTGTTCGGCCCGGCCGCGGCGCCGGCCAAGGTGGCGGAGATTCGCGCCTCGCTGGCGGCCGATCACCACCGCCCGCGCCTTTCCGACCTCCTCGAAGGCGGCCGGGTGCGACCGATCGTCTGGGCCGGAATTGGCCTCGCGGTCTTCCAGCAGCTCGTCGGCATCAATGTCGTCTTCTACTACGGAGCCGTGCTCTGGCAGTCGGTGGGCTTCAGCGAGGCCGACTCGCTCAAGATCAACATCCTCTCCGGCTCGCTCTCGATTGTCGCGTGCCTGGCCTCCATGGCCGTGATCGACCGCGTCGGCCGCAAGCCCCTGCTGCTCCTGGGGTCGGCCGGCATGGCCGTCAGCTTGGCGCTGGTGGCCGCCGCCTTCTCCACCGCCACCCTGGTGAACGGCCAGGCCCAGCTGCCGCACGCGGCCGGCCTCGTCGCCCTGGTCGCCGCCAATGTCTATGTGGTGTTCTTCAACGGCACCTGGGGGCCGGTGATGTGGGTCATGCTGGGCGAGATGTTCCCCAACCAGATCCGCGGCTCCAGCCTGGCGGTCGCCGGCTTCGCCCAGTGGATCGCCAACTTCGCCATCGCCCTCAGCTTCCCGGTGGCCGCCGCCACCGTCGGCCTGGTGCCGACCTACGCCTTCTATGCGGTCAGCGCCCTCGTCTCCTTCTTCTTCGTCCGCGCCCTCGTCCACGAAACCCGCGGCCGCGAACTGGAACAGATGGTGGGCTGAGGTGAGAAGAGCGACCCAGACGGGTCCGCCGATATCGGCAGCTTGACCATATCTCTTGCTCCGCGTTCGATTGCGCCGATAGGGTTCCACCGGCGACTAAGGGTGGGGTCGTCTGAGCATGTCAGACATCTTCATTTCCCACGCCAGCTCGACGTCGAAGCAGGCGCAACAGGTCGCCGAAGCACTGCGCGGCCTGGGCTACGACGTATGGATTGATGACCAGCTGCCTGCGCACCGGGCCTTTGCGGACGTAATCGAGGAGCGCCTGACGGCGGCCAAGGCGGTCGTCGTGATCTGGTCGGCGGAGGCGACCAAGTCGCATTGGGTGCGCGCCGAGGCGAACGCCGCGCTGGAAGCCGGAACACTGGTTCAGCTCAGCCTCGACGGCGCCGCCCCCCCGATGCCGTTCAACCAAATTCAATGCGCGGACATGGCGGGATGGACTGGGGATCTCCAATCTCCAGGCTGGCGCAAAGTTGCGAGTAGCGTCGCCGAACTGGTCGGCGGCGAGGCCGCCGCTGTAAGCCGGCGGCTCGCCCCCTCCGGCCCGGCGGTCATGGCGGCCCCAACGCCCCGGCGCCCCACGCCGGCGTGGAGGCTCTGGGGTGTCGTCGCGGCGGCGGCTGTCCTCGCCCTGATCGTCGTCGCGCCCAGGATCTGTTCCTCCGTCGGCGCTTCATGCCGCCTGCCGTCGTTCACCACCGCGGCGGCGGCGTCGAACAGCATTGCGGTGCTGCCGTTCGCCAATCTCAGCGGCGACCCCGGCCAGGAGTACTTCTCCGACGGGCTCTCCGACGAGTTGCTGAATCGCTTGGCGCGCATCCCCAGGCTGCAGGTCGCCGCGCGCACCTCCTCGTTCAGCTTCAAGGGGGCCAAGGTCGATAGCCGTACGATCGCCGCCAAGCTCGGCGTGTCCTACCTCCTGGACGGCAGCGTGCGGCGCGAGGGCGACCATCTTCGCGTGACGGCTCAACTCGTCGATGCGAGGACCGGATTCGAGCGCTGGTCCCAGACCTATGACCGCAACTTCAAGGACGTATTCACGGTCCAGAGCGACATCGCCGAAGCCGTGGGGCAGGCGCTCAGCGTCCAACTGACCGGCGCCGACAAGGCCGCGCTCGAGGACGGCGGCACGACCAATCCGCAAGCCTATGACGACTATTTGCGTGGCCGGCGCCTCTATGACGCCAACAGCGGCGAGACCAGCCATCGAGACGCCCTGGCCCTTTTCGACGCCGCCATCGCCGCCGACCCGCGCTTTGCCGCCGCCCATGCCGCCCGGGCGCGCACCCTGCTGGTGCTGGCCAATCAATATGTCCCGGCGAGCCAGCTCAAGGCGACCTACGCCGCCGCCATCGCCTCGGCCCGGCGCGCGGTCGAACTCACCCCAAATCTGGCGGAAACCCAGGCCACCCTGGCCGACACTCTCCTCTATGGAACACGCGACTTCGCCGCCGCCAAGCTGGCCTATGAACGCGCGCTGCTGGCGGGGGGCGCCGGCCGGGCCGAGGTGCTGCTGAGATACGGTCAGTTCCAGTGTGAGAACGGCGACACCCGGGCGGGACTGATCGCGCTTCGGCGGGCGGTGGTGCTCGACCCTCTCAACGCCCGGGCGTTCAAGGCGCTGGGCTTCGGACTGCTCTATGCCCGCCGGTATCCGGAAGCGCGGGACGCGATGCGTCGCGCCCTCGAATTGAACCCCGCGATTGTCGGCGCGCGCGCGGCGATCGGCGAAGCCCTGCTTCTCATGGGCAGGCCGGCTGAAGCCGAGGCCCAATACACCCTGGAGCCGGAAGGCTGGCTGCGGTTGACCGGCCAGGCGATCGTGTTTCATCGCCTCGGCCGAACCGCGGACGCCCAGGCGGCCTTGAAGGCCTTGATCGCCGACGGCGGTGTCACCAGTTCCTACCAGTTGGCGCAGATCCACGCTCAATGGGGCGAGCCGGAGGCCGCCTTCGCGGCCCTGGACACAGCCTTCAGGGTGGGTGACTCGGGTTTGGCCTTTCTGAAAGCCGACCCCTTGATGGATCCTCTCCGCATGGATTCCCGCTTCGCCCGGCGCCTCGCCCAGGTCGGCTTCGCGCAATGATCCGTAACGAATTGCCTTGGGCTCTATTTGGGCGGATATAGTCTAGCTTGAAGTCGGAGGGCCCAGATCATGACTGATCGTTGCGTCTTGTGCGTGCTTCTCTTCGCGCTCGCCACCGCTCTTCTGGTCACATGCGCGGGCAAATGGTGGTCGATCAACCACCACAGTGACCCAGAGGTATAGCCCTCCCGTCGACGAAAATAGGAATGCGCCAAGCGGCGAGTCTCGACGCGTGGCGGTCGCGCGGCTAAGGGCGACGGCGGAAACGCCGCACAGGAAGCCCACCCATGACCATCGCCGACGACCCGCGCATCGATCCGCGCATCAAGGCCCTCTTCGCCAACCTGCCGCCGAACCCGCCGTCCCGCGACGCCGCCAGCCGCGAGGAGATGCTGGCCGAGGAGGCCTCGCCGGAAGGTCAGGCCCGCGCGGCCGCCCAGAAGACCTTCATCGACATGCTCGACAATGAGATGGTCGCGCCGTCGGCCGGCCTCACCACCCGCACCGAGACCTTCGTCTCCAGCCCCGACGGCAATACGGTCAAGATCCAGTTCATCCGCCCCGAGGGCGGCGCGATCCTGCCCTGTGTCTACTACATCCATGGCGGCGGCATGATGAGCATGTCATGCTTCGACGGCATGTATCGCGCCTGGGGCCGGATCATCGCCGCCGAGGGCGTCGCCGTGGCCATGGTCGATTTCCGCAACTGCCTGCGCGCCTCCTCGGCGCCCGAGGTGGCCCCCTACCCCGCCGGCCTCAACGACTGCGTGGCCGGCCTCAAATGGGTGCGCGCCAACGCCGCCGCGCTGGGCGTCGACCCCGCCCGCATCGTCGTCGCCGGCGAGAGCGGCGGCGGCAACCTCACCCTGGCTGTCGGGCTGAAGCTCAAGCGTGACGGCGATCTGTCCCTGGTCAAAGGACTCTACGCCCTCTGCCCCTACATCGCCGGCATATGGCCGCAGGAGCGCTATCCCTCCTCGACCGAGAACAATGGCCTGTTGCTCGACCTGCACAGCAACCGGGGCATTATGGCCTATGGCATCGAGGCCTTCGAGGCTGGTGACCCGCTCGCCTGGCCGGGCCTGGCCACGGAGGCGGAAGTGGAGGGCTTTCCGCCGACGGTGATCAGCGTCAACGAGTGCGACCCCTTGCGCGACGAGGGCATCGCCTTCTACCGCCTGCTGCTCGCCGCCGGCGTTTCGGCGCGCGGGCGCCAGGTCATGGGCACGATCCATGGCACGGAGCTGATGAGCATCGCCTGCCCCGACATCAGCCGCGACACCGCGCGCGACCTGGCCGCGTTCGCGAAGGGGTAGATCCCACTCACATCTTCCTTGAGGGAGAGGAAGTCTAAGCGCGCTCGGCCTAGGCCTCTCGCCTCAGCCGTCGCGCTCGCCGGGCGGGATGGCGTCGTAGAGCGTGGCCGGCGAGATGTTTAGCCGCCGACGGGCGGCGTCGAGCGGCTCGCTCATCAGCCGCTCATAGTCCTCGCCGGCCAGCCACCTGGCGGCCTTGCCGCGCCGGTAGCCCTGCCAGATGGCCCGCCTGTGGCGACCCTTCGATGCGCGGCCCCGCTTCAGGGCGGCGCCGAGCGCGATCACCGCCCAGCCGAGGCTCCCGGTCTGGGCGTAGGAAAAGGCCACCAGGCAGGCTTCGCCCAGGCCGTCGCGGTGGTAGCCCGACAATATGTGCCAGATGTCGTGGGTGTCGCGCGTGCGCCGGCCGAACCAGGCGTGCGGATGCGCCGCCTCGACCCGGCCGCGCTTCTGGCGGGCGACCTCCGCCAGGCCCTCGGCGGAGATGTTCTCGCTGCGGACGAAGTGGCGATAGGCGGCGCCGACCGTGCCGGGCGCGAAGCTGTCCAGCCAAGCGGCATCCATGAGTCTGGGCGCCAGTTCGACGCGCTCGTAGGCGAGGCGCCCGCCTTGCGGCGTCTCAAGCAGGCGGCGGTAGCTCCTGGCGGTAGAATCGCCATTGAGCGCGGCCATGATCTCGAACACCTGGCCGGTGTCCTCCTTGTCGGCCAGCAGCCGCCGCAGCGCCTTCAGCGCCACGCCCCAGCGCCGGCGGGGCCGCTCGATCGTCGCCTCGGCGGCCACGCGCGTCGTCGGCATGTTCATCGTCTCGGTCATAGCTATGACAGATCCTCGCTATCCGTTTGTCGCCGTCAGTTCGTTCCACGAGGCCCGCCCGGCGGGCGTCAGCAGCGCTTCGCCGATCATGCCACGCACGGTTTCGCCGAACGCCGGCAGGTCGACGGCCTCGCCCCAGGCGACCTGCAGGACGAGGCCCTGGAAGATGGCGATGAGCAGCCGCGCGGCGGCCTCGGGATCGACCGAGGTTCGAACCTGGCCGGTCCGCTGTCCCCGCTCGATCAGGCCGACGATGGCTTCGCGCACTTGCGCCGCGCCCTCGACCACGCTCGTCTTGATGCGCGGATTGCGCAGCGCCTCGCCCCAGCCCTGGATGCCGACGCGCCGGGCGTCCAGCCGGCCCGGATCGCCGAGGCCCCGGCCGTGAAGCTCGATGAGCAGGGCGAGCCCGCGGATGGGATCGGACTCGCGTTGCGCCAGGGCGCTCAGGAACGCCTCGCCCTGATGGCGGTCGTCCGCCAGCGCGACGACGATGTCGTCCTTGTTGGCGAAGTAGAGATAGAGCGATCCCTGGCTAACGCCCGCCTCGCGGACGATGTCCGCCGTGGTGGTGGCGTGAAAGCCGTCGCGCGCAAAACAGCGCAACGCCGCGTCCAGGATCTGCTGGCGGCGCTCGTCACGTCGGGCCTCGGTGATCTTCGGCATCGCTTGTAATAAAAAATGACTGATCGCTTTTTATTATGCTCCCGGGCCCCGTTGTGTCAATGGTCGAAACGGTTCGATCCCCTGCTATCGCCAACCGACGCCCGCTCGTATTCAATGGCACCAGTCGCCTTGAGGAACGCCGCTTGAGCCAGCCGCCGCCCCTGACCTTCCGCACCAAGCTGTTCTATGGCCTCGGCACCATCGCCTTCGGGGTCAAGGACAACGGCTTTTCCTATCTGCTGCTGCCCTTCTACAACCAAGTCGTGGGCCTCTCCGCGCCGCTGGTCGGTCTGGCTATCCTCATCGCCATGATGTGCGACGCGCTCATGGATCCCATCATCGGCCAGATCAGTGACAACTGGCGCTCGCGCTGGGGCCGACGCCATCCGTTCATGTACGCCGCCGCCCTGCCGGTGGCCGTCTCCTACCTGCTCCTATGGAACCCGCCGCATTGGTCGCATGGGGTGCTGTTCTGGTATCTGATCGCCGTTGCCGTCCTCATCCGCACCTTCATCAGCGTCTATGAGGTGCCGAGTTCGGCCTTGGCGGCGGAGCTCAGCCTCGGCTACGACGAGCGCACGGTGCTCTTGAGCTACCGCTATTTCTTCGGCTGGATCGGCGGCCTGGTCCTCTACATTATCGCCTTCCGCTTCCTGTTCGTGCCCGACGCCCACCACCCTGTCGGCCAGACCAATCCGGTCGGCTACGCCCGCTACGGCCTGCTGGCCGCCTTCATGATGTTCGGGGCCATCCTGGCGTCGGCCGCCGGCACCCATGACCGCATCCCGACGCTCGCCAAGGCTCCGGCGCGCCGGGCGACGATCCCGGTCATGGCGCGCGAGATGATCGCGGCCTGGTCGAACCGATCGTTCCTGTTCCTCACCCTGTCGGGCGTGGCCACCTCCATGGCGCTGGGCCTCGCCGCCTCGATGAATTTCTACATCAACACCTATTTCTGGGGCTTCACGGCGGCCCAGATCTCGGGCCTGGCGCTGGGTGTGATCATCTCGGCCTTCACCGCCCTGGCGATCGCCCCGCTCGCTTCTCGGCGGCTGGGCAAGCGAACGGCGGCGATCGGGTTCATGGCCTTGTCGGTGATCGTCGGCCTGACGCCGATGACGCTGCGGCTCGCGGGCCTCGCCCCGCACAACCATACCCAGGCGATCTTCATCCTTATCCTCGCTCAGTCGGTGCTTTCGGTCGCCTTCGGCATCGCCGGCCAGACGCTGGTTTCGGCGATGATCGCCGACGTGGTCGAGGACGGCGAGCTCAAGACCGGCCGGCGCTCGGAGGGGGTCTATTTCTCCGCCTCGATCATGGTCTCCAAGGCGGTGTCGGGCCTCGGCATCTTCGCGGCCAGCGGCGTTCTGGCCTTCATCCGCTTTCCGACCGGCGTCTCGCCCGACCTGGTGTCGCTCGACGTGTTGCGCCGCCTGGCTCTGACCTATGCGCCGATCTACGCCGGGCTCTACGGCGTCGGGTTCGCCCTGATCATGGGCTACAAGATCACCCGCGCCAGCCACGCCGCCACTCTGGTAAGCTTGGCGGCGCGGGCGGCTGAGGCGGCGGAGTAGAGCTTAGCCGTCGAGGTCCTGCAAACGGCTGAGGCGGCGGCGGGCGGCGAGGAGGCCGCGCAGGGCGAAGCCGATCATCGCCGAGCCCACCAGCAGCAATCCCCAGGTCGTCGGCTCCGGCAGCCAGGCGCTCTTGGCCGGTGGCGGGGCCTTGGCCGGCGCCGCGCGGGGGATGGGCGGATCCTCGGGCGCTACGAGCGGACCATCCGGGTCCGCGCCGGCGCTGGGACCGCCGATAACGCCAACAGGCGTGAAGGGATCGGCCGGGTCCTGGCTCGAGTTCCAGCCATCGGGGGTCGCCGGCGCAAGCGTGGTGACGCCCGGTCCCTCCTTCGCCGGCGTCTTGCCGGCGGCATGGCCGACGCCACCCGCGATCACGAGGGCGAACGCGGCGGCGATAAGGCGCCCGCGCAAGGGCTCACTCCGTCGAGTCGTCCGTGGAACGCCATTATGTAGCATGCGCGGGCGTGACGCCCATTAAACTTGTGTTTGAATTGCGGCGACCTCTAGCGGGCGCCCGGTGAGAAGCGGGCGGTGAGCTCGAAGGTCTCGGCCGGAAACACCTGGCGGGCGAAGGTGATCCCCGCGCCCGCGCGCCAGGTCCAGCGCTTGAGAACCAGGCAGGCGTGGGCGCGGGCGATGTGCAGCGCCGCGGCGGTGTCGGTGTCAGGGTTGGCGGCGGCGATCTCGTGCCGACCTTCGCTCCAGGCCACATGGGCGAGCAGCCAGGCGCCGGGTGAGACATCGTCAAAGGTCTCGTCGGCGGCGGCCGGAACCTCGGGCAGATGGATCAGCCGGTCCTCCAAGGCGAAGGGGGCCGCGCCGGCCAGGTGCAGACCTCTAACCTCCAGTACAGGACCGGTCGGCGCCAGCGCCGCCTCCTCGCCGTCGGCGCGCGCCGGCCGGATGCGCCAGGCCAGGCGCCGCCAGCGGTAGCTCAGTCGGCGGGCCTCGATCTCGGCCTGGATGTCGGGGATGCTGAGCACGGCCGATGTGACGTGCGGGGCGGCGACGAAGGTGCCCGCCTTGCGCCGCCGCTCCACCAGACCCTGGGCCGCCAGGGCGTGCACCGCTTTGCTGGCCGTGGCCCGTGCACAGCCGTAGCGCGCCATCAACTCGTGCTCGAAGGGGATGCGGTGGCCGGGCGGCCAGGCACCCGAGGCGATCTCGCCGGCCAGATCGGCGGTGATCCGGCGGTGGAGCGCCCCGCTCCTCACCGCGCCAGGATCCGTTTCAGCGTCGCGCGGTAGCGGGCGGCGATGGCCTCGCCACGCACATGGCGGCCGGCGTCCACGATCTGCACGCCACGACGCCAGACCCGCTCCACCGCCTCGCGCCCGGCGGAAAAGACCCAGCCGTCCAGCAGGGCGTCGCCCGCCCGCCCGACGAGGCTGGGATGCTCAGCATTGAGGCTCACAACATCAGCCGGGGCGTGGACGACGAGGCCATGGACGGGCTCGCCCAGCGCGCTCGCCCCGCCGGCCACGGCGCCCTTGAAGAGTTCCGCGCCCGATCCGGCCACGCCCCGCGCCCGCCGCGCCAGCCTCTGGCCCCATTCCAAGAGGCGCAGCTCCTCGCTCAGGTCGATGCGGACGTTGGAGTCGCTTCCGACGCCGAAGGCGCCGCCGGCGGCAAGGTAAGGACCGGCGGGGAACAGGCCGTCGCCGAGATCGGCCTCGGTGATCGGGCACAGGCCGGCGGTCGCTCCGCTCGCGGCCAGCCGCGCCGTCTCGGACGCGTCCATGTGGGTGGCGTGGACCAGGCACCAGCGGGCGTCGACCTCGGCATGGTCGAGCAGCCAGGCCACCGGACGAGCGCCGGACCAGGCGAGGCACGTCTCGACTTCGGCAATTTGCTCGGCGAGGTGGATGTGGATCGGTCCGTTCGGCGCCAGCGGCAGGATGGCCGCCAACTCGTCCGGCGTCACCGCCCGCAGGCTGTGCGGGGCGATCCCCACTCGGGCGCCGGGAAGGTGCGACAATGCACCTTTGATGTGGTGGTGAAGCTGCGCGAATGACTCGAATGAACAATGGAAGCGCGCCTGCCGTCCGCTTAAGGCCGCGCCGCCGAAGCCGCCGTGAGCGTAGAACACCGGAAGCAGGGTGAGGCCTATGCCCGCCGCCTCCGCCGCCGCCGCGATCCTGCGCGCCATCTCGGCCGGATCAGCGTAAGGAATTCCATCTATATCATTGTGTAGATAGTGGAATTCGCCAACACTGGTGAAGCCGCTCTCGAGCATCTCGGCGTAGGCCTGGGCGGCGATCGCCTCCACGTCCGCGGGGGTCAGGGTCCCGACGAAGCGGTACATCACCTCCCGCCAGCTCCAGAAGTCCTCGCCGGCCGGCGAGCGTGTCTCGGCCAGCCCCGCCATGGCCCGCTGGAAAGCGTGGCTGTGCAGATTGCCGACACCCGGCAGGCCGATGGCGCCGCGCTCGTCGCCCGGCCGCGCCACCACGCCCGTCTCGACCGCCGCGATCAGTCCGCCCGTCACGGAGAGGCGCACGCCCTTCGCCCAGCCGTCCGGCAGCAGCGCAGTCTCGAACCACAGCGCCGTCATCGAAACCCTCCGTGACTCGATATTATGTCTAGACATAATAATGCCGACAGGCCAAGCATCCATCCATGCTGTGCGATGCCATCTGGCGGAACGCGCGTCTGGCGACGCTGGCGGTTGGCGCGCCGGACCTGGGCGAGATCGACCGTGGCGTGGTCGCCAGCCATGGCGGCCGGATCGTCTACGCGGGAGCGGAGGCCGACGCGCCGGCGCTGGATGCGCCCCGCATCGTCGATTGCGAAGGGTGTTGGATCACCCCAGGCCTCATCGATTGCCACACCCATCTGGTGTTCGCGGGCGACCGGGCCGGCGAGTTCGAACGACGGCTTGCGGGCGAGAGCTATGAGGCGATCGCCCGCGCCGGCGGCGGCATCCTCTCGACTGTACGGGCGACGCGAGCCGCGACCCTCGAGCAGCTGGTCGCCGCCGCCCTGCCCCGCCTCGACGCCCTGATAGCCGAAGGGGTGACGACCGTGGAGGTGAAATCCGGCTACGGCCTGACCACGGAAGCGGAGACGCGCCAGCTCCAGGCCGCGCGCGAGCTCGGCCGCCGGCGCGAGGTCGGCATCGTCGCCACCTTCCTAGGCGCGCACGCTCTGCCTCCGGAATATACCGATCGTTCAAGTGATTACGTCGACCTCTTGTGCGACGAAATGATCCCGGCCGTGGCCGATCTGGCCGATGCGGTCGACGCCTTCTGCGAAGGGATAGGCTTCTCGCCCGAGGAGGTTCGACGCCTGTTCGAAGCGGCGCGCGCCCATGGTCTGCCGGTGAAGCTCCATGCCGAACAGCTGTCCAATCTCCACGGCGCGGCCCTCGCGGCGAGCTTCGGAGCCCTCTCGGCCGACCACCTCGAACACCTGGACGAGGACGGCGTGGCCGCCATGGCCCGCGCGGGAACCGTCGCCACCCTCCTTCCGGGCGCCTACTACTTCGTGCGCGAGATCCGAACGCCGCCGATCGAGTTGTTGCGCCGTCACGGCGTCCCGATCGCGCTGGCCACCGACTGCAATCCCGGCACCTCGCCGCTGACCTCCCTGCTCCTGGTGATGAACATGGCCGCCACGCTGTTCAAACTGACCGTCGAGGAATGCCTCGCCGGGGTCACGCGCAACGCCGCGCGCGCGCTTGGCCGCGCCGGCGACATCGGATCGTTGGAGGCGGGCAAGCGGTGCGATCTCGCCATCTGGGACATCGGCCAGCCCGCGGAGCTGGTCTATTGGATGGGCCGCAACCCGCTCCACGCGCGCGTCTGGGGCGGCCAATGAGCGCCGTCCTGCTCTCGCCCGGAAAGGTCACGCTGGCCGACTGGCGGCGGATCTACGAGGGCGCGCCGCTGAGGCTCGATCCCGCCAGCGCGCCGGCGATCGCCGCGGCCGCGGCCGCGGTCGAGCGGATCCTCGGACGGGGCGAGGCGGTCTACGGCGTCAACACCGGTTTCGGCAAGCTGGCGAGCGTGCGCATCGAGGCCGCCGAACTGGGGCGCCTGCAGACCAACCTGGTGCTCTCGCACACCGCCGGCGTCGGCGATCCCATGCCTGTTCCGGTGGCGCGCCTGATGATGGCGCTGAAGCTTGCCGGCCTGGCGCGCGGCGCGTCGGGTGTGAGGCCGGCGACCACGGACCTGCTGGAGGCCATGCTCGAACGCGGGGTCACGCCGGTGGTGCCGGCCCAGGGATCGGTGGGCGCCTCGGGCGACCTTGCGCCCCTAGCCCACATGGCCGCGACCATGATCGGCGCCGGCGAGGCGTTCCTGGACAGCGTCCGCCTCAGCGCTCGCGAAGCGCTCTCCCGCGTCGGCCTCGCGCCCCTGGAGCTAGGACCCAAAGAGGGCCTGGCGCTCCTCAACGGCACCCAGTTCTCCACAGCCTACGCCTTGGCGGCGCTCTTCGAGGCCGACACCCTGTTCCGCTCGGCCCTGGTCACCGGCGCGCTCGCCACCGAAGCGGCCAAGGGCGCCGACACGCCGTTCGATCCGCGTATCCACGACCTGCGCGGCCACGTCGGCCAGATCGAGACCGCCGTGGCGCTGCGCGCCCTGATGGCCGGGTCGGCAATCCGCGACTCGCACCTCGTCGGTGACGCCCGCGTGCAGGACCCCTACTGCCTACGCTGCCAGCCGCAGGTGATGGGCGCGGTGCTGACCGTCCTGCGCCAGGCGGCGGCGACGCTGGCGACCGAGGCCAACGGCGTGACCGACAATCCGCTGATCTTCGTCGGCGACGACGTCGCGCTGAGCGGCGGCAACTTTCACGCCGAGCCGGTGGCCTTCGCCGCCGACATGATCGCGCTGGCCATTTGCGAGATCGGCTCGCTCGCCGAGCGGCGGGTGGCCATGCTGACTGACCCCGCGCTCTCGGGCCTGCCGGCGTTCCTCACCCCACGACCCGGGCTCAATTCCGGCCTCATGATCGCCCAGGTGACGGCCGCCGCCCTGGTGGCCGAAAACAAACAGCGCGCCACGCCGGCCAGCGTCGATTCCATCCCAACCAGCGCCAACCAGGAGGACCACGTATCCATGGCCGCCCACGGCGCACGGCGGCTGATGGCCATGGTCGAGAACGCCTTCGCCATCGTCGGCATCGAACTTCTGACCGCAGGCCAGGGCTGCGACTTCCACCGGCCCTTGACGTCCAGCAACGCCCTGGAGGCGGCGCGAGGCGCTCTGCGCGCCAAGGTTCCGACGCTGGAGGACGACCGCTTTCTCCACCCCGACATTGAGGCCGCGGTGAAGCTTGTGCGCGAGGGGGCTCTGGTGAGGGCCGTCGCGGCCGTCGCCCTGCCGGGAGTGTGGGCATGAGCACACCCCACTGGCTGACCCTGCGGCGCGGCGCGGCGCCGCTGATCGTCTCGATCCCGCACGCCGGCACGGAGATCCCGGCGGATATTCTCCGGCGCCTGGTCTCGCCCTGGTTGGCTCGACTCGACTGCGACTGGTGGGTGGACCAGCTCTACGCCTTCGCCGATCGGCTCGACGCGACGGTGATCGCCACCGGCCTCTCCCGGACTGTGATAGACGTGAACCGCGACCCGTCCGGCGCTTCGCTCTATCCGGGGAAGGCGACGACGGGGCTCTGTCCGGCGGAGACCTTCGACGGCGATCCGCTGTATCGGCCCGGCCATGGGCCGGACGCGGCCGAGATCGCCGAGCGCCGCGCGCGGTACTTCGATCCCTATCACGCCGCCCTCACGGCCGAGATAGGCCGCCTGGGCGAAAACCGGCGGCCGGTGGTGCTCTACGACGCCCATTCGATCCGTTCGCACGTCAATCGCCTCTTCGTCGGCGAGCTGCCGCAGTTCAATCTCGGCACCAACGATGGCCGGAGTTGCGATCCCGCGCTGACGGCGCGGCTGGAAGCGGTGTGCGACGCCTCGGGCCACTCGCGGGTGACGAACGGACGGTTCAAGGGTGGCTACATTACCCGCCGCTACGGCGCGCCCGCCGACGGCGTCCACGCCGTGCAGATGGAGCTTGCCTGCCGGGGCTACATGACTGAGCCGGACGCCCTGACGCCGCTGACCTGGCCGGCGCCGTTCGATCCCGCCTTCGCCGCGCCAATGGCCAGGACCCTGGAGGACGTGCTCGCGGCCTGCCTTGCGTTCGTGAAATGAGGGGAAGAAGCCTTTGACGCGTCTCGACAATTCCCGTGTGATCCGCAGCCCGCGCGGATCTGTGCTGAGCGCCAAATCGTGGCTCACCGAAGCGCCGCTGCGCATGCTGATGAACAACCTCGACCCGGACGTGGCCGAGCGGCCGGAGGAGCTTGTGGTCTATGGCGGGGTCGGCCGAGCCGCCCGCGACTGGGAAAGTTTCGACGCCATCGTCGGCGTATTGCGCCGCCTGGAGGCCGACCAGACCCTGCTCGTCCAGTCGGGCAAGCCTGTCGGCGTGTTCCGCACCCACACCGACGCGCCGCGGGTCCTGATCGCCAATTCCAACCTCGTGCCGCGCTGGGCGACGTGGGAGCATTTCAACGAACTCGACCGCAAGGGGTTGGCCATGTACGGCCAGATGACGGCCGGCTCATGGATCTACATCGGCGCCCAGGGCATCGTTCAGGGCACCTACGAGACCTTCGCCGAGATGGGCCGCCAGCACTACGGCGGCGACCTCACCGGCCGCTGGATCCTCACCGGCGGACTGGGCGGCATGGGCGGGGCCCAGCCCCTGGCCGCGGTCATGGCCGGCGCCTCCTGCCTGGCCGTGGAGTGCCAGGCTTCGCGCATCGAGATGCGGCTGCGCACGGGTTACCTCGACGTGATGAGCCAAGACCTCGATGAGGCGTTGGAGATGATCCGCCGCGCGTGCGCGGAGAAGAAGCCGCTGTCCGTCGGCCTGCTGGGCAACGCCGCCGAGATCTTCCCGGAATTGCTGGCGCGCGGCGTCCGGCCCGACGCGGTCACCGACCAGACCAGCGCCCACGATCCGATCAACGGCTATCTGCCGGCGGGCTGGAGCCTGGCCGAATGGCAGGCCCGACGGGAGAGCGATCCGGCCGGCGTCGCGGTCGCGGCCAGGGCCTCCATGGCCGTTCAGGTCGAGGCCATGCTCGGCTTCCACCGCCGGGGCGTGCCGACCGTCGACTATGGCAACAACATCCGCCAGATGGCCAAGGAGCAGGGTCTGGCCGACGCCTTTGATTTTCCGGGCTTCGTGCCGGCCTACATCCGGCCGCTGTTCTGCCGAGGCGTCGGGCCGTTCCGCTGGGCGGCGCTGTCGGGCGATCCGGAGGACATCTACCGCACCGACGCCAAGGTGAGGGAGCTGACGCCCGGCGCCACGCACCTGCACCACTGGCTCGACATGGCGCGCGAGAAGATCAAGTTCCAAGGACTGCCGGCGCGCATCTGCTGGGTCGGTCTCGGCGACCGCCATCGCCTGGGCCTTGCTTTCAACGAGATGGTGGCCAAGGGCGAGCTGTCGGCGCCGGTGGTCATCGGCCGCGACCACCTGGATTCAGGCTCGGTCGCCTCGCCCAATCGCGAGACCGAGGCCATGCGCGACGGCTCGGACGCGGTGTCGGACTGGCCGCTGCTGAACGCGCTGCTCAACACCGCCAGCGGCGCGACCTGGGTGTCGCTGCATCACGGCGGCGGCGTGGGCATGGGCTTTTCGCAGCACGCCGGCATGGTCATCGTCTGCGACGGAACCGATGACGCCGCGCGTCGTATCGAACGGGTTCTATGGAACGATCCGGCGACAGGGGTCATGCGCCACGCCGACGCCGGCTACGACATCGCCCTCGACTGCGCCCGCGAACACGGGCTCGACCTGCCTGGGATCCTGTAGGTTCAGCCCCACGGGCCGTTGTGGTCGACCGGTGGCTGCCGCGGCTTGCGCCTAATGACGCGCATCAAGGGCTTCAGGCGGACCTCGCCCACGAGGAATCCGCCGGCGACGCCGATCATCAGCACCACGGCGGAGCGAGCGGGATCGAGCGGCATGCTCGCGAGCGTGGCGAAAACGTGCATGGAGTCTCCAGAATTGCCGCTTCCTGTGAAGCGGCCGCGCCAGGGACCGTCAAGCGCGGCCGCAGTCACATTCGGCCACCGCCCGTAACAGACTCGCGCCGACGCATCGGCCTGCGCCGATATGCCTATTTCTTAGGCGCCGCGTCGGCGACCGACCGGATCACGTCCAGCACGGCCGCGTCCGGGGTCTTTTCCGCCGTCGGGCCATCGTTGTTGAAGTTGATCAGACGGTCGTCCGCCCCGTAGCGCGGCCAGTGCGGTCGGCCTCCGCCGTTGGGATCTCCGGTCTTGGCGAAGGTCACCCAATAGGCGCTGATCGTCTCGGCCAGCGCCGCGTCGCGCGCATCGGTCGGCCAGGGCGAAGCGTTCAAGGTCTTGAACACATATTGGCGGTCCGAGGCGTGCGAGGCCCCGCCGCTCAGCGCCTTGGGCGTCTTGGCCGAGACCACGGAGAACCGATACAGAAACGCCGGAACGCCCCGTTTCGCCACATCGCCGGCCAGAAGACGCGCCGGCTCGCCGAACACGATGTCGCTGACGATGTGGTCGTTGAAGCGATCGGCGTCGCCATAGGCCTTGATAACCTCGGCCTGCTGCGCCGGCGTCAGGTGGACAAGCCTGGCGCGCAGGGGGCCGACCCAGGCGGCCGGGAACTCCAGGCTGTTGCTTCCGACCAGGTAGGGGATGCGGGCGACGCGACCGGCGGCGAACGCCTCGGCCGGGTTCTCGCTCAGCAGGACGCCATCGAGGATCGGCAATTCGCCCCTGAGCACGTCGGGGTCGCCGGCGGCGATGACCTTGTCCGCCGGAATGGCGCGCAGCGACGCGGTGTCGGAACCTGCGCCCAGCTTGGCGGCGAAGGCGGCGCCGTCAGCCTCGGCCTGCGCCAGCGTCTGTCCCCGTTCGCGCCCGACACCGGACTCGACGATGGCCTTGGCGAACAGGCCGCGCGCCTCGCGGATCATCATCAGCCGGTTGACCGCCATGCCGCCGGCGGACTCACCGAAAATGGTCACATTGGCCGGATCGCCGCCGAAGGCCGCGATGTTGCGTCGAACCCAGCGCAGGGCCGCGATCTGATCCATCAGACCATAGTTGGCCAGCGCCGCGCCGTGCTGTTCGGCGGTAAGCGCCGGATGGGCGAAGAAGCCGAAGCGGCCGAGGCGATAGTTGAGGGTGACCACGACCACGCCTTGCCGGGCCAGGGCCGAGCCGTCGTAGAGCGCCGCCGTGCCCGAACCGTTCACGAAGCCGCCGCCGTGGATCCACACCATCACCGGCAGGGCCGCGCGGATCTTACCCGCCGGCGCGAAGACGTTGAGCGTCAGGCAGTCCTCGCTCGCCGGGCCGGGGCCGACACCGTTGTCGGCCGAGAGCTTCTGCATGCAGATCGCGCCGTAGCGATCGGCGGCGCGCACGCCGGTCCAATGGGCGGCCGGCTCGGGCGCGCGCCAGCGCAGCGGTCCGACCGGCGGCTGGGCGAAGGGCACACCCTTGAAACTGGTGACGTCGCCGGCGGTGACGCCTTTCAGGGCGCCAGCGTCAATGCGGACCGCGTCCGCCGCGCCCGCACCCGTTGCCAGCATCGCCATGATCGCCGCAACTCCCGCGATACGAGCTTTCATCGTTCAGCCTCCCCCGCCGACGCCCATGGCGATCTTCTGGGCCAGCGCCGCGACGCTGGCCGTGCCGACGGGACCCAATTCGTCATAGAGCCAGCACTCGCCGATGGCGACCCCGTCGCTAGCCTGGTGATTGACCACCTCGAAGCCGATCCATTCGGTCGCCGGAAGCCGGCTGAGATAGAGCGTGGTGTCGCTGTTGATGTAGGCAAGTCCGCTCTCGCCGGCGTTGGCGTAGGGGCTGGCGAAGTCGACGGCCAACGCGGCGCGCACGAACGGCGTCAGGGCCTCGCCGCCGATCAGGTCGCGCACCTCACGCATCCACAGCCGGCGCGGCCCGAGCGCGCCGAACCGCCCGGCGATGTCGCGCGTCTCCCACATGCCGCCGAGACCGCTCGTTCCGCGCTCCGGGCGCGGCAGGCTGTCCGGCGCGGGCGCGTCCCAGTTGGGCGTAGTCCAGATCGCGCCCGGCGGATTGGCCGTGCGGCGCAGGAGCTGGCAGGTCGCGCGCGCCACCGAAACGCCGCCGCTGACGAATTCGGCGTCGATAACCTTGATCCGGCCGCCCTCGCGCACCGGCCGCACGATCACCTCGGCCGGCGACAGATCCGGCAGCCGGTAGAGATCGGTGGTGAGCCGGGCGGGCGTGAAGTCGGGCGCGCCGTGCAACCGCTCGATCTCGTGGGCCAGCAGGCCCATCACCACCCGGGCATGCAGCGAGGTCGCGCTCCAGGGTCCCCGGCTCATCGGTCCGGGAACGAACTTGCCCGCCTCGCGCGTGAAGAAAGGTTCCGCGTTCATGGCGCTCTGGACTATAGGACGGCCGAGCGCGAGGCGAGCGCTCCTGGGCCAGGAAGGAAGACGGCGATGCGTTACGAAGTGTCGGGCACGGTGATGCAGACCGTCAGCATCGATCTGTCGCCGGGCGAGACCGTCTACAGCCAGACCGCGACCATGGCGTGGATGAGCGACAGCGTTCACATGCAGACCAACACCGGCGGCGGTCTGTTCGCGGGTCTGAAGCGCAGCCTGACCGGCGGCAGTTTCTTCGTCACCGACTTCACCGCCCAGGCGGCGGGCGCGCACGTCGCCTTCGCGCCCCGGTTTCCCGGAACCATTCTGGTCCGCACCCTGGCGGCGGGCGAATCGCTCATCTGCCGCAAGGAGACCTTCCTCGCCGCCGAAAAGTCGGTGACCTTCGAGCTCGCCTGGCAGCAGCGCATCGGCGCCGGCTTCTTTGGCGGCGCCGGCTTCATCCTGCAGCGGGTCAGCGGCCCGGGCACGGTCTTCCTCGACATGTCGGGCGAGGTGGTCACCAAGCGGCTCGGGCCGGGCGAGCGCCTGTTTGTCCATGCGGGCCACGTCGGCGTCCATGAACCCACCGTATCGTTCGACATCCAGATGGTGCCGGGCTTCGGCAACATCCTCTTCGGCGGCGAGGGCCTGTTCCTGGCCACCCTCACCGGTCCGGGGGAAGTGCATCTGCAGTCGATGCCGATCATGAATCTGGCCGAGGAGATCGCCCGCTATCTGCCAGGGAACGATCAGCGCAACGCCGGTTCCGCCTTGGGCGGCATGGCGGCGGGCGGGGCCATGGGCGGCCTGCTGGGCGGCATCTTCGGCGACAACAACTGAGCGTGACATCGGGCGTGAAGGGCGGCCTCCGGATCGGAGTCGATTTCGGCGGCACCAAGATCGAGGCGGCGGCGCTGGGCGCCGATGGCGCCTATCTGGCGCGCCGGCGGGTGGCCAACCCCAAGAGCTATGACAGCGCGATCGAGGCGGTGGTCCGGCTCGTGGCCGAAATCGAGCGCGAGGCCGGCGGCGCCGGAACTGTGGGCATTGGCGCGCCCGGTTCGACCTCGCCGCTGACCGGCAAGACGCGCAACGCCAACTCGACCTTCCTCAACGGTCGCGCCTTCCGCGAGGATCTCGAGGCCGCGCTCGGCCGCCCGATCCGCCTGGCCAATGACGCCAATTGCCTGGCCCTCTCTGAAGCCGTCGACGGCGCGGCGGCGGGCGCGCGCGTCGCCTTTGCGGTCATCATCGGCACCGGCTGCGGCGGCGGCCTGGCGGTGGACGGCCGGCTGATCGACGGGGCTTCCGGTATCGCCGGCGAATGGGGTCACACGCCCCTCCCCTGGCCGGAGCCTGGAGAGACGCCCGGTCCGACCTGCTGGTGCGGGCTTCAGGGCTGCCTGGAGACCTGGATCTCCGGCTCGGGCCTGGCCCGCGACCACGCGGCGGTGAGCGGCGGCGATCTGACCGCCGAGGAGGTGATGGCCGCCGCGCGTTCCGGCGACGACGCAGCCAAAGCCAGCTTCGAGCGTTACCTCGGCCGTCTCGGACGGGGGCTGGCGATGATCTGCAATATTCTCGACCCGGACGTTTTCGTCTTTGGCGGCGGCGTATCCAAGGCCAGCGAGATCTACGACCTGCTGCCGGCCAAGATCGCGCCCTACGTCTTTTCCGATGGCTGGTTCGGTCGCTTGGCGCCGGCCAGGTGGGGCGATTCCTCCGGCGTGCGCGGCGCCGCCAGGCTCTGGGAAGACGCATGACCCTTCAGCTTCTCGAGGCGCGAACGCGCGCGCCAAGACCGTGGAAGAACGGCGGCGGCATGACCTGGGAGATCGCCGCCTCGCCCGCTGGCGCCGACATGACGAGCTTCGATTGGCGCGTCAGCCTGGCGGTGGTCGAGGCGGCCGGTCCGTTCTCCACCTTCGCCGGCGTCGATCGCGTGATGCTGGTGCTGGACGGCGAACTCGAGCTGGCCATCACGGGCGCCCAGCGCCTGATCCTCGACGAGACCAGCGTGGCCGTGGAGTTTCCGGGCGACGCGGAAGTGTTCGCCAGCGAGCCGGCCGCGCCGGTGGCCGACATTAACGTCATGGTCCGCCGCGGACGCTACACCGGCGTCATCGAGCGTCGCCCGGTCGCCGGACAGGCGGCGGTGATCTGCCAGGACGTGACCTTCGTGCTCGCCCGCGCCGGCGGCCTTGTCGCGGCCGTGGGCGCCGAGCGCCTCGAACTCGGACCGGGCGATGCGCTGCGCGTCGACCACGCCCGCGGCGCCTTGCTTCGCCTGCGTCTCGGCGCGCCGGACGAGATCGTCATCGCCCACGTCAACGCGGTGCGATGAGGCCGCTCAACGAAGCGTGAAGGTCGCTTCCCGCCGGCGCATGTCGACCGACACGCGTTCGCACTGGCTGAGCACATCCATGCCCAGGAACAGCGCCGGCGTGTCGGTCAGGCCCAGGTGGTCGAAGATCGGCAGGGCCGCGAAGGCCAGAGGCATGTTGCGGATGACCACGCCGCCCACGTCGGCCTCGGCGATCCGGTCCTGCTCGAGGGTGAGCCTGCGGCCGGTGACGCCGATGATCTCGGTCGTCGCCGGCGGGTTCTGGCTGAGCGTGTGTTGGGTAAGTAGACGCAGCAGCGCCGGATTGCCGACCGACACCTCGGCCCCGGAATCGACCACCACCACGATCGGCACGCCGTGGATCTTGGAATGGGTCAGGATCAGCTGGCCGAACCGGCTCTTGCCGTGCACCACGATGGTTCGGGAATCGGCGGCCTCGGCGCGGCTCGCCGAACTCGACATCTGCATGGCCTTGAAATCCATGACGACATGCAGGTCGCGCAAGGCGTCGACGCCCAGCATGCCGGCGGCCCCGAGATCTTTGGCCGCCAGAGCGGGCGCCTCGATATGGCGGACCACGCGATTGCCGATCGCCAGACGGTCGATCACCACCGTGCCGACTTCGTCGGCGCCCACTGTCTCGCGCAGGCGCACTCTGGCGCCCGGCGGCAGGGCCAGGCTCGCCGCCAGTTCGCGGGAAATCACCGTTCGGTCAGAGCCGGTGTCGACGAGGAAATTGTACGGACCCTGGCCATTGACCGTGACCGCAAGGGTGAGGCGCTGGCTCAAATCCTGCGTCAGCTTCAAAGGCTCGGGAACGGCAGGCTCCTCCGCGGGCGCGGGGGCCGCAATGACCGGCGGCGCGGCCGGCGGGCTGGGCGGGGTCGGATCCCGAGCGCTCGCGCCGGTCGCGCAAGCGAGAACCGCCAGGGCGCAGGCCACGCCCGCGATCGCGCCTCCCATTTCCATCGCCTCCCTCACCCGACGAGCGGGCGTTTGTGGGCAGAGACTATACAGCGTTCGGGCCGAGTTGGCTTGGGCGCTCAACAGGCGATCGCCGCCACACGGCCCGCCCCGGCGTACTCGAGAATTCGACTGTCGCGCGTGATGATCGGCATTGAGATGTGCCGCGCCGTTGCGATCAGGAGCCGGTCCGCCGGGTCGCCATGTAACGGCTCGGGCAGATGAGACGCCGCGATGGCGATTTCAGCCGTGAAGGGCGCCGGACGAACGCCAGGCGCGGCCATCACCCTGGTGAACCATGTGGTTGGGTCTGGCAGGAAGGCGACGGCCCGGCTGGATTTAGCGCGGCTCAACAGGCCGATTTCCCAGGCGCTGATCGGCGAGACGAAGACGCCGCCCGCCGTCGCCGCATGGGTGATCCTGGCAAGCGCCCCCTCCTCCATCGGCGCACGAATGGCCAGCCAGATCACCGCGCAAGTGTCCAACAACACCGCTGGCGGCAGGGCGCGCGTTGAGGATCGCCTCATTCGTGCAGCTTGCCGGCTTCGGCGGACAGTGGCTCATCCAGCGCCGGCGCGGTGAAATCGAAGTCGAACGGCGCGACCACCGATCCCTCCATGAAGCCATAAAGAGCGGCGGCCGCCGTCCCAGCATCTTCCGGCGGCGTCAGGACTGCGACGATCTTGCCGCGCTTGGTGATGGTGACGCGCGTGAGCTTACGCGCCGCGAGACGGTCGAGTATCTCCAGGCACCGAGCCTTGAAATCGGTTGCTGTAAACGTCTCGACCGCGATCATCAGGTCACCTCACAATGACCGGTCATATCTATATGACCATAGAGACTCGTTCAAGTCTCTCATGCGCCGTCACTCTGAGAACCGCCATCGACGACGGCGGCCACCCGGCGCTATTCTCCTCACCGAGCGGGAGGCCGTGACCATGTGCGAACTGTGTGAGAGACCCTCCAGGCGCGGCGTCTTCGCCGGCATCGCCGCGGGCGCCGGACTGGCGCTGGCAAGCCCGATCCTGGCGGCGCCGGCCGGGCCGCCGCCCAAGCCGGCCAATGTCATGTCGCCCGACGCGGCGCTGGACCGCCTGATCTCCGGCAATGCGCGCTTTGTCGCGGGTCACGGCCCCAGGCACGACCTCGTTCACGACCGCGCCCTGACCGCCAAGGGCCAGAACCCCTTCGCCGCCATCCTCGGCTGCGCCGACTCGCGCGCGTCGCCGGAGCTGGCCTTCGACACCGGCCTGGGCGACCTCTTCGTCTGCCGCGAGGCCGGCAATTTCGCCAATGACGACATGATCGCCAGCCTGGAATATGCGGTGGCCAACCTCAACGTCCCGTTGGTGATGGTCCTGGGTCACGGCTCCTGTGGCGCCGTCGCCGCCACCATCGAGAGCCTGAAGACCGGCCAACCTCCGCCGGGCCACCTGCCATCGCTCGTGGCCGAGATCGCGCCGGCGGTAAAGGCCGTCCAGGGCCAGGATGGCGATCTTCTGGCGCACGCTATCCGCGAAAACGTTCGCCTCAATGTGCAGCGTTTGCAGACCACCGGACCGATCCTCGGACCCGCCGTGGACGCCGGCAAGCTGCGTGTCGTGGGTGGGGTCTATGACCTCGCCTCCGGTCGGGTGGAGCGGATCGTCTAGCCCTGTCGCCTAGCGCCAGCCGGCCGCGCGCAGGATCGGCGCGTAGGTGCGGCTGACCGGGGCTGTCACCCCGCCCGCGAGGCGCGCCTCGCCCGCGCCTCGCCGCCAGCGCACGCCGTTGATGGCGTCCGCCGCCACCCACCAGGACCGGTGGGTCTGGAAGCCGTGCGCCTTGCCGAGCTCGTCCAACGCTTCGGCGAAGCGAGCCGATATCAGCTCGTCGCCGGCGTCGGTGTGCACGCGCAGATAGTGGTCCTCGGCCTCCACGGCGATCAGCCGCGCGCCGCGTCGCCGGGCCGACAGACGGCGGCGGAAGACCGCCTCGGCCTCGGGGAGAGGCGGCTCGACGAGGATCCGAGTCTCGACCCGCATCGGCAGGGCGCGCCAGGCGAGCGCGCGCAGGGCCATGACCGGCACGCAGATCACCCACACCTGCCAGAGGAACTCCAGCAGCCGCCGGGGCAGCACCGGCTGTCCGATCAAGGCATGGCTGATTTCCAGCACCAGCAGCGCCACCGGCGCCGTCATGACGAAGCTGGTCACCGCCAGGCGTCGCCAGAAACCGCCGGCGCGCGCCCCCAGGGTCTCGTCGATCGCGATGCCGATCACGCCGCCGCCGACGATGCACAGCAGCCAGTAGGGATAGCGCCTGACGTCCGGAAAGCTGTTGGTGCCGAACGGGCCGATGGCGCCGGCGAACAGACCGACCACGGCCAACAGGGCGACCTCGGCGGCGATGCGCCGCCAGCGCCCCGAAGTCGCCGCCAATGACCTCAATCCGCCCATACGCCCCGTTCGCGAAACAATGGCGCCGTTCGCGCAACAGCGCCTAGCGCCTCTCCCCGCACCTCGCAATCAAGGCTGCGCGAACAAAGCGAGGCCTAGGTCATGACCAGTTGGTGGAACAAGGCGGGATGGGGCGCGGCGGCGTTCCTCAGCCTCGGCGTGGCGATCTTCTCCTACCGCTATCTGGGCGGGATCGGACCGCTGGCCTCGAATGTCATGGGCAACCTCTTCGCCCGACCGTGGCTCTACATCCACATCGTTGGCGCCGCGACGGCGCTGCTGGTCGGACCCTTCCAACTGCTGCCCTGGCTTCGCGCGCGCCACCGCGCCGCGCACCGCTGGATGGGTCGAGTCTATATGGTCGGGTGCATGATCGGCGGGGTCGGCGGCCTGGTGGTCGCCTTCGGCTCGACCGCCGGTCCGATCGCGACCGCCGGATTCGGCAGCCTGGCGGTCATCTGGATCTTCGTGAACGCGCAGGGCTGGCGCACCGCGCTCGCGCGGCGATTCCCCGAGCACCGCGCCTGGATGATCCGCTCGATGTCACTGACCTTCGGCGCCGTGACCCTGCGCCTCTACCTGCCGATCGCGCCGCTCCTCGGCTACTCTTTCATGGATGGTTTTCGCGTCACCTCATTCATGGCCTGGGTCCCGAACCTGATCCTGGCCGAACTCTATCTACGCGGCGCCTTCGATCGCCCAGGACGCGGGCGCGGCGCCCTCCTCATACCTGATGCGTCGTGAGCAGGAGGCTGGTCTCGGTCGCCGAGATACCCTCGATCAGGCGGATGGCGTCGAGCGCGTCCGAGAAACTGGCCAGGCTGTCGGTCTCCAGCTCGGCGAGCATATCCCAGCGGCCGTTGGTCATGTGGACGGCGCGCACCTCCGGAAAACCACGCAGGGCCTTGAGCACTGCGCCTGAGCGCTCGCCGGACACGGCGATGGCCATGATCGCCCGCACCCGGCCGGCCTCGTCGCGCACGCGCACCGTGAAGCCGCCGATGTCGCCGCGCGCCAGCATGCGGTCGATGCGGTTCTGCACCGTACCGCGCGACACCTTCAGCGCCTTGGAGAGCGCCGCCACCGGCGTGCGGGCGTTGGCGCGCAACAGGGTGATGAGCTTGCGATCGGTCTCATCCATTGTGTTTCCGACATAACGCCAATCGTTAGTGCCATTATGTCAGATAATTCCTGATTTGTAACGGATTTGCCTGCTGTTCGCTAACGCGGAACGGCGCCATTCCTCGTCCGAACCCAATGAGTCGGCCGACGGAGACCCCATGCGCCCCACTTTCCTGATGACCGATCCGGAGCACTTCCAGGTCGCCTATGAGATCAATCCCTGGATGAAGCCAGCGGCCTGGGGCGCCGATCCGGTCGTCTGGCGCCGCACGGCGCGCAAGGGCTGGGAGGCGCTGAAGGCGGCGCTGGAGCATGCCGGCGCCGACGTGCGTGTCATGCCGGGCGTCGAGGGCCTGCCGGACCTGGTGTTTCCCGCCAACGCCGCCGTGGTTCTGGACGGCAAGGCGCTGGTCGCCCGTTTCCGCCACCCCGAGCGGGCCGGCGAGGCCCCGCACTTCCACGAAGCTTTCGAAGCCCTGAGGCGCGCGGGCGTCGTCGCCGAGGTCACCGACATCACCGACGTCTTCCAGGAAGGCGCGGGCGATTGCATCTGGGACGCCAACCGCCGCCTGTTCTGGACCGCGAGCGGACCGCGCTCCACGCCTGACTCGCTGAAGGTGGTGGCCGACTACTTTGGCCAGCCGGTCGTCCACATGCCCCTGGCGACCGAGGCCTATTATCACCTCGACACCTGCTTCTGCCCCCTCAGCGGCGGCGAGATCCTCTACTACCCGCCCGCGCTCAGCGACGCTGCCTTGCACGCGATCTTCGAGCACACCACGCCGGACCAGCGGATCGAGGCCACCGACCGTGACGCCGAGGCGTTCTGCGTCAACGCCGTCAGTCTCGGGCGCAAGCTGATCATGGCCCGTCCGGGCGCGGAACTGCACGACCGCCTGACCGCACGCGGTTATGATGTCATTGGAGTCGACCTTGAGCCCTATATGCTGTCCGGCGGCGGGGCCTTCTGCATGACCCTGCGGCTCGACCGCGCCAGCGAGTCGGCCGTGCGTGGACTGGAAGCCGCCTGATGGAGCGCGTGATGACCGCCGACACCAAGGCCCGCACCGACTTCGTAGCCCTGGAGGCCGAATACGGCGCGCGCAACTACAAGCCGCTCGAGGTCATTCTGACCCGCGGCGAGGGCGTGCACGTCTGGGACGTCGACGGGCGGCGCTATCTCGACTGCCTGTCGGCCTATTCGGCGGTGAACCAGGGCCACTGTCATCCGCGTATCTTGAAGGCGATGATCGATCAGGCCCAGCGCCTGACGCTGACCTCGCGCGCCTTCCGCAATGACCAGCTGGGCCTGTTCTACGAAGAGCTGTGCATACTGACCCGCTCCCATTCGGTACTGCCGATGAACACCGGCGTGGAGGCGGTGGAGAGCGCGCTGAAAGTGGCCCGCAAATGGGGCTATGAGGTCAAGGGCGTGCCGGCGGGCCGCGCCGAAATCATCGCCTGCGAGGGCAATTTCCACGGCCGCACCCTGTCGGTGGTCGGCTTCTCCACCGATCCGGCGTCGACCGTCGGCTTCGGCCCGTTCGGCCCGGGCTTCCGCGTGGTGCCGTTCGGCGACGCCGACGCGCTCGAGGCCGCGATCTCGCCCGAGACCGTCGCCTTCCTGGTCGAGCCGATCCAAGGCGAGGCCGGCGTCATCATCCCGCCGGCCGGCTATCTCGCCGCCGCCCGCGAACTGTGCACCCGCCACGACATGATCCTGATCCTCGACGAGATCCAGACTGGCCTCGGCCGCACGGGCAAGCTTTTGGCCGAGGAGCACGAGGGGATCGAGGCCGACCTCACCCTGATCGGCAAGGCGCTCTCAGGCGGTTTCTATCCGGTCTCGGCCGTGCTTTCGAACCGTGAGGTGCTGGGCGTGCTCAGGCCCGGCGAGCACGGCAGCACCTTCGGCGGCAATCCGCTGGGCTGCGCCGTCGCCCGCGAGGCGCTGAAAGTCCTCGTCGAGGAGGGCATGGTCGACAACGCCGCCGTGCAGGGCAAACGCTTGAAGGGCGGCTTGGAAGGCTTGCGCAGCAACGTCGTCAAGGAGGTGCGTGGGCGCGGCCTGATGGTCGCTATCGAGCTTCATCCCGAGGCTGGCGGCGCGCGCGCCTACTGCAAGGCGCTGCAGGAACGCGGCCTGTTGTGCAAGGAGACGCACGACCACACCATCCGCATCGCCCCGCCGCTGGTCATCACCGGCGATCAGATCGACTGGGTCGTCGAGCAGTTCGAGGCGGTTCTGGAGGGCTGAGCCCTTGGAGACAGGCGCCGGACCCCCTAAGTCCTGACCCGAACCGGGACAGGAGACACGCGCCATGACTGAGACCGCCCTCATCGTCGGGGCCTCGCGGGGCATTGGGCTGGGACTCGTCGGCGAGTTCGAGCGGCGTGGCTGGGAGGTGACCGCCACCGCCCGCGATCCGGCCAAGGCTACGGCGCTCACCGAACTGGCCGGCCATTCGGGGGGACGCGTCCGCGTCGAACAGGCCGACACCGCCGACGTGGGTTCGGTCGAGGCCCTGCGCCAGAGTCTGGCCGACCAGACTTTCGATCTCATCATCGTCAACGCCGGCGTCGGCGGCCCGCAAGGCAAGAACCCGCGCACCGTCACCGACGCGGAGTTCACCGACCTCTTCGTCACCAATTCGCTGGCGCCGATCCGGCTGGCGGAGATGTTCGCGCGCCAGGTGAAGCCCAAGACCGGCGTCATCGGCCTGATGACCTCGATGCTGGGCAGCGTGGAGGGCGCGAGCGCGGGCGGCGTCGAACTCTATCGCGCCAGCAAGGCGGCGCTCAATTCCTTCACGCGCAGCTTCGCGGCCCGCCACAAGGATCAGGGGTTCGCCGTGCTCTCGCTGCACCCCGGCTGGGTGCGCACCGACATGGGCGGCGCCAACGCCGACATCGACGTGGCCACCAGCGTCAAGGGGCTGGCCGATGTGGTCGAACGCGCCCAGAAGGACCGCAAGGACGGCTTCTTCGACTACAAGGGCGACACCCTGCCCTGGTAAGAGGGGCTCACTGCCGAGCGGTCGCGCGGCGTCTGGCTTGGTGTGTTGTCGATGAGCGAACCGTCCCTGGAGCCCGGAGACCTGGCGCTTGTCACCGGCGCGACCGGGTTCGTCGGCTCGGCGGTGATCCGCGCCATGGCCGCGCGCGGCGCCAGGCTGCGGGCCTTCGCGCGGCCGGCCAGCGATCTGGCCAATCTCCAAGGCGTGGATTGTGAGGTCGCCCGCGGCGACATGACCGATCCGGCGTCCTTGAATGACGCCATGGCCGGTGCACGCTTCGTCTTCCACGTCGCCGCCGACTATCGGCTGTGGGCGCGCGATCCGGCCGAGATCATGCGCGCCAACCTCGAGGGCACGCGGGCGGTGATGGCGGCCGCGCGCGCCGCCGGCGTTGAGAAGATCGTCTACACATCCTCGGTGGCCACGCTGCGGGCCGACCGCGAGGCGGTCGACGAGACTTCGCCTCTGGCCGACGGCGAGGGCGTCGGCGTCTACAAGCAGAGCAAGGTGGCGGCCGAGCGCCTGGTCGAACAGATGATCGCCGAGGGCCTGCCGGCGGTGATCGTGCAGCCGTCGACTCCGATCGGCCCGCGCGACATCAAGCCCACGCCGACGGGCCGCATCCTGGTCGAGGCGGCGAGCGGGCGCATCCCGGCCTTCGTCGACACGGGATTGAACCTCGTCCACGTCGAGGATGTCGCCGAGGGCCATTTGCTGGCGCTGGAGGGCGGACCGGTGGGCGAGCGCTATATCCTGGGCGGTCAGGACGCTTCGCTGAAGACCCTGCTGGCCGACATCGCCGAGCTCACCGGCCGCAAGGCGCCCACGATCGGCCTGCCGCGCGCGCCACTCTACCCCCTGGCCTTCGCCGCCGAAGCCGTCGCCCGCGTCACCGGCCGCGAGCCCTTCGTCACCCGCGACGCCCTCGACATGGCCGCGCACCGGATGTTCTTCACCTCGGCCAAGGCCGAGCGCGAGCTCGGCTACCGCGCCCGACCCTATCGCGAGGCGCTGGCCGACGCCCTCGCCTGGTTCAGGTCGGCGGGCTATCTGAAATGATCTGGACGTCAGCCCTCGCGGCCATTGGCGTGCTAGCCTGGATCTATCTCCTGACACTCCGCGGCCGGTTCTGGGAGGGGCGCGAGCGCGATGACAGGGACGAGTCGGCGGAACCGGTGGTGTGGCCGTCGGTGGTCGCCGTGGTTCCGGCCCGCGACGAGGCCGATGTCGTCGGCCAGGCGATCCGCTCGCTGCGGATGCAGGACTATCCGGGCGAGTTCCGCGTCATCCTGGTGGACGACAACAGCACCGACGGCACCAGGCGGGCGGCGCTGGCCGCGGGCGGAGACCACCCGCTGGAGGTGATCGCCGGCGCGCCGCTGGCCGCGGGCTGGACCGGCAAGCTGTGGGCGCAGAGCCAGGGCGTCGCCCAGGCGAGCGCCGCTTCACCGACCTATTTCCTCCTCACCGACGCCGACATTTCCCACGAACGCCGTAACCTGCGCCGTCTGGTGGCGCGAGCCGAGGCGGGCAAGCTCACTCTCACCTCCCTGATGGCCCGGCTCACCGTGCGCAGCGGCTGGGAGCGGGTGCTCATCCCGGCCTTCGTGTTCTTCTTCCAGATGCTGTTCCCCTTCGCCTGGGTGAACGATCCAAAGCGCAAGACCGCGGCTGCGGCCGGCGGCTGCATGCTGGTGCGGCGCGAGGCGCTGGAGGCGGCGGGCGGCCTGGCCGCCATCCGCGGCGAGATCATCGACGACTGCGCCCTCGCACGGCTTCTTAAACAGCGTGGGCCGATCTGGCTCGGCCTGACCAAGCGCGTTCAGAGCCTGCGTCCCTATTCCAGCCTGGGCGACATCGGCCGCATGGTGGCGCGCTCGGCCTATGCGCAACTGGGTTACTCTCCCGCGATGCTGGCCGGAACGGTGATCGCCATGACAGTGGTCTTCGCCGCCCCGCCCCTGCTGGCGATCTTCGCCCCGGGACCCGCGCGGTGGCAGGCGCTTGGAACCTGGGTCGCCATGGCCCTGGCGATGCGATCGATGCTGAGGCTCTACCGCCTGTGGGGCCTGTGGGGCGCGGCCCTGCCGCTGGCCGGCGCGCTCTATGGCGCCTTCACCCTGTGGTCGGCGATCCAGAGCTGGCGCGGCCGGGGCGGACTGTGGAAAGGACGGACGCAGGACGCCGTGGGACTGGCCTCGTGAGCGACGATCTTTCCTCCGGCAAGGGCCATCGCGACGAGAACTTCCCGGTCGCCTCGGTCCTCATCGCCAAGCGTCATCGTCCGGCGGTGATGGCCTTCTACGCCGTGGCGCGGATGGCCGACGACATCGCCGATCACGAGACCGCGACGCCCGACGACAAGCTCGCCCGGCTGGCGGCGATCGAGGCCAGCCTGACCGGCACCGACGCCATTCCCGCCGCCGTCCGCCTGCGCGAGACGATGCGGACGCTGAGCCTCTCCAACCAGCACATCCTCGATCTGCTGGAAGCCTTCCGCCGCGACGCCCGCAAGACGCGCTATGCCGACTGGGATGAGTTGATGGACTACTGCCGCTATTCGGCGGAGCCCGTGGGCCGCTATGTGCTCGACGTCCACGGCGAGAGCCGGGCGACCTGGCCCGCCTCCGACGCCCTGTGCGCCGCCCTGCAGGTGATCAACCATCTGCAGGACTGCGGCGAAGACTATCGCCAGCTCGACCGCGTCTACATTCCGCTGGACGAGTTGGCCGCCGCCGGCCTGGACGCGGCCGCGCTCGGCGCCGACCGCGCCTCCCCCGCCCTGCGCGAGTTGATCGCCGACCTTGCCCGCCGCACGCTCGGCCTGCTCGAAACCGCCGGGCCCCTGGCCAGTCAGACGCGCGACTTGCGACTTTCGCTCGAGATCGGCGTTATCCATGGGCTGGCGGTCAGCCTCGCCGAACGCCTCACCCGCAGGGATCCGCTGTCCGAACGGGTCCACCACCGGCCGCTTGAGGCCCTGGGCGCGGCCGGTCTCGGCGGCGCCGGCGCCTTGATCGCTCGAGTAGGGGGCTCGGCAAAGTCGCAAACGGGCGCCATAGGGAGCTAGATGACTTTCAGCGCCACCGCCAAGACCGTGTCCGGCCCGCAGAGCCAAGCCTCTGGCAGCTCCTTCTACAGCGCCATGCGCCTGCTGCCGAAGTCCGAGCGCTCGGCCATGTTCGCTATCTACGCCTTCTGCCGCGAGGTGGACGACATCGCCGACGAGATCGGCCCGACGCCCGAGGAGCAGCGCGCGCAGCTCGACGTCTGGCGCCGCGCGGTCGACAGCCTCTACACCGGCGGGCCGACGTCGCGGGTGCGCGATCTGGCGGGGCCGACGCGCGCCTATCACCTGGCCAAGGAAGACTTCGTGGCCGTGCTCGACGGCATGGCGATGGATATCGACGGGCCGATCCGCCGCCCCTCGTTCGAGACCTTCGATCTCTATTGCGACCGCGTGGCCGGCGCCGTGGGGCGCCTGTCGGTCAAGGTGTTCGGCATGGACGAGGCCCCCGGCAAGGAGCTGGCGCATCACCTCGGCCGGGCGCTGCAGTACACCAACATCCTGCGCGATCTGGACGAGGACGCCGGCATGGGTCGGCTCTATCTGCCCGACGAGGCCCTGACCGCGGCGGGGATCGACGGCGACGACCCGCAGGCCGTCATCGCCCACCCCAAGCTGGACGTCGCCTGCCGCTGGCTGGCGGCCAAGGCCCACGAGCACTACCGCGCGGCCAACGCTGTGCTGGGCCAGAAGCCGGCCGGGCGCCTGCGCGCGCCCAGGCTGATGAGCGCCGTCTATCGGACGATCCTGAAGCGCATGGAGCGCAAGGGCTGGAAGGCGCCGCGCGAACGCGTGTCGCTCAGCAAGGGCGCCCTCGTCTGGATCCTCGCTACCCGCGGCCTCAGCCGGTGAGGAAGCGCGCGTGTTCCCTCTCCTCCCCCTTGATGGGGAGGGCTATCGCATGTGGCGAAGCGCGCTCCTCCCACCCCTACCGTCATCGCCGGGCGTCAGTCCCGGCGACCCATGATCGCCGAATTGAGAGTGGCCATGCCCGGTATGGCCAAAGCTCAACGTTTCAACCGCGGCTGAAATGCTCTGCACTGGCCGCGCCGGGCGCGGCCACCCGCCGTTCCGTGTGCATGGGTGGCCGGGACTTACGCCCGGCCATGACGTTCGTTGTTTGGAGGTGGTGCTTGTGACCGCCTCAAGAGCACGCTCCTGAAAGTCTACGTCATCGGCGCCGGACTGGCGGGGCTGGCGGCCGCGACCAGCCTGGCTGCGCGCGGCGCCGAGGTGGTGCTCATCGAGGCTTCGGCCCAGGCGGGCGGGCGGTGCCGCTCTTACCACGACCCGGTGCTGGAGATGACGCTCGACAACGGCAACCACCTCGTCCTGTCGGGCAACGACGCCGTGTTCGCCTATCTGCGCCGGATCGGGGCCGAGGACCGCATGGCCGGCCCGGCCGACGCGCGGCTCGATTTCCATGACCTCCAAGCGCGGGCGCGCTGGACGATCCGGCCGAACGCCGGGGCCATCCCTTGGTGGCTGACGCGCCGGAGCCGCCGCGTACCGGGGACGCAAACAACGGACTATCTGGCGCTCGCGAGGCTGCTTCTCCCGCGCCGGGATCGCCCGGTCAGCGACGTGATCCGTGGCCACGGGCCGCTGTGGGACCGGCTGATCGAACCCTTCCTGCTGGCCGCGCTCAACACCGATGCGCGCGACGGCTCGACCAAGCTCGCCGGCTCGGTGATCCGCCAGTCGCTGGCGCGCGGCGGGAAGGCCTATCGCCCGAGGATCGCCACCCCGACCCTGGCCGCCGCCCTGGTCGACCCGGCCCTCGCCTATCTGGCGACGCGCGGCGCGAGCGTCAGGCTCCAGACCCCGCTGCGTTCGATCGCCTTCGAGAAGAAGCGCGTCACCGGCCTCACGACGGGTGACGGCGAGATCGCGGTCGCGCCGGGCGAAGCGGTCATCCTGGCCGTTCCGCCGTGGATCGCCGAGACCCTGATCCCGGGCCTCATCGCGCCCAACCGGTTCAACGCCATCGTCAACGGCCATTTCAAATTCACCCCGCCCAAGGGCCTGGCCCCCATCGTCGGCCTGATCGGCGGGACGGCGCAGTGGGTGTTCGCCTTCGAGGATCGGATCTCGGTGACGGTGAGCGCCGCCGACGCCCTGGCCGACCAGGACCGCGACGCCTTGGCCCATGCGCTTTGGCGCGACGTGGCCGAAGCCCACACCCTGCCCGCCGACCTGCCGCCCTGGCGCATCGTCAAGGAGCGCCGCGCCACCTTCGCCGCCACCCCCGAACAGAACGCCCGCCGCCCGGGCGCCCGCACCCGTTGGCGCAACCTAGCCCTCGCCGGCGACTGGACGGCCACGGGTCTTCCGGCGACGATCGAGGGAGCGGTGCGGTCGGGGGAGAAGGCGGCGCGAGTCGTCGGGGGTTGAAGATGTTCTGGGGCCATATTCGTCCGCTAAGCGCCAGGAGCGGTCATTAGCGTTGTGCCCCAAACTCTCCGTTCCGGCGCGACGGGGCATTGGCTCAACGAAACGTGAGTGCCGGACGCGCGGTGGGCGCGCTCCGCTCGCGACCGAGGCGTCCACTGCACAGGATCTGCACGGAAGTCGTTTGGCTTTTGCACCGCGTCCGCCTCTTCGCTTGATCCGCTGGCTCCATGGCTAAGCCTCCAATTCTTGTTGGGGGCTTCCATGGCGGCGCATCGGTCCGGACGGCTGAGTTTCTCGATCAAGCCCCCGATCGCGATCGCGCTCGTTGCGTTGGCTGACACGTTCTTTTTTGGTGGTCACGTTGGTTCGACCATTGGCATTTTCGCCCTGACGCTCGTTGCGGCCGTCGTGTCGGCGCACGCTGGCGTGCGGCGCGATCCAAGGGCGCGCGTCGCCGTCACCCTGGCCGCTGTGACGGCCGCAATCCTGTTCGACGCGCCGAGTTTCCAGGGGTGGCTGCTCTACTGGACCGCGCTCACCGTGGCCGTGCTGTCGCCGCGCGCTGGGCCTTCTCTAGACGCCCTGGCGTGGTCGAGGCGGCTGGGCCACCAGGCGCTTGTTGGGATGATCGGGCCAGTCCGCGACGGTCTTCGCTTGCGGGGACGCCTGGGCCTTCCGCGCGGCGCCGTCCTGCGCTTCCTGGCGATTGTCACGATACCGGCCATCGGCGGCGCGGTCTTCCTCGGCCTGTTCGCGTCCGCCAATCCGATCATCGACCAAGTGGTGAGCGGGTTTCGCACGCCCGATTTCGACATCTCTCGCGTGCTGTTTTGGCTGGCCTGCCTGGCGGGCGTCTGGTCATTCCTCAGGCCAGGGTTCCTGCGCCGTGGGCAGCGGACGCCGGCAAAATCGAGCGATCGGCCGATCCCAGGGATCAGCGTCGCTTCGGTCGGTCTCTCGCTGGGCGTATTCAACGCGCTTTTTGCGCTTCAGAATGGCCTCGACATCGCCTTCCTGTGGAGTGGTGCCGCCCTGCCGAAGGGTGTGACTCTGGCCGAGTACGCCCATCGCGGGGCCTACCCCCTGATCGCGACGGCATTGCTCGCCGATCTCTTTGTTATGGTTGCCCTTCGCCCCGGCTCGGCGACCACGCGTCAACCGTGGCTTCGGGGGCTTGTGGTCCTGTGGGTGGTGCAGAACGTCTTTCTCGTGGCCTCGAGCATTCTGCGGACCCTCAATTATGTCGAGGCCTATTCGCTGACCCGCCTTCGCATTGCCGCGCTGTTGTGGATGGGTCTTGTGGCGGTCGGGCTGATGTTGATCTGTTGGCGCCTGCTGCGCGGCAAGACCTCTGGCTGGTTGATCAACGCCAATGTTCTGGCGGCCGGACTGGTGTTCGCGGGCTGCAGCGTCGTGGACCTCGGCGGCGTCGCGGCGCGATGGAATGTCGATCATGCGCGTGAGGTTGGCGGCGATGGGCCGCCGCTCGACCTCTGCTACCTGACCAGCCTGAGCGACTCATCGATCGTCGTGCCGCTGAGCGACCTGGAGCGCCGCCCGCTTTCGCCGATTTTTCGCGACCGCGTGTCCTGGGTGCGCTCCGTTGCACTGCAAGACCTGAACGCCCGCCAGGCTCAGTGGCGCAGCTGGACGTGGCGTGACGAGCGCCGTTTCGAGCGCGCGAAGTCGCTCTATCCGGCCCAACTGCCAGCATCGGTGATCTCCGTCGGAGTACGAAATTGCGACGGGCGTCAGGAGATGCTGCCGCAGGCAGTCCCGTCTGCCGCCCCGGTCCCGTTGACGCTGAGGCCGCCAAGCTGAACATGGCCGCCATGAGCCAGACCATCCTCGTCGTCGATGACGACCCGCACATCCGCCAGCTCCTGGTCTTCGCGCTCGGTAAGGCCGGGTTCGGCGCCCACGAGGCGGAGGACGGCGAGGCCGCCCTGGCCTCCATCGCCCTGGCGGAGCCCGACCTCGTCGTGCTCGACATCAATCTGCCGCGCATGAACGGCCTGGACGTGTGCCGCCGAGTGCGCGCCGAGAGCGACTTGCCCATCTTGTTCCTGTCGTCGCGCGACGATGAAATCGACCGCGTGCTGGGAATCGAGCTGGGCGCCGACGACTATGTCGTCAAACCGTTCAGTCCCCGCGAAGTGGTGGCCCGGGGGACTGCAATCCTGCGGCGAACGTCGGCTGCGCCGGCCTCCACGGCCCCTGGGCCGCTGATCCAGCGTGGGAAATTGAGCCTGGATCCTGAGGCGTGGAGCGCGATCTGGGACGGGACCGAAATCGGACTCACCGTCACGGAGTTCAGCATTTTGCGAACCCTGGCCGCTTCGCCGTCGAGGGTCTTCACCCGCGACGCCATCATCGACCGCCTGCGGGGTCCCGGTTTCGCGGTTACCGACCGCACCATCGACAGCCACATTCGCAACTTGCGCGGCAAGTTCGCGGGGCTCGGCGGGCACGACGTCATCGAAACCCGGGCCGGTGTAGGCTATCGCCTCGGTCCGTGCCTCAGCGCCGACGCGTGATCACGCGCGCCAAGGATTTCATCAAGCGGCATTGGCCGGCGCTGCGGCTGCGGGAAATCCTGTTGGCGGTGCTGCTGTTCGCCGCAGCCATGCCTGCGATCGAGGCCGTCTGGCTAAGGGGCTATGAGAATACCCTCGTGCGGCAGAGCGAGGCCGAACTTATCGCCCAGGGGGCGGCGCTGACCGCGAGCGCGGGCGCGATCTGGCCGGGAAGCGAGCGGCCAACCGTCCAGGCCGCAGTCCATGATCCGGGCTACTATCGACCGGAACCCAGCACGATCGATCTGAACGCCACGCCTGTCCTGGCCGAGCGTCCGGCGCCGATGCCTTCCGCCCGCGCCTCCGACCCCGCAGCCATTGAGACCGCACGGCGCATGGGGCCGATCATCGACCAGACCGTCCGCACCACGCTCGCCGCGGTCGTGATGGTGGATCGCCAGGGTGTCGTGGTTCGCGGGGAAGGGCTGGGCGGCGATCTTTCGACCTTGCCCGAGATCCGGTCAGCCCTGAATGGCAAGTCGCAAACCGTACTGCGGCGAAACGGAGCCTACCATCCCCGCTATTCCATGGAGTGGCTCAGCCGGGCTTCGGCCCTGCGCCTACACTACGCCCGGCCGATCCTCGTCAACGGTAATGTCGTCGGGGCGATGCTGTTCTCGCGCTCGCCGCGCGCCCTGTTCCGAGGCCTCTACGATGACCTAGGCAAGATCACGCTGGGCGCGGCCATCATTGTCGGCCTGCTGATCGGCCTGGCCGGTCTGGTCTCACGGGGCATAACGCGGCCGATCGAAGCCCTGAGCGCCGCCACGCGGGCGGTAGCGGCGGGCGGTGGCTCTATCCCTGAAACGCCGCCTACCGCCGCCGTCGAGATCCGCGGCCTCTATGAAGACTTCCAGCGCATGGCGGACGTCATTGCTCGCCGCTCGCGCTACCTTCGCGACTTCGCCGCGTCGGTGAGCCACGAATTCAAGACACCGCTGGCCGGGATCGGTGGGGCGGTCGAGATTCTGCAGGATCACTACGCGACCATGAGCACGGAAGAGCGCGGCGCCTTCCTGTCGAACATTGCCACCGACGTCGACCGCCTTTCCCACCTGGTCGCTCGCCTGCTTGACCTCGCGCGCGCGGACATGATGCGCCCCGACGCTGAAGCCTCGGTGAAGCTGCATAACCCGGCCCGGCGCATCGCAGACGCCTTGAGCGATCGGGACTTCCGGGTTCTCCAAGATGTACCGGCGGACTTGCCGAGCGTCGCCCTGCCGGAGACGACGGTGGAGGCGGTGCTGACGACCCTGGTGGAGAACAGCCGTCAGGCCGGCGCGCGCAAGGTCGGGATCATTGGCCAGACCAGGGACGGCTTTATCCGATTGACCATTGCCGATGACGGCCCGGGCGTTGCCGCGGCTGATCGGGACCGCCTGTTCGAGCCTTTTTTTACCACCCGGCGCGCACAGGGCGGAACGGGCCTGGGCCTGTCAATCGCCCGGTCTCTGATCGAGGCTCACGGCGGCGCGATCGTCATGGCCGAGTCGACCACGGGAGCGGCGTTCGAGGTGTCGCTTCCAAGAGCAACGCGCAGTCCGCAACCGTTGTAGCGGGCTGCACCAAATCTCCACATCGTCTCGACGTTGCCTGCGGCGGAGCGGTCCAGACTGCGGTCTCGTCAGAGCCGGAGGGCCTGGAATGAAGCGAACTGTCAACGTGCGCCGAGGCTACGCCGTCCAAATTCAAGCCCGATCAGCGGGATGCGATTGGATGGTGACGGATTGCGATGGCCGGACGGCGAACGGTCAAGCCCCCGATCCAGTCAGCGCTCACTGGTGTTGCGACTTTACGATCGCTACTCTCGAAGCCTTGCAGCGGGTAGGCCAGCGGCGATTCTGAGAGGCGATCCGAGCAGAGTCGGTTCTCCCAGTCGGCGCTTTGCCCCAAAACAGACCTTCCCAACGACCGCTCAGAGTCACAACCCGACAGCCTCAATTTCCCCCTAAGCCGCCACCGTCTCCGCCATCCCAGCAATCCTCGCACTCTCCGCCCAAAGCCGCGCGGCCGCGGCATCGTCCCGTCCGGCGGCGGAGGGCTGGGTCAACTTGCGCTTGACCCAATAGCCGCCGGTCTGGCCCTCGACCTCGGGGGCCGAAGCCAGCCAGACGAGGGTGTCGGCGCCCTTCGCCGGGGTCAGCATGAGCGGGCCGGCGAGGCCGAAGATGGTCTTGAGCAGGCCCTTGGTGTTGGAGCCGAAGCCGGTGTTGACCCCGCCGGGATGGAAGCAGTTGGCGGTCACGCCGGTCCCGGCGAGGCGCCTCGCCAATTCGCGCGTCCACAGGATGTTGAACAGCTTGGACGTCCCGTAGGCGGCCATGGCGCTGTACTTCTGCGCCAGCTGCAGGTCGTCGAAGTTGACCCGGCCCATGACGTGGGCGCCCGAGGCGGTGCTGACGATCCGCGCGTCAGCGCCGTCCAGATTCGGGCGCAGGATCTCGGTGATGACGAAATAGGCCATGTGGTTGACGGCGAAGGTCATCTCCAGGCCGTCGGCGGTGACCTGGCGGTGGTCGAAGATGGCGCCGGCGTTGTTGACCAGCACATCGATGCGCGGGGCCTTGGCCGCCAGGGCCTCGCCAGCCGCGCGCATGCCGGCCAGGGTCGACAGCTCGCCCAGGACATGGTCGTGCGCCGCGTCGGGATTGGCCCGCGTCAGCTGGTCCTGCAAAGCTCGCGCCTTGGCCGCGTCGCGGGCGGCGAAGACGATTCGCGCGCCCTTGCCGGCCAGGGCCAGGGCGGCGGCCTCGCCGATACCGGACGTCGCGCCGGTGATGACCACCGTCTTGCCGTTCATGACTTAAGTCCCCTCGTGCTCAGACCCTTAGGAATGTAGGCGCGGACAGCCGCGCGCGACAGGCGCCATGGTGGCGGCGCGGACGCGATTTCGGCTAGGATCGGCGCATGGACGACGCCTCGCCCTTGGGATCCGACCTCGACGCCGCCGTGGAACGGGCCGCCGCCGCTCTGCGCGCGCGCCAGCGGGACGACGGCCACTGGGTGTTCGAGCTCGAGGCCGACGCCACCATTCCGGCGGAATACATCCTGCTGCGCGCCTATCTGGCCGAGCCCGACGCGCCGGAGTTGGAGCGCAAGATCGGCGTCTACCTGCGCCGCATCCAGGGCGCGCACGGCGGCTGGCCGCTGTTCCATGGCGGCGCGTTCGACGCCAGCGCGACGGTGAAGGCCTATTTCGCCCTGAAGATGATCGGCGACGATCCGACCGCGCCGCATATGGTCCGTGCGCGCGAGGCGCTGTTGGCGCGGGGCGGAGCCGAGCGCTGCAACGTCTTCACGCGCATCCTGCTGGCCCTGTTCGGCGTCATCTCCTGGCGCGCCGTGCCGGAGCTGCCGCCGCAGATCATGCTCCTGCCGCGCTGGTTTCCCATACACCTCGCCAAGGTGTCGTATTGGGCGCGGACAGTCATCGTGCCGCTGCTGGTGCTGCGCGAACTGGCGCCGCGGGCGCGCAATCCGCGCGGCGTCACCATCGACGAGCTGTTCGTGAAGCCGCCGGCCGAGCTGCGCGCCCTGGCGCGCGGCGCCCACCAGAAGGAGCCATGGGCGAGCGGCTTCTTCGCCCTCGACGCCGTGCTGCGGGTGGTCCGACCCGCCCTCCCCGGCCGCGCCGGCGCCCTGGCCAAGGCCAAGGCCTTCGTGGACGAGCGACTGAACGGCGAGGACGGCCTGGGGGCGATCTTCCCGGCCATGGCCAACGCGGTGATGATGTACGACGCCCTGGGCTTTCCCGAGAGCGACCCCAATCGGGCCATCGCTCGCGCCTCGATCGAGAAGCTGTTGGTGGTCAAGGACGACGAGGCCTATTGCCAGCCGTGCCTGTCGCCGGTGTGGGACACGGCCCTGGCCGCTCACGCCTTGCTGGAAGCCGGCGACGAGGGGAGCAACGATGCGGCGGCGCGCGGCCTCGCCTGGCTGAAGCCGCTGCAGGTGCTGGACGTTGCCGGCGACTGGGCGGAATGGCGGCCGAACGTGCGCCCCGGCGGCTGGGCCTTCCAGTATCGCAACGATCACTATCCTGACCTCGACGACACCGCCGTGGTGGTGATGGCCATGGATCGGACGGGTGCGGACTATGGCGAGGCCATAGCGCGCGGACGAGAGTGGGTGGAGGGCCTGCAGAGCCGCGACGGCGGCTGGGGCGCCTTCGACGCCGACAACGCCTATCACTATCTCAACAACATCCCTTTCGCCGACCACGGCGCCCTGCTCGATCCGCCTACGGCCGATCTGACGGCGCGGTGCGTCAGCATGCTGGCTCAGCTGGGCGAGCCGCTAGATAGTCCACGGATGAAATCGGCGCTCGCCTGGCTGGAGCGGGAACAGATGGCCGACGGCTCCTGGTACGGCCGCTGGGGCGTCAACTACGTCTACGGAACCTGGTCGGTGCTGTGCGCGCTGAACGCCGCCGACCTGGGACCGGAGTCTCCGATGGTGGCGCGCGCGGCCGACTGGCTGATCGCCATCCAGAACGAGGACGGCGGCTGGGGCGAGGACTGCGACAGCTACAAACTGGATTACAAAGGCCATGAGTCGGCGCCTTCGGCGGCTTCCCAGACGGCCTGGGCCCTGCTCGGCCTGATGGCCGCCGGCCGGATCGACCATCCGGCGGTGGCGCGCGGGATCGACTGGCTGAGGCTGCATCAGGATGGCGGCGGCGTCTGGCCGGAAGACGCCTACACCGGCGGCGGCTTCCCGCGCGTCTTCTACCTGCGCTACCACGGCTATGCGAAGATCTTCCCCCTGTGGGCTCTGGCCCGCTACCGCAACCTCAAGCGCGCCAACAGCGCCCGGTCCGTGTTCGGGATGTGAGGGCGGGACGTGACCGCCTGAGTTCCTTCTCCCGCAAGGCAGAGCAATCGCATATGCCTACCCCAAACAAAGAACGTCATAGCCGGGCGTCAGTCCCGGCTACCCATGCACACAGACTTGCGGATGTAGCCGCGCCCGGCGCGGCCAAGGCAGAGCATTTCAGCCGCGGTTGGAGCATCGAGCTTTGGCCATGCGGGGCATGGCCACTCTTAATTCGGCGATCATGGGTCGCCGGGACTGACGCCCGGCGATGACGGTAGGGGTGGGGGATGTGCGCTTCGCCATATGCGATTGCCCTGTCCCGCAAGGGGAGAAGGAACCTTGAGTCTGATCGTCGTCGTCGGGCTGGAGCGGGAGGCGCGGATCGTTGGCGGCCGGGCGCGGGTGCTGATCGGCGCGCGCGGCCTAGACCAGGCCCTCGCTGAGGGCGCATCGGCGGTGTTGAGCTTCGGCCTGTGCGGCGCGCTCGATCCGGTGCTGGAAGTCGGTGACCTGGTGTTGGGCGAGACGGTGGCGACGGCGGGCGGCCGCTACGCCGCCGATCCGGCCTGGACTGACCAGCTCGCCCGGATCCTCCCCCATGCCGCGCGAATGACGGTCGCCGCCGGCCCGGAGATCGTCGGCTCGGCCGGCGCCAAGGCGGTGCTGAGGCAGGCGACCGGGGCCGGTGCGGTCGACATGGAATCGCATCTGGTCGCCGAGGCCGCGGCCCGCGCGGGCGCACGGTTCGCCGTGTTGCGCGCGGTTTCGGACAGAGCGGGGGACAATCTGCCGGCGGCGGCGCAGGCCGGATTCGCCACGAACGGCCGCCCGAATGTGCTCGGCGTCCTGGCGGCGCTACTGGCCCGACCTGGCGACCTGGCGCCGTTGATCCGCACCGCCCGCCACGCCGAGATGGCGTTCCAGGCGTTGAAGTCCGCCGCCGTCAATACGGTCTGGGCGCCCGCCGGCGGAGATTGAAGTCGGTAAGTATCTCGCGCGCGGCGTTGCGGCCCGGCAGGCCGGTGACGCCGCCGCCCGGATGGGTTCCGGCGCCGCAGAGATAGAGGCCCGGCAGCGCGCCGCGATAGTCGCCCTGGCCGAGAAAGGGCCTGGCCGACCACAGCTGATCCAGCGTCATGGCCCCATGCATGATGTCGCCACCGGCGAGGCCGAATTTCCGCTCCAGATCGAGCGGCGAGAGGATCATCCGCCCGACGACCGAGGCTTTGAACCCGGGCGCCCGGGCCTCGACGGTGTCGATGATCAGGTCCGCGGCGGCTTCACGTTCGTCGTCCCAGCTTCGGCCATCCGGCAAGACGGGCGCGAACTGCTGGCAGAACAGGCTGGCCACATGCGCGCCGGGCGGGGCGAGGCTGTCGTCGATGGTGCTCGGGATCAGCATCTCGACGATCGGGGCCTTGGACCAGCCGTGCAGCTTGGCGTCGATGAAGGCGCGATCCATGTAATCGAGCGTCGGGGCGATGATGATCCCGCTGCGCAGGTGTTCGCCGTCGCCCGGCAGGCAGGCGAAGTTCGGCAGCGCCGAGAGCGCCACATTCATGCGGAAGGTGCCCGAGCCGACCTTGAAGCCGGCCACCCGGCGAGCGAACCCCGGCGGCAGGTCGGCCGGATCGAGTAGCCGGTCGTAGAGGATGCGCGGACCGACGTTGGACACCACCGCCCGGGCGGTCAGCTCCACGCCCGATTCCAGCTTCACGCCCACCGCCTTGCCGCCGTCGGTCAGCACCCGCGCCACCGGAGCTTCGAGATCGATGACGACGCCCACCTCCTCGCAGGCCTGGCGCATGGCGGTGGTGATCGCACCCATGCCGCCGACGGCGTGGCCCCAGGCGCCCTTCTTGCCGTTCACCTCGCCGAAGACGTGGTGCAGCAGCACATAGGCCGAGCCCGGGGTGTCGGGACTGGCGAAATTGCCGACCACGGCGTCGAAGCCGAACGCCGCCTTCACCGCCTCGCTCTCGAACCAGGCGTCGAGGAAGGTGCGGGCGCTCTTGGCGAACAGGTCCAGCATGTCGCGCTGCCGCTCGAGCGGAGCGTTCAGCATCGGCCAGCCTTGCGTGGCGGCGGCCGCTAGCGCCTTCAGTCCGCCGCCGGCGTTGGGCGGGGTCTTCAGCGCCAGGTCGCGCAACACGTCGGCGACGGAGTCGAGGACGGCGTAGTAGGCCGGCAGGATCTCGGCGTCGCGGGCGGAGAACTTGCGAAATTCGGCCTGGGTGCGTTCGAGGCCGCCGCCCAGCTTCAGATAGCCGCCGTCCGGCTGAGGCAGGAAGTTGGAGATCGGCCGCTCGATCACGCGCAGGCCGCGCGCCTCCAGGCCCATGTCGGCGATGACCCTGGGGTTGAGCAGGCTGACGGTGTAGCTGGCGACCGAGTTGCGGAAGAACGGGTGGAATTCCTCGGTCACCGCGGCGCCGCCGACGACGGCGCGGCGCTCCAACACCTTCACCTTCAAGCCGGCGCGGGCGAGGTAGAAGGCGCAGACGAGGCCATTGTGGCCGCCGCCGACGATCAAGGCGTCGAGGCCTTCAGTGGTTTTCATAGCGCCCCCACACGATGTGACATTCCAAACCCCTCTCCCGGAGGGAGAGGAAGGGGCCCGCGCCGAAGGCGTGGGAAGGTGAGGGGTTACACCGCTTGGTTCCCTAACCCCTCACCCGGGCGCGCCTCGCGGCGCGTCTCGACCTCTCCCTCGAGGGAGAGGTGTATCGGTCCTAGTCCGCGACTTCGACGACCTTGCGGGACCTGGGGCCGGCGGCCTTGATCTCGGCCAGTTTGGCGTCGACGTGGCTGGAGAACACGAACTTGGCCGGGCGCTGGTTATCGGTCGGGATGTCCTTGGCCATCGGGCCATGGGTGCGCACCCCGGAGATACTGAGCGACAGGGCCTGCAGCGGATGCTTCATGATCTCGGTGACGGCGCTGGCCTCGAAACCGGAGTGGACCATGCAGTCGGCGCACTTCTCATAGGCGCCGACGCCGTAGGCGTCCCAGTCGGTGTCGTCCATCAGCTCCTTGAAGGTCTTGGTGTAGCCCTCGCCGAGCAAGTAGCAGGGTCGCTGCCAGCCGAAGACGGTGCGAGTGGGATTCCCCCAGGGCGTGCAGTGCAGCGCGCGGTTGCCGGCCAGGAAATCCAGGAACATCGTCGACTGGGTGAAGCTCCATTCCTTGCCGCCGCGGCCGCGCGCGAGGATGTCGCGGAAGAGTTGCTTGGTGCGGGTGCGGTTGAGGAAGTGGTCTTGATCCGGCGCGCGCTCATAGGCGTAGCCCGGCGAAATGGTGACGCCGCTGACGCCCACCTTCTTCATCTCATCCAGGAAATCGGCCACGCGGTCGGCGTCGGCGCCCTGGAACAGGGTGCAGTTGATGCTGACCTGAAAGCCGCGCGACTTGGCCAGTTGGATGGCTTCCACGGCGGTCTCGAAGACGCCGTCCAGGCATACCGACTTGTCGTGCATGGCCTTATCGCCATCGAGGTGCACCGACCAGGTGAACATCGGGTCGGGCTCGTACTGGTCGATCTTCTTCTTGAGCAGCAGAGCGTTGGTGCACAGGATGACGAACTTCTTCTTGGCCAGGAAGCCCTTGACGATCCGCGGCAGATCCTTGTGCAGGAGCGGCTCGCCGCCCGCGATCGAAACCACCGGCGCGCCGCAGTCGTCGATCGCCTGCATGCACTGATCGTAGGACAGGCGCTGGTTCAAGATGTCGTCCGGATAGTCAATCTTGCCGCAGCCGGCGCAGGCCAGGTTGCAGCGGAACAGGGGCTCCAACATCAGGACCAGCGGGTAGCGCTTGACGCCGCCGAAGTGCTGCTTGGCGATATAGGCGCCGATGCGCGCCACCGCGGTCATGGGAATCGCCACTTAACCTGGTTCCTTCACTCGGGGTCCGACCCTCACGCCCGCAACTCGGCGGGGAGTCGAAACTGGATGTGTTCCTCGACGCCGTCCATGGGCATGACGACGACCGGTTCGATCCGGCGCAGCGCTTCTATAACCTCGATAATGAGGCTTTCCGGCGCCGAGGCCCCGGCGGTGAGGCCGATGGTCTCCTTGCCCTCGATCCAGGACGGATCGAGCGCCGAGGCGTCGGCGATGAGGTAGCTGGGCGTGCCCTCCTCCAACCCGATTTCGCGCAGGCGATTTGAGTTGGAGCTGTTCTTCGCGCCCACCACCAGAATCACCTCGACCATGCGCGACAGATCGCGCACCGCCGACTGCCGGTGCTGGGTGGCGTAGCAGATGTCGGCGGTGTCGGGCCCGACGATGTCGGTGAACCGCGCCTTGAGGGCGTCGATCACCGCACGGGTGTCGTCGACGCTGAGCGTGGTCTGGGTGACGTAGGCCAGTGGCAGGTCGACCGGAAAGTCGAGCGCGGCTACGTCGGCCAGGGTCGATATCAGATGCACTTCGGCGTCGATCTGGCCGATGGTGCCCTCCACCTCGGGGTGAGCGGCGTGGCCGATGAGGATGAGGACGCGACCCTGGCGCACGAATCGTTTGGCCTGGTTGTGCACCTTGGAGACCAGCGGACAGGTGGCGTCGAACACCGGCAGGTTGCGCGCGGCGGCGGCCTCGAACACCGATTTGGCGACGCCATGGGCGCTGAAGACGACGCGCGCGCCGTCCGGCACCTGGTCCACCTCTTCGACGAAGATCGCGCCCTTGGCCTTGAGGCTGTCGACCACGTGTTTGTTGTGGACGATCTCGTGGCGCACATAGACGGGCGACTGGTACTTGTCCAAGGCCCGCTCGACGATCTCAATCGCCCGCACGACCCCGGCGCAGAAGCCCCGCGGTTGGGCCAGAATGACTTTCAAATCTAACGCTCCGACGGGACCGACACGAGGACGGCGACAGAATCTCTCGGCTCAATCGCCCGGACCCTCCGCATAGCAGGTATTGTGCAATTGCGGGAGCGCAAGGTGAGGCGGGCGACGACGGGCGCCGCCCGCTCAACTTAAGGTCAGTGGCCGATCTGGCCGCTCACGCCGTTTTCTTCACGATTGAGCCGACGCTGCTCGGCCCGGGTGAGGTGGCCGCCGTGATGGGAGGCGTCGAAACGCTCCTGGCCGCGGATGCCACGGTCTTCGGCGTGCAGATCGCGGGCCTGGGCGCCGGTGATTTCGCCTTCGCGACGCTCCGTGCGGATGCGGCGGAACTGGTTGTTCAGGCGATGGTTCACTTCGACGCGCCGGGGGTGATGATGCTGCCAGGCGGTCTCGGCCGAGGCGCCGGAGGCGCCGGCCAGAAGAGTCGCGACACCGATGGCGGCGAGCGCGAGTTGGGGGGAGAATTTCATTGTTTCGCTCCGTAGGTCCTGTTGCCGCGGCGTTTCACCGCTGACGTCATCAATGACCCAGCCTGCCTGAACCGAATGCCCGCCGGCCGGTTCATTCTCAGTTCACCAAATGGCCACGCTTGAACGCCGCCGCTTGTGCGCCGCGGCGCGCGCGCCTTAACTAGGGCTTCGGGAAAACGCCCGGGCCGAGGAGACGCCATGAAGACCCGCATCACCGAGCTTTTCGGCATCGAGCATCCGATCATCCAGGGCGGCATGCATTTTGTCGGCTTCGCCGAACTGGCGTCGGCGGTGAGCAATGCGGGGGGCTTGGGAATCATCACCGGCCTCACCCAGCGCACGCCCGAGGCCTTGGCAAACGAGATCGCCAAATGCCACGGCATGACCGACAAGCCGTTCGGCGTGAACCTCACCTTCCTGCCGTCGGTGAACCCGCCGGACTATCCGGGCTATGTGAAGGCGATCATCGACGGCGGCGTGAAGATCGTCGAGACGGCCGGCAATAATCCCCAGCAGTGGCTGCCCGCGCTCAAGGAGGCCGGGGTCAAGGTGATCCACAAATGCACCTCGGTGCGCCACTCCCTGAAAGCCCAGTCGATCGGCTGCGACGCGGTCAGCGTCGACGGCTTCGAATGCGGCGGCCATCCGGGCGAGGACGACGTGCCGAACTTCATTCTCCTGCCGCGCGCCGGCGAGACGCTGGAGATTCCGTTCGTGGCCTCGGGCGGCATGGCCGACGCCCGCTCGCTGGTGGCGGCGCTGGCGATGGGCGCGGACGGCATGAACCTCGGCACCCGCTTCATGGCCACGGTCGAGGCCCCCATCCACGATCACGTCAAGCAGGCCATCGTCGACGCCTCGGAGCTCGACACGCGCCTGATCATGCGGCCGCTGCGCAACACCGAGCGGGTGCTCAACAACGCCGCGGTCGGGCGACTTCTGGAGAAGGAAAAGAAGCTGGGAGCCTCGATCACCTTCGCCGACATCTTCGAGGAGGTGGCCGGGGTCTATCCGGCGATCATGCAGCGCGGCGAGATGGACGCCGGCGGCTGGTCGTGCGGCATGGTGGTGGGCCTGATCCACGACATCCCGACCTGCAAGGAGTTGATCGACCGGATCATGAGCGAGGCCGAGGCGATCATCCGTGGCCGGTTGGAAAAGCTCCTCGCCGCCTAACGCGCGCGGATCGCGTGGTCGGCGACGACCAAGGCGACGACCGCCGAGACCTTCTTGCCCGTCGGCAGGTGCAGGAATTCGTTCGGGCCGTGGGCGTTCGAGTGCGGACCCAGGACGCCGGTGATGACGAACTGCGCCCCCGGAAACTTCTCGCCCAGCATGGCCATGAAGGGGATCGACCCGCCCTCGCCCATCATCGCCACGCCCCGCCCGAACGCCGCCGTCGACGCGCGGTCGACCGCCTGGGCCAGCCAGGGGGCAAGTGGCGGGGCATGCCAGCCTGAGGCTGAGCCGTCGGCCGTAAAGCTGACCTCGGCGCCATAGGGCGGGTCGCGCTCCAGCAGCGTCTTGAGGAATCCGGCGGCGGCGTCGGCGTCGAGGGTCGGCGGCACGCGCAGGCTGAGCTTGGCCGCGGTGTAGGGCCGCAAAACATTGCCGGCGTCGCCCGGCGAGGGCACGCCGTCCATGCCGATGAGGGCGAGCTCCGGGCGCCAGGAGCGGTTGAGAACCAGTTCGACCAGATTGTCGGTCACCGGCTTCATGCCGGGCACGAATGGGAACTTGGCGTAGACCTCCGCGCCGAGCGCCTGGGCGGCGATCTTCGCCTGGACGACCCGTTCGGCCGGAATCTCGGCGTGCAGCTCCGCCGGCAGGATCTCGCCGGTGGCTTCGTTCTCCAGGCGCGAGATCAGGCTGCGCAGGATGCGGAAGCTGGACGGCACCACGCCCGATGCGTCGCCGGAGTGGACGCCCTCGGTGAGCACATCGACGCGCAGCACGCCGGCGACCATGCCGCGCAGCGAGGTGGTGAGCCACAGCTGGTCGTAGTTGCCGCAACCCGAGTCCAGACACACCACCAGCGAGGGATCGCCGATGCGCGCGGCGAGATGATCCACATAGGGCGGCAGGTCGTAGCTGCCGCTTTCCTCGCAGGCCTCGATCAGGATCACGCAGCGCGCGTGCGCGACATTCTGGTCGCGCAGGGCGAGGAGGGCCGACAGCGCCCCGAACATGGCGTAGCCATCGTCCGCTCCGCCGCGGCCGTAGAGGCGATCATCTTTCAGCACGGGCGTCCATGGCCCCAGCCCCTCGGACCAGCCGGTCATCTCCGGCTGCTTGTCCAGGTGGCCGTAGAGCAGGACCGTGTCGTCGATCTCGCCGGGAACCTCGATGAGGATGACCGGCGTGCGGCCGGGCAGTCGGACCACCTCCAGCGTCGCGCCGGGCAGGTCCGGCAGGCGCGCGCGGGCCCATGCTTCCAGAAGGTCGACGGCGCGGTCCATGTATCCATGGGCGGCCCAGTCGGGGTCGAAGGCCGGCGACTTGTTGGGGATGCGGATGTAGTCGACGAGCGTCGGCGTCACCGCCTCGTCCCACAGGCGGTCGACAAAGGCTTGCAGGCGTGCGGTGTCGGTCATGCGATCCTCCCGCGCCTCAGGCGCGTCTTGGGATAATAGGCAGGGTGACGGCCGAAGGCCGTGTGGAATCGACGAAAATCATGTTGCGCGCCACCCGCCGCGCCACGCCCTCGCCTTCCGGTGCGCCGGTGTTGGGATTGACGTCGAAGTGCGGGAAATTGCTGGAGGAAATATCCACGCGAATGCGGTGACCGGCCTTGAACAGGTTCGAGGTCGGAAAGGCGGCGATCGTCACCTCGTCGGGCTGTCCGGGCGTCAGGGGGTTCGGATGGGCCCACGAGCGACGATAGCGGGCGCGGACGATGCCGTCGGTCACGTTCATGGCGAAACCGGACGGATAGTCCTCGTTGGGCGGATAGACATCGATCAGCTTGAGCGTGAAGTCCGTGTCCGGACCGTCGCTGGCGAAGTGCAGGCGGGCGGTCACCGGGCCGGTGACCTCGATATCCTCCGCCAGCGGCTCGGTCTGGAAGGAGAGAACATCCGACCGCTCACTCAAGGGCCGGAACGGCGCGCGCGAGCCGAAGAAGCGCGGACCTTCCACCTGATCGAAAGCGCCCCCAACCATGATCGGCTTGCCCGAGGTGATCGTGCCGCCGATGCTGGGCACGGGCCGGTCGGGGTCGAAGTCGTAAACCAGCGGTTCGATCTCCGCCGCCGGCGGCTCGGTCGAAAGCGCCCCGCCGCGGTTCAGAAAGTAGGCGGTCGGCCGTGCGTCCGGGATCGGCCAATCGCGCTCGGCCCGCCAGCGACCGCCGTGATCGAGCCGACCAGCGGCGTTCCGGCGTCCCGAACCGCCGCCCATGACAAACAGGCGCACCGGCGACTCGCGAGCGACACCATTGTCGATCCCCTTGAGCCAGCAGTCGAACCACCTGAGGCGCAGGGTGAGAAAGTCGGCGGCGAGATTGCCGTCGAGCGTCGCCGCCGGCCCGAAGTCGACATCTCCGGCGTAGGTGAGCGATCGGTCGCCATGGGTCCAGGGTCCCAGGATGAGGCGCACCGGGCCCTTCTTGCGCTTTGAAAGGCCGATGTAGTTCTCGGTCGCGGTGCGCGGATAGGGGTCGTACCACGCCGATATATGGGTCATCGGCGCATCGCGGAATTGATCGTAGAAGCCCTCGGCGTAGATGCCCATCTGCTTCCAGTAGGCGTCGAAGTCGCCGTGACGCCATTGATCGAAGACATAGTCCTCGTACTCCGGGGCGGCGCTGAGCGGGCTTTGACCCTTCGTCCATGGCATGCGGGCGAACCAGGCGCGCAGGTCGACCGCTTTCAGCGCCTTCAGGCGGACGGGATCGCGGGTAACCTCGGGGCTCTCGAGGGCCGCGCCATAGGCCCAGGTGACCTGCTTCAACTCGAAGGCGCCGCCCTGGCGGATTCCGCCCTGATAGGCGTTGGAAAAGCCGCCGCTATCGAGAAACATGGCGGCGACGCCCGGGGCGTCGGCGCTGCCGAGCGCGCCCTGGGTGTGGGCGGCGTATGAGAGGCCCATGGTCCCGATCTTGCCGTCGCACCACGGCTGGCGAACGATCCAGGCGCAGGTGTCGAAGCCGTCGGCCCCATCGCTTAGATATTTCACGAACTTGCCTTCGGAGGCGTAGCGGCCGCGGCAGTCCTGATAGATGACCACATAGCCTCGGCGGACGAAGAAGGCGGCGACCTCCGCCCGACTCTTGGGGACGGGATCGGCGAGGCTCAGCTCGGAGCGGCTGACCACCGTCTTGCCGTAGGGCGTGCGCTCAAGAATGACCGGGAAGCGCCCATTGACCGGCTTACCGCCTCGAGCCGGGCGGTAGACGTCGGTCGCCAGCCTCACCCCGTCACGCACGCGCACCATCACGTCGGAGGTCAGGACGACGTCAAAGGCCGCCTCCTCGGCCGCGGCCGGCGAGGCGGCGCAGACTCCGGCGGCGGCTATCCAGCGCGCCAGCGCGCGGCGGGTGAGACTTTGCGGCACGGACCCTCCTGCCTCGTCGTTCTAGGAGTCCGCATGCGCGAGACAAGCCCTCGCCCGCCGCGGGTGTCAGAGGTTAGGCGGTGGCGGCTAGCTGTCGTTTCCAAGAAGGTTGTTCACGCGCGCCCATGGGGTGAGGCCGGCGATGCCGGCGTGGGGTCGTGTGAGGTTGTAGCTGTTGGTCCGGGGTCCGATGGCGCGATTGCG
>Ga0302314_10000928_pt1 | contig 54801 bp, 45 predicted proteins | sample III_Palsa_N2_3_FD_200533 | JGI IMG/M metagenome (GOLD analysis project Ga0302314, IMG submission 200533) | Peat permafrost microbial communities from Stordalen Mire near Abisko, Sweden - III_Palsa_N2_3 | ecosystem: Environmental > Terrestrial > Soil > Palsa > Peat permafrost | place: Sweden... | reverse complement strand
CGGAACGGCAACATGCAGATTTCGGGCAGATCGGCATGCAGCCTGCCGTCGATTTCGCCATCGGCAGGGCGTGCGTCGAATTCGCTCAGATATACCCGCTACCTGTTGCCGATTTGCGAACGCACCGAACGTCGAAACGGCGTGAATTTTCCGGCGGACGACCCGGTTCCGACCTCGCTATCCGCCTGGGTGTGCTGTGGCGGTTACAGGCATTCTTCCGATTGAGACGCGGGGGTGCCTGGGGCATCCGCTGGCATGGTTCCTGCTAATCTTTTGTGAAGCTTTTCCGTCGAAGCGGCGCTTGCCGTCAGATCGGCAGCGGGCGCGGGGCGAGACGCCAGCTGAAACAAGAAAAATTCAGGAATGGGCTGACCGGCGATTTTGTGAATTCAGCGGGGCCAAACTCCCGCAATCCAGAACCGCCAAAGACCTCAGCGCCGCTTGTCATGCGCGCTTTGGGTCGGGGATAGAACGAACAGCGCGGCCGCACCTGCTTGCACAAAACGAAGGCGGGCGGCCTTGGCTTAATGAAACTGGGGGCGATAGGATGGGACATAAATTAAATCTTGTGGTGATGACGATGCTGGCCGGGGCCGCATCGATCGAGCAAGCCGCGGCTCAGGCGGCCTCGGATACAACCACACCGCCCGCAACCGCCACGCAGCAAGGCGGCGCCGAGCAGATCACGGTCGTCGGCGTTTCGAAGGATTTGAGCGTTCTGCCGACCTCCTTGAGTTCGAGCACGGCCTATGGCCTCGACCTCAACGTGATGGAAACGCCGCGCAACAACACGGTGCTGACCCACGCCCAGCTCGACGCGCTCGACATTCAGGATCCGCGCGAACTCTCCTATCTGACATCGAGCAGCTACACCGACGCGTCGTTCGGCACGCCGAACATTCCGCGCATCCGCGGGCAGTTCGCCGACGTGTTCTTCAACGGCATGCGCGACAGCTTCACGCTGAACGGCTATGGCGCGCCGCTGAGCTATAACAGCATCGACACGATGGACATCATCAAGGGGCCGGCCAGCGTCCAAATGGGACCGGGTGCCGGCGTCGGCGGTTCGATCAATATCTCGACCAAGCAGCCCTATTTCGACGAGTTCAAGGGCGTGGCGACAGCGGAGTTCGACACCGACGACAAGCGCCGCTGGAGCCTGGATTTCGGCGGGCCGGTCAACGAGAAGGTTGCCTATCGCTTCAGCTATACCGGCGAGGACAGCGGCAGCTATTACACCGGCATGTATTTCCGCGAGCAGGCCGTTTATGGCGCCGCGACGATCAACGTCAACGACAAGTACACGATCAACGTCAACAGCGAAATCGCCTACGGGGACTACAAGGAAAACGACGGTATCAACCGCGTCAACCAGCAGCTGATCGACAACGGCTCCTATCTCACCGGCGGCCCGGCGCCGGGGGCGATCCAGGGCTTCGGCACCCCGTTCACGCTCAGCGGTAATACGGTCACTCTCGGCCGCGCCGTCAATATCGATGAGCCGGTGGACACCGAGGCGCACTCGCTGCGCTTCAATGTCCAAGTCCAGCAGAATTATCAGTTCAACGACGCGACGAGCGTCAGCAACAACACGTTCTTCAACTTTATGAACCGTGACAACCAGACCCAGGATTACTACGCGGATACGACCATCGGCAGCTATACATTCGAGAACAAGACCGACCTCCAATATAAGTTCTCGACCCCGATCAGCGACAGCTTCAAGCCGACCAGCCAGATCGATGTCGGCTTCACGTTCCGCAACGCCCATGTCGAGAATATCCAGAGCTTCGTCAACGAGCCGATCAGCGTCTTCGATCTGAGCGGCGCGCCCAGCACCTTCGTATTACCAGTCTCCTTGCAGGGCGGCGGTCTCGCGTTCGGCACCGTGCAATTTACCGATGCCTTTGGCCGCCTCGTCTATGGCGCCGCGGGCCGCAACGCGGCCTTGCCGAACAATACGGTCAACTCCGACACCTACGACTTCGGCCTGTTCCTGGAGCACCGCATCCAGCTCACGCCGGAAGTGAGCGTGTTGTACGGCCTGCGCGGCGACGTCGTGCAGCTCGATGAGCGCGACCCGCTCGGTGGTGCCGTCCTGAACGGCATCCCCGACCATCACATCTCCGACTGGTACGCGCTGGGCAACGGCAATATCAGCCCGGTCTATCAGTTCGCGCCCTGGGGCACGGCCTACTTCACCTATAACTATGCCCAGTACACGAACTCCACGACCAACGACGGCGGCATTGCCACCTTCGGGGTCGCCGACAAGTCGGAGCTGCAGCAGACCACGCGGCTCTATGAGGGCGGTCTGAAGTTCTCGCTCATCGAAAACAGCCTGTTCCTGTCAACCGCCGCGTTCAGCCAGTCGCGGTCGGTGCCGACCGGCCCCGGCGGTGCCACTTCCTCCTTCGCGCATATCCGCGGCCTGGAAGCGGAGCTCGACTATCAGCCGCAGCCGCATCTCTTCCTGACCGCCAGCTACTCCTTCGCCCGGACCATCCTGGAGACGCCGGCGGGCTTCTACAACTTCCCGGCCCAGGCGGGGATGAATGTCGATGGCGCCGGCACGGGGATCGTGTGGGCCCCGAACCAGCAGTTCAAGGATCCGGGCATTCCCGAGCACGTGTTCAACTTCCTCGGCAATTATCGCTTCGACAATGGTGTGGGCATCCAGACCAGCATGCAGGTCACCGGTCCGATCGCGACCACGACCTCGGGTACGATCGACGTGGCCGCCACGCAGGCCGGCTTCCCCGGTTTTGTGCCGGCCTACCTCGTCGCCAACGGCGGTCACTATGTTTCGCCGGAAATCCCCTGGCAGTACACGCTCAACGCCGCGGTCTACTACGATATCGGCCGCTACGAGTTCAAGCTGCAGGGCAACAACATCACCAATCAGCGCAATCTGGTGAACGACAACCCGTTCTACGGCAACGACTTCCTCACCGTCCTGCCGCCGGCGAGCGTCAATTTCACCATGAAGGTCAAGTTCTAAGCGGCTCGCGGAACCGACGCCGATTGATCGGGCGACCGGATCGATCGGCGTCGGCATGCAGCTTGCCGTCAATGACCAGGGGTCGGGCATGCGCCCGGCCCCTTTCTTCTTTCGAACCAGTCGAAACGAACCATCATGCATCGCATTGTCGCCAGTTGGGCCCGGACGGGGCTGTCGGTCGGCGCGCTCGTCGCCGTCTCGGCCTGCGTCGCCGCCGCACCCCACCCCGAAATTACGCTTCAGGAACTGGTCGGCCGCCTGGCCCCGGACCATAGCGAACGCGTCAGCGTCGCTCTGTTCCGGTTCGCACCCGGCACCGTCGCTCGGGCGACCTACGACAAGCTGGGCGAGGAAATCTTCATCGTCGCCCACGGCCATGGCGAGGTGCTGCGTGGCACCGACATCCTTCCGGTCGGACCCGGCTCGGTCGTCCAGGTCCCTGCACTGACGATCCGGTCGTTGCGCGCCGTCGGCGCGGAACCGTTCGAGTTCTACGCCATCACCACGCCGGCCTGGACCGAGGAGGATGATGTCGAAGTGCCGAGCCCCGCCGGCTGGGGCAGTCCGAACGCCCGGCTCGGCCAATGATCATGCCCGCTTCCACGCGTTTCCCTTGCTCACGAAGAAAATCCCGCTCCATGCGCCTGACTTTCAAAACCCTCATCCTGGCCGTTCTGTGCATCGCCGCGAGCCCCGCCCGGGCCGAGGTCGCGCCGATGCTGGTGATCCATGACAATGACTTCATCGGCCCGGGCGGCCCGGATATTCAGCCGGTCGTGATGCTGCTGGCCAACCCGGCGGTCAGGGTGCTGGGCTTTACCGTGGTCAGCGGCGACGGCTGGCGCGACGAGGAGACCGCCGATCTGCTGCGCTTCCTCGAGATCGCGCACCGGACCGACATTCCGGTCGTCAATGGCGCGGTGTTTCCGCTGATCAATTCGGCGGCGCGCACGCGCGCCTGGGAACAGGCCTACGGCAAGCTGCCGTGGAAGGGCGCCTGGAACGACCCGAAGCCGGGCGAGCATTTCCATTCCGACGATCCGTACCTGGTGCCGGACAATCCGGCGGGCAATCCCACGACCAAGCCCGCGCCCGGCACTGCCGCCGACTTCATGATCCGGCAGGTGCATCAATACCCGCACCAGGTGACGATCCTCGCGTCCGGGCCGTTGACCAACCTGGCGCTCGCCATCCGCCTCGATCCTGAATTCGCGAGCCTGGCCAAGGAACTGGTGTTCATGGGTGCGTTCCTCGGCGCCAACATCCTGCAGGTTACGGGCGACGCCGACATCAACTCCGACTTCAACATCCTGTTCGATCCGGAGGCGGCGCATATCGTGCTGACCGCGCCCTGGGCCCGGACCACCGTGCTGGGCGACGTCACCAACCAGACGATGATGACGCCGGCGCTGATCGCCCGCATGGCCGCGGTCAAGACGCCGGTGACCGAGTTCCTGGCGAAATACGCGGTCAACTTGCCGCTCTGGGACGAGATGACCGCCGCGGTCGCGCTCGATCGCAGCCTGATCACCCGCTCGATCGAGGCCAACATGGATGTCGATCTGGAGCATGGCATGCACTATGGCCAGGTCCATGTCTGGCCGGATGCGATCGCGCCGCATCAGGGCGAGCAGAAGGTGACGATCGTGCAGGCCGTCGATCTCGACCGGTTCTACGACCAGTTCATCAAGGCGGCGCAGTTTCCTTACAAGACGAAGTAGCCCGGCGCCGCTCCCACAGCTTGGCGTCGATCAGGAAATTGAACCAGAAGCACTGCAGGACGAAGAAGATCAGCCCGGCACGGCCGTCGAGAAAGCCCAGGCGCAGGATGTAGCGATAGCAGAACAAGGCGAGTGCGCGGATGCCGAGCGGCGCGGCCCCGTAGCATTCGCGCAGCCAGCGCTTGCGTTCGAGCGCGTTGCCGAACAGCCGTCCCTTGATCCGGCCGGGCTGGGGCGCCAGCGCATCCTCGACCGCGAGGTCGGACCAGCGATTGTGCCGTGCGGTCCATTCGCTCAGGCCCATGCGGATGTCGTCGATCATCGGCTGGCGCAGCGCCCGAACCGTGCCCGTGATCGCAAAATGCTGGTCGTAGCGCCGGGCCTCGACCCGGCCGCGGCCGGTCCGGAACAGGCGCGCGTGATAGATCGGGTACATGCCGCCATGGCGGATCGGCCGTTCCATGAAATGGACCAGGCGCGGGATCAGATAGCCGTCGAGCCCTGGCTCGTCGGCGAGCGCTCGGATCTCCGCCACGGCTTCGGCACTCAGGCGTTCGTCGGCATCGAGATGCAGCTGCCACGGGTGCCGCAGCGCCAAATGGTCGATCGCCCAATTGCGCTGGGCGGCATAATCGACGAACGGATGCGCCACGATGGTGGCACCGGCCGCTTCGGCAATCGCGAGCGTGCCGTCGGTCGAGCCGGAATCGACGACATGCAGGTCGTCGGACACCAGCCGCGCGCTGTCCAGCGTCCGCCCCAGGGTCGCCTCGGCATTGAAGCTCAGGATGACGACGGAGATCGGTAGGCTCATGGCGCGGGGCCTTGGCGGCGGAACAGAAAATCCGCCTGGATGATGCTGCCGTTGCCGGCGAAACTCGCGTTGCCCAGGCTCACCAGGCGAAAGCCCGCGCCGATCAGCCGTTCCATCGCTGCGCCGGCCAGCGCCTGCCCCTCATAAAGCTCGATGAACGACAGCTCGACATAGACATGGCCAAAGGCCGCGAGCAGTGCGCCGCAGCCCTCGATGACCGGCAATTCATAGCCTTGCACGTCGATCTTCAGCAGCGCGCCGGCGGGAATGTCGCTCGGGCTCAGATAGGCCGACAGCGGTGCTACCGCGACCGCCTCGGTCCCGGCCTCGCCAGTCCCGGCAAAGGTCGCGGTCTGCAGCGGGCCGATCGGCAGCAGGGACGAGCTGTCGTCGCGGCGCGACACATGCAGCGTCGCCTGTCCCGCGGCGGCCCCGATCGCGACCTGTTCCAGCCGGGTCGCGGCATCGCCGGCGAACAGGCGCCGGTAGCGGGCGGCAGCGGCGGCCAGGGGTTCGAACGCGACGATCGGCGCGGTCGGGCACAGCTGGCGCGCCAGCAGGCTGAATTGGCCGGCATTGGCGCCGACATCGACGATGAAGCTCGGCCGCAAACTCTGCAGCACCGACGCGTGCTCGATCGCCGCCGCGGTGCCCTGGACCAGGCCCCGGCGATAGAGCGGCGTGCCGGCCAGTCTCACGGCCTTGCGCAGCTGGCGCAGGCGGCGGGTCAGCATCAGGTTGCCTCGTTCGGCAGGCGTCCGGCCGCCAGCGGGCGCAGGATGCGATCCTCGATCCGGGCTTCCAGGCTTTCGATCCAGAATTCCTCGAAGCCGTCGGGGATAGTGCCGTGGGGCTGTGCCAGCGCCCGCTCGATCGCGGCGGCGAGCGCCGGAATGTCGGTCGGATCGACGATCTGGCCGACGCGGCCGTCACCGACCGCTTCGGCCGAGGCATCGAGATTGGACGCGATCGCCGGAATGCCGCAGGCGACCGCCTCGATGAGCGCGATGCCGAAACCCTCGCCCCAGCCGGCCAGCAGAAAGCAGTCGGCCAGGCGGTAATGGTCGGTCTTCTCCGCATCCGGCACGAAGCCGGCGAACACGACGCGGTCGGCGATGCCCAGCGCCCGGGCCTGGGCCTCCAGGCGCGCCCGGTCCGAGCCGTCGCCCACGACCAGATAGTGCAGATCCTGGCGATGGGCGAGCGGGCCGGCCATTGCCGCCATGACCTCGTCGAAGCCCTTGTAGCGATCGTTGGCGTCGAGGCGGCCCAGGCCCATCAACACCTTCTTGCCGTCGATGCCGTAGCGCTGCACCAGATCGGGCCGACGCGGCCCGGGGGTGAAACGGGTCCGATCGACCGCGTGGCGCATGGTCAATGAGCGGCTGCGGTCATAGCGGCTCCATTGGCAGAAGCGGTCGGTGGTGAAGCGGCTTGACGAGATCATGAAGTCGGTTCGTGCGATGCCCCAGGCCTCGCCGCGCCGCTTGGCCGTCGCCCAGGCGTCGACGCCATAGATGAAGCAGCCGGTCGGCGTCGGGCGCCCGCGCAGCGCCAGATGCAGCAGGGGCAGCAGATAAAGATGGCCGCTGAGCGCCAGATCGAAGCCGCGCCGGTCGAACGCCACACGGAGCAGCTCGCGCGCGAAGGCGGCCCTGCCGCCGGCGGCGACCGTGCGGAACTCGACTTTCGGTGGCAGGGCGCCCGGCGCATCATGGATCGTGCGGGGCAGCACCACGATCTCGTCGATGCCGGCATGACGGCTGAGCGCCTCGATGAAATCGCGCAAGGCCTGGGCGATGCCGCCATGGCCGCCGAACGCCGCCGGGACCAGCATCAGGACGCGCATGATGGCTCCAGGATCTGGCGATAGACCTGTTCCAGCTGCGCTGCTGCGGCATCGGCCGAATAGCGGGCTGCGACCAGCCCCGGTCCGGCCGCGGCGAGCCGCCGGTGCAGCACCACGTCGTCGAGCAGCGCCGCCATGGCGGCCGCGAAATCCGTGGCCGTGCGCGGGACGCACAGGCCGGCGCCGGCGCTGGCGATTTCGGCCGCGATATTCACCTGCTCCGACAGGACGACGGGTGTGCCGCAGGCGAGCGCCTCGGCGGCGGCGATACCGAAATTCTCCGCCGCCGACGGCAGGGCGAACAGGGCCGCATCGCGGAACGCGGCGAGCTTGGCCACGCCCAGCAGCGGTCCGGTGAAGAGCGTGCGGGCAGCGATGCCGGCGGTTTCGGCCCAGCGCCGGGCGGCGGCGCCGACGCCATCGTCGGCCCCGACCACGACCAGGCGCAGCGTCGGCCGGGCCGGCATGATCTGCGCCATCGCCTCGATCAAGACATCGAGCCCCTTCTTGGCGGCAAGACGCCCGAGGAACAGGACATAGGGATCGTCGCCCAGCGCCGGATAAAGCCGCCGGAACGTGCCGGCGCGGGGCAGATCGCTGAAATCGGCGAGCACGAGGCCGTTGGGCACGATCGCCGCCGGGGCGCCCAGCGCCTGGGGCAGGCTCTGTCGCCGCTCATCCTCGGTGGTGAACTGGACCCGTGCCGCCCCGGCGGTGACGCGGTCCTGGAACGCCCATTCGACCAGCCGCTTGCGCGCGCGGTGATGGCCGTGATGGTAGGGATCGAGCGAGCCGTGCGGCATCAGCACATAGGGCTTGGCATGCAGCCGGCACAGACGGCCGACCAGCCAGTCGTGGAACAGATAGAGGGAATGCAGATGGACGATGTCGGCGTCGGCCACGACCGCGCCCAGCGCACGCGCCATGGCGGGCGAGGTGCCGAAGAAGCGCGGCGGCACCATGGGGTGGCAGACGATGGCGACGCCATCGGCATCGACCATGCTGCCGATCGGCGGACCATCCTCGGTCGGGCGGCGGGCAGATGTGTGGATCGAGACCTGATGCCCGCGCCGGGCCATGGCGCGGGCCATGTCGCGACAGGCCGGCGCCGGGCCGCCCGTCGACAGGGCCAGCGAATTGATCACATGGACAATCTTCAAAGTCGCGGCGCGCCGAGGCTGGGGAAAAGTTCGAGCATGGCGCGACGCTAACAGCGTTCGCGGGGTGTGGAAACGGCCAGTTCGCAATAGAGCGCCAGATAGTCGCGGGCCATCTGTTCGACCGAAAACCGACGGGCCCAGGCGATGCCGTCCGGCACCTTGCGCGGGTCGCGGGCGAGCGCGATCATCGCCCGCGCGATATCGCCGGGATCGGTCGGATCGACCAGTTCGCCATGGGGGCCGGCAACCTCGGGCAAGGCGCTGAGGTTCGAGACGATCGGCACGGTTCCGCAGGCGAGCGCCTCGATGATCGGCAGGCCGAAACCCTCGAACAGCGACGGAAACACCAGGGCGAGCGCGCCGTTATAGAGCTGCGTCAGCTGCTCCTGGTCGACCGTGTCGAGCACGACCAGGCGGTCGGCGAGCCCGCGCTCCGCCGCCAGCCGCCGCAGGTCCAAGGCGCCGGCGGGGGCGACCTTGTAGGGTCCGGCCATCACCAGATCGGCGTCGATGCCGCCCTCGGTTACGGTCCGATGGAACGCATCCAGCAGGCCGATAGGGTTCTTGCGCCCGATGCAATTGCCGACATGCAGGAAATAGGGGCGGGGCCGTCCCAGTCGGCGCGCGATCTCGGCGGCGGGCAGGTCGAGCGGCCTTAGCCGGCCCAGGTCGATGCCAAGCGGGATGACGCGATGGATCGCTGCCGGCGGGGCATGGCGCTCCAGTTCGTCGGCGAGATCGGCCCGGGTCGCGGCCGAATCATAGGCGACGCCGTCGGCGCCGGCGATCTGTCGCCACGGCTGGGACAGCGCGCGCAGGATCGGGTTGCGTTTCGGCGCGCCGCGATCATGGACCGTCACCACCGACACGGTGTCCCGGCCGACCGGCGGCTGCTGGGCCAGCATATGGACGATATCGACCCGGCGGCGCAGCATCGACGTGCCGATGCCGAACCGGCTCTCCAGGGCCGTGACGATCCAATTGTGGGACGAGCGGGCGAGGCGCGTCGCCAGCCGGAACCGACCGATCAGGCCGAACGGCACGAATTCGGCGCCGCGTGTCGCCCCGACCATCTGCCGCAATTCTTCAGGCACGGGGCCATGGTCGATCAGGGCGAACAGGCGAAAGCTCGGGCTCGTTTCGGCCTCGGCCAGCTGCGCCAGCCCGCGCCACAGGTTACGGCTGACCGTGCCGATGCCGCCGATGCCGCCGTCCATGCCCGCGGTGGAGGCATGGCGCAATGCTTGTTGCAGGTAGCGCAGATCGAGGCCGATCCGCAGGGGTTCGGCGGCTGGGATGGATGATGCCGACACTGCTGGAATGTTCTCCCCGGCGCTCGCCTTCGGGCCGTCCTCGACACAAAGCATATACATCAAGCAGGCGCGTCTCAGACCGTCAAGTTACGGTGAAGAAATTCTTAAAATTTGGGTAATACCCGTTATAATGTCGTGACAGCTCTGCTATATTGCATCATCCGGGGTCGGCAACTGGCCGCCCGCGCATCGAAACGGGAAGAACCTTGCCGGGTTATTTGACGGTGCCGCGCCTCGATCAGCCCCGCGTGCTGTGACGTCGCCATGGTAATGTCCATGATCGGGACGACGCGTCGGAAGCGACGCGGGACGGTCCTCACCATCTTCAATCAAAAGGGCGGCGTCGGAAAGACGACGACGGCGGTCAACGTGTCGGCGGCGCTGGCGGCGGCGAATTTTCGCGTGCTGCTGATCGACCTCGATTCCCAGGGCAACGCCAGCACCGCGCTCGGCATCGACCGCACCAGCCGCGGCCTGGGCGCCTATGATTTCCTGCTGGGCGCCGACGAGAGCGCGGCCACGGTGCGCGAGACCGCGATCCCGGGCCTGTCGCTCGTCACCGGCAGCATGGATCTGGTCGGCGCCGAGATGGAACTGTCCAAGCTGGGCGACCGCCATGCCCAACTGGCCGACCGGCTGAAGCCGATCCGCGACGAATATGATTTCGTCCTGATCGATTGCCCGCCGTCCTTCGGCTTTCTGGCCCTGAACGCGATCCTGGCGGCCGACCGGCTGCTGGTGCCGGTGCAGTGCGAATATCTATCGCTGGAAGGCCTGTCGCATCTGCGCGACACGGTCAATCTGCTGCGTCAGCGCTTCGTGCCCGGCTTCACCGGTTTCGACATCCTGGTCACGATGTACGAACAGTCCAATCCGAAGGCGCTGGCCTTGGCGAGCGAGATGCGCCGGCATTTCGCCGGCAGCGTCTACGAGACGATGGTGCCGCGCAACGAGGCGATCAGCGAGGCGGCCGCGTTCGGCACGCCGGTGCTGCTGTATCGTCCCGAGTCCGACGGGGCCGACGCCTATCTGCACGTCAGCGCCGAAATCCTGATCCGCGAGGGCGTCGAGGTCGCGGTACCGGTCGACCGGCTCTATCATGCCGCCTATGCCGACGACGGGGCCGGCAGCGTCCAGCCGATGCCGCAGGACGAGCCCGGCCGGATCGCCCACGAGATGCGGATGACGCTGGAGACCTGGTTCAAGCGCGGCGTCTATCGCCGGGCCGAAAAGGAGCCGACCGTGGCGACGCCCGTCGAGGGCGGCGGCAGTGCCGTCGAGCCGCCGGTCCGCTCGCGCACGCGCCGGCAGATCGAAGCCCAGGAATTGCTCGACGCGATCGCGCAGAAGACCGCGGCGCTCAAGGCCGAGGAGCCGGAGGACGAACCGGTCGGAATGGCCGAACCGGCACTGGCCGGCTGGCCGCAACGCCTGCGTTTCGCGCGGCCGGTGGCGGCGCCTTTGATCTTCGTCGGTATGATCGCCGTGTTTTTCGCGCTGCAGTATCTGTTCAATCGACCGCCGATGCCGTGAATTTAGGGTCGGAACCAGCAACTGCCGCTTTATCCAGGCATAAAACGACGGTACCAATGGTTTACTAGCACCGCGTGATCGCCGATCCCGGTTTTCCGCAGGACATGGTACCGCTCGTGACTTGTCAGTCCGTGAAAATGCTCGTTCGATGATGCGCTTTGCCCGCCGGGAGAGCTGCCTGCTGTTGGCGCTGCTTCTGTACGGCCTTTATGTGAATTCGGGTTTGTTCAGCCGCCTGCTGCTTCACCCGCTCTCGATGTTCAACGATTTCAAGATCTATTGGATGACCGGCCGGATCGTCTTCGACGGCGGCAATCCTTATGGGTTCGATCGGTTGCCGGAATTCACGCGGCCCGCGGGGTCGGCGATCTTCATCTATCCGCCCATCACGCTGCCGATCATGCAGCTGTTCGCCGGCTTGCCGTTCAGGCTTGCGATGGCGCTCTATGCCGTCGCCAATCTCCTGATGATCGCCGGGCTGATCCGGCTGTGGCGCAAAATCTTCGGGTTTCAGGATCAGACGGTGCTGTTTTCGGTCTTCGCGCTGTTCGCACTCAATTCGACCATCCTGACGGCGTGGAGCAGCGGCAACATCACCATTCTGGAGCAGATGATCCTGTGGACCGGCATCGGGTTTCTGCTGCGCGGACGCGTGCTGACCTTTCTGGCGCTGGTCTATTTCGCCGGATTGTTTAAATTCGTGTTCCTGGGCTTTGCCGGCCTGCCGCTGCTGCTGTTCTCGCTCCGGCGCGTGCTGCGCTATGCGCCGGCCATCCTGCTGGTCCTGGCCTCGCCGGCGATCAATCTCTGGCTGGTCGGCCTGGTCTCGCCGCAATTGGTGACGCAGTTCTACGACGGCTTTCCGGCCTTGATGGTGTCGAGCTCCTTCGTCCGCTTCGACATGACCCACAACGTCAACGATCAGTCGCTGCTGACCATGATCTATTTCCTGCGCGACGCGGTCGTGAACCGCTATGGGCTGACGCTGCCGGACGACAATGGGCTCGAGATCTACGGCGCCATCGTGCTGGCCGTCTGGGCCGGGCTCATCTATTTCGCGATCCGCCTGGGCAAGGGCGTGCGGGACGAGCGCGATCTGCCGGTCGATCCGACCCGGGTCCGGCTGATCCTCTGCCTGTTCTGCCTGGCCTATCTCTGGTGCTCGCCGGTGCTGCGCTTCTACCAGTTCATCATGGGCGTGCCGTGCGTGTTCTATCTGATCCGGCATTTCCTGGCGGACGAGCCTTATCGGCGTCGGATCGCGGCGATCTCGCCGCTCGTGCTGCTGGTATTGCTGTTCAATCTGCAGACCGACCATTATTTCTTTCTGACCGGTCTGCAGGCCTTCTCCTCGTTCAGCAACGTGATGCTGATCTTGATGTGCCTGGCCTACACCGCCCATGCCTTGCTGCGCGATCTGGTACTGCGTGCCGCCATCGCCCGCGAAACCCGACCAACGCTGCATCGTGTCGGATAAGCGGGGAAGCGATCGGGCCGGCCGCAACGCGCTGCGCGACCGGCTCTACGGCCACTATCTCTCGTCGCGCGTCGGCGAACGGGCGATCGATCTCAAGACCGAGATCGCGCGCAGCCGCGCCTTCGTCGGCCGGCTGGTCGAGCGGCACGTGCCGTCGGATCGGCGCATCACCGTGCTCGACCTCGGTTGCGGTCCGGGCCTGATCCTGCATGAGCTGCAACAGCGCGGCTACGGCCTGCTCTCGGGCATCGACCGCTCCGCCGAACAGATCGCGGCCGGCCGGGCATTCGGCATCAAGGGGCTGGAACAGGGTGACCTGTTCGCCTACCTCGACGACCGGGCGGCCTCCAGCTTCGACCTGATCATCACTTATGACGTCATGGAGCATCTGGACGATGGCGAGCTGCTGCAGCTGGTCGACGGCGTCCATCGCGCGCTCAAGCCCGGCGGGCGCTGGATTATCCATGTCCCGAATGGGGAATCGCCGTTTTCCGGCCGGGCCCGCTATGGCGACCTGACCCATGAGCGCGCCTTTACCGCCGGCTCGCTCGGCCAATTGCTGCGCGCGTCGGACTTCTCCACCGTCACCTGCTACGAGGACGCGCCGGCCAGCCACGGCCTGAAAAGCATGGTGCGGGCCTGGCTCTGGCGGCCGATCCGGCTCGCCTTGCGGTTCTATCTGGCGATCGAGACCGGCAGCATCGGGCGCGACGCGATCTTCTCGCAGAACATGCTGGCCGTCGCGATCAAATAGCGAAGCCGGGGACGGTCGCGGCCAGTGCGCTGCGCAGACCCGCGACATCCTCCTCGAAGCTCCATTGGGCGATCAGCCGGCGGCTCTCCGCGCCCATGCGGTCGCTCAGGCCCGGCGTGCCCAGGATCTGGTCGAGGGCGGCGGCCAAGGCGCCGATATCGCCGGCCGGATAGGTCAGGCCATTCACGCCCGGATGCACCAGATCGGCGGCTGATCCGACCTGATCGCTCAGCACCAGCGCGCAGCCGGCGCTCATCGCCTCGTTCACGACCAGGCCCCAGGGCTCGTGCACCGACGGCAGTACGAACACGTCGGCGAGCGCCAGCAGCGAGCCGAGCGCCGACTGGCCTTGGAATCCCAGAAAGCGCACGTCCGGATCGCCGGCGGTCTCGGCCTCCAGCGCCGGACGCAGCGCGCCGTCGCCGGCGAACAGCAGGTAGGGCTTGGGCCCGGTGAGGCGCCGATAGGCGGCCACGAGATGGTCGGGATGTTTGCGCGCCTGCAGTTTGGAGACGAACAGCACGACCGGCCGGCCCGGTTCGAGCCCCAGCTCCGCCCGCAAGGCGCCAGGCGCCGCCGCCGTGGCGAAGGCGCCATTGTCGACGCAATAGGGCATCTGGAAGATCCGCTCAGGCGCGAAGCCATGGGCCAGGTAATAGTCGCGATTGCGGCTGCCGATGGCGAGTAGCCCATCGACCTGGGTCCGCAGCGCCGCCATGAACAGCCGCTTCGCCCGCTGCCTGGCAGTCGAGCGGGGCGCGCTGATCAGGGTCGCCTCGTCGCGCAGCAGGGTCGCGATGCCCTGGCGCCGGGCCGCGGCGAGGGCGACCCAGTTGAACCAGCGGGCGTAGCCATGAACCCAGAGCGCGTCGAATTTTCCAGCCCGCAGCCGGGACCCGATGCCATGGCTCAAGGGCCGGATCCGGCCCAGCTGGTCGCGGCCGCCCCAGGCCGGCAGGAATTCGCTGCGGTAGCCGTCCAGCAGCGGCACGTCCCAGGCGATCTCGCGCCCGAAGCCCGGATCGAAGAAGCCGCGCACGCTGAAGTCGCTTTGATAGAAGACCGTGATGTCGATGTCGGGCTCGGCCGCGATCCGCCGGATCATCGGGGCCTGATATTGAATCGGGTGGCTCAGCACATAGGCTAGCCGCAATGGCCTGGATGGCCCGAACCCCGGCGTCGGCACGGTCAATGGCCGAGCAGCCCCTGGCGATCGGTGTAGTAGGCTTCGGTGCCGGTGTGGCGGCTGTAATAGACGTGCTTGGCGACATTGACCTGGGTCAGCACCAGGTTCGGACGTGGTCCGCCGGCGGCGACGACCTGCTTCAACCCGCTGCGCACGGTCTCGCGCTTGGTGCTTTCCCAGCGGACGGCGAACACGGTCCGGTCGCAGGCCTGCACCAGCATCAGCGCGTCGGCCACGGCCAGCACCGGCGGGCTGTCGATGACGACCAGGTCGCAGGCATCGGTCAGCCGTTCCAGCATTTCGCGCATCCGGGCGGAGCCCAGCATTTCCGACGGGGTCTCGCGGCCGCGGCCGGCGGTGATGACCAGCAGCGGCGAATTGGCGATCGGGTTGATGATGTCCTTCAAGGCCACGTCGCCGTTCAGATAGTCGCTGAGGCCATGTTCATTGGCGATGCCCAGCTCGCGGTGAATGGTCGGATAGCGCAGGTTGCAATCGACCAGCACGGTGCGCTGCTTGGCATTGGCGGCGAGCGTCGCCAGCGACAGGGCCAGCAGGCTTTTGCCCTCGTTCGGGATCGACGAGGTCACCAGGATGGTCTTCGGCAATTGATGGCCATGGGCCAGATAGAGGCCGGTGCGGATCGTGCGGATCGCCTCGGCAAAGGCGGTATAGGGTCGTTCGGTCAGCTCGCGGTGCGGCAGGATGTCGACGTCGCTTTTCAGCAGTTTCGGCACTAGGCCCAGCGCGCCGACACCGGTCATCTGTTCCAGCTGCTCGATGCTGCGGAAGCCGCCGTGGAAATGTTCGGCGATGAAGGCCGCGACCACCGCGACGATGCTGGCGCCGACGATGGCCAGCAGCAGGATCACCTGCTTGTGCGGCGAGAACGGCGTATTTGCCTCGATCGCCCGGGAGATGACGCGGGCATCGGCCTGCTGGCCGGACACGCCCTGCACCCGCGTCTCCGACAGCTTGACCAGCAAGCTGTCATAGAGCTGCTGGTTGGCGCGCACTTCGCTCTCGAGCGAGCGGATGGTCGCTTCCGCCAGGTTCTGTTCGTTCAGGCGCGACTGGACTGCCGCGATCTCGGGCGCGATGCGCGCTTCGCGCTGGCGCGCCAGATCGGCGGCATTGCCCAGGCTCTTGGCGATCTTGCCGATTTCGTCGGTGATGCGCCGGCGCATGTCGGCGAGCTTGTTCTCGGCCAACTGCACGCGCGGATGGCCGTCGCCCAGCTCGGTGCGCATCTGGGCCAGATCGGCCTCGGCCTGGATCTCGTTCTGGCGCAGGGTCTGGATCAGGCCGGAATCGAGCACGACCCCGGCGCTCTCGATCTGGTTCGGCTGCTTCTGCAGGGTCAGCACCTGCTGATATTTGCTTTCGGCCTCGCTGCGCTGGGTGCGCGCGGAAATGGTCTGATTGTTGAGGTCGGCGAGCTGGGCCGCGTAGGCGCTGGCCGAACCGCCGGATTCCACGCCCGACACGCGCCGGAATTCCTCCAGCCGGCGTTCGGCGGCGAGGGTCTGGGCCTTCGCGTCGTCGACCCGGTCCGACAGCCAGCCGGCGGCGCGGTTGCTGGCCTCGCCCTTGGTGCGGACCTGGTCGCCGATATAGAGATCGGCCGACATGTTGGCGGCGCGCGCGGCCAGCACCGGGTCGGCGGAGACGAACCGGACGCCCATGATGCGCGACCGGGTCGACGGCGTCACCGTCAGGGCCCCCAGATACTGGTCGGTCATCTGGCGCAGCAGATCGGGGTCGATCGGTTCCGGCGGCGCCTCGGCGGCCTCGTCCTGCGGCGTCTCGGCATGGGGCACCGGCGATGTGGCCTTCGGCGCCAGGATCGCATCCTGCAGGGCGTGCAGATAGCGATCGGCCTGCGGCCAGGCCGCCATGCGCAGTCCGGGGATGATCGCCTCGGCAATGAATTGGCGCACGCTTTCCGGCCAGAACGCCAGCGGCCGATAAGCCGGGCCGGCGACGGCCGGATTATATTCCGGGTTGTCGAGCAGCTTCAGGCGGATGACCGCCTGCTCGGCCAATTGGCGGGAGCCGGCGACCGACGCCTCGGTCTGGATCGTGAAGGGATCGGCGCCGAGGCCGGGGCTCAGCAGCTCCAAGCCGCCACCACCGCCCTTGTGGCTTTCCAGCACGAGCAGGGTCTCGCTCGCGTAGAGCGGCGTCAGCTGATTGACATAGATGAAGGAAAAACCGGTCAGACAGGCCATGACCAGGGCGATCACCAGCTTGCGCCGCAGCAGCACGCGCATGAACAGGCGAAGGTCGAAATTATCCGACGCCCGCGTGCGCGCGATCGCGGGATAAAGTTCGGTGATATTGCCGGCCGAAGCATTAGCCGGAGCGCGTGCGTCCATCAAACCAGCCCTGCGGGCGCCGGCAAAGTTCTGGTACCAGTCAAATCGGCGCGTGCAATGAAGTGTCTGACACGCGGCGTCATAAATGACAATATCAATATAGTTGATAGAATGATGTTTTGCTTATGGCCGATTCCATTTAAAGACACGAAGTGAACGGACGGTCGGTTCGAGGGAACGGGCGTGTACATTGGAAATCCAAATAATGAATCGGCCGAACGGCCGTCCCATGCCGTGCTGCCGCCGACCCCGACCTTCCGACCGCTTAAGATCCTGGTGCACGGACTGAATTTCCCGCCCGATCTGATCGGCATCGCCAAATATTCCGGCGAGATGGTGTCGTGGCTGGCCGCGCGCGGCCATCAGCTGCGGGTCGTGACGGCACCGCCCTATTACCCGGCCTGGCGGCTGGCGCCGGCGGACCGGGGCCTCCGCTATCGTACGGATCGGTTCGAGGCCGCCGTTCCGGTCCGCCGCTGTCCGATCTGGGTCCCGACGCGACCGTCCGGGCTGAAGCGGCTGCTGCATCTGGCCAGCTTCGCGTTGAGCTCGACCCCGGCGCTGCTGGTGGACGCGCTGCGCTTTCGTCCGGACGTGATCTGGACCGTGGCGCCGGCGCTGGCGGCCGTGCCGGGCACGCTCCTCGCCGGCCGACTGAGCGGGGCGGCCTGCTGGCTGCATGTTCAGGATCTGGAGGTCGATGCCGCCTTTCGGCTGGGATTGCTGCGCTCTCCCCGGCTGCATCGCGGGGCGCTGGCGGTCGAGGGCTGGCTGATGCGCCGCTTTCAGCGGATCTCCTCGGTCGCGCCGGCGATGGTCGCGGCCATCGCCGCCAAGGGCTGCCCGGACGTGAGCCTGGTGCGCAACTGGGTCGATACCGGGCGGATCGTGCCGCTGGAGCGGCCGAGCCCGTTCCGTGACGCGCTCGGCATTCCGGCCGATGCCATCGTCGGTCTCTATACCGGCGTGTTTGCGGCCAAGCAGGGCATGGAGCTGGTGATCGCCGCGGCGCGCCGGCTGAGCGATCGGTCGAGCGCCGACGGCCGGCCGCTCTATTTCGTGCTGGCCGGCGACGGTGCCGAGAAGGCGGCGATCGTCGCTGCCGCCGCGGGCCTGGAGCGGGTGCGGTTTCTGCCGCTGCAGCCGGTCGAACGGCTGAACGATCTTCTCGGCCTGGCCGACATTCATCTGCTGCCGCAGCGCGCCGGTGCCGACGATCTGATGCTGCCGTCCAAGCTCACCGGCATGCTCGCCTCGGGCCGCCCGGTCCTGGCCGCGGCCGTCGCCGACCGGGCGCTCGCCGGCGAGGTTGCCGGCTGCGGCCTGGTCGTCCCGCCCGAGGATCTCGACGCGTTCTGTGCGGGCCTGCTGACGCTGGCCGACGATCCGGTGCAGCGCCGGGTGCTGGGTCTGGCCGCGCGCGAACGGGCGCTCTCGGTCTGGCGGCGCGATGCCATTCTGGAACAGTTCGAACGGCAGCTGCTGGCGCTTGCCGACGGATGCCCGGCATGATCGGTGCCCGCGCGGTCAAGGTCCCGATGCTGGCGCTCTTGAGCTTGATCGGCACGGCATCCGGTGTGTTGGTCGATATGCTGATGGCCAGGGTCTACGGCATCTCGCCGGTCGCGGACGCCTATCGGGCGACCTCGCTGTTCCTGACCTTCGGCGTGCAGCTGTGCTTCGGCCAGGCGATGCTGAACATCGTGCTGGGACTATTGACCCGGCGGGCCGATGCCGACCCCAGGGAGGTGATCCTGGCGTTGCGCCGGGTGACGGGCATGGCGCTGGTGCTGCTGGTGCCGGTCGCCATCGCCTCGCTGCTGGCCGCCGCCCATGCGGACGCGGTGCTGCGCTGGACGACGCCCGGCTTGGCGCCGGCGGTCGCGGCCCTGGGCGTCCCGATGGTGCGGGCGTTCCTGCCGATGCTGGTGCCGCTGCTCGTGATCGGCGTGACCTGGGCCGTCCTGCAGTTCTACGGACGGTTCTGGCTGGCGGCACTCTATCGCCTGACGCTCAACGCCGTGCTGATCCTGTTGATCTGGCTCGCCGGCGAGGGCGATGACGGGCAGGCGCTGGTCATTGCGCAAGTGGCGGCGACGCTGGTCGTGGCGGCCATGTCGGTGGCGCTGCTGGCACTCATCCGCCGAGACGGCCGCCGGATTCTGGCGACGATGCTACCGCCCCGGATCGACCGCGCCATGGTCGCCTCGTTCCGCCTCGCCGGCGGGCCGCTGTCGCTCAATCTCACGACCCAGCTGTTCGGCTTCGTGCTGCTCTATGCGCTGTCCCGGCAGCCGCCGGGCGCCATCGCCGAATATGCCTATGCCTCGAAATTTCTGAGCCTGACCGACGTGCTGCCCCAGGCGGTGACGGCGATTCTGTTCCCCAATCTGGTGGCGCTCTGGGTCGATGCCGATCGGGTTGAACTGACGCGCCTGGTGGCCCGCGCGCTGGGCGTCGTCGGCGTGGCCGCCGCCGCGTGCGGCCTGGTCCTTGCCATCGCCGGGCCCAGCATCGTGGATCTGCTGCTGGCCCACGGGCGCCTCAGCGCGTCCGACGGCGCCAAGATCGCCCAGAGCGTCGCCGTGCTGGCCATCGGCGCGCCGGCGTCGGCCTTCTCGCAGATCCTGCTGCCGCTTTGCTATGCGACCGGCCGGCAATGGCACCCGCTGGTGATCTCGGCGGGACAGGTGCTGCTGTTTGCCCTGTTGATCCCGCTGATCGACGGGCAGGGCCTGCTCAGCGTCGTCGCGGTCTTTTCGCTCCAGATCATCTTGGCGACCGGATTGCTGTTTCTCGGCGCGGTACGATCGGGTCTCGCGATCGGCGCGCCGGTGTGGGCGAGCGCTGTGCGGCTGGTGCCGTGCCTGATCGGCATGGGTGTGGTGGTCGAGCTGGCCCGCTGGGGCTGCGGCGTGTTCCGGCCGGAAACCGAACTGCAGCGGCTGCTCGACCTGGTCGTCATCGGACTGGTCTCGCCGCTCGCTTTCTATGGGATGGCGCGTCTGATCGGACTCCAGGAGATCGAGTCGGTCGATGCCCTCCTCAGTGGGCTCAAGTGGCGTCTAGGACGTTTCTTGCGCGCCTAAGTAGATATTCATTCGGATACTATCGGGCCAAGTCATGCCGCAGATAGTTGCGGGTTTTTCTTTGGTTAAGAACCGATTTATGTTAAAACCATAAAATTCGTTGAAAATTCGACGATCAGGCCGTTTCGGCGTTGTCCAGAAAGCACTTTCTGTCCGTGAGCGCATTGGGAAGAGTCCGCGGATTCACAGCCGCATCGAAGCGGAACCGGCGGTTCATTCGACCTTGTCTCGTCGCGTCCACGATGCTGTTTCCAGGTTTCGCTTTCGGTGCCGAGGTCGAGTTGAGCCAGGAGGCGCCGGGCCCGCGCTTTCGCTTTCCGCCTCCCGTCGTCGTGGCCCTGCCGCCCGGCGGTGCCGATATCGACACGCCGACCGCCCCGCCGCAGCCGGCGCTCGGCGTCGATCTGGGCGATGTCCTGGGCGCGATGCAGCCGTTTTTCCATTCCGACGCCAGTCCGCCGGCGGCCGGACGCTCGGGCGACGCGGCTGCGGTCGTGGCCTATCCGTCGATGGATGTCAGCCGGTCCTATGACGACAACGTCTATGCGGCGCACAGCAAGCGGATCGGCGACTGGACCACGGTCGTCAGCCCGCTGCTGGATTTCACGACCGATTGGCAGCGCCATGGCCTCAACCTCGACGCGGGCGCCGCCATCGGCCGCAGTGATCGCCAGACGCTCAATGACTACGAGGATTTCCACATCACGGCCGCCGGGCTCTATGACCTGTCCGATACGCTGGCGAGCGCGCTCAGCCTGACCCAGAGCCGCGAGCACGAGACGCGCGGCGATCCGAACGACCCGGGCACGGCCGCGCATCTGACGACCTTCGATACCAGCACGGTCAAGCTCGACCTGGGCTACGAGGGCGATTGGCTGACCTTTCGTCCGGCGATCCAGTATCAGCACATCACCTACGCCAATCCGGACATCGCGACGATCGGCCAGCGCAATCGCGACGAATATCTGGCGACCGCACGCTTTCAGGCCGAGCTGACTCAGGATCTGGGCCTGCTGATCGAGCCGCTGGTGGTGCGCCATTCCTATCTGGGCGAGGCGCCGCCGGGGCAGCCGGGCCGCGACGGCACGACCGCGCAGGCCACCATCGGCCTCGCCTGGTCGCCGTCCGACCTCACCTATGCCGAACTGGGGATCGGCTATCAGCGCGAAAGCTTCGACGATCCCAGCGTCAAAACCGTTGGGACGCCGTCCTTCAGCTTCGCGCTGCGCTGGAGCCCGTTCGAGACGATTACCATCGCCGCGGTGGCGGGGCGGACGCTGGAGGAAGCGGCTTTCGTCGGCGTGTCGACCATCATCGAAACCCAGACCGGGGCGACCTTCGCCTATGTGCCCGACGACGACTGGTCGTTGACCGCGAAATATCTGCGCGACGAGAGCGAATACCAATCGACCGCCGGCATCGGCCCGAACCGGATCGACGTGACCCAGACCGTGGGCGTGACGGGGATCTATCACCTCAACGAACATTTCGATTTCAGCCTGGGCGTCACCAACACGCGTCGGACCAGTCCGATCGTGCTCGGGAATTACGGAGACAATCGCTTGATGCTGCAGGTGAGCACGAAATGGTAAGGCTGGGTCAGGCGACGCGCTGGACGCTGGCTTTGCTGCTGCTGGCGCTGCTGCCGGCGGGCTGTGGCGCACCGGTCGGCACGCGGGTCCCGATCGGCGCCAACCGCGCGGCGGAGGCGCCCCATGAATATCGGCTTGGACCCGGCGACCGGGTGGCCTTGACCGTGTTCGGCCAGGCCGATCTCAGCACGGCCGCGACCGTGGGGCCGACCGGCAAGCTGGCCTTCCCGCTGATCGGCGACATTCCGGCAACCGGCCGTACGCTGGAACAGATCCAGGAAGCGGCGCGTGAGCTGCTGGCCGGTGGGCTGCTGGTCAATCCGCGCCTGTCGATGGAGATCGTGACCTACCGACCGTTCTATATCACCGGCGAGGTTCAGCGGCCCGGCAGCTATCCGTTCGTGCCCGGTCTTGACGTCCGCCAGGCGATCGCGATCGCCGGCGGTACGACCCGGCGCGCCAACAACGCCTCGTTCGAGACGACGCGCGGCATCGGCGCCGATCGGGTCGAGGAAGTGCTGGATCTCGATTCCATGGTCGAGCCGGACGATACCATCAACGTCGGGCGGCGCTGGTTCTAAGCATGAGCGGGCTGGGTCACATCATCCGCGGACAGATCACCGACCGGCCGATCGGGCCGGCCGGCGCCGTGACGATGGATCTGCTGCGCGGCCTGGCGGCGCTCCTGGTGCTGGGGCAGCATCTGCGCGTGCTGACCTTCCCGGCTTTTGCCGACAGTGGCGCCGGCGGCATTGCGGCCCGGCTGTTCTATTTCGCGACCTCGCTCGGCCATTCGGCGGTGATCGTGTTTTTTGTGCTGAGCGGCTTCCTGGTCGGCGGCCGGGCGGTCGTGGCCATCCAGGCGGAGCGCTGGACCGTCCGGCGCTATGCGGTGCAGCGGATCGGGCGCATCGCGACGGTGCTGATCCCGGCGCTGGCCGTGGGCCTGGTGCTGGATCTGTTCGGCCTCATGTCGTTCGGCGGGCTGTCGATCTATGGCGACGGCATCGCCGGCCATCCGATGCTGGATTTCGCGCTCAGGGATCATCTGACGCCCGCGATCCTGATGGGCAATATCCTGGGCCTGCAGCCGTTCCTGGTGACGAGCTTCGGCTCCAACAGCGCGCTCTGGAGCCTCGGCTACGAGATCTGGTTCTACGCGCTGTTCCCGATCCTGATCCTGGCGATCCAGGGGCGGATGGCCCGGTCGCGGGCGCTCGCGGGGCTGGCGCTTGTCGTGGCAATGCTGGCGCTGATGGGCCCCTGGGGCCTCGCCTATTTCGCCATCTGGGCGCTGGGGGCCTCGCTCGTGGCCTGGCCCTTGTCCGACCGGTTGCGCCGACGGGCGGGCCTGGTGCGGTCGGCCGTGCTGGCGGCGGCCGGCCTGGTCGTCGCGGCGCTGCTGGTCGGCAAGGCCGCGGGCTATGCGGATTTGGCCGACATGCTGCTGCTGCCGGCGGCGGTGGCGCTGCTGGTCCATGCGGTGGCGCATCTGCCGCGCCGGCCGGCGGTCGGCCCGGTTCGGACGCGCCTGGCGCAGGGCGCGCGGCGGCTGGCCGATATCTCGTTCAGCCTCTATCTGGTGCATGTGCCGCTCTTGACCCTGGTGGCGGCCGGTCTGGACCGGGCCGGCCTGCTGCCGCTGCGGTTCGATCCGCGCGGGCTCGGCCTCTATGCGGTTCTGTTCGTGCTGACCCTGCTCTACGCCGCCGCGTTCGCCGGGCTGACCGAGCGGCGGACCGACGACATTCGGGCCTGGCTGTCGCGTCGCCGGGTGGCGGCATCATGAGGAAGAGCGATCACGCGCTCGATCTGGCGCTGCGCGTCCTGATCCTGTTCATGCTGTTCGGCGGCATCGTCGGCGTCAATACCGGGACAGGCTCGGCCATCCTTCTGTTCCGGGACGCGTTCGTGGTCGTGCCGATCTATGCCCTGGTCCTGACCCAGGCGCCGGTCGGACCGATGATCGCCAGCGTGCCGGTGGGCATGCTGATGGCCATCGCCGGCCTGCTCGCGGCCCTCGTGCTGAACCTGATGGTTCCGGTCCATAGCTCGGTGCTGATGGTCATCATCGGCATCCGGGTCTGGTGTTTCTATATTCCGTTCCTGCTGGTCGGCATGCATCTCGCCACCCGGCCGCAGCAGCTGATCGCCTTCCTGCGCTTTTTCATGATCTGCGGGCTGGTGGTCTGCCTCGTCGGCATCGCCCAGGCCCTGCTGATCCGCGTCGTCGGCTATGAATTCGCGCTCGGCCTGTTCTTCGGCGCCAATGCCGGCGCCGTCAGCCAGGATTTCTCCGGGTTCGACAGTGCCGGCGGCATTTTCCGGGTGCCGGGCACTTTCTCGTTCATCACCCAATATTCGTTTTTTCTCTATACCGCGCTGACGGTCGCCGCGATCGTGTCGCGGGCCGATCCGCGGGCGCTCATGCGCGGCCTTGGCGTCTTCGCGCTGTTCCTGGCCATCATCGCGGCCGTGTTCAGCGGGGCGCGTGCGGCGATGTTCTTTCTGCCGATGATGCTGGCCGGCTACGGCATGACCGGCATCCTCAACCTGCGCTTCATCATCTCGGCGCTGCTGATCATTCCGCTGTTCATCCTGGTCCAGTCCTATCTGGATTTCTCGGTGGTCGACTACTTCCTCTACACGATCGAAGTGGCGAAGGATTACCAGGGCGAGAATTTCTTTTTCGGCGAGATCGGCCGGGCCCTGGATCTCAGCCCCTGGGGCATGGGCATCGGCACGTCGACCACGGCGGCGCGCCACGCGTTCGACGGGGCGGGGCTCGCCACCGACAATACGTTCGAGCCGCTGATCGCCCGCGCCTATGCCGAGATGGGTATGGCCGGGCTGGTCTCGGTCGTGTTTCTGATCGGGTCGGTCTTCATCTACAGCGTGCGCGGGATCATCCGGGCGCGCCGCATGCGCACGCTGCCGTTCGTCGGACCGATCGCGGTGCTGCTGATCATGATCGTGTTCCAGGCGATGAAGGGATCGATGATCGACCTGGACCCGCTCAACGTCTTCTTCTGGCTGTTTCTGGGCGTGATGTTCGGCATCAAGCCGCTGCCCCAGCCAAAGCGGCGGGCGCCGCGCGGCGGTGCTGCCGAATGGCCGGCGCCCGGCTGGACGGTGCCGCGATGACCGGCAAGCCCCGTATCGGCGTGTTCCATCCGGGCACCCAGCATTCCTGGCAGACCGCGCTGGCGTTCCAGGAGGCCGGAATGCTCGGCTGGTACGCGACGTCGGTCTTTTATGACCCGGCACGCTGGCCCTATCGGGTCGAGCGCCTGCTGCCGGGCGGGCTGCGCCAGCGGCTCAATGCCGAATTCAGGCGGCGCTACACGCCGGTGCTGGACCCGGCCCGGGTCCGCCATCTGGATCCGATCGAATGGTTCGAGACGGCGGCGACACGGCTGGGCTTCCTGCGCATGGGCCGCTGGCTCAACATTGCCGGCAACAAGAGCTTCGCCCGGGCCGTGGCGAAGCTCTGCGAGCGCGAGCCGGTCGATCTGCTGTGGGGCTATGACACTGCGGCGCTCGAACTGTTCGAATGGGCGAAGCCACGCGGCATCCGGTGCGTGCTCGATCGCACCATCGCCCATCCCAACCACACCACCCGGATGATGACCGCCGCGTTCCAGCGGCACCCGGAGTTTTTCGCGGCGCCCTATGTCGGGCAGTCGGCGGCGCTGATCGAGCGGCAGGATCGCGAACTGGCGCTGGCCGATCAGGTCGTGGTCGGGTCTGCGATGTGCGCCCGTACCCTGGTCGCGGCCGGCTGCGCGGCGGAAAAGATCCATGTCGTGCCCTATGGCTTCGACGAAACCCTGTTCCCGTCGGCGCCGCCGAAGCGGCGCCCGCTGGGCGGCCGGCCGCTGCGTTTTCTGTTCGTCGGCCAGATCGGTGTCCGCAAGGGCGTGCCCGATCTGCTGAAGGCGTTCGCCGCGATCGCGCCCCGCCACGCCAGCCTGGATCTGGTCGGTCCGCGCGTGGTGCCGAACGCGGCCCTGGCACCCTATGAGGCGCGCGTGACCCTGCATCCGCCGGTCGGGCGCGACGCGGTCGCCGGCTTCTATGCCGAGGCCGATTGTTTCGTGTTTCCGAGCCTGTCCGAAGGCAGTGCCATCGTGCTGGCAGAGGCGGTCGGCGCCGGTCTCGGCATCCTGCAGACCGTCTGGGGCGGCGAGGGGGCCGATCACGGCCAATCCGGCCTGGTCATCGATGATGTCGACCAATTGCCCGGGGCGCTCGACCAGATTCTGGGCAATCCGGCCGTGGTCGAGGATTGGCAGGCGGCGGCCTGGGCGCGGGCGCCCGGACGGCGCTGGCGCGACTATCGCGTGAAGGCGGCGGCGCTGGCCGCAGAATGGGCGGCGGCATGACGTCCGATCCGACGAAGACACAAGAACCTTCAGAGCTGGGCGGAGTTTCCATGACGGTCGATGCCACGGGCGACAACCAACCCGCGATCGCGGTCGAGCCGCTGCGGCGCAAGCGATCGCGGCGCATCTTCGCCGCCGATGCGCGCTTCGTCCTGCAATTGGCCCTTCGCGTCTACGACCCGCTCGTCATCATGGTCGCTGGCTGGCTGGCGGCGCTCTGTTCCGAGGGGACGGAACTCAACAGCTATTATTCGGCCGCCATCGCCGCGGCGATCCTGTTCATCTCGGCCGCCTTGAACCTGCTCGACGGCTATGACTATGCCAACCTGATCCAGCCGCGCGCCCAGCTGCAGCGTATGATCGGCACGCTCGTCGGGGCCTTGATCCTGTTCGTGCTGGCCGGCTATTTCACCAAGACCTCCGAGCATTATTCGCGCGTCTGGACCGTCGACTGGTTCGTGCTGATCCTCGTGTTCCAGCTGCTGGCGCGCCTGCTGCTGCTGAGCCAGCTCCGGGTGCTGCACCGATCGGCGGGCCTGGCCGAACATATCGTCATCATCGGCGCGCTGGCCGAGGTCGAGAGCCTGCTCGGCCAATTATCCCAGGCGAAGGACGATCGGGCGCTGGAGATCGTCGGCATCTTCCTGACGACCGGTGCGGGCGATGCGCCGCCGCTGCAGGCCGTCGGACGCTTTCCGGTGCTGGGCGGGCTCGATGCCAGCGCCGCCTATATCCGCGGCCACAAGGTCGACCAGGTCATCCTGGCGATGCCGCCTGCCGAACAGGCCGAGCTGCAGAAGGCAGTGCTGGATCTGGGTCATCTGCCGGTCGACGTCAGCCTGTATCTGGTCCCGGTCGGCGTGCCGGTCCGCGGCGTCAGCCGGCGCGCGGGGGCGGCGCTGCTTGATATCCATCGCCGTCCGCTGGGCGGCGCGCAGCTGATGCTGAAGCGCCTGGAAGACCGGCTCTTGAGCTCGCTCATGCTGCTGGTCGCGGCACCGCTGATGCTGCTGATCGCGATCGCCATCAAGCTCGATAGCCGGGGCCCGGTGTTCTATCGGCAGCTTCGCACCGGCTTCAACAGCAACCGGCTGGATATCCTGAAGTTCCGGACCATGCATCACACGGCCGCCCAGGACGGGACGCTGGTGCAGGCGACGCGGGACGACCCAAGGGTGACGCGCATCGGCCGCTGGCTCCGTTCCACCAGCCTCGACGAGCTGCCGCAACTGTGGAACGTGCTCCGGGGCGAGATGTCGCTGGTCGGTCCGCGGCCGCATGCGGTCGTGCATGACGAGCAGTTCGCGGCCCAGGTCGATAATTATTTCGCCCGCCACAAGGTGCTGCCGGGCATGACCGGCTGGGCCCAGGTCAACGGCTTGCGCGGCGAGGTGCGGACGCCGCTCGAGATCGATCACCGGGTCGAGTACGATCTGTTCTACATCGAGAACTGGTCGCTGTGGCTCGACATCAAAATCATCCTGCGCACGGTCTTCATCGTCATCTTCTCGAAGAACGCCTACTAAGCTTGGCGCTTTTGCCCGATGATGGCGGCGCCATCGGCGGTTGGACAAAAGGGCATGACGGTGCGGTTCAAACTAGGTCTCTGGGCGCTTGCCCTCCTGTTCGCGGCACCGCCGGCGCTGGCGGACGGGCCGGATCAGCCGATCCTATTCGTCCATGGCAACGGTGACAGTGCCGCCCTCTGGGAAACCGACATCTGGCGGTTCGAAAGCAACGGCTATGATCCGGCGCTCCTGTCGGCGATCGACTTTCCCCATCCGGCGGCGCGCAGCGCCGACGATGTGCCGGAACCGAACCGCAGCGGCACCGCCGATGAGATGGCTGCGCTCAGCCATGCGGTCGACCAGGTGTTGGCCCAGACCGGCCAGAGCAAGCTGGTGCTGGTCGCGTCCTCCCGCGGCGGCTATCCCGTGCGCAACTACATCCGCAACGGCGGCGGCACTGCCAAGGTGTCGCTCGCCATTCTGGCCGGCGTGCCCAATCATGGCGTGTTCGCGCTGCCGTTCAAGCTCGCGTCGGAGTTCAACGGCGACGGGCCGTTCCTGAAAGGGCTGAACAAGCCACGGGAAACCGATCCGGGCGTCCGCTTCGTCACCATCCGCAGCGACCGCTACGACAAATTCGCCCAGCCGACCGGGGAATTCGTCGGATTTCCCTACATCCCGACCCTGGTCGGCTACAAAGGCCCGGCGCTGGACGGGGCCGAGAATATCGAGCTGCCGGGCCTCGACCATCGCGAGGTCGCATTCCATCGCCTGGCCTTCCATGAGATCTACAAGGCGGTGACCGGCCGCGAACCCGCCACGCTCGATCCGACACCGATCGAGCATCCGGTGCTGGATGGCATGGTCAGCGGCGCCGAGAACGGCGAATTCACCAATCTGGCGCTCCCCGGCGCCACGGTCGAGCTGTACCAGGTCGATCCCAAGACCGGCCTCAGGCTGGGCGATGCCGCCTATCGCCAGGCGACCGGCGCCGACGGCCGCTGGGGTCCGTTCACCGCCAGCCCGACCGCCTATTACGAGTTCGTCGTGGCCGCCGCGGGCTATCCGACGATGCATATCTACCGCACGCCGTTCCCGCGCTCGCTGCGCTATCTGCAGCTGCGGCTAAGCCCCGTCGCCCCTGCCTATGCCAAGGCCGGCAGTGTCGTGATCTTGTCGCGGCCGCGCGGCTATATCGCTGAACGCCGCGACCATTACCTGATCGACGGGGCCGTGCCGGATGGCGCGCCGGCCGGCGTGCCGGCGGTCGATATGGTCGCCAGGACCGACGATGCCGGCCCGGCCCGCTCGGTTCCGGTTAGTCTCAACGGCGAGCAGCTGACCGTACGCACCGCCCCGCTTGCCGATGGCCAAGTCGTGATCGCCGAGTTTCACGACTAAGCGCGCGTTATTGCGCCTGATCGGGCCAGCGCACCGGCTTCAGGCACCAATACATCGCCTCGCTCTTGGTGACGCGGCCATCATGGTTCATGTCGAGCCGGGCGAAGCGGCGCACCGCCTGATCCATGAAGTCCTTCTTGGTGACCTGAAAGCGCAGGCTGGTATCGGCCGACATCACCGGATCGGGCTCGATCCGGGGATCGTTGCCGCCGCCCTGCTGCAGGTCGGTCAGGGACTTCGCCTTTTTGGGATTGCCATAGGACAGGCTTTGGGCGACCTGGACCGGCGTGGCGCCCTCGTCGCTGCCGCCGATGCCGCGCTTCAGCGGCTGCAGCGGCCCATGCCCGGCAAAGCCGGCACGATATTCCGCGAGCGTGCCCGGCGTGATGATGCCGTCATGGTTCAGGTCCATGCGCGCGAACTGCGCCTCGGCATCGGCCATGAACTCGGCCCGGTCGATGACGCCGTCATGGTTGGTGTCGATCCGGTCGAACCAGGTGCCGAGGATCGCCGGACAGCCGGGCGAATCGAAACCCTGCAGCGGCGGCGTCGGCAGCGGTTCGCCGTTCGGCGTGGTCACCGCGATGGTGAACGGCTTATGCGCCTCGTCGCCGTTGCAGGCGGCGAGCGCCAGCACCAGAGCGAGTGCGGCGAGGGGACGATGAATCCTGATCAAGATCGCGCTCTTTCCAATGCTATTCGGCGGCAAGACGGACGGGCAGAAGGCGCGCCTGGGCCGTGGCATATTCCTGTTTCAGACGGTCGACCAACGCGCCGGCGCTGACCACGGCCTTGACCGCGCCGATGCCTTGGCCCGAGCCCCAGATGTCGCGCCAGGCCTTGGACTTGCCGCCGCCGGTGCCGAAATTCATCTTGGACGGATCGGATTCCGGCAGATGCTCCGGGTCGAGCCCAGCCTGGACGATCGAGGCCTTCAGGTAGTTGCCGTGCACGCCGGTGAACAGGTTGGTATAGACGATATCGTCGGCGCGGCCGTCGACGATTGCCTGCTTATAGGCCTCGGCCGCGGTCGCCTCGGTGGTCGCGATGAAGGCGGAGCCGATATAGCCCAGGTCGGCGCCCATCGCCTGGGCCGCCAGCACGGCGCTGCCGGTGGCGATGGCACCCGAGAGCACCAGCGGCCCGTCGAACCATTCGCGGATTTCCTGGATCAGCGCGAACGGCGACAGCACGCCGGCATGGCCGCCCGCACCGGACGCCACCGCGATCAGGCCGTCGGCGCCCTTCTCGATCGCCTTGCGGGCGAATTTGTCGTTGATGACGTCATGCAGCACGATGCCGCCGTAGGAATGCACCGCGGCGTTCAGATCCTCGCGCGCGCCCAGCGACGTGATGACGATCGGCACCTTGTATTTGACGCAGAGCTGGAGGTCGTGCTCCAGCCGGTCGTTCGATTTATGCACGATCTGATTGACCGCGAACGGCGCCGACGGGCGCTCCGGATGGGCCGCATCATAGGCCGCCAGCTCGCTGGTGATCCGCTGGAGCCATTCTTCCAACACCTCGGCCGGTCGGGCGTTCAGCGACGGAAAACTGCCGACGACGCCGGCCTTGCACTGCGCGATCACCAGATCGGGGCAGGAGATGATGAACAAGGGCGAGGCGATGACGGGCAGTTGCAGACGATCGCGCAGGATGGCGGGCAGGCTCATAAGCGTCTCCTAACGGGCTCTCCGGCCCTCGTTGCCCGGCACCTTGCCGCCGGCCGGTTCCGCGCGCAACCGTTCTGCGTCGCGGCCCCCCTTTCGCCCGGCGGCGAGGTCGCCTAGAATGGCCGCTCGACGGTTCCCCCCTCGGGGGATCAAAAGGGAACGCGGTCATCAAATCCGCGGCTGCCCCCGCAACTGTAAGCGACGAGCCTCGCCTCCGATGCGCCACTGGGATTGCCCCGGGAAGGCGGATGCGCCGGCACCGACCCGCGAGCCAGGAGACCTGCCGTCGAGAAACGCCAAAGCGGCAACGACGGGCGGGGTGCACCGGCGGGATGATCCCGGACGAACTCTCCGGGACCGGCCTTTGCACGCGATGGCGAACGCATGGAGTTCGACGAGCGTGAGCCAGACCAAAAAGATTCCCGCGACCATCGTCACCGGCTTTCTCGGCGCCGGCAAGACGACCCTGATCCGCCATCTGATCGCCAATGCCGGCGGGCGCCGCCTGGCGCTGATCGTCAATGAATTCGGCGAGTTGGGCTTCGACGGCGAGTTGCTGAAGGGCTGCGCGTCGGAGACCTGCAGCGCCGAGGATATCGTCGAGCTGGCCAACGGCTGCATCTGCTGCACCGTCGCCGACGATTTCCTGCCGACCATGGAAGCACTCTTGAGCCGCCCGCAGCTGCCGGATCACATCATCATCGAGACTTCGGGCCTGGCGCTGCCCAAGCCGCTGGTGCAGGCGTTCGACTGGCCGTCGATCCGCACGCGGGTGACTGTCGATGGCGTGGTGGCCGTGATCGATGCCGATGCCACATCCGCCGGGCGCTTTGCGACCGACCCGGACTTGCTGGCGGCCCAGCGCGCCGCCGACCCGAATTTCGACCATGATGCCCCGCTGGAGGAGCTGTTCCACGATCAGCTCGCCTGTGCCGATCTGGTCGTGCTGACCAAGACCGACCTGCTGGATGCGGGCGCGATCGACGCGGCACAGCGCCAGCTCGACCAGTTCACCCGGCCCGGCGTCAAGACCGTGAAGGCGAGCTTCGGCGAACTGCCGGCCTCGGTCCTGCTGGGCCTGGGTGCGGCGGCCGAGGACGATGTCGCCGGCCGCAAGTCGGTCCATGACGGCGAAGGCGAGCATGACCACGACGATTTCGACAGTTTCTGGCTGGAAATTCCCGAGGCCGCCTCGCCGGCCTCCCTGGTCGATCGGTTGAAATTGGTCGCCGGCCGCCATGACATCCTGCGCATCAAGGGCTTCGCCGCGGTCGCCGGCAAGCCGATGCGCCTGGTGGTGCAGGGCGTGGGCGAACGGTTCGGCCATTATTTCGACCGCGCCTGGGCACCCGGCGAGGCCGCGGTCGGCCGGCTGGTCGTGATCGGGCTCAAAGGGATCGATCAGGCCGCGATCCGGGCTGAATTGGCGTAAAGTCCTTCTCCGCCCTTCAGGGGGGAGAAGGATTTAGGATGAGGTGGGTGGTGCCGACACCGCGTTGTTTCCGAATAGCTTTCGGTGGAGAAACCCACCTCACCCCGACCCTCTCCCCCCTGAAGGGCGGAGAGGGGGAAGGATTCTGAATGCATCTGCTGAAGGCGACACCCGGACGGGTCGAAGCGGCCGACCAGGCCGTCCGGCTGGTTCAGTCGCCGGGCGACATCGTGTTCCTGTCGGCGGCCGATACCGAGCTGGCGGCCCTGGCGGCGGCGCGGGCACATTGTCCCGCGGGCCATCCGAGCCTGCGCGTCGCGAGCCTGCTGCAGCTGTCGCATCCGATGACGATCGATCTCTATCTGGACGAGGTCATCGCGCGCGCCAAACTGGTAGTCGTGCGGGTGATCGGCGGGCTGGGCTATTGGTCCTATGGCGTCGAGCGCATCGCGGCGTCGGGCATCCCCTGCGCGTTCCTGCCCGGCGACGAGCGGCCGGACGAGGACCTGACCGGACGGTCGAGCCTCGATGCGATCCATATCGATCTTCTGTGGCGCTATTGCCTGGAAGGCGGCCCCGCCAACATGCGCGGTCTGCTCGACCTTGCCGCCGGATTGATCGGTCATACGGTCGAGGCCGCGGGCCCGGTGCCGTTGCCGCGCGCCGGCTTCTATCGGCCGATCGAGGCGGACGACCGGCCACGGGTGCCGATCGTGTTCTATCGCGCCCTGCTGCAGGCCGGCGATCTGGCGCCGGTCGATGCGCTGGTCGCCGCCCTCGACGCCCAAGGCCTGGCGGCGCAGCCGATCTATGTGTCGAGCCTGAAGGACCCGGTCTCGGCGGCGCTGCTGACCGCGAGTTTCAAGCGAAACCCGCCGGACGCGATCTTGAACCTGACCGGGTTCGCGGTCTCGGCCCAGGGCGGCGACGGGGCGGCCAACCCGTTCGCGGCGGCCGACTGTCCGGTGCTGCAGGTCATCCTGGCCGGCCAGGACGAAGCGACTTGGGCTGCCGGCAAGGCGGGTCTGCCGGCGCGCGACCTCGCCATGAACGTGGCCCTCCCCGAGATCGACGGGCGCATCATCACCCGGGCGGTCTCGTTCAAATCGGCCGGCGATGTCGACCCGCTGGTCGATAGCGCGCTGGTGCGCCATCGCCCGGTCGCCGATCGGGTCGCGTTCGTGGCACAGATCGCCGCCGGCTGGGTGCGGTTGCGCCGGGCTGCCGCCGCCGAGCGGCGCGTCGGGCTGGTCATCGCCTCCTACCCCGGCCAGGACGGCCGTATCGGCTGCGGCGTGGGCTTGGATACGCCGGCCTCTGCGATCGGCATCCTCAAGCGGCTGGCCGAGGATGGCTATGTGACGGCCGATCGTGACGACGGCGACCGGCTGATGCACGACTTGGCCACAGCGGCGGAACTTTATCCGGTCGCGGACTATCTCGAGTTCTTCGCGACCCTGCCGGCGACAGTGCAGCAGTCGGTGCGCGCCCGCTGGGGCGAGCCGGCCGAGGATCCGGACGTGCTGGACGGCGCGTTTCGCCTCAAGATCTTGCGCGCCGGCCATGTCGCGGTCCTGGTCCAGCCGAGCCGCGGTCCGGGCCTCGATCCGCGCCAGGCGCACCATGATCTGGCGCTGGTGCCGCCCCATGCCTATCTGGCGACCTACGGCTGGCTGCGGCAATCGTTCGACGCGCATGCCATCATCCATCTGGGCAAGCATGGCACGCTCGAATGGCTGCCGGGCAAGGCCGTGGCGCTGTCCGGGGAATGCCTGCCCGAGGTCGTGCTCGGCCCCGTGCCGCATCTCTATCCCTTCATCGTCAACGACCCGGGCGAGGGCAGCCAGGCCAAGCGTCGCGCCCAGGCGGTGATCATCGATCACCTGACCCCGCCGCTGACCCGGGCCGAGGCCTATGGGCCCCTGGCTGAGCTGGAACGGCTGGTCGATGAATATTACGAGGCCGCCGGCGTCGATCCGCGCCGGCTGGTGCTGCTGCAAGCGGCGATTCTGGATCTGGCCGCCCGGTCGGGGCTCGACCGCGATTGCGGCATCGCGCCCGATGAACCCTCCGACAGCGCGCTCGCCAAGCTCGACAATCATCTGTGCGAGCTGAAGGAGCTGCAGATCCGCGACGGGCTGCATATCTTCGGCGCCTCGCCCACGGGCGATCAATTGACCGACCTGCTGGTGGCGCTGACCCGGCAGCCGCGCGGGACGGGAGAGGGTGGCGACGCCTCTCTGACGCGCGCGCTGGCCCGGGATCTGGGCCTTGAGTTCGATCCGCTGATTGCCGATCTGGCCGAGCCTTGGGCCGGGCTGCGGCCCGCCGCCCTCGACGGCCCTGATGCCTGGCGCAGCACCGGCGACACGGTCGAGCGGATCGAGCTGCTGGCGCGCGCCCTCGTCGGCGGTCGGCCGTGCGATCCCGACTGGACCCGCGCGCGCGCCGTGCTGGACGCCATCGATACGCGGCTTCGGCCCTCGGTCGAACATTGCGCGACCCATGAGTTCGACGGGTTGCTGCGCGGCCTCGCCGGCCGTTTCGTGCCGTCCGGTCCCTCGGGCGCGCCGACGCGCGGCCGGCTCGACGTGCTGCCGACGGGCCGCAATTTCCACGCGCTCGACAGCCGCGCCGTGCCGACGCCGACGGCGTGGCTGCTCGGCTGGCGGGCGGCGGGTCTGCTGATCGACCGCTATCGCCAGGACGAGGGCGATTGGCCCCGCCGCATGGCGATCACCGCCTGGGGCACCGCCAACATGCGCACCGGCGGCGACGATATCGCCCAGGCGCTGGCGCTGATGGGCGTGCGGCCGACCTGGGATGGTGCGTCGAACCGGGTGACCGGCTACGAGATCCTGCCGCAGGGCATTCTCGACCGGCCGAGAGTCGATGTGACCCTGCGCATCTCGGGCTTCTTCCGCGACGCCTTCCCGGCCCAGGTCGATCTGTTCGACGCGGCGGCGCGCGCGGTGGCGGCACTCGACGAGCCCGATCATCTGAACCCACTCGCTGCCCGGGTCCGGACCGAAGTCGCCGCACTGGAGGCGGTCGGCATGGAGGCGGCGCAAGCCCGGTTGCAGGCCGGGGCCCGAGTGTTCGGTGCCGCGCCCGGCCGTTACGGCAGTGGGCTCGAAGCCCTGCTGACCGATGCGCTCGCCGACATCGACGCGACCGACGCTTACCTCGCCGCCGGCGGTTTCGCCTATGGCGGGGGCTTGGCGGGCGAGGGCCTGCACGCGCGCTTCGCCGAACGCCTCGCCGGGGTCGAGGCCGTGGTGCAGAACCAGGACAATCGCGAGCATGACCTGCTCGACAGCGACGCCTATTGGGGGTTCGAGGCCGGATTGGCCGCGACCGTGACCAGGCTCAGGGGGCAGGCGCCCGCCATGTTCCATGCCGACACCGCCAATCCCGAGCATCCGCGCATCCGCACGCTGGCCGAAGAAATGGCGCGGGTCGTGCGCGGCCGGGCGGCCAACCCGAAATGGCTGGCCGGCGTCATGCGCCATGGCCATAAGGGTGCGGCCGAAATCGCGGCGACGGTGGATTATCTGGCGGCGTTCGCGGGCCTGGTCCCGGTCGTGACGCCGCAGCATTTCGAGGCGCTCTACGACGCCTATGTCGCCGACGATGCCGTGCGCAATTTTCTCATCACCCGCAATCCCGCTGCCGCGCGGGCCGTCGGTCGAAGGTTGGCTTCGATGATCACGGCCGGCCGCTGGCAACCGCGCCATAACCGGGCGCATGATCTGCTGCAGGAGCTTCAGGCATGACAGAAGAAGATTTCGCCCGCGCCGACGAGAAATCGCGCAAGCGCAAGGAAATGCGCGATCGTATGATGGCGACCAAGACCTTGGAAAAGGGCCTGCTGATGGTCCATACCGGCAAGGGCAAGGGCAAGTCGACGGCCGCGTTCGGCGTCGCCTTTCGGGCCCTGGGTCACGGCAAGCGCATCGGCATCGTGCAATTCACCAAGGGCAAGTGGGAATCCGGCGAGCGCGCCGCCTTCGCGCGCTTCGGCGACCAGGTCACGATCCATGCCCATGGCGAGGGCTTCACCTGGGAGACCCAGGACCGCGCCCGGGACATCGCCAATGCCGAGGCCGCGTGGGCGCAAGCTGTAGACATGATCGAGGCGGCGCGGGAGAGCGGCGCCTATGATCTCTTGGTGTTCGACGAGCTCAATATCGCGCTGCGCTACGACCAGCTGCCGATCGACCAGGTCGTGGCGACGCTGGTCGGCCGGCCCGAGGGGCTGCACATCATCGTCACCGGCCGCAACGCCAAGCCCGAGCTGATCGAGGCCGCCGATCTGGTGACGGAGATGGAAGCGGTCAAGCATCCGTTCGCCGCCGGCATCAAGGCGCAGCAGGGCATCGAATATTGACGCCCTGGCTGACCATCATCGGCATCGGCGAGGACGGCGAGCTTGGCGCCGACGCCCGGGCGGCGCTGGCGCGCGCCGATCTGGTCGTGGGCGGCGAGCGGCATCTGGGTCTGATCACGAGCGATGCCGAACGGCGCGCCTGGCCGTCGCCGATGCTGCCGCTGGTCGAGGAGATCGTCGCGGGGCCGCGCGACCGAAATCTGGTCGTGCTGGCGAGCGGCGACCCGATGCTGCATGGCGTGGGCGCGACGTTCGCGGCCCGGCTCGACCCGGCCGACTATCGTGTCATTCCCCATGTTTCGGCTTTCGGCCTCGCCTGCGCGCGCTTGGGTTGGCCACAGGCGGCGGTGACGCTGATCTCTGCGGTCGGTCGGCCGCTCGATCTGATGCGGCCGTCCGTGCAGCCCGGCCGGCGGCTGGTGATCTATGGCGCCGTCGCGGCCGAGGTCGCGGCTTTGCTGACGGGCATGGGCTATGGCGACAGCGGCCTTTCGCTGCTGGAGCATCTGGGCGGCCCGGCCGAGGCGCGTCAGGACGGCATCGCCCGGCACTGGACCCATCCGACCGGCGATCTGGCCGTCGTCGCGGTTACCTGTCTCGCCGATGCCGGCACCCGGCCGCTCTCGACCCTTGCGGGACTGCCCGACGAGGCGTTCGACAGCGACGGACAGATGACCAAGCGCGAGGTGCGGGCGGCGACGCTCGCCCGCCTGGTGCCGCTGCCCGGCCAATTGCTGTGGGACGTCGGTGCCGGCACCGGCACGATCGGCATCGAATGGTCGCGCGCGGACCGATCCTGCCGCGCCATCGCGATCGAGCGCCGTGGGGATCGGGTCCAACGCATCATCGGCAATGCCCGGACCCTGGGCGTGCCGACCCTGCAAGTGGTCGAGGGCGAGTTGCCCGGCGCGCTCGATGGGCTGCCGGCGCCCGATGCGATCTTCATCGGCGGCGGCATCGGCACCGCGGGGTTGGTCGATCGGTGCTGGGCGGCGCTCCGGCCCGGCGGCCGGCTGGTCGCCAATGTCGTCACCATCGGCGGCGAGGCGACGCTGGCCCATTGGCATGCGCAGCTGCGCGGCGATCTCACCCGCATTTCCGTAGCGCGTGCCCGCGCCGTCGGCGGCATGCTCGGCTGGAAAAGCCTGGCGCCGGTCACCCAATGGGTGGTGACGAAGCCATGAGGATCCAACGCGCCATCGGCATCGGTGCGGCGTCCGGGGCCAAGCTCGAAGATGTGCTGGGTTTGATCCAGGCCACAGTCGGGCATATCGGCGCCTGGGCCTGCCTTGCCACCATCGACCGGCGGGCGGATCTGGCTAAACAGGTTGCCGACGCGCTCGATCTCGAACTGCGCCTGTTCCCGGCCGAACGGTTGGCCGCCACGCCTGGCACCGTCACGATTTCATCCCGCTCGGCCGACGCGGTCGGCAGCCCCAGCGTGGCGGAGGCGGCGGCGCTGGCCGCCCTCGGTCCCGCCGCCTGGCTCGCCATCCCGCGCAAGACCGGCATCCTCTGTACCTGTGCGCTCGCGGAGCTTCCATGATCGTCCATTTCATCGGCGCCGGCCCCGGCGCCGCCGACCTGCTGACCCTGCGCGGCCGCGACCTGATCGCGGCCTCACCGGTCTGTCTCTATGCCGGCTCGCTGGTGCCCGAGGGCGTGCTGGCCCATGCCCCGGCCGGGGCCCGCATCGTCGACACATCCGAAATGCATCTGGACGAAATCATCGCCGAGATCGCGGCCGCCCATGCCGCCGGCCAGGATGTGGCTCGCCTGCATTCGGGCGACCTGTCGGTCTGGAGCGCCATGGCCGAACAGATGCGTCGGCTCGACGCATTGGGCATCGCCTATGACGTGACGCCCGGCGTGCCCTCCTTCGCCGCCGCCGCCGCCGTGCTGGGCCAGGAACTGACCCTGCCCGAGGTCGCGCAGACTGTGATCCTGACCCGGACCTCGACCCGGTCGACCGCCATGCCACCGGGCGAGGATCTGAAGAGCCTGGGGGCGACCGGCGCCACGCTCGCGATTCATCTGTCGATCATGAACCTGGACAAGGTGGTGGACGACCTGACGCCGCTCTACGGCGCCGATTGCCCGGTCGCGATCGTGTACCGGGCGACCTGGCCGGATCAAAAAGTGTTGCGCGGCACGCTCGGCACCATTGGGGGCCAGGCGAAGGAAGCCGGGCTGGACAAGAATTCGATGATCCTGGTCGGGCGCGGCTTGGGACGGCCCAGCTTCGGCGTCAGCCATCTCTATTCCGCGGACCGCGAGCGGCCGCGGCGCGGCGCTTGAGTATCGGCACGACCCCCACCCCGACTCTCCCCCGCGGTGCAGGGGAGGGAGCCCGCTTTCTCCCTCTCCCATTCATGGGAGAGGGTCGGGGAGAGGGTGGTGCCCCATGATCCGCCTGTTGATCCTGGGTGGCACCGGCGAGGCCGCCATGCTGGCGGGCCATCTCGCCGACCGACCCGATCTGCACGTCATTTCATCGCTGGCCGGCCGCGTTGCCGACCCGACCTTGCCGGCGGGCACTGTCCGCATCGGCGGCTTCGGCGGCGTTGATGGCCTGGCGTCCTATCTGGCTGACGTCGACGCGGTCATCGACGCGACCCACCCGTTCGCGGCGCAGATGAGCCGGCACGCGGCCGAGGCCTGCCGGCGGGTCGGCGTGCCGTTGCTGGCGTTCGTGCGGCCGGCCTGGGTGCCGGAACCAGGGGATCATTGGCTGCCGGTCGCGGACATGGACGCTGCGGCGGCGCTCTGCCGAGGCCGCGTGTTCCTCACCGTCGGCCGCCAGGAGCTGGCGCCTTTCGCGGCCAGTGACGCCTGGTTCCTGATCCGCTCGATCGATGCGCCGAATGGGCCCCTGCCCAAAACTCACGAACTGATGCTTACCCGCGGTCCGTTCACGCTTGCCGACGAAATCGACCTGCTGCGCGCGCACCGCATCGACCGGATCGTGTCCAAGAACAGCGGCGGTCCGGCGACCTATGCCAAGATCGCGGCGGCGCGCGCCCTGGGCTTGCCGGTGGTGATGGTCGAGCGGCCCGCCCGTCCTGTCACTGATCGGGCCGACAGTCTGGAAGCCGTCACGGCCTGGCTCGCTCAGACGCCGTAGCGGCGCGGCGTATAGACCACGGGCTTGCCGCCGGCGCCCGCGAACCGCCGCGTCTGGGAATTGCCGATCAGCAGGATGGTGCGCATGTCGACCAGCGTCGGGTCGAGGCCCTTCAGGTCGGTGACGATGATCCGCTCGATCGGGCCGCCGACGTCGCGGGCCATGATGACCGGCGTCTCGGGGGCGCGGTGGCGGGCCAGGATGGAGCGCGCCTCGCCCAGCTGCCACTGCCGCTCCGACGAGATCGGGTTGTAGAAGGCGAGCGAGAAATCCGCCTTGGCCGCCGCCTCCAGCCGTTCGGCGATGGTCGGCCAGGGCTTCAGGCGATCCGACAGCGAGATGACGCAGAAATCATGGCCCAGGATGGCGCCGACCCGGGCGGAGGCCGCCTGCATCGCCGAGATGCCGGGCAAGACCCGCACGTCGAGCGCGCGCCAGGCGTCGGGACCGGCCTCGATCTGTTCCAGCACCGCGCTCGCCATAGCGAAGATGCCGGGGTCGCCCGACGAGACGACACAGACGCGCCGGCCGGCCAGCGCCAGCTCGATCGCGTGCCGGGACCGCGCCGCCTCGACCTTGTTGTCGCTGCCATGGCGGATCTGGCCCGGCTGTGGGGCGACGCGGTCCAGATAAGGTTGGTAGCCGACGAGGTCGGTCGCGTCCGCCAGCGCATCGCGCGCCTCAGGCGACAGCCATTCGGGGGCGCCGGGTCCCAGGCCCAGCACGGTTAGGCAGCCGGCAGCGCCGGGTGCGCATTTGACCGGCACGACCTCGGCACCGGGCACCAGCACCAGCGAGAAATACGGCACCTGGGCCGGATCGACCTCGGCCAGCGGCACGATGCGCTCGGCCTCCATGGTCGCGCGCTCGATATAGAACGCCCTGTCCGATGCCCCGGCCCGTTCAATCGCCCGGCGCACCTTCGCGAAATTCCGGCCGAGCTTCATGATCGCCACGGCGTGGCCCTGGGACAGGCGCCGCGCCAGCTCCGCCTCGGGCAGGGTACCGGGCAGGATCGCCAGTTCGGTGTCGCGCCGCACCAAGGGCCGGCCGAGACGGGCGGCGCCGGCCATGATCGAGGGCACGCCGGGGATGACCTCGGTCTCGTAGCGCTGGGCCAAGCGGTCGTGCAGATACATGTAGGAGCCGTAGAAGAACGGATCGCCCTCGCACAGCACGGCGACGTTGCGGCCGGCGTCGAGTTCGGCCGCCACCTTGGCCGCGGCCTGGTCATAGAATTCGGCGATGGCGCCGTCATAGCCGTCCGGATGGTCGGTCGTCTCGGTCGTCAGCGGATAGATCAGCGCCAGTTCGGGCTGGCCGCGGGTCAACTCCCCGGCGACAATGGCGCGGGCATTGCTGCGGCCGTGGCGGGCAGCGAGATAGGCCACGACATCGGCCGACTGCACGCATTTGAGCGCCTTGACCGTGATCAGGTCCGGATCGCCGGGGCCGACGCCGACGCCATAGAGCCGGCCGGGCTTCACGCCGCTCATTCCGCCTCGCTCGCCAGCGCGTTGATCGCGGCCGATGCCATGGCGCTGCCGCCGCGTCGGCCGAGAATGGTGATGAACGGCACGCCGCGGCTATTGGCCTTGAGCGCGTCCTTGGACTCGGCCGCGCCGACGAAACCGACGGGCAGACCCAGGATCAGCGCCGGCTTGGGCGCGCCGGCATCCAGCATGTCGAACAGGTGATAGAGCGCGGTCGGCGCGTTGCCGATGGCGACGACTGCGCCGGCCAGGTGGTCGCGCCACAGCTCCAGGGCGGCCGCGCTGCGGGTCGTGCCCATGTCGGCGGCGAGCGCCGGGACTTCGGCGGCGTTGAGCGTGCAGATCACCGCGTTCGCCGTCGGCAGACGCGCACGCGTGACACCGGCGGCCAGCATCGCGCTGTCGCACAGGATCGGCGCACCGGCAAGCAGTGCTTCCCGGCCGGCTTCGGCGGCACCGGGGCTGGCGGCGAGGTCGCGCGGCAGGTCGGTCATGCCGCAGGCATGGATCATGCGCACGACCGTGCGGGCGAGGTCGGGCGAAAGGCCGGTCAAGTCGGCCTCGGCCCGGATGATGGCGAAGGAGCGGCGGTAGATCTCGGCGCCGTCGGTCAGGTAGTCGCGGGGCATTAAGGCGCTTTCGTCGAGTAGGCAGTGCGTGCGGCGGCCAGAGCCTGATCCGGCGATAGGCCGGAATGGGCAGGAATGCCGTCGAATAGCACATCATAGCCGGTTTGGGTCGCAATCAGATCGACCCGGGCAGACCCCTTGAGCGCGCAGCGCTTGGCGCAACCGGCGAAATGGATCGCCCAATCCGCTGGCGGCAGGGTCCCGGCGACGGATGCCGCAAAACGCCGGGCATGGGCACGGACGTCGGCCAAGGATTGGGCGCAGCCTTCGCTGCCGGCACAGGCGGCCAGTCCGGCAAAGCCGTCCGGCGATAGGTCGAACGAGGCAACATCCGATCGCTGGATGCCGCGTAGGGCCAGATTGCGCCAGGGTGTCAATCTCATATCGAAACCGAAACGAATTGAGCGTTCCGATAGATCGATTGCCTGGGTGCTGGTCAGACGCCCGAACGGAAGGGTCGGCAGCAGCGTCACGCGGCCCCCGGCCTCTTCGAGCACGCCGGATGTTGCGGCGGGTTTGCGGGTCGTGGGTGCTATACAGGCCTCTGCGTCCAGGCACGCCAAGACCGCCGCGTAAGCCGCCGGGTGCCGGACGATCGCCCGGCCGCGCGCCGGCAGATCATGGTCGGCGGCGACGCGCAGCAGCGCGTAGCAGGCTTGGATCAGCAAGGTGACCGCCTGGTCCGGTGCCACGCCCAGGCCGGTCGGCCGCCCGGCGAGGCTCAGATGCAGCCGTGGCCCGGCAATCGCCGTCAGGGTCAGGTCGCCGCCGCCGGGGTCGAAGCCGCGCCCGCCGCCGTCGAGCGCGAAGGCGAACTTGGCCGGCAGATGGGCGAGGGCCGCCTCGGCGATCAGCGCCCGGTCCAGGTCGGCCGCCAGATCGGTCAGGTCGATCAACTCTGTCGGATCGACGCCGGCGAACGGGCTGACCAGGATATTGCGGATGCGGTCGTGGGCCGGCGACGGTAGCAGGCCGGCCTCGCGCAGGCCCTCGACCAGCGGCGCCAGATGTTCCGGCCGGATGCCGCGCAATTGGATATTCGCCCGTGCGGTCAGATCGAGGCCGCCATCGGCGTGGCGCTGGGCCAGTCGGGCGATCGCGGCGAGCGTTGCCGCCGGCACTTGCCCGCCCGGCAGGCGCAGGCGCATCAACAGCCCATCCTTAGCCGGCACCGCATGCAGGATGCCCGGACAGAAATCGGTAAGGGCCTGGGTCATGATGGCGCCGATCATACCGGTGCCAAGGCACCGCGCAATGGATTAGGGTCGGCCCATGACCCGCGCGCTCATCATCGCCGCCCCGTCGTCGGGCGCCGGCAAGACCACCGTGACACTCGGCCTGCTGCGCGCGCTCCGGCGGCGCGGCGTCGCCGTCGCCTCGGCCAAGGTCGGGCCCGACTATATCGATCCGGCGTTCCATGCGGCGGCGAGCGGCCGGCCGTGCCGCAATCTCGATCCCTGGGCGATGCGGCCGGAGACGGTGCTGAGCCAGCTCGATCTGGCCGCCGACGGGTCGGACCTGCTGATCGTCGAGGGCGTCATGGGCCTGTTCGATGGCGCCGCCGAGGGGGGAGGGTCGACCGCGGATCTGGCGGCGCTGCTGGAATTGCCGGTGCTGCTGGTGCAGGACGTGCGCGGCCAGACCGTGTCGGCCGCCGCCGTCGCCAAGGGCTTCGCCAGCTTCCGCGACGATGTCCGCATCGCGGCCGTGCTGCTGAACCGCGTCGGCTCGCCCCGCCATGCCGACTTGATCCGGCCGGCGTTCGCGGCGCTGGGCCTGCCGGTGCTGGGCGCATTGCCGCGGACCGAGGGCATCGCCGTGCCGTCGCGCCATCTGGGCCTGGTCCAGGCCGGCGAGCAGGCCGATCTGGAGGGGTTTTTGGAGCGGGCCGCCGACGCGATCGAAGCCGCGGTCGATCTGGGTGGGCTGATGGCGGTGGCGCAGCCGATCGAACGCCGCGGCGACGGTTCGGTCGCGATCCCACCGCTCGGAAACCATATCGCCGTGGCGCGCGACATCGCGTTCGCTTTCGCCTATCCGCATGTGCTGGACGGCTGGCGCGCGGCTGGGGCTGCGCTCAGCTTCTTCTCGCCGCTCGACGACGAGGCGCCGAGCGCCTTGGCCGATGCCGTCTATCTGCCCGGCGGCTATCCGGAACTTCATGCCGGCCGTCTCGCGGGCGCAGCGACGTTCCGCCAGGGCATGCGCGCCGCAGCGGCACGGGGCGCGGTCATCTATGGCGAGTGCGGCGGCTATATGGCGCTGGGCGGGGGATTGGTCGACGGTGACGGCGTCCGGCATGAGATGCTGGGGCTGTTGCCGGTCGAGACCAGCTACGCGGCACCCCGGCGGCAGCTGGGCTATCGCCGGATCACGCTGGCGGCGAAGACCCCGCTCGGGCCCGTCGGTGCGCGCTATCGCGGCCACGAGTTCCATTTCGCCAGCGAGGTCGGACGCGAGCCGGTGCCGGCCTTCTGCGAGAGCGGGGCTTCCGGCGGCACCGGCGCCAGCGTCGGCCGGGTATTCGGCTCGTTCCTGCATCTGATCGATCGGGCTTGAGGCGGTTGCCTGAAGCAACCTCCGGCCCGTAAGATCGTTCCGGTGCTGAACGATCGGGACAGTTCATGAAAGAGGCCGTGCGCAAGGCGGAGAAACCGGGTGAGACCACCCCGGCCGACGGGGCCGCGCTGTTTCAGCTGACGCCGGCCGATGTCGATCTCGATATCCTGCCGGAACTGCTGGGCTATCAGCTGCGCCGCGCCCAGGTGCGCGTGTTCAATTCCTTCCTGAAGCGGCTCGACGAGTTGGACGTCTCGCCGGGCGAATTCGGCTTGCTTGTGCTGGTCGGTGCCAACCCCGGCCTCAATCAGAATGCGCTGGCCAAGGCGATCGGCAGCAACCGCTCGCTGCTGGTGCCGATGCTGGACAAGCTCGAGGCGCGCGGCCTGGTCGCGCGCGAGAAATCGGCGGCCGACCGGCGCTCGCATGCGGTCGTACCCAGCCGGGCCGGCCAGGTGCTGATTGCGCGCCTGAAAGGCGTGGTGCGCGATCATGAGCGCCAGGTGACGACGCCGCTCAACGACGAGGAACGGCAGACCCTGCTGCGGTTGTTGTGCCGCCTGAACGGGGCCGAGTAGGCCCGCCGCCATGCTGCTCGCGAGCGTGGTGACGCCGCATAGCCCGCAGCTGCTCGGTCCGGACGTGCCCGCCTATGCCGCCGGCATCCTGGCCGGCGCCGAGGCGCTGGGTGCGTGGGTGCGTTCGCTCGAACCGGATCTGCTGGTCGTGCAAAGTTCCCATTGGGCGACGCCGTTCCTGTGGTTCGCGGGTGCCGAGGTGCGGCATCGCGGCCTCTGCCGCGATCCCGATGCCAGCCGCGCGCTCGAACTGCCCTATGACCGGCCCGGCGATCCGGATTTTGCCGCAGCGCTGATCGCGCTCGCCCGTGCGGACGGCCTGCCGGCGTCGCCTGGACCGGCGCGCGACTGGGACTATGGCAGTGCCGTGCCGCTGCGCACGCTCGATCCCGAGGGTCGCTTGGCCGTCGTGCCGCTCAGCACCTGCATGAACGCGACGCTGGGGGAGGGCTTGCGCCTCGGCCACCTGATCCGGCGCGCGGCGGAGACCACGGGACGGCGCACGGTGTTTGTCGCCAGCACCGCCTTCGCCGCCCGCATGGTGCGCGGCCCCCAACTCTGGCCGCCCGACGCCGCGGTCGCGGCCGACCGGCATTTCCTGAAGCTGGTGATGGATGGCGACATCCCGGCGGCCAAGGCGGCGCTGCCGGCCTATGCCGAAGCCTCCAACGTCGAGATGGGTGCCAGGCCGCTGGCGACGTTTCTGGGGTGTGTGGATCAGGGTCGCGGGGAGCAGTTCGGCGAATACGGTGCCATCGGCGGCAGTGGGCACGTGTCGATTGCGGTGAGACCGATCCCGGCTTGAAACACCCTCGCCCGGTTCGCTGGCGCGAGCCGCCCTCTCCCACAAGTGGTAGAGGGTTAAAGGAAAGCTCCCTGTCCCATTTATGGGTGAGGGTCGTGCCGAGACAATAGAACGTGGGCGGCCGCCACCACTCGATCGACCACCGCTTCCGCCTCGCCCAGATATCCTGCCGGGTCCATCAACCCATCCAGATCCAGCGCGCCGGCGATTTGCGCATTCTCGCCCAGGATCGCGCGCAAGGGGCGGTTCTCGGCCATGGCACGCAGACACGCGTCCTGGACCAGATGATGCGCCTCGCCACGGCCGAGCGTGTCGGCGAGCGCCATCATGATCCGTTCGGCCATGACCAACCCGTTGGTGATGGCGAGGTTGGCGCGCATGCGCTCGGCGTCGGGGCGCATGCCTTCTGCGACCCGGACCGATTGGGCGAGCGCGCCGGCGGTCAGCGCCAGCGCCTGGGGTAGGGCCAGGGCTTCCGCCTGCCAGGGGCCGACCGCGCGTTCCAGCTGATGGTGCTGGGCCGCCAGTAGCAACGGCACCTGGGCCTCGACGCCCGCGGCGGCGGCCAGGATATGCGTGCTGATGATCGGGTTGCGCTTCTGCGGCATGGTGCTGGAGCCGCCGCGGCCGGCCTCGGTCGTCTCGACCAGCTCGCCGAATTCGGTTTGGGCCAACAGGGTCACGTCGCCGGCGAATTTCGCCAGGCTGCCGGCGACCAGACCCAGCCAGGCACCCAGTTCCGCGATCGTGTCGCGGCTCGCGTGCCAGGGGGCGATCGGGCACGCGAGGCCCAGGTCGGCCGCCAGCCGCTCCGTGACCGCGCTGCCTTTGTCGCCCAGCGACGCCAGCGTGCCGACGGCGCCGCCGAACTGCACCTGCAGCAGCCGGGGTTTCAGCTGCTGCAGCCGATCGACATGGCGCAGCAGGGGTGCCAGCCAGATCGCGGCCTTGTAGCCGAAGCTGACCGGCAGCGCCTGCTGCAGAAAGCTGCGGCCGGCCATCACCGTCGTGCGATGGCGGTCGGCCTGGGCGGCCAGCGCCGCGATCAGCGCCAGGAGGTCCCGTTCGATCGGGGCGAGCGCCGCGCGCAGCTGCAGCACCTGGGCCGTGTCGGTGATGTCCTGGGTCGTGGCACCCCAATGGACCCAGCGCCCGGCCTCGGGGCCGGCCGCCTGGGTCAGCGCCTTGGCGAGTGCCATGACCGGCTGGCCCGCCTTCTCGGTTTCGGCCCGGATCAGCACCATGTCGAGCTTGGCCGGATCGGCGGCCTTGGCGATCGCCTCGGCCGCGTCCGCCGGGATGACGCCGACGGCGGCCTGGGCCCGCGCCAGCGCCACCTCGACCTCCAACATGAACGCGAGGCGCCGGCGGTCGTCGTAGAGCGCGCGGATCTCGTCGGTGCCGAACAGCCCGCCGAAGAGGGAGGAATCGGCGGGGTTGAGCGTCATGTCAGATCTCGAAGAACACGGTTTCGTTGTCGCCCTGCAGGCGGATATCGAAACGGTAGGTCGGGATCGCGGCGCCCGCAACCGGCGTCGCGATCAGGGTCCGTCGCGCCGCCTCGTCCAGCACCAGGCCCAGCACCGGATCGGTGTCGTTGAGCGGCTCGCCGGCGAAATAGAGCCGGGTGTTCAGATGCAGCAGCAGGCCGCGGGCGAACACCGTCACCGCGATATGCGGCGCCTGCAGCGCGTTGCCGCGGCCGGGTACGGCGCCGGGCCGGATGGTCTCGAACCGGTAGTGCCCGGTCTTGTCGACCGCGGCGCGGCCGAAGCCGTGGAACGCCGGGTCGAGCGGCTTGTCCTGGGTGTCGGTCGGATGATCGTAGCGGCCGGCGGCGTTCGCTTGCCAGATCTCGATCATCGCATCGGTGACCGGCACGCCCGGCCCGTCGATGACCAGGCCCTCGATCGCGATCCGCTCGCCTTTCGTCAGAGGGCCCACCAGGTTCGACTGGCCGTCGCGGATCAACCCTAAGTGAAAATAGGGTCCGACCGTCTGGGAACTCGTCAAGCCGGGCATCTCAATTCTCCATCGGGGTCGCGTGGCGGCCGCGCACCACGATGTCGAAGCGGTAGCCCAGCGCATAGTCCGGCTGGGTCACGCCGATGTCGAAATGCGAGACGAGGCGGGCGCGGGCCTCGGCGTCCGGAATGCAGTTGAAGATCGGGTCGAGCGCCAGCAGCGGATCGCCCGGGAAATACATCTGGGTGACCAGCCGCGTCGCGACGCCGGGGCCGAACAGGCTGAAATGGATATGGTTCGGCCGCCAGGCATTGTGATGGTTGCCCCACGGATAGGCGCCGGGCTTGATCGATTGGAAGCGATAGCTGCCGTCGGCGCCCGTGGTCACCCGCCCGTTGCCTTCGAAATGCGGATCGAGCGGGGCGTCATGCCGATCGACCGCATGGTTGTAGCGCCCGGCGGCATTGGCCTGCCAGATCTCCAGCACCGCGTTCGGCACCGGGCGGCCGTCCTCGTCGAGCACGCGGCCCGTGACGATGATGCGTTCGCCGAGCGCCTCGCCGCCGTGGCATTTGGTGAAATCACCCTCGGTCGGCCCGACGATGTCGGCGCCGGGATGGGGGCCGGTCACCTCGGTCAGCGTCTGCGGCAGCCGGATCAGCGGCCGCGACGGCGCGCGCAACATGGTCGATTTATACTCGGGCGAGGCATAGGCCGGATGAGTCCCGGCCGGCACGTCGTTGAATATTTCGCTCATGCTTGGCTCTCCATCTCGGCGAAAGTCGCTTTGGCGATGCGGACGGCGCTGTTCGCCATCGGTACGCCGGCATAGACCGCGACATGCATCAGGGCTTCCTTGACCTCGTCGGCGGTGACCCCCGTCTGGCGCGTGGCGCGGATATGCATCGCCAGCTCTTCCTCGTGACCCAGTGCCGCCATCAGCGTGATGGTGATGAGATGCTTCACCTTGCGGTCCAGGCCCGGGCGGTCCCAAATGGCACCCCAGGCGTGGCGGGTGATGTACTCCTGGAAGTCGCGGTCGAACTCGGTGATCTTCTGGGTCGCGCGGTCGACATGGGCGTCGCCCAGCACGGCCCGGCGGACTTTCATGCCGCGCGCGTAGAGTTCTTCGTCCATGGCCGCTCCTCCCGTCGTTTGCCGGGGATGATTCGTCCGAGTGATTGGGTTGTCAAACATTTCAGTTTAAGATCGTAACTATTTTCGGGAGGTCTCGGATGGCGTTCGCACTGATCAGGGGATTGTCGGTCCATTTCCGGGTCGAGGGTCCGGCCGAGGCGCCGCCGCTGCTGCTGATCCATTCGCTGGGCACGAGCCTGGAAATGTGGGCGCCCCAGGCGGTAGCGCTGGCCCATAAGTTCCGGGTGATCTCCTACGATCTGCGCGGGCATGGTCTGAGCGAGGCCAGCGACGGGCCCTATAGCTTGGATCTGCTGGCCGGTGACGCGCTGGGATTGCTCGACCATCTGGGCATCGAGCGCGCTCATGTCGCGGGCGTTTCCCTGGGCGGCATGATCGCGCAGACGCTGGGCATCCAGGCCGGCGGACGCCTGCGTTCGCTGGTGCTGGGCGATACCGCGAGCCTGATCGGGCCGAAGAGCAATTGGGACAACCGGGCGGCCATGATCCGGGCCGACGGCATGGGGTCGGTGGTCGATGCCATCCTTGGGCGCTGGTTCACGCCCGGCTTCATCGCCAGCGACCCGCAGATCGTGCGCGGTTTCGGCGCCATGCTGCTGCGCATGCCGGCGGAGGCCTATATCTCCGCCGCGTGCGCGGTCCGCGACGGCGACACGACGGCGGCGCTGGGCCGGATCGCGTGTCCGACCTTGGTGCTGGTCGGCGACCAGGATGTTTCGACCCCGCCGTCCGCGGCCGAGGCGCTGAAGCAAGCCATTCCGGGTGCCAAGCTGATTGTGATCGAGACTGCTGCCCATATCCCGACGGTCGAGCGGCCGGAGGCGGTGACGTCGGCCATGGCCAGCTTCTACGCGGGGCTCTAGGCGATGCGGTTGCGCGCACTCGCTGCCGCTGGCGTGCTGCTGGTCTCGGGCAGTGCCCAGGCCGCGACCCAATTGCGCATCGGCCTGCAGGATGATCCGGACTCGCTCGATCCGGCACTGAACTGGACCTATGTTGGCCGCCATGTGCTGCAGTCGCTGTGCGACAAGCTGGTCGATATCGATGCCAAGCTGGATCTGGTGCCGATGCTGGCGACGGGTTGGGCCTGGAGCGACGAGGGCAAGACCCTAACGCTGACGCTCCGCGACAAGGTCACATTCCAGGACGGCACGCCGTTCGATGCGGCCGCGGTCAAGTTCAATCTGGACCGCGAACTGACCATGCCGGGCAGCCGGCGCAAGAGCGAGCTCGACCCGCTGCAGTCGGTCGATGTCACCGGCCCGCTGACCGTGGCGCTGCATCTGGGCAAGCCGTCGATCCCGCTCTTGGCGGCGCTGGCCGACCGGGCCGGCATGATGGTCAGCCCCAAGGCCGCGACCGAGGCCGGCGCCAATTTCGCCCAGCATCCCGTCTGCGCCGGACCCTATCGCTTCGTCGAGCGGGTCGTGCAAGACCACATCACTTTGGAACGCGACCCGAACCACTGGCGGGCCACAAACTATTCGTTCGATCGGCTCGTGTTCGTGCCGATCACGGATTCGACCGTGCGGCTCACCAACCTGCGCTCAGGCCAGCTCGATCTGATCGAGCAGGTGCTGCCGACCGACATGGCCGAGGTCAAGAAGGACCCAAGCCTGCTGGGCATCGAGGCGACCGGCCTCGGCTATAGCGGCATGACCATCAACATCGCCAATGGGCCGAAGGCGGACAGTCCGGTCGGCAAGCAGAAGGCCGTGCGCAAGGCGATCAGTCTCGCGATCGACCGCGAGGCGATCAACCAGGTTGCGTTCGACGGCCGGTTCCTGGCCGGCAACCAGCCGTTCCCGCCCGGCTCACCCTATTACGACGCGGCCTTCCCGGTGCCCAAGCGCGACCTGGTCGCGGCCAAGGCTTCGTTGCAAGGGGTCGGGCCGGTGACGCTCGACCTGCTGATTCCGACCGATCCGGTGCGCGGCCAGATCGGCCAGATGATCCAAGCGATGCTGAGCGACGCCGGCATCACCGTGAACCTGTTCCAGACCGAATTCGTGACCTTGCTGGATCGGACCCGGCGCGGCGATTTCCAGGCCGACCTGATCGCCTGGAGCGGCCGCGTCGATCCGGACCTCAACATCACGCCGCTCTTGGGTTGTGGCGCTGCCGGCAACGACGGGCATTTCTGCAATCAGGATCTGGAAGCGGCCTTGGCTGCCGGCCGCGCCTCGCCCGATCCGGCGCTGCGCAAGCCGGCCTATGCCAAGGCGGTGGCGGTGCTGCAGGACGAGTTGCCGATCGTCTATCTCTACCACACGCTCTGGCTCTATGCGGCCAAGACCAAGCTCGAGGGCTTCAAGCCGCTGCCGGATGGCATCATGCGGTTCGATGGCGTGCGGATGGGGTTGTAGCCGTCCTTACGCCCAGCGGAACGCCGGATATTGTGGGTCGTCGCCGTTCGGCAGGATCTGGGCGATGACTGACGTGGTCGAGACATAGAGATTGGGCTCGTGGCACAGCGGGACGAAGGCGTCGGTCTCGTCCATCATGGTCTGCATCTCGATATATTTGGTCGAGCGCCGGCGCAGGTCGATCAGAGCGGCGGCTTCGTAATAGAGCGCCTCATAGTCCGGGTTCGACCAGCGGTGCCAATTGCGGTTGCCGATCTGCTCGGGCAGGAACCATTGCATGATGAAGGCGGGATCGAACTTGCCGCTGTAGCGGGTGATGAATAGCTCCAGCTTCTTGCCGCCTTCGCCGCGGCCGCTGGCCCAATAGTCGGCCGGCGCCAGGGCATCGACGGTGACCAGGACGCCGCCTTCGCGCAGCTGGTTCTGCACGATCTCGGCGACGGTGCGGTAGATCGGCAGATCGATCACGGCCAGGCGCAGATGCGGGTTGCGGCGCCCGGCCTCGGCCAGCAATTGCTTCGCCGCCTCGACGTCGCGCGTGGGCTCGGGCGCGTCGGCCCAATAGCCGGTGCTGAGCGGGGCGATGATCGAGCGCGCGGCATCGGCGGCACCGGCATAGCCGGCGGCCACGACCTGCTCGGGATCGATCATCAGCCGGATCGCCTTGCGCACGCGGGCATCGTCGAGCGGCGTCCTGGCCATGTTCATGCCGAGCCCGACATGGTTCGACGACGGGATTGCGATCATGCGGCTGTCGGCGACCTTGCGGACGGCATTCTCGTCCTTGGTCAGGATCTTGGCGAAATGGATCTGCTTCTTGGTGATCTGGTCGATGGCCAGGTCCGGATCGCGGGTCGGCTGCAGCAGGATCTCGGCGAAGGCTTGGGGGCCGCCGTGCCAATCCGGGTTGGCGGCCAGCAGGATATGCTCGCCCGGGACCCATTCCTTCAGCCGGTAGGGGCCGGAGCCGACCAGCTGTGTCCGCGTCTTGGCGCCCAGCTGTTCGAACGCCTTGCGCGACAGGATGGCGCCGGAAACCTCGGCCAACCCGTTCTTCCAGAAGCTCAGCGACGGGGCGCTGAGGTTGATGCGGCCGCGATATTTGCCGGTGATCTCGACCGACTTCAGCACCGACCAGGTCGGCGCATAGGGCGGCTTCAGCCCGTCGGCGCCCGGCTTGATGAAACGCTCGTAGGAGAATTTGACGTCCTCGGCCGTCACTTCGCCGAAGCCGTCGCCGAAACTCAGCCCCTGCTTCAGCACGAAGCCGATGGTCTGGGTCAGGCCGGTGTCGATGCTTTCGGCCGCGTCGTTCTGATAGTCGTAATCGCCGGGCAGGAACGACACCAGATTGGAGCAGACACAGCGGATGATGCTGTCGTCGATCGGCGAATTGCGCCAGGCCGGATCGAGATTGCTCAAGTCCTCGTCGATGCCGATCACCAGCCGGCCGGCGTCGGCGGCCAGCACGCGGTGCGGTTTCACCAGCCCGGCAATCGCGGTACCGGCACCCAGTTGAAGCAGTCGGCGACGGGGGATTTCCCGCATGACGCTACCCGAAAAATATTCTCGCTTGTTCGAGTAGCGCAAAAAACCAAGGCCTTCGCAATCGCGAAAAACGCGTCCGTCAGGTGCCTGCAACCGGAGCGCCGATGGCGCGCACCCTGGGGTTGGCGAGCGCCAGCAGCACGATCAGGATCAGGATCATGCCGCTGCCGGCGAACACCTGTTCCAGGCTCAGACTGCGCATCAGCCAGCCGGTGATGCCGGCCGAGATCGGCGCCACGCCCATGAAGATGAACATGAACAGGCTCATGGCGCGACCGAGCATGGCCGGCGGCACGCGCCGTTGCATCCAGGTGAAAACGGTCACCTGCATGAAGCCTGCGAGCAGGCCCAGCGGCAGCAGCAGGGCCGCCCCCTGCCACAGCGCCTCGATCCGTCCCATCGGGATCAGCAGCGCGCCGGCGAGCGCGTCGACCGCGAGGATGGTGAGGCCGAGCGTGCCGAGGCGCCAGTTCGGCCGGACGCCGGACAGGATCATGCCGATCAAGGTGCCGGCGCCATGGGCCGCCATCAGGCTGCCATAGCCGGCGGCACCGTCGCCGAGCCGGGTCGCGGCCAGTACCGGCAGGGCCACCTGCGCCGGGCCGCCGATGAAAACGGCGGTGGCGCAGAAATACAGGCACAGCGTGCGCAGGCCATGGTCGTTCCAGAAATGCTTCAGGCCCGCCACGACGGCGGCCAGCATGGCGTCGTCGGTCGCGGCGCGCTCGGTGATGGCGACGACCTTGGTCAGCGTCCAGGCCGAGATGCCGAAGCTCGCGGCATCGCACAGGAAGGCGAGGCCGATGCCGGTCGTGTCGGTCGCGGCCGCTGCCCGGTCGCCGAACAGCACGATCAGCAGGCCCGCCAAGAGCGGGCCCAGCAGCAGGGTGATCTGGCGGAGCGCCATCAGCACGCCGTTCGCGGCCTGCAGCCGGTCCGGCCCGATCATCAGCGGCATGATCGAACTGCCCGACGGGATGCTGAAGGCGCTGGCAAGCCCGATAAGGAAGCCCAGACCGAACAGCATCCACAGCTGGAGTTGGCCGCTCAGCACCAAGGCGGCGAGCCCGCCCAGCAGGATCAGGTTGGCGTATTTGGTCAGCATCAGCACGCGCTTGGGCGCATAGCGATCGGTGACGGCGCCGCCGAGCAGGATGAAGACCGCGCGCGGCACGCTCATCACCGCCAGCACCAAGCCCAGGATCAGGCTGTCGCCGGTCAGCTTCAGCACCAGCCAGGGCAGGGCCACCAGCGTGAATTGATCGCCCAGCATCGAGATGGCACCACCGCCGATCAACCAGCGGAAATTGCGGTCCGCGAACAGGTTAGGCTTGTTGCTCATGGGTCGTCTCCCTCCGGTGGGGTGATGCCGAGCGCGCGTGCCGCGGCGAAATCGGGCCCGCGCACCCGGCCGCCCTCGATCTCGGCCAGCAGCCGCTGCAGCCAATTGATCTCGATGCGCAGATGGGCGAGACCATGTTCCATCAGGAAGCGCGTGCCGGTGGCGACCACGCCGCCGATGATGGCGAGCAGCTTGCCGACCTCGCTCTCGCGCGGTTCCAGCTCGGCCAGCCGCTGGCGCAACAGGGCCGCGATCTCGCCCAGGTCGCCCAGATGCATGAACAGCAGGGCCGGATAGAGCGGGTGCATGCTGTGCGAGCGGTCGGTGAAGCGCTCCAGCAGCAGAGCCTGAAAGCGGGCGCGCCCACTGTCGGTCAGGGTGTAGATCGTGCGCTCGCCGCCGCGTACGACCTGTTCCTGGCCGCGCACCGCGATATGGCCTTCCTTGGCCAATTGCCGGACCGCGTAATAGAGCGTGCCGACCTCGATATCCAGATAGCACTCGACCATCGCCGCCTGCAGGCGGCGCTTGATCTCGTAGGGGTGCATATCCTCGCGATGGAGCACGCCCAGAATCAG